>DSTFC04002__coassemble_508_pt1 | contig 183826 bp, 158 predicted proteins | sample DSTFC04002__metabat2_high_PE_045 | metagenome-assembled genome bin DSTFC04002
CACCCGGAAACTCTTTTACGATATCATGCATTTCCAGTACATATTCTTCACTCAAATCTGCTTCACCTCTCACTTCTCTTAAACACAACAGGCGCCGGCTGTTGGCCGACGCCTGCATTCCTGACGCCTTTGATTAACCGATATTCAGTTCATAATTGTCGTACTCATCCACATTGTCAATGGTCACCGGCTCAAAGGGAATCCATACGGTATGTTTCTCTGCATCCAGATCCCACTCTGTTCCCTCATTGGGAGCCTTTCCGGATACCAGGTTAGCCGCTGCCATCAGACAGCCGTATCCCTGGCCTTTCGCATTCTGGAATACCGTCATATACATATCGCCATCGTGAATCGCCTGCCGTCCATCTGTGGTGGCGTCGATTCCCACGATCGGAATAGAAGAAGGATCCAGTCCCTGAGACTTCATGGCTTCCACTGCTCCCAGAGCCAGCGCGTCACAGTTTCCTATGATACAGTCGTACTCTGTGGTGGTCAAAAGCGGAGTAACCATATCCTGAGCCGTTGCACGATCCCAGTCCGCAACCAGAGGAGCGGTTGCTTCTTCCGCGTTGATACCATTATCTTTAAAAGCCTGGAGCAAAGATTCTGTACGTTTGGTGGTAGATACCTGGCCCAGAGTACCCTGAATCAGAATATATTTGATATCTGTCTTACCCTGCTCTTTGAAGTAATCCGCCAGATACTGTCCCTGGTAATATCCAGAGGTGGTTTCATCGGAACCTACGTAAACTACATTTTCATTCAGTACCGTGTTGGCATCAAAGATATCATCCGGCGGACGGTTTACAAATACTACTTTCATATCACCGGCCGCGTCCACGATCTGCTGGCAGGCATCCGCCGCCGCATCCACGGGATTTACGACAATGACTTTCTGTCCGTCATTCTTTGCCGTCTCTACAAACTGAAGAAGCTTACTCTGGTCATTCTGCGCATCCACAGTCGTTAATTTAATTCCCAGCTGTTCCGCCGCGGCGATGGCGCCGCTTTCCATCTCGGAAAGGAACTCATCTCTGTTGGCAATTACCAGCGTAACCTCACCAAGTTCATCGGAACCTTCCGAACTTTCGGATGATGCACTGCCGCTGTTTTCGCTTTCCGTCGTCTCTTCTGTCTCAGATGAAGCTGTTGTCTCTTCCTGCGAACCGCCGCCGCATCCTGCAAGAGTTCCAAGCACCATCACGCCCGCAAGCAGACTTGCTAATAATCTCTTCTTCATGAAAAGTCCTCCCAATTCATAATACATATGGTTTTCTTACTCTCTTTTTTGTATCGATACTGGTTATATTATACTGTTTTCAGAAAATATCCGCACCCTGTTTTCTGCTGAAAACAGCGGTTATTTTCACATCTGTGATAGTATTTTTTTATTATTCTGCACTTTTCATGTTATTTTTTACATTTTCACTCATGTTTTTCTTCTATTTTTTGTACATTATGCCATGCCTTTTTCCAGTCTGTCCAAAATTGCTTTTGGCATTTTTCGAAGAAATCTGCTATGATAAACGAAGAAAAATGACCTGCAGGAGGAGACCGCCATGATTTTAAGCTTTGCTAAAAATACCGTATCAACTTCTTTCGAAAAAGGATGCATTCCCCGTCTTCTGACCGCCAGCAATATTACCGTCGGATTCAGCCAGCATCCCCGGATTCTTCACAATCATGATGACCGTATGGAACTTCTGTATATACGCACCGGCTCCGGCTCCTATATCGTCGGCGATGAATGCTACGATATCCGCCCGGGCAATATCATCGTCTGCAATCCGGGTATTCTTCATGATGAGCTTCCGGAACATAACCGCCACCTGTCTATGCTCTCACTGGCTGTGACAGATCTGAAAATCAAAGGACTCCCCAAAAACCATCTGATTCCCGACACCATAAAACCCATTTTAAAAATGGACAAAAGCATGGTGCTGATGGATGCCATCTTCCAGTCCATCTTTGACTCTCTGGCATTTGGAAGCGAATCTTCCCAGGAAACCAACATTTATCTGACGCAGGCCCTATTAAGCCTGGTTCTTCACGCCTTTGAAGAATACGGCAATCCCGTCCCGCCTCTCGCCCCCGGTGAAAAGCCTGACCTTCTTCACGAGATCAAACGATATATCGACCAGAATTATATGGAAAAACTGTCGATTCCCCAAATCAGCGAAAAATTCTATATCAGTCAGTCGCATCTGTCTCATCTTTTTAAGAAAAAGCTGGGGTTTTCCCCCATGCAGTATATCGCCCGCCGGCGCATCGGGGAAGCGCAGTCCATGCTCGTACTTTCTACCAGATCTATCACTGAGATCGCCACGGAAGTGGGCTTTGACAATTTAAGCCATTTTAACGTGCAGTTTAAAAAGTATGTAGGACTGTCTCCTCTCACCTACCGGAAAAAGTATATCCTGCCAGATCCGGAAAACGACGAAGAATTTTATGAATAGCAAAAAGAGGATCTCCCCTAAGCCGCGTCAGGTACAGGGAAAATCCTCTTTTTTTGCATGGGATTATTTATCGCCGTTATATTCGTGGATGGCGTCGATCATCGCCACAATATTTTCCAGCGGAACGTTGCACTGAACGATATGAATCGACGCGCAGATGTAGCCGCCGTTTTTCGAAAAGATCTCACAGCGCTGCTTCACCTGATCTTTTACTTCCTGAACCGTTCCAAAAGGCAGAACTTTCTGCGTATCCACACATCCGCCCCAGAATACGATCTGATCGCCGTAGGTATCTTTCAGACGCTGCGGATCCATACCAGCCGCTGAACACTGCACCGGATTGATGGAATCGAAACCGCTTTCAATCAATTTGGGCAGCACGTCAAAAATTGCTCCGCAGGAATGCTTCAAAGTGTTCCATCCGGCTGTCTGGTGAACCCAGCTGTTCATTTTCTGATAGTATGGTTTGTAAAACTCTTCAAAGGTATCCAGAGAACACATCAGGGAAAGCTGATTGCCGAAATCAGTTCCGCAGATATAGGCGATATCCACCACATCTCCCAGGATCTCATACATCTTCGTCCAGTTTTTGATCATCATATCCGTCTGATAGGTAAACACCTCATGGACATAATCCGGGTAAAGGATCGGCGCCATATACCAGTCGGACACGGTACGGATTCCTTTGGGGTGTTTCAGGGAAGGTCCCGCAATAAATGCGGCGTCCCCGAGAGCCGCTCCGCCGGGATCAAAAACGACCGCACGTCCTTTGTCACTTTTGCCGCTTCTGTATTCTTCCGCAACTTTTTTCAGATAGTCCAGATGTTCCTGCGGCACATCGCAGTACTCTTCACAGTTATCCATAAAATTCATGTTGTCTTCATCGATGGGCTGCGGCCGCTCCACGTTGTCAAAATAAAATCCTCCTGCCGGCATGTGACCGCTGGGCGCAACGCTGGTGTCTCCCTGGGGATAAATATACCAGCCTCCCTTTCCGTCGTCGGTAATCTGGCACTCCGCCGGCACCAGAAGATCTACTCCCATATAAGTCATCTCTTTCCAGTCTCTGTCTGTGCGAAGCCCAAAACTGGCGTTAAAAGGAGTGATCTGCTCCACATCGGTTCCAATGGCTTCTTTTAAATCCTCATCCATGGCGCCTGTCATTCCGAAAATATCAAAAACTTTTACCGGCCGCTTCTCCAGCCCATAGTACTCTCTTAATTTCGCCACATTGGTTACATGAGTGGTGGAACATCCCATTCCGCCAAAATCCATCGGCACTTTATCCGGCTGTTTATGGGCAAAGGCCGTTTTTACTCTTTCTTTTGAAGTCATAACAATCCCTCTTATTCTTTCTTATTTTCTTCAGCATCGATACATTCTGATTATACTGTTCTCTGTCTCTTTTTACTAATACAATTCTGTAGGATTTCCCGGTAATATTTCCTGTTTTCCATCTGTTTTTGTATATTTCTGCTTATCGTTTCAATGAAGCAAAAAACGGAAAGGAAATCCCCCGGACAGGCTTTCTTACAGCCTTTCCGGGGGATTTCCCTGCATTTTTCATATTAAGGATAAAGGTTTTAAATGAATATTATTTCTGAAGTCTCAGGTATTCGGTGGAAACAAGCACTTTACCTGCTGTGATCTTCATGCCTTCTTCAATGTCTTCCAGGTTAAAGCGTCCCGTTACCATCTTACGCATATCGATACGTCCGGAAGCCATCAGGGCGATTACATCCGGATAGATTCCCTGTCCGGACTGTCCGTTGGAACCGGAAATGGTCGCTGCATTCCACTGCCATCCATAGATATCCACCGGTGTCAGACCTACGGTGTGTCCGATCTGTACCGTCTTTCCGCCGATGGCCAGAGATTTCGCCATAACGGGATAGGTAAATTTGGTAGCGCCCGCGCACTCAGCAAACAGGGAGATACCTGCGCCGTTGGTCAGATCCATCAGCATCTCGGCCTGATCTTCCGGGCTCTTGAAGGAAGTGGGATCAAATACATAATCTGCTCCGCATTTCTTTGCCAGTTCCACACGCTCCGGAATGCCCTCGAAAGCGATCAGTTTGGCTGCGCCGGCTGTTTTCATCAGAGAGATCGCAGCCAGACCGATGGGGCCTGCGCCGAATACTACCACGTGTCCGCCGGGACGGATGCCGCCGCCGCGAACGAAAAGTCCGTTATAGGCAACGCCGGTGGGCTCGATCATAGCGCCCAGCTCGAAAGCGGTCATCTTATCGCCGCCATAGAAATTCATAATATCATTCAGCTTATAGCAGTATTTGTGATGGATGGTTGCATACTCTGCAAATCCTCCGTCATAGGTAAGGCCCGGCTCTTCCAGTTCTTTACACTGGTTGAACATACCGCGGCGGCATGCGTCACATTCGCCGCACCAATGCATGGATTCCACGGAAACCAGGTCGCCGACTTTCAGTTTCTTTACATTTTTTCCCACTTCCACGATCTCACCGGCAAACTCATGACCTGTGATGATGGGATATTTGCTGTGTCCGTCGTACATGGAGTATCCCATGTCATCTTTTCTCAGCAGGTGCGCATCGGTACCGCAGATACCTGCAGCGCCGACTTTTATCTTAACCTGGTCGTCTCCGCATACCGGCTCCGGACGATCTGTCACAGAACCACGGATATTTTTCCAGATCTGATTTCCTCTCATAGCACGGCCTGTGCTTTTTTCACGCTCGGATAATTTATAGCCTTCCTTGGGCACGAAATCCGCTTCTACGTAAAAAGCTCTCATACTCTTTCTCCTTTTCATTCTCTCTTATTTGGGTTTATGCCGGTTACCTCATATAAGATAACCGGCAAAAGGTAAAAGGTAGTAGGATTTATTCATCGAAGGTTAACATAACCTTGCGAGCAACAGCTTTGTTTCTTGCCATTTCCATAGCTTCAGCAAGATCTTCGAATTTATAGTAGTGAGATACCAGTCCTTCGAAATCATATTTGTCTTTGATCTTGGACATGAAACGGATCGTTCTGGGGAACCAGTTGGTTGTTCCGCCGCTTCCTGCGATGTGCAGTGTTTTCCAGATCGTTTTACCGATTTCAACAGGGACTTTTCTTCCGATGGAGTGTCCAACACAGCCAACTCTTGCACTGTGGCCTGCGATATCGAACAGAGATGCGATACCTACGTCGTTTCCAGAGCACTCGATAACAACGTCAGCGCCGCGTCCGTTGGTCAGATCTTTAATCTGCTGCTCTACATCGCCTGCAGTAGGATCTACTGTATAGTCTGCGCCATATTTCATAGCGTTTTCTCTTCTGGATTCGACAGGGTCAACCACGATTACCGTAGCGCCGGAAGTTGCGCATACCATGGATGCAGAACAGCCGATGGGGCCGCCGCCGATGATTACGCATACGTCAGAAGCGTCCGGATTACATCCGTTGCCCCATACTCCCCAGTAACTTACGTTGAAGTTCTCAACGAAGATACCAACTTCATTGGACCAGTCTTCCGGAATGACATGGGTATAAGCTTCTTCCAGAATCATGTATTCGCCGAATCCTCCTGGTGAGTCAGGACGGAAACCAACTTCACGCATGTTCAGGCAGGCAGATGACATCTTGCCGTCTTTACAGTTTGCACACTGATGGCAGGGAAGTACACAGTCGCCGACTACTTTATCACCGATTTTAACAGATGTAACGTTCTTTCCAAGTTCAACGGCTCTTCCTACCCATTCATGACCCGGTGTGTAGGGGCCAAGGTCGTAACGTCCTTCTGCGGATTCTCCTTCGAAGCACTCTACGTCAGACTGGCAGATACCGCATGCGATCAGTTTGATCAGGATCTGGTCGTCTCTTAAAGGCGGCAGTTCTACTTCTTCGATTCTCAGGTCATGAGGTCCGTACATAAAAGCCTGTTTGCATTTCATAATTCATATCCTCCATTTTCTTTTTTGATATTCTTTTTACAGGCCGGACAGCTTTACGCTGCCCCGGCCGTTTCCCTTTCAATTAGTAAGTCAGCGTATAGATATGACGTCCGCCAGGAGCGTTCGGGCCTTTGATAACGGCTTCGATATCTTCGCGTTTTCTCTGGGTCATCATATCGATAGGCGGAAGTTCTCCGGCCGGATATTTCTCCAGAATATCGTTAACCAGTTTTTCCAGGTAATCCAGAGTTCTTTCCACACCGGCGCGTGCTTTTTCAGCATCTGCCAGCTTCGGATTTCCGATAACGCCTTCCGGCTGTACAATACATTCCATTGCGCAGGAACCAAATGCATTGTACCATTTGATCGGGCCTACGCCGCGCTCTGCAGAGTTGTTAATGTGTCCCGGAGGAAGCAGCGGATATGCTTTTGTTACTACTTCGTCTTCTCTCTTAATGAATTCCGGGAACAGAGCCAATGACCAGGACTGCTCTACTTCGTCAGCATGTACGAAGGGTGTGTCGTATGGGCCGCCGCCTTCTTTCGTATCCAGCTGTTCTTTTGCAGCATTCCAGAAATGAGTATAAAGGATGATGCCGGGAACCTGGAATTTCTTACCGAATTTATGAATAGCCAGCGGAATTACGTAATCCTGTCCATGTCCGTTTACAACGATCATTTTCCGGAAACCTGTGTTCCAGAAGCCTGCGAATACGTAGCAGAGATAATCAGCCAGCACTTCTTCCGGAATCATGATAGTACCTTTCTGTCCCAGATGATGGTAGGGATGAGAACCATACCAGATGGGCTGAGCTACGGTACATCCTGTCGCCTTTGCAACCTGCTCGCAAAGACGAGTATCCAGATAAGTATCTTCTCCGTAGGGAGCAGAAGGTCCGTGATTCTCTGTGGAACCCACCGGAATCAGGATAACGTCATTTTTTTTCAGACGTTCTGCCACTTCTTTGTTGGTCATGTTCTGGTAATAGATACCGTTTGCAGCTTCCATGTTGCCGCCCTGTGCGGGAATTTGCCATTTTGACATGTTGTAATCCTCCTTGATTTGAATTTTTTATTATGTAAAACTTAATTAGATTCTACCTGTTTCATATAGGCGAGCGCTCCTTTTGCCGCTTCCAGTTCGCTGGGCCAGGGGAAGCACTCCACGGACAGGTATCCGTCGTACCCTGCCGCTTCCAAAGCGTTCAGGATCTTTTTGAAATCAAACTGTCCCGTTCCCGGATATCTTCTGGAATTGTCCGCCAGATGGAAATATCCGATTTTTCCCTTGCAGCGCTGGATCGCTTTCACCGGATCGCATTCATCGATCCCCATGTGGAAGGTATCCAGATGTACGTAGAGGTTGTCGATATGGTATTCCTCCAGGAAATCCATCACCTCGTCCGCCGTGGTGAAAATATTCACTTCATAGTGATTGATCACTTCCAGATTCAGTTTAACGTCCCGCTCCTTCGCATAGGATGCCAGCACTCTTAAGTTTCTGGCCAGGCGGTCGATATATTTTTTCCGGTTTCCGCCTGCAGGCACATTGCCTTTGATCCATCCTATTACCAGATCCGCTTTCATCTTTTCTGCGATATCCACGTAATCTTTCATGCCTTTCATCGCGGCATCTGTCACATAGGGCCTGTCATCCACCAGACTGCATAAGCCTTCTGTATTCAGTCTGCCCGTGATAATCATGGCCACTTTTACGCCATACTGCTCTTCTGCTTTGCGGATGGCTTCGTAATCAAACTCCTCATCCGGTCTGGTATGCACTTCGATCGCCTGGTATCCCAGTTCCGATGCTGTCTTCAGATTCTCACAAATAGAACCCTTCAGCAGGATCGGTGCGGAAGAAGGTGCATCGTCAGCGGAAGATACAGAATATTTCCACTTTTTCACCAGTTTGCCTCCCTTTTCAGAAACAACTTTTTATTTTCTTTTTTTGTCGTTCCCCTTGTTGTTAAGACTATTATAGGTTGAAAATGGCTTTCCCGCTATAGATATCCTGCTTTAAAAAACGGCAAAATCAGGTGCTTTTTCTTTCCCGCCGCCGCACAATTTATAATTCTTGCAAAGACTCTTCCCTCGCCAGACATATTTCCACCCTGTTGTCATTCAGTGTGGTCGCCTCCCCGCAGTCCGACAGTCTCTGATGGTGCAGAGCGTTGACCGTTTGCCCATTCAGCGAATGTGCCAGGTCATAAACCCCTTCTGCTGCAACTGTTCCCGGCAAAAGTCCCGGGGTCAGCCGCGCGATAAACTCCACCCTTGCCAGATCATTATAACAGAAAATTCTCTGTCCATCTGTAATTTTTCGCGGCTTCGCATCGTCTGGATGGATTTTGAGGGTCATCGGTCCTCTTGCTTTTACCAGTTCCTCTCTGTCGGCAAATTCACTGTTCAGCGTATATTCAGAGGGAACCGCCACAAGATGGAGGGGATACTCCTCTTCCCTTTCCACCGGCAGATAGCGCGGCATTCTCTCCTTTTCTTTTTCATTGACAAACAGAATTTTCCCGCTTTTTGTCTCTATCCGAAGATGATCCTCCCTGGGCATTTTCAAGCTTCCCCCTTTTCTCAGAGCTTCCCTCTCCTCCTTCTTCGCCCGCATCAGCTGGTCTGTCGGATCGTCAAGAAGATGGCGAGCCATTTCTTCTTCACTCCATCCAAAAAAATCTTCTTCAAATCCCATCGCTTTTGCCAGCACACAAAAAGTGTTCCAGTTACTTTTGCACTCTCCGGCCGGTTCCACCGCTTTGGGAGCAAATCCGATGGAGGGATAACCGTAAGCCCTGTAAATATCCGTCTGCTCCACCGAAAATGTGGCCGGCAGCACAATGTCTGCATACCGGGCCGTATCTGTCAAAAAGCGCTCATGAACCACCGTGAATAGATCTTCCCGCATCAGGCCTTTTCGCAGTGCATTCTGATCGCTGACCGTATCGACAGGATTCAGCCCGTACACATACAGACTTTGGATCGGATCTTTTTCATCCAAGAGCGCTCCGGCCAGCTGATTGATATTAACGCTTTTCGCCGGTTTTTTCCGAAAATCCGGCCGTCTGATCTGATCCAGATCCGTCAGTCCTCCCCTGGTCACCCGGCACCCGCACAATCCGCCTCCCGGCTTTTTCCATGCTCCTGCCACAGCGGGCAGCAGCGTAATCAGCCGAACCGTCATCGCTCCGTTTCGATAGCGGGAATTTCCGCTTCCCAGCAGAATCGACGGCGCCTGCGCCCTGCCATACTCCAGAGCCAACTGTTCAATCACATCCGCCCTCACCCCGGTGATGCGTTCCGCCTTTTGGACCGTGTATTCCCTCAGCGTCTCTTTGAATTCATCAAATCCCTGTGCCTTTTCTCTCAGAAATTCCTCATCCGCCAGGTGTTCCCGCACCAGAACATGCATCATCGCCAGTGCAAGCATGCCGTCCGTTCCCGGCCGGACCAGCACCACCTGGTCTGCATAGGAAGCCGTATCATTTTGATAAACATCGATCAAAACCGTCCGGCCTTTGTCTTTTTTCTTATTCACCCGGTCTATCAAACTGTGTATTCTGGTCGCTTTGGCATGGCATCCCCAGACCAGGCAGAAGTCACTGTCCTTTAGTTCCTCCGGCGACAGGCTGGGCGTATTTCCCATTACCTGGCGGTATCCCTCTCCCTTGGCAGACGAACACAGCGTCATCACAATGCGCGAAGCGCCTAACCGATTGAAAAAGGCATGGCCGCAGTTTCTTTGGATGTCGCTCATAACGCCGGAATAGACAGCCGGCAGGATCGTCTCACTTCCCCATTTCTCTATGATATCTTTCCAACGGCTGCTGATTTCTTCCACGGCCTCTTCCCAGGAAATCCTGCAGAATTTCCCTTCTCCCTTTTTCCCGGTTCTTCTCATCGGGTAAAGAATCCTTTCAGAATGATAAACCGAAGCCGGATACCCCTTCATTTTCCTGCAGATGATTCCCCCGGAAACCGGATGGCCCAAATCCCCCTTGACTTCTGTTATTTTTCCATTCTCCACCTTCACCAACAGCCCGCAGCTTGCCGGGCAATCATAAGGACAAATCGCTTTTTCCCACATACGCCTCTCCTTTCATCGCACATATAAAAAAAACTGTTATGAATGTCATCCATCGCTGACATCCATAACAGCTTTGTTTACTCAAATAAATCGCTTCGCACGTAACCGGTCTGCTCTTCGTAAGTGATCTCAATCCAGTCGCCTTCGCTTCCCATCTTAGTCACCTGCTGACCTTCTCCCAGCTTGCCCAGGATCTCACCCTCTTCACTGGGTTCAGACCGCACATTGCAGTCGCTTTTTACTGTGAGCTGATCACCCTCGGCAGCCGAGGCTGCTTTCGAAGTACCTACGCCGATATTTTCAATAAAATCTCTCAGATTCTCATCACTTTCCAGCGCAGTCTCATAATCGGCTTCCACCTCTTCTCTGAGCTCCTGCACTTCCTGCAGATCCAAAGTGTTCTCTATATACTCCTGCGTCTGCTGATCCTGCTCCCGTGTGGCAATATAAAGCTTGCCGTCTTCATCGGTACAGACATACAGCTGACTCAGTCCCGGCACCGCCGTATCAATATCTTTGAATTTGTAAGTGTATCTGGCGAACACCACATAAGTTCCTTCCGACGGCCCCTCCACTGTATAAGTTTCCACATCACCGTAATCCTCAATATAAGGATCCTTCGTGATCTTTGCTTCCTCTGTGGCATCCAGACTGTCCACCACACTTTTAATTCCTGCCGTATCCTTATTTCCCAGCGCCGTATAGTAAGTCTGAATCACAGTCGTCACTTCCGGATAAGCTTCTTTTTCCAGAGGAACCTTTTCCGGAGCAACCGTCCCTTCTGGCGCTGCCGTTGGCTCGTTCGCCGCTGCATCCGCGGAAGCATCTTCTTTTATCTCATCGTCTGACGCCTCCTGCTGCACCTGGGCTGTTTCATCATCGCTGCCAACTCTGGATGAAAGGAAACGGATGCCAAGAAAAATCACAGCCAACGCAAGTATAATAAAAAGTCCAAGCAGGATATATCTGAGATTGTCGGAAAGCCATTCTCTAAAATTATCCAAACTTATATGACCTCCTTTTCACCAGGTACTTCAAACCCGCTGAAATACCAACACATCTGGAGGGATTCGAACCCCCGACACGTGGCACCGGAAACCACTGCTCTATCCCCTGAGCTACAGATGCACACATGTGTTTTCACATCATGCTTGATTATCATACCACATTCTCAGGGAATTGTAAAGAAAAAGCTTACATTTCTATTTTTAAATTTTCCTCCTCCCGGTCATAATAATAAATCTGGTCGGAGAGTATCTCCTCCTCAGCTACGGCGCGCCGGTTGACATCCTGTACGATTACTCTGAGATCTTCTGGATTAAAACGCCCGGAATCGGGCACGATGATAGACTCGTGAATACTGCTGGGCAATATAAAGAAGCTGCTTTTAAAAAATGAACTGATCTGTTCCAACGCCCGGGGATAGAGGAAACATACGGATCCGAAATATTTTTCCTTATTGGTCAGCACATACATCGTTTCCGTCTCTTCCTCATCCGCTGGAAAGATATCTCTCCCTGCGATTCCCCGGATCAGCTGCCTCATCCCCACTATATGAGGCGGGAGCAGCCGGCAGGTATTTTCTTTGGCTCTTTTAAACAGTTCCTCCTCTGTCACCTTCCACCATTCCATATGGGCGTTGTTGATCAAAGAAGACGCGATATGGCCGGAAAAACCCTCTACGCGGAAATAATAGATCATCGCCAGATCCAGGATTTTTCGATGGGGGATCTGCTCCAGAAGTTTTCTGTTTCTTTCATAATTAATCAGCCTGGCGCAGATGAAAGGAGTTACGTTATCGTATCTGGAAAATCCTTCCTCTCCCATAACTGTCGACTGCAGATGATCCTCATAAACGGCAGTCACCTTATCCGCCAGTCCTTCCAGTGAAGCGCCCCGCAGGAAGCTGGCGTAATAGCCTTTCATGCCGATAGCCGGTACTGCGGTTTCTCCGCTTCGCCAGATCATCAGCATATCCTGGGAAATACCGTTATTCTGCGGCACCTCCCGCAGAAAAACTACATACTCCGGCCCCAGCGCCTCTTCTACCAGTTCCCTGAGTTTTTCTTTGAATGTGTTGTAATCCAAACAATCATCCTTTCTTTTTTTATATTTTTTCAATGGCAGCGCAGACGAATCTCCAAAGCCATGGAAAATCTTTAAAATTGAAAATAAAAAAGGGAAAATAACAAGCACGATTGTGCCAAAATGAAATATAGAATAAGACGCCGCTCAGGCAGACGCCTGAGCAGTCATTCTTTTTGAACAGTTCTGTCCGTTAAACGCGTGACAAATATTCGCCGCTTCTGGTATCGATCTTGATCTTGTCACCAGTGTTCACAAACAAGGGAACGTTTACCGTAGCTCCGGTCTCCACCGTCGCCGGCTTTGTTGCGCCCTGGGCGGTATCGCCCTTGAATCCAGGTTCTGTCTCCGTAACCTCCAGCTCTACAAACAGCGGAGCTTCCACTGCGAACACGTTGCCGTTATGGGAGCAGATTTTCACCATCTCGTTTTCTTTTACAAACTTCAGCGCGTCCCCGATGGTCTCTTTGTTCAGTGCGATCTGATCATAAGTTTCCATATTCATGAAATTATAGAGATCTCCGTCGCTGTAAAGATACTGCATATCCTGACGCTCGATACGAGCCTGCGGGAATTTCTCCGTGGGGCGGAAGGTTTTCTCCACCACGCCGCCGTTGATAACGTTTTTCAGTTTCGCACGGACGAAAGCCGCGCCTTTACCCGGTTTTACATGCTGAAATTCAATAATCTGAACGACATTTCCATCTATTTCCAGTGTAACACCGTTTTTAAAATCTCCTGCTGAAATCATACAGCTATTCCTCCTTAAATCCGCATATAACTTCGCTACGCTCTATTTTATATGATATCCCGTATTTTTTCAACTAATTTTTTCCACGGCAGCGCGAATTTCCTCTGTAATCTGCAAAAAATCTTTTTTATCCGTCGCAATCCGCACATCGCAGACCTGCTCGTAAACCGCTTTTCTCTGGTTTTGAAGCGTCGTAATCCGCTCCTTTAAATCTCCGCCCTCCAGCATAGGACGGGTATTATCGTTTTTCAGCCGCTCTGCCAGCGTCTCCACAGACGCCTCCAGCAGAACCACCGTTCCCATCCCGCGCAGTATGGGCTGGTTTTCCGGCTCCACCGGCATACCTCCTCCGGCGGAAATCACCATCCGTTTCGAGCTTTCTCCCAGCCGGCGCAGCGACTGCGTCTCCAGCCGCCGGAAATATCTTTCGCCATACCGATGAAAAATTTCTGTGATCTCCATGCCGGCTTCCTCCCGGATCAGATCATCCAGGTCCACAAAAGGCAGTCCCATATCCTTTGCCAGCCTGCTTCCCACACTGGTCTTTCCGCAGCCCATGAATCCGATCAAGATAATATGATTCACCCTTTTCTCTCCTTCCTCTTTCGTTTATAAAAGAAAAGTACGATTCTCTCCAGATATCGTTTAAAGACGATCTGGATCTCTTCTTTTGGATGGATGGGGCGAACCAGAACCGTTCGAATCCCCGCCCGTTTGGCGCCGTACACATCCGTAAAAAGCTGATCGCCGATAAAAAGGGTCGTCCTTTCATCCGTTCCCATCATTTCCATGGCCCTGCGGTAATTTTTTGCCGAGGGCTTGTGAGCATTTTCAATGAAAAAAACCTGAATCGGTTCATTAAAGGAGGACACCCGTTCCATCTGGTTATTGGAGAGCAGGCAGCAGGAAAATCCCAGATTTTTCAGACGCGCAAAAAGAGCGATCGCCCGCTCATCCGCCGGCGCCCCGTGGGGCACCAGCGTGTTGTCAATATCAAAGATCAGTCCCCGGTATCCGCGGTCATATATTTTTTCATAATCGATCTGATAGGCGGAGTCCACCCAATCATCCGGATAAAACCGACTCAGCATGCTTCATTTCTCCTGTTATCTTTCATGGAGAGGAATATACCGCTCCTCATCCTTTACGTTTTTATAGGCAGGACGGATGATCTTGTCCGTATTAATCAGCTCCTCCATCCTGTGCGCGCTCCAACCCGCGATACGGGCGATGGCAAACATGGGCGTATACAGCTCCATGGGCAGATCCAGCATACTGTACACAAAGCCGCTGTAAAAATCCACGTTGGCGCTGACGCCTTTGTAAATATGACGCTCTCTGGCAATGATTTTCGGCGCCATCTCTTCGATCATGGAATACAGTTCAAAGTCATCATGACGTCCTTTTTCATCCGCCAGCTGCTCCACAAATTTCTTGAACAGCTTCGCCCTGGGATCGGATATGGAATAAACGGCATGACCCATGCCGTAAATCAGGCCTCTGCGGTCAAAGGCTTCCCTGTGAAGCAGACGGGTCAGATAATCCGCCACTTCTTCCCGGTCTTTGGGGTCATGCAGCGTATTTTTCATATCTTCAAACATCTTCATGACTTTGATATTAGCGCCGCCATGCTTGGGCCCTTTCAGCGAACCGAGAGCTGCGGCAATGGCAGAATACGTATCCGTCCCCGATGAAGAAACCACGTGAGTGGTAAAAGTGGAGTTATTTCCGCCTCCATGCTCCGCATGAAGCACCAAAGCCAGATCCAGGATCGTCGCCTCCAGAGGCGAATATTTCTTATCCGGCCGCAGCATCCTTAATATATTTTCCGCTGTGGAAAGATTCCGGGCCGGATGGTGAATATACAGACTTTTGCCGCGGATATAGTGATTATAAGCCTGGTATCCGTACACGGACAACATAGGAAACACACTGATAAGATTCAGACACTGCCGCAGCACATTGGGCAGAGAAATATCGTCCGCATTGTTGTCATAAGCGTAAAGCGTAAGCACACTGCGGGAGAGGGTGTTCATCATATCCCGGCTGGGCGCCTTCATGACCACGTCCCGCACAAAATTGGTGGGCAGAGATCTCTGGGATGCCAGGATCTTTTTAAAGTCGGCCAGCTGCTGTTCGTCCGGCAGTCTGCCAAAGAGGAGCAGATACGTCACTTCCTCAAAGCCCTGGCGTTTCTCGCTTAAAAATCCCTGTGTTAAGTCCTCGATATTATAGCCGCGGTAATACAGCCGCCCATCACAGGGGACCTGTTTCCCATCCACTTCTTCGTAAGCCACAATATTGGAAATCTGCGTCAGACCCGCCAGAACGCCTTTCCCGTTGACATCCCTCAAGCCTCTTTTCACATCGTATTTTGCATAAAGAGACACGTCCATCTTGCTGTTCTGCACACAGATATCGGTCAGCGCCTCCATTTCCGGTGTAACTTTCAATTTAAAAGCCATACGTTCCTACCCCTTTCTGTCGCTTCTCCCCTTCATCATTAATCCAGACACTGTATTAAGTATACCATTTTTCCATCCCTAGATACAACTCTACAATTCTTAATATTTTGTGAATATTTAGAATTATCACTGTACGGAAAGCTTTTTCTTAATGAAACGGAGGAACTCTTCCCCCAGAGGACTCAGTCCGTCTCTCATCCTTTGCACATATCCAAAATAAACCTCGCTTCCGTCAGAAAGGATGGGAACAGCATGGATTCCTTCCCGGGAAAATCTCTCTTTCATCAGATAATTTCCCACGTATGCCAGCGCTGTGGATTTAAGCATCTGTATAATCAAGTCACCACTGTCGGTAACCAACGTCTTTGGTATTCTTTCAAAAACATCCATGCTGCTTTTCAAATGGCGGCTGGAAGAAAAGAACTCTTCTTTGGGTACGATGAGTTTCATACTTTTCAGCTGCGGGGCATTTACTTTTTCTTCTCCATACAGAGGATGGGAAGGTCCCACAAAAAGGCAGGAATGGGTTTTTTTCAACAGATGAAAGCTAAGTCTTTTATAGCGCAGGATGTCCTGGAAAGCAAAGTACTGGTTCTGTGCGATGGATACAAATCCCATTCCGGACCGGTGTTTATGAAGATCCTGCATAACCGCCTCTACCGTACCTTCCAGATACTGAAATCGGATATTTTTCTCCAGATTTCTGGCATAAAACTCCGTATACAGCCGGGACAGACCGGTGCCAAAACTGGCTGACACAGCAAAATGATCGGATCTTTTTTCCTCCTGAACCATTCCGATCATTTCCATATTGCGCAGTATCCCGGCCGCATACTCATAAACTTTTCGTCCCTCCTCTGTCATCACCACCCCTTTGGCCTTTCTGTTCAAAAGGGGAAAGTCCAGTTCTTCTTCTAAAGCCTTAATTGTCTTACTTATATGGGGCTGAGACGTATACAACACTTCTGACGCCGCCTTAAAACTGCCCATGTCAACGCTCACTACAAAAAACTGCAATTGCTTTAACTGCATCTTCTTTTTGTCTCCTTTTTGTATTTAAAGATGTTTCCTGATCTTCACCCAGCATGCCGTCAGACAGACTGCCGCCGCCAGCCAGGCGCAGGGATAAACTGCCGCCACTGCTTCCAGGCTTCCAAAGAGCCGGTTAAATACCAGCAGCAAAACCGTGCGCAGTCCGCAGATACATATCAGAATCAGCGCCATGGGTGGTATTGACCGCCCGATCCCCCGCAGAGCATCTGCGTGAACTTCCAGAAGCACATACAGCCAGTAAAAAGGGAACGTCACCCTAATAATCCGTATACCCAGAGCAATCACACTGTCATCGGATGTAAACAGCCCCAAAACTGCTTTTCCCTGCCAGATCAGCAGCATCGCCATAATCACAGCATAAGCGCATCCCATGACAATGCAGTTAATAACACCTTTTTGGATTCTTGTTTTTTCTCCGGCTCCGAAATTCTGTCCGACAAAAGTCGTGGCCGCCTGTCCAAAAGCCACAATCGGCAAATAAATCAGACATTCCACCTTGAAATAAGCGGTAAAAGCGGCAATCACCGACACACCCAGACTATTAATGGCAGTCTGCACAAAAATATTAGACAATGTAATCACCATATTCTGGCATCCGGCCGGAACACCAATTTTCATGACGGAACGCAGAATATCCCTGGAAATTCCGATTTTTTTCCAGTTCAGGCGATATTCATCCGAGCGTCGGATTAGATAAACGACTGTACCGGCAGCCGCTGCCAACTGAGATAAAAAAGTGGCCCAGGCAGCGCCTTCCACCCCCATCCCAAAATGAGCCAGACTGATCCAGTCCAGCAGAATATTAATCAATGCGCCTGTCAGCTGAAACACCATCGGCGTCCGGGAATCCCCACGGGCACGGATGACGCCGGCATTCATATTATACACAAAAAGAGGAGTCATGCCCAACAGATAAATTCTTATATAAAGAAGACTCTGCTCCAGAATCTCCAAAGGCGTATTCATCCACAGAAGGATCTGCCGCGACAGCGCCAGACCCAGTAAAGTCAGAACCGCGCCTCCGGCCAGGGAAAGCCCCATGGCGGTGTGAATGACTTTATGGATTCTCTTTTTATTATTTTCTCCCACTGATATGGAAATAATCACCCCTGTTCCCAGGGAAAGACCTGTAAAAAAGCCGACCATACAATTGGTCAGCAGAGAACTTGCGCCCACCGCCGCCGTGGCCTGTGTGCCAAGAAAATTTCCTACAAAAAACAGATCCACCGTATTATACAACTGCTGGATCAGGCTGGTCCCCAGTAGGGGCAGCGCAAACAACAGCAGCTGTTTTCCGATGGAACCCTTCGTCAGTTCGCTTTTCTTTTTCATCTTTAAAAACTGTTTTCCTGCTCTTTCAACTCGCAATAGGAAAGCACAGCCCCTCCCTTCAACACATTCAGACTGACAGTCTGGATAAGCAGGATACCGCTTGCTTCCGCATAATATTCCTCCACTATATTTCCCATATAATCTTTGATCACGCCCAGAAGCTCTCCTTTTTTGATGCGGTCGCCTGCATGATGACAAGGATACCATATTCCGGTATGCCCGGCAATGAGGAAATATCCATCGCTCAACTTCCTCTCGACTCCACACAGATCTGCCGCCCCGTTCCAGCAGGATACCGGGTACTCCCATACTTCCTGCCTAGTTATAGGAACCGCCGGAGGGGTTCTGCGACGGATAACGGAATTTTACATTTACCGCGCGGGCCATGGCATCAGAAGCCTGATTTACTTTCGGAGAGGCTGCACCCAGTGTATAAACATGAGGATACAGTTCCTCGTATCCGTCCCCACAGTGCAGGTCAATATAATAATCGACCCGCGGAAAGACTTTATCAACAAATGTGTGACAAATCTGTTCCGTCAACGTGCCGGATGGATCACCCGGAAATTCCCGGTTGATATTTTTACCGTCTTCATAGACCATGCTCATGGTCCGGTGTTCAAACCCGGTACGATTCACCAGCGGAAAAAGGATCACTTTTCCCCTCATCTGTGAAGGTTTTAGTTCTTCCCGCAATTCTATAGCCGCCTGGATACCAACGTATTCCGCATTATGGATTCCTCCGGTTACAAGAACCGTTGGCCCGTCCTGCATGCCGCAGATCAGAGACACCGGAATCTCCAGTCCGGAATCTGCGATATGCAGCCAGCCGGAAACCTTCTCCCCAGGCTTTGCCGTCAACTCTCCCAATGTCAGATTTTTTCCCATATAAACTTTTGTCTCCTTTCCTGCCCCATCTTTTAGGGACAGGCCTTTTTTATATTCTGATACAGATGGCAGGCCACCTGATGATCTTCGCTCACATTCTGAAGCGCCGGGCGAACCTTCCTGCAGGTTTCCATACAATGCACGCACCGTTCCTGGAAGGGGCATCCCTCAGGAACATCCAGAGGGCTTGGTACATCTCCTTTAAGACTTTCGATTTTTTTATGAAAATCCATATGAATATCAAACAAAGACCCCATCAAAGCTTTCGTATAGGGATGCTGTGCCTCTGTCCCCAGTTTTTTCCCTGGGATCACCTCCACCAGATTTCCCAGATACATAACGGCAACATCATCGGAAATGGAAGCCACCAGGGCAATATCATGACAGATAAAACCAATGGCCAGATTCAGCTCTTTTTGCAGTCTGCCAAGCAGTTGAATCACAGTTTTCTGTACCGACACATCCAGCGCCGATGTGGCTTCATCCAGGATGAGAACCTCCGGCTTTAATGCCAGCGCCCGGGCGATTGCCACTCTCTGTCTCTGCCCGCCGCTTAAACTGTGGGGATAGCGGTCCATGAATTCTTCCGGAAGTTCTACCATTTTCAGAAGACTGCTGCAGATCTTATCTTTCTCACCGGATTTTATCTTTCCGTAATTCATCAGCGGTTCGCAGACGATATCCCGAATCCGCATTTTAGGATTAAAGGATGTATTGGGATCCTGAAAGACCATCTGTATATGCCGGCGGCTCTGCCGCAGTTTCTCACCTCTTAACCCAGACAGACTTTCCCCCTGAAAAATGATGTCGCCGCGATCAGGCCTTTCCAGCGCCACTAGAAGCCGCATAAAAGTACTTTTTCCGCATCCGGATTCTCCAACAAGCCCAAGGGTTCTTCCACGGTAAAACTTTAAATTTATATCATTATTTGCCATCAGACTTTTCCCTCCTTCGGCAGGAAAAGTCTTTACGATATGTTTCGCTTCCAGAATCAGTTCCTCAGTGCTCAAGCCATTCACCTCCCACAGACGGCACGGAAGCAATCAGTTTTCTTGTATATTCATTTCGGGAACCGTGAAGAATCTGCTCTCTGTCCCCCTGATCTTCAATCCTGCCATTTCGCATCACGATAATGTGATCCGCCATATAAGCAGCGACGCCGATATTATGCGTTACAATAATAATTCCTGTATGATAGTCCTCCCGCAGCTCCATCATCTGCCGGACAATCTGCGCCTGTGTCGTCACATCCAATGCAGAAGTAGGTTCATCCGCCAGTAAAAGCCTTGGCTGATAAGTCATACCCATGGCAATTCCCACTCTCTGGCGCATACCTCCCGAGAGTTGAAATGGATAAGAGCGCATCACATGGTCTCCGTCGGGAAGACGCATCCGTTCCAACATGGCAGCGCCCTTCTTCCATGCCTCCTTTTTACTGATTTTTTCATGGGTTCTGAGATACTCCACAAATACACTGCCTACACGGCGGGTAGGATTCATCATTGCTCCGCTGTCCTGGAAAATCATGGAAATTTCTCTGCCCCGAAAGGTACGCCACTGTTCCGGACCGTAACTCAAAAGGGATTTCCCATCAAACACAATGTCGCCTTCCGTCACTTTGCCAGCGGCCGGAAGAAGACCCATCACCGCACGGATCACCGTCGTCTTTCCGCTGCCGCTCTCCCCCACCAGCGCAATGATCTGACCCGGTTTCATATCCATGGAAAAATCCAGCACTGTTGGAACATTTTTATATGCCACTGTCATATGATCAATTTTTAACATCTTCCCGTCTCCTCGTTCCCTACTCATCCCTGGGATCCATGATGTCCCTCAGAGAATCCCCCAGCATATTAAATACTACAACAACCAGGAAGATTGCCAGGCCGGGGAAAATCATCATCCACGGCGCACTCTGTATCAGTCCGCGCCCCTCGTTCAGCATGTAACCCCACTCCGGTGTGGGCGGCTTTGCACCGAATCCCAGGAAGGATAATGCGGCAAGCTCCAGCATCATACTTCCAACGTCCGTCGCAGCCGTTATGATCAGAATCGGCAGCGCATTGGGCAGCATATAGGACCGGATAATATGAGATGTCCTGGCTCCGGAAACAATCGCCGCAGACACATAATCCCGGTCTTTGATTTTCAGTACCAGTGACCGCGCCAGCCTGGCATACTTTGTCCAACTGACAATGGTAATGGCAATAATTGCGTTTTTCATGCTGGATCCTATAATGCCTGCTACTGCAAGAGCAAGAACCAGTCCTGGGAAGGCTACCATCATATCCGCAACGCGCATAAGCGCCGCGTCCACAATACCGCCAAAACATCCGGCAATTATTCCTACCGCAGTACCGATCAGAAAAATCAGAAGAACTACGCCAAAGGTAGAAATCAAAGAAGCGCGGGCACCGTAGATCACCCGGGTAAAAATATCCCTTCCCATTTTGTCTGTTCCGAAAATATGCGCTTTACAGGGAGCCTGTAAAGCGTCATCCATACTCCCTTCCAAAGGATCTACGCCTTGCGTTATAACAGGAGCAAACACAGCTGCCAAAATGATGAGTACTGCCAGAATAAAAAAGATCACAAATTGCTTTTTTTTCAGAAAATCATTTATCCTTACCATGCTTATCTCCTCTTTATACGCATCCTGGGATCTATGTATACATAAGAAGCGTCCACGATCAGATTGATCACCATATAAATCAGCGCCATCCAGAGTACATAACCCTGGATCAGGTTATAGTCGCTGGAGGTAATGGCAGACACCGCAAGGTTACCAAGACCCGGATAAGAAAAGATGATCTCCACCACCGAAGTTCCGCCCAAAAGGCTTCCCACTGACAGACCAAGCATGGTCACAAGGGGCAGCAACGCATTGGGGAACACATTTGCCCAAATGATCCTGCTTTTTCTGATGCCCCTTGCCTGCGCTCCGATCACATAATCCTGATTCAGTTCTTCCAGTACCGCAGCACGCACCTGTCGGGTATATTTGGACGCCATGGCAATGGCCAGCGTCAATGCCGGCAGAAAAAGGCTTCTGAAGTCACCCTGCGCGCTGATGACCGGAAAAAATGCAAATTTTACGCAAAACGCCAGCATCAGCAGGAGCGCTACCCAGAAATTAGGCATGGCGCATCCCAGAAAGGTAACTCCCCTTGCCAGGTAGTCCACCCAGGAATCTTTGTATAACGCCGAAACAACACCCAGGGGAACCGACAAAAGCAGCATCATTATCAGCGCCATCGCCGTCAGCCTCAGTGTCGGCCCCACCCGCTCCAGCAACAATTCCGTCACAGGCTGGTGAAGCGAGTAAGACGTGCCGAAATCACCATGGAGACAGTTTCCCAGCCACCGGATATACTGGGTAAGAAATGGGTCATTCAGCCCCATCTCTTCCCTGGTCTGTTCCACAATCTCTTCTGAAGGCATCTGTCCCATGGAGATATACATATTTTCCACCGGGTCACCGGGCGACAGGTAGGTCAGAAAAAAAGTGATAAAGCTGATTCCCACCAGAACCACCACAATCTGCAGCAGGCGGGAGAGCAGTTGCTTTTTACTCAATTCAATCACACCTCATTTATAGTCAACATCATTCGGCCGGAACAATTTCCGTCGTCAACCAATAATAATCCGCCGTGTGGATATGAGCATATCCCACGCTTTTATTGGAATAAACCATGGAGCTGTTATAATATCCGTCAACCAAAACCAACGCATCGTCTATGATAATCTGCTGCATTTCTTTTACCAGCTCTTTTCTTTTTTCCGGATCCAACTCATTCTGCAGAGATTCATACAGCTTGTCATATTCTGGATTGGAATATCCGCAGTATGTTGTTTTGGAATACCAGTTGCCCAGATACTCCAGCGGATCGCCGGTTCCCACGGTAATCCAGTTATTATTGTTCAGATCGTAATCTCCCGCGGCCAGTTTGCTCCACTGATCGTCAGAGCTGCCGTACTCTGCGGTAACTCCGATCCCAATTTCCGCCAGATACTGAGTATGGGCATCGGAAAAGTCATTCAGCAGCCGGTTTTCATAGGAAACATAACGCAGGTTAATATTCTGCCCATCCAGTTCACGGATACCGTCGCCGTCCGTATCTACGATTCCAGCATCATCCAGCACTTTCTTTGCGCCTTCCGGATCATAGGGATACGGGTCATTCAGCTCATCGTATCCATAATCCAGATTGGAGGGCAATACAGAAATACCCGCCGTATACAAACCGCCGATGGTCGTAGACTCACAAACCCCTTCTTTATCAATCGCCATGATCATCGCCTGGCGAAGCGCTTCGTTGGATAAAACACCCTCCAGATTCATCCAGGAAAATCCACAGCGTACGCCGGTGGCAATGTCCACCGTAAAGTCAGAATTCTCCTGGAAATCCTGAATATCCGCTACATTTGTAATATTTTCCACTAAATCTACCTGACAGCTCTGAAGAGCCATAGTCTTTGCCGATGCATCTCCCATGAAAAGAATATTCACTTTATCATAAGGCACTTCTTCATAATAGTTGGGATTGGCCGCCATCTCATACCCGACTCCCACGCCGTTAAACTGATTTACCATATAAGGGCCGGTTCCGATGACATTATTCATAAAATCCTCGGTATGCTCAATATCAACAACCGCCATAACCGGGTAGGCCAGCTGCCCCGGCAAGTCATTATAAGGCTTGCTCGTCACAATAGTCAGTGTATTCGCTTCGTCATCCGCAGTAATTTCCGCTTCAAATTCCAGGTACTTTTCTGCATTCGCCGAAGACCCTTCGGAAACCTCCTTCAGATATTCAAAACATTCCTTTACTTTCGAAGGCGTCACCGGACAGCCGTCTGAAAAACAAATATCATCTCTCAGGGTAATCACCCACTCGGTATGTTCATCGTTTACTGTATAACTTTTTGCAAGCCATGGTTCCGTACTCATGTCGTCATTAAACTTAAACAAACTCTCCGTAATGCCATAACGCATGGCATTCCAGGCGCCGTTGGGCGTCAGAGCAAAATTCAAAGAACCGTCGTCGTACATCTGACATCCAAAATTTAAAACTTCTTCCCCGGCAGTGTCTGCCTGTTCATCACCTGTGTTTTCACTGTCTGCGAAACTGCTGCATCCCGAAAACAGAGAAAGCGACAGAACTGCTGCTATTCCCATAACAAGGTACTTTTTACTGTGTTTCATTTTTCCTTCCTCTTTCTCTTTTTTCACAAAGTCACAAAAAAAGATCTGATGCCCTGCATCAGATCTGATCGTCTTATCCACACACAAAACACTGTTATGCCGCCCTTCTTTCCAGGCAAAATAACACTTTCATGATAGAATAAAGATTTCCCGTCTTCCGCAGGAATCTTTGCTGAAAAATAAGCAGGTCTCCTGACTTAAGCATTCTCATTCTCAGCGCCTTCCCAGGGTAGACACCCCAGTGGCATCGTGCTTTGAACCAGCTAATACAGTGACGGGATCGCTCCGGATTCTCACCGGATTCCCTTTTAATCAGACCGCGTCTGAACTTATTCCCCATGGCGTAACCGCCGACTTTATGATGGTTTATTATAGCATCGGCGCTGGGTTATGTCTACATTTTGCCCGATTTGTCGTATTCCAATTTGTTATACCTTATGACCGCCCTGAAACAGGAAAAACTGCATATTCTTCTCTCTTTCTCCACAAAAAAATCAGCGGAAAAATAGCTTTCCGCTGATTTCATCTGGTTCATGATATAACAATCTGTTATATCAAAAAGACGTATTCTCTCAATCCATGTCACTTTCCGCAGTGACCGTGACGGCATTCCCCGTCGCCATGACCACAATCGCCGTGGTGCTCATGTTCATGATGGCTGCAGGCCACATCCGGATTATAAGAAAGGTTTCCTTCCAAAAAAGCTTTCACCGCCGCATCCGCGCCGCCGGTTACGCCGCCGTAAAGGCTGATGCCTGCCTGTGCCAGGGCATCTTTGGCTCCCTGCCCGATACCGCCGCAGATCAGCGTATCCACCTTCTGGCCGGAAAGCATGCCGGCCAGAGCGCCATGGCCGCTGCCATTGGTATCCACTATCTCAGAAGAAAGGATCTCTTTTTCTTCCGTCACATAGATTTTAAACTGCTCCGTATGGCCAAAATGCTGATATACTTCCCCGTTTTCATAAGTTACTGCTACTCTCACTGATACCGCCTCCAAGCTTATTATTTTTCCCGCCGGCGTGACACCGCCTGCAGTGGCATCCTGTCAGTTCACCTTCACAGAGCACGTAATCTCCGCCGTCCACCCGCAGTTCTTTCCCTTCCACCAGACACTGAGCCAGTTTTTTCCTGGCAGAATTGTAAATGGCCTGCACCGTGGTCCTGGCTACGCCCATCCTGCCGGCGCATTCCTCCTGGTTCAGGTTTTCCAGATCGATCAGACGGATGGTTTCATACTCATCCACCGCCAGCAGAATCACGGGACGATCCTGCAGATTTTCTCCCATCGGGCCAAAACTGCAGTGCTTCGGCATCTCGCAGATCCGCCTTCTTTTACAGGGTCTTGGCAAAGAAATCACTCCTTTTCTGACATATGCCGGATATAGGTATACTGTACACCCATATCCGGCATATGTCAATAACTTTCCTTTTGGTTTTATACGGCATTTCCGTCCGTTTTTATGCCAGCATCATCCGGTCGTTGGCGAATTCACCGCCGCTGGCCTGTCCGAATTTCTCCAGCAGATCCTCCACTTTCAGTTTCTGCTTTTCTTCTCCGCTCACATTGTAAATGATCCGCCCTTCATGCATCATGATCAGACGGTTCCCCAAACGAATGGCGTCTTTCATATTATGGGTCACCATCATGGCTGTCAGATGATGCTCGCGGATAATCTCCTCCGTAAGCTCCAGCACCTTGGCCGCCGTCTTGGGATCCAGAGCCGCCGTATGCTCATCCAGCAGCAGCAGCTTTGGTTTTTGCAGGGACGCCATCAAAAGTGTCAGCGCCTGACGCTGACCGCCGGAAAGCAGGCCCACCTTGGAGGTCATCCGTTCTTCCAGACCAAGCCCCAGTGTTTTCAGTTCTTCATAATACCGCTGGCGCTCTGCCTTGGTGATGCCCCAGCGCAGCCCTCTTTTCTGCCCTCTTCGGTATGCCAGCGCCAGGTTTTCCTGGATTTCCATGGTGGCGGCCGTACCCTTCATGGGATCCTGGAACACCCTTCCCAGGAATTTGGCCCTTTTATGCTCCGGAGCCCTGGAGACGTCTTCTCCGTCCAGGATAATCCTGCCCGCATCGATGGGATAAACCCCGGCAATCATATTCAGCATAGTGGATTTCCCGGCGCCGTTTCCGCCGATGATGGTCACAAAATCTCCTTCTTTCAGATGGAGATCGATTCCCGTCAGCGCTTTCTTTTCATTGATGGTCCCTTTATTAAAGGTTTTCTGTACCCCTGTCAGCTTCAGCATGTTTATTTTCCCCCTTCCGCATAGGAGCGTCTCAGCTTCCATTTATCCACTGCCACCGGAACGCACAGTGCCAGCGCCACGATGATGGCGGAAAGCAGCTTCATATCGTTGGCATCCATACCCATCTGCAAAACGATGGCGCGGATGAGGAAATAGACTACAGAACCCACCACCGCAGAAGTCAGTTTGCTGCCGAAAGAGCGCAGCCGCCCCAGAAGCACGTCGCCGATGACGATGGCTGCCAGGCCGATCACGATGGCGCCGGTACCGTTGTTGATATCGCCGTACTTCTGACTCTCGCAGACCAATCCTCCGGAAAGGGCCACCAGACCGTTGCTGATCATCAGCGCCAGCATTTTCGTTTTCTTGATATTTACGCCCAGAGCGCGGATCATATCTTCATTATCTCCTGTCGCGCGAAGCGCCGCTCCTAATTCCGTCCCGAAGAACCAGTAAAGGAAAATGATCAGCGCCACAGCAAACACGATGCCGATGATCAGGCTCACCATCGACTGGGAAAGCCCTGTGGCATCCACCAGCCAGGAAAAAATCGTATCTGATTTCAGCAGCGGAACGTTGCTTTTGCCGCCCATGATTCTTAAGTTTATGGACCACAGGGAAATCTGTGTCAGAATCCCCGCAAGGATGGCAGGGATTTCAAAAACCGTATGTAAAAATCCAGTCACAGCTCCCGCCAGCAGACCGGCTGCCAGAGAAATCACCAGAGCCGCCAGGGGATTCCAGCCTCCCTCCACGATCAGCGTGGCGCAGACGCAGCCGCCCAGGGCAAAGCTTCCATCCACCGTCAGGTCGGCAATATTCAGTATCTTATAAGTGATGTACACGCCCAGTACCATGATTCCCCAGAGAACGCCCTGGGAAACGGCGCCCTGCATGGAAAGTAAAAACCCACTCATTTTTTATTTCCTCCTAAACTGCCTGTAGAAACGCCAAGGGAGCATCCGCTGCTCCCTTGGCCTTCTTTATCGGGTTTATCTTCTTATTCCTCTTCCAGTGAGGAAAGATCAAGCTGCAGTGCAGCGGCAGTTTCTTCGTTGACTGCCAGTTCGCATTTATCCGCATCCAGATATTCAATCGGCATCTCGGCCGGGTTTTTGCCGTCCACCAGGATCTCGGCGGCCATCTGGCCTGCCATATAGCCCAGCTCATAATAGTCGATGCCGTAGGTGGCCAGTCCGCCTTCATCCACCATGCCGCTTTCGCCGCAGATCACCGGAATGCCATTGTCGCTGGCAACCATACCTACCGTCGCCATACCGGCTGCGATAACGTTATCCGTGGGGGCATAGAGCGCATCCACTTTTCCGATGGCGGACTCTACTACCGTCTGGATCTCATTGGAGGAAGACACCGTGTAGTCCTCCGCAGTCATTCCCAGTTCCTCGCATGCTTCGCGGGCCATGGAAGCCTGGATCTCAGAGTTGGACTCCGCGGAACAGTAAAGGATTCCCACATTCTTGGCATCCGGCAGAATCTGTTTAAGCAGATCGATCTGCTCCGCTACCGGCGTCAGGTCGGAAGTTCCCGTTACATTCCCGCCGGGAGCTTCATTGGATTCCACCAGACCGGACTGGGCCGGATCTGTCACCGCCGTCAGTACGATGGGAATATCCGAGGTCACGCCGGCCACAGCCTGTGCCGCCGGTGTTCCGATGGCAAAGATCAGATCATTCTGATCGTTTACCAGAGTCTGGGAAATCGTCTGGCAGGAAGCCGTCTCACCGGCCGCGTTCTGCTGATCCGCCTCGTAGGAGATCCCCATCTCGTCCAGCGCCGCAAAGAAACCTTCGTTGCTGGCATCCAGCGCGTCATGCTGGGTATACTGGATCACACCGATCTTATATGTCTCACCGCCGGCTTCGCCAGCGCTTTCCTCTGTGGTCTCTTCTTCCGCCTCTGTGTCTGCCGATTCCTCCTGAGCCGGTTCAGAAGCCTGCTCCTGTGTGTCCTTGGAACCGCATCCGGCCAGCATACCTGCTGCCATCACCGTCGAAAGAGCCACAGCCAGAATCTTTTTCACTGTTTTGTTTTTCATCGTTTCCTTCCTTTCTCATACAGCTTTTCCGCTTTGTCGATTTAAAGCGGCAATTCATAATATGTGAATTATATCACATGACCCGAAAAAGGGCAACTATTTCCACTTATTTCAGGATCTTTTTCAGTTCGTCCATAAAAGTATTGACGTCCTTGAATTCCCGGTAGACGGAAGCGAATCTTACATAGGCCACCGCCTCCAGATCTTTCAGCCGATCCATCACCATCTCGCCGATCTCGCTGCTGGAAATCTCCCTTAACTCTTTATTGAAAATCTCCGTCTCCACAGAATCCACCAGTTCCGTGATCTTTTCGGTGGGAATGGGACGTTTATGACAGGCCCGCAGGACGCCGGCCTCGATTTTGGCCCGGTCGTACGGTTCCCTGTTCTGATCCTTTTTGATGACAATCAGCGGAATCGTCTCTACTTTTTCATAAGTGGTAAACCGTTTGCCGCAGGCGTCGCACATCCTTCTTCTGCGGATGGCGTTGCTGTCCTCCACCGGCCTGGAATCCACCACTCTTGTATTATCCTGATTACAAAATGGGCATCTCATAACTGCACTTATCCTCCAAAACTGATATGGACTATATTACCATGACCCGGCCCTTTTTTCAAACCGGCGCCGGTTATTCCTCACCCCAGGCATCCATCAGATGCGCCGCCACGAAACCGACGGCAAAGCAGACGGCCGCCAGCAGAAACTGGAGAACGCCTGTAAACGATGTGGGCAGGATCAGGATCACAGAAGAAATCACAAAGCCAAGGATCATCTTGGAGATAATACCGTGATACCTGTTCAGCAGACTGTTCACCAGCCGGGACAGCGCCGCCAGGGTAAGCAAAAACCCGATTCCCAGCGGAATACAGACCGCCATATCCAGCTTGGCGATTCCCGCAGCCATGGGCTGATACAGACCCATAAACAGAAGAACAGAGGATGAACTCAGCCCCGGAACGATCATACTCAGCCCCCAGATGCAGCCGCAGAAAACATACCAGCCAAAGTTGGGCTGGATATTGCCGCCCATGCCGGTTTCCATGATATTAAAAAAGATAAAAGCCACCGCCAGCGTCACAATGAAAAAGGACCAGCCTTTTTTGGGTGAATCATCCACAGATCCTCTCAGCAGCCCCGGCACCGTCCCGCAGATCAGTCCGGAAAAAAGGGCCGTAGCCAGCACCGCATAATTGTTAAAGAACACCTCTACCACTTTTGCCACCAGCACAAAGCCCACAAGTCCTCCCAGGATCACGCTGATCAGCAAAGATTTATTCTTTTTGAACGTTGATATGGGATGGCTTAGAAACTCCATGATCGGCTCGTAAATGCCAAAAGCGACGCAGAGCACTCCTCCGCTGACGCCCGGCAGGATCGCTCCCGTACCGATCAGTATCCCCTGCAGGAAACGTAAAAGCCAATTGTTCGACTTCTTTTTTACAGACTCCATTACACTTATCCTCCTGAATTACTCTTCCTTATTTTTCCCCTTTTTGCGTCTTTTGCCTCTTTGGTCGTTTCAACTTAAGTAACTTTTCATACTCCGCAGCGCATTCTTTTCCAGCCTGGAAACCTGAGCCTGGGAAATGCCGATTTCTCCGGCCACCTCCATCTGCGTCTTCCCCTCGAAAAAACGCAGTTCGATGATATGTCGTTCCCTCTCCCCCAGCCGTCCCATGGCTTCCTGCAGCGACAGATCCTCGATCCAGTTTTCTTCCCGGTTTTTCCGATCGCTGATCTGATCCATCACATAAAGGGTATCGCCCCCTTCCGTATAAACAGGCTCATACAGACTCATGGGGCTTTGAATGGCATCCAGCGCATAGACGATATCCTCCTTTTGAATCCCCACTTCCTGCGCGATTTCCGCGATGGTCGGTTCCTTCAGGTGGTTTTTCACGTAATTTTCTCTGGCGAAAATCGCTTTGTAAGCCGTGTCCCGCAGGGAACGGCTGACCCGGATGCTGTTATTATCCCGCAGATAGCGGCGGATTTCCCCGATAATCATGGGCACCGCGTAGGTGCTGAACTTCACGTTCAAAGTGGTGTCAAAATTGTCGATGGCCTTCATCAGACCGATACATCCGATCTGGAAAAGGTCGTCCGCCGCCTCGCTGCTGTTGGAAAACCGTTTGATCACGCTTAAGACCAGACGCAGATTCCCCTTGATATAGAGTTCCCTCGCCTCTTTGTCTCCCTGCTTGATCCGCCGGAACAGTTCCGTTTTTTCCTCTTCGCTTAGGATCGGCAGTCTGGATGTATTGACTCCGCATATTTCCACTTTGTTCAGCGCCATAACAAGAACCTCCTGGAACATTTTTCTACTTAAGATGGTTCTCATTAAAGCGCCCCGCTATGCGTTTCTGAAAAAAATAAAAAAAGTTTTAGTCCTTGACAAAATGCCGGACGCATACATTATATAAACAAAACAGGGAGTGGTCAACCTGCGTTTTTTTGAATTGAGACAAAAAGAAGTGATCAATATCTGCACCTGCAAAAGCCTGGGCTGTCCGGTGGATGTGGAATTTGAATGTAAATCGGGGCGGATCCTGGCGCTTGTCATTCCAGGGCCGGGAAAATTCTGGGGAATGCTGGGCAGGGACTGTGAATATATAATTCCCTGGGACTGCGTGGTTCAGATCGGAGACGATATCATACTGGTGGAAATCAAAGAAGATATGTGCCTGAAAAAATTCTCCTGAAAAACCAGGCGCCTGCCGCATGATAACCTGCCGCAGACGCCTGTATTTATCTCATGCTCAGCTCCATCCCAGAGCCTTTCTTTTCTCTTCAAAATCTTTCACGATCTGATTTCCCAAAGCTTTCGGATCGGTGTTGACCACCATCACGCCGCCCAGGAGTTCTTTCGTGTCCTCTTTCAGGAATTTTGTCACTTTTGCAGAACCAAAAGTCTGAGGCTCCACACAGTGGTAACTGTTCAACCCCAGCAGACGGAAAGCCAAAGCCGCGCCCACGCCTTTTTCATTGCCCCACTCGGGACTGGACTGGGCAAAGGGCATATCCTTAAGAGGCTTCTGGCAGATTCCCGCCACGCCGGAGAGGATACCGGTGGATCTGGTGTTGTCAATGCACTCTCCCACATGCCATACCGGCGGCATATTGTACTCCTGCAGGAATTTTTTCAGGCCTTCCCCGCATTTGGTCTTTACCGCCTCCATGTTGCAGTATCCCAGTTTCAAAAGCGGGAAGGACGCACAGCCGTTGGTCAGGATCAGAATATCGTTTCTCAGCAGGATATCCGCCACATCCACGATACACCGTTCATAAACGGTTTTGGGATTGGTACATCCCACCACATTGACGATACCTTTGATCTGTCCGCTTTGAATGGCTTTTGCAAGAGGTTCAAAGGACCCCAGATCTTTGGTGACGCTTTCCACGCTGAAGCCCAGTTCCGCCTCCACCTCGTAGGGCGGGATAAAGACCGGGATTCCCTGGCGGGCTTCAAAACTTTCGATACCGCGCAGTACAATTTTGCGGGCAATTTCCGTTGTTTCTCCGATATTGGAATGGGTATGGTCATAGGCAATGTGTTCCGCTCCCGGCAGTTTGGTGGAATCCTCAGTGGTCACCACCGTCGTGCGAAAACAATTGGCCACGTCCATGATGGCCGGATAGATATCCTGTACGTCCGCGATCCAAAGATCCAAAGCGCCTGTAGCCAGCACCAGCTCCGCTCCCGGCGGATTGCACAGCGGAATCACATTGTCATAGCGGTACATGGCCGACAGCCCGGTACAGCAGATTCCGTAAAACTGGATCCCTTTGGCTCCTTTGGATTTTGCCAGTTCTATCATTTCCTCGCTGTGGCCCAGACGGACAATTTCGCTGACCAGCGTAGGCATATGGCCGTGAACGGCGATATTTACATAGCCTTTTTTCAGCGCGCCGATGTTGACCATACATTTACGCCGCTGTCCCACGCCAAACAGACTGTCTGTGGCCAGATTGGTATCCACCACGGTACCAAAGACGAAGGCCAGTCCGGTACGCAGGAACTGCTGCATGATGTTTCTCCAGTCTCCGTCACAGGCTTCACCGGAATTATGCATGGCCTCAAATACTTCGTGATACGTGCTGATGGGAAGGATATCCAGCTCTTTCCATACCTGCTGACGCTCCGGCGGAGCGGCATACTTGATGGTTTTATATTCATCCGCCTCCGGACGGCTCAAATCCTCCAGCAGCAGATTGGCAAAATCAATGGCAATCTCATTGACCGTTCTGCCCTCCGTCTCGATGTCAAAGGATTTTGCTGTGGCGATCAGTTTTTCTTCTCCCAGGATAGGCAGCGGCAGTTTTCCCTGCGCCGCCCATTTCAGGGAAAGGATTACTTCACGGGCATGCATGCCGTGCTGCGCCGTTCCGGCGGCTACCGCCCGCAGCATATTTCTGGCTACGATCAGATCCGCGTCCGCGCCGCAGACGCCCCTGGGGCTTTTCTTGGTAATCCGGCAGGGACCCATATGACAGATCCGGCAGCAGACGCCGGCCAAGCCGAAATTACACTGGGGCTGCTGCTGATCAAACCGGTCAAAGGAATTATCGATTCCCAGCTGTTCCATCCGCAAAAGCATCTCCTTTACCGCCGGATCCGGCGTCTTGTCGATGACATCCTGTTTGGTGGGAAAGGTTTCCCGGTACGCTTTCACAGCCTCCATATAATCCGTCACGTCATTGGGATCATGGTGATGATGGTGGGTGATCACATTCCCGTTCTCATCCACGTGAGTATGTACTTCCTTGCTCATATAGCGCGCCTCCTTTGTGTGATTTGTATGTTTTTTCTTATTATTTCGTTAATTTTTTATTTATATTTACTATATCATTCCAGGAACGTTTTATGGAATCAACGATTCTTTGATCCCCATCAACGATCCGTTGATACGCATTCATGGACATTCACTCCTGCGTCTTTTAAAATGGATTTATCAACTGAAAAAGGAGGAACCTTCTCCATGGGTCTGATGATCTTAAGCGGATATGCGCTTCCTTTTTCCCGTATTCTGGCAATCCTGATCTGGGCTGCCGGTCTTTCTTTCCATATCGTACTGATGGTCTGGTTTACGGTTCATTTCATGATGCCGCCCGTCCTTTCCAAGGTATACGCAAGCTATTTCATCGTTTACGTGGGTATCGCTGCAGCGGCCCTTCCGTCTTCAGCGCTGGGGCAGGCTGCCGTCGGCCTCGTCTGTTCCTGTTTTGCCATGGCAGTCTTCTTTCCGTTACTCCTCCTCCTCATTCTTCGCTGCGCAAAAGAAGGGGAACCGGAAGATTTCCGGAAACCCCTTCTTGGTATCTGCGCCGCGCCGTCCAGTCTCTGTCTGGCCGCCTATCTCACCTGTGCCAGCCGCCCCCGAGCCGACCTGGTCTGTCTCTTTTTGCTGTTTTCCCTCATTCTTTATACACTGGCTATGCTGCGGCTGTTTTTTTATCTGCGTCTTCCCTGGACGCCTGCTTTTTCCGCTTACACCTTCCCCACTGTCATCAGCGCCGTCGCTGTGCAAAAAGCAGCGGGTTTTCTTTCTCTGCCGGAATCGCTGGAAACGCTTCTGCGCACTGTCGCTTTTTTTCAGACAGTGATCGCCTGTCTGATCCTGACCGTGGTGCTGATCCGCATGCTGATCTGCGTCATTCATACCTGACGATTTCCTTTTTCAGCCGTTTCATGATTCTTTTTTCCAGGCGGGAAATATAAGATTGGGAAATTCCAAGAAGATCCGCCACCTCCTTTTGCGTCTTTTCTTTTCCATCGTCTGACTGCAGTCCATACCGCAGCCGTATGATGGTCTGCTCTCTGGGAGAAAGCTTTTCGATGGCTTTTCCCAGGAGCGTACATTCCACCTCATGTTCCAGATCTTTATAGATAATATCTTCCTCCGTACCCAGGATATCCGAAAGCAGGAGTTCATTTCCATCCCAGTCCACATTCAGCGGTTCATCGATGGACACCTCCATCCTGGTCTTGTTATTTCTCCTCAGATACATCAGAATCTCATTTTCAATACATCGTGACGCATAAGTAGCCAGCTTGATTTTCCGGGTGGGATTAAACGTATTGATCGCTTTGATCAGCCCGATGGTCCCGATGCTGATCAGGTCCTCCACGCCCACTCCCGTATTGTCAAACCGCTGGGCAATATAGACCACCAGTCTCAGATTATGCTCGATCAATTCATCCCTGGCCTCCTTATCCCGGCCGCTTCCCAGATTTTCTATGGCCTTCGCTTCTCTCCCGGCATCCAGGGGCGCCGGCAGGACGTCTGTACCGCCGATGTAAAAAATTTCCCCCGGTCTTTTAAAAATCATTCTGGAAAACCCTGGAAACATCCCGAACCGGATCCGGTTCGGCAATACCGCATGCATCATAATCCATTCCTCCTAACCGTTTACTAAATCCGGATTTAAAATCATCTGACAGCCCTCCATAAAAGCGGCTCCTTCCTTCACCAAAGCCACCACCGGACGCAGGACCGTCCTGCTCTCTCTCCCGTTCTTTATGGTCAGAGAATCCAGGGTGAGCGCCAGCAGCACGCCTGTCTCGCATCCCAGGCTGCAAAAGGGAATATAGCGGGGACAAAATTGCGTCAGATCCCCTCCCTGCAGCAGCATTTTCACTTCTCCTTCCTTTACCACGGATACCGGCTTTCCGGTCAGCGCATCCCGCAGCCGGTTTCCCGTATCACAAAAACCCGTTACCTTCCTGCAATTTGTTCCCGCGTACAGTACGATCTCATACAGATTCGTTCCTTTTCCCTTCAGACGGGCGTATACCAGGATTGCAGCAGTAATAATCAGGTAACCTGTGGCTGCAAGAAACAAAAAGAACCAAAAACCGGTCCGGGAAAAATAACGTCTCATCACCGTCAGCAGGCCGCCGGTGAGAAAAGACGCCAGATATAAGAGCAGCAAGCCTTGTAACAGTTTATGCCAGTCCTTGATTTTGCATCCAAACTTTACCATTATCGTGTTAATTACCACATGCACCAGTATCGTATTCAAAAACTTCTGCGAAAGCATTCCCATGGCGATGAGCAGGGACACGGACAGCGCCCCGAAGGCTCCTCCCGCCAGGCTTCTGATCTGTGTGGCAGAACAGTGAAGAAGCCGGTTTACCAGACGCAGGAGGAAATAATCCATCACCAGGTTCGTCGCGAAAAAAACATCTATGAACAGTTCATAGTACAAAAAACACCCCCCATAACCTCTGAATACGCACTTACTGGAATAAGCAAAATTCATTATAGGTTATGGAGAGTGTTTTATTTGTCAAAAGCAAGCTGTCGTATTTTATAACATTTCGACAGCTTTTCCTTCTCTTTTCTATTTTATGTTAAGTGTGGCCGGCGCTCCTTTCCGCCTTAGAGCGCTCCGTGCATCAGCGCCAGCGCCCGGCGCATCTTTTCCAGAGGCAGCTGTCCCGGCGCCGAAGCTTCTTCCACCGCCGCAAAGGTGACGCTGGAACCAAAGATTTCTCCGCTGATCCTGCTGACCACACCCTGGCCTCCCATGGCCATGGAGATCAGCGGACAGCTGTACCGTTCCTTTGCCTCACAGGTGGCCGCCAGCAGTTTCAGGACATCTTTTGGCTCTTTTGGCATCACCGCGATTTTCAGAATATCCGCCCCGGCCTCCTCCATGCGCCCGAAAAGGGAGAGCATCTCATCCACCGGCGGCGTGTCGCGGAAATGATGGTTGGAGCAGACTATGGCGCAGCCCTTCTCATGGATCTTTTCGATCAATGCGCCGGTTCCTCCCTCCAAAAAGAGCAGTTCCACGTCCAATGCGTCCGCCAGTCCCCACCGGGACACCGTCTGGTTCAGGTTCACATAAGCTTCTGTCGAAAAAGGACGAACTCCGCCTTCCTTCTCCGTGCGGAAGGTGAAAAGAATCGGAATCTGTCCCATTATGACGCGAAGAGTCGATAAAATTTCCTGCACCCGAGAAAGATTCTCCACCTGCTCAAAGTAATCCGCCCGCCACTCCACCAGATCCGGCCTGGCGGCGGCGATACGATACGCCTGCTTTTCGATCTCTTCCTTTGTCCGTCCCGTCACGGGAACACAGATTTTGGGAATTCCTTCCCCGATGGTCAGGTTTCTTATTTGCACCGGTTTTACCATGATTGCTTACCTCATTTCAAACATACTGACAGCCCCAGGCTGCTGATTTTCAGTATAAAGTCTGGGGCTGTATCTGTCAATCTGCCGTCTGTCACGACTCCAGCGGCACCACGTAGAACCGGTCCTCCAGGGGCAGTTCATCTTCGCTTTCATTCTGTGCGAACGTATTCTCACCCGGAATCATTTCCTTCGTAAACAGCAGATTGTCCACCTGCTCCACATCCAGGATCCGATCAATGGCAAAACTCGTAACCGTACGGCCATCCTGTTCAGACATAAATCCCGGCCCCAGAAACAGATATGGGTATGTCGTACCGTCTTTCAGGACAACCCCCGACAGTCCCGGAGCCTCTGGCAATCCTGCAGACTCTTCCCCTTTTCCCTGCGCGCCGTATTTCTCCTCCGGAATCTCCAGAACCGCCTTCAGGGAAATCGGTGAAATTTCCACTTCCCTCACCGTGACGCCGCTTTCTCCCAACGCGGTATCAAGAGAGCAGGCCCGCGTCTGGTCCGTTCCCTGCAGGATCCAGTTAAATTCCCATCTCCCTTCCTGCGCAGAAACGAACTCTTTTTCTTCATACATGCCAAGATTGACAAATTTCACCTGAACTTGTCTTCCCAGAAGATTCCCGGGAGTTTCTCCGCCTTCCAGCGTCAGTTGGAACTCCAGACTCCCATCTTCATCAACATAAACCGGCGTGACACTGCCATCGCCTGGAAAGGCTTCCCCATTACTATACACCGGGTTTCCATCCTCACCCGCCACCAGTCCGTCGTAAAAGCCGCCAACCCAGTTAACCTCATTTTCACCATCCACCGTCACTTCAATCTTCTCAATCGCCGGCTCTGCACCCTCCGGCAGATCAAATCCTTCTACCTTAAAAGCCAGGTGAGCGTAATAGTTATCAACAATGCTCTGCACCGCCGTGATGGTGACGCCCTGATCGGTGACGGCCTGATTGATCGCAGAAGAGACTCCGTTCCCGTCCATCTCCTGCATCTGCTCTTCGCTGGCATGAAGGGTTTCTTCCAGTCCTTTGCTCCACCAGCGCTGATAGACGGCAGCCCCCACGCTGACGGTTCCTACAAGGACAGCTGCCGCTGCCGCCGTCAGCCAGAGCCTTTTTCTGCTCTTTCTGCGGCTCCCCGGCACTTCCCGCCTGTTCTGCCGCTGCCTTTCCTGATGGATCGCCGCAAAGGCTTCCTGTGCCCTTTCCTGTACAATATCCGGGATATCTACCGGCTCCTGCAATATTTTGATAATATGTTCCTGTCTCATATGGTCTTCCTCCTCGCTTCGGGGTAATACATTTCTGCCAGTTTCTCCCTTGCCCGGGCCAGCCTGGTCCGCACAGTGCTCTCCGGGATATCCAGTATGGCTGCCACCTCTGAAGTTTTAAACCCTTCCCCGTAGTACAGCATCACCGTCAGCCGGTACCGTTCGTCCAGGCTTTTTACCGCTTCCTGCCACTCCAGATTTTCATAGCCCACTTCATAGGACGCGCCCTCCGGCAAATCCCCCGTCAGCATCAGCCGTTTTCTTTTTTCCAGAAGATCGCTGCACTTATTGATCAAAATCCGCGTCATCCAGGTACGAAAATACCGATTCTGTTTCAGTTCCGGGAGTTTTTCCCAGCAGGCCAGGATCGTATCCGAAATGGCGTCCGCCGCATCCTCGTCATGACCGAGAATCGCCCTGGCCGTTTTATACATATGCTGCATCTGAGACTGCATCAGCTGTGTGAAAGCGTCCGCGTCCCGCTGCTTCGCTCTGTTCACTAAATTTTCCATCTTTTTTTCCTTTCTTTTTCCGTACGTACGAAGGGCAAATTTACTGCCTTACACTTATTAGACGGTCCGGCGCCGAAAAATGTTCCCGGAAAAAACAATCTGTGTTATACTTTTTTTATCTTACCCAAGCCCCGCTGTCAACCGGGGATATCTCAGATACAGTCAGGAGGAAATTATGGAACTGCCAATTACAGGACATACGAAACTTACCGCGCTTCTTGGCAAACCGGTGGCCCACAGTCTGTCGCCGCTGATGCACAATGAAGCCTTTCATCTGCTGGGCCTGGATTACGTTTATCTCTGTTTCGAGGTGGACGAGACTTCTTTGCCGGATGTGGTTAAAGGACTGCGCTTTGCCGGTATCCGGGGCTTTAATCTGACCATGCCCAACAAAAACAAGATCATGGAACTGCTGGATGAACTGTCCCCCGCCGCCCAGATGATCGGCGCGGTCAATACGGTGGTCAACGAAGACGGAAAACTGGTGGGGCACAACACCGACGGCACCGGATTCATGCGCTCCGCCGCGGATGCGGGATTTAAACTGAAAGGAAAAACCATGACGCTGCTGGGAGCAGGCGGCGCCGCCACCGCCATCGCCGCCCAGGCCGCCCTGGACGGGATGGAAGAAATCCGTATTTTTGTGCGTTCCACCAGCCGGTTTTATCAGCGGATCAGCCGTCTGGCCGACACCATCAGCCGTACCACCAGCTGCCGCGCCTTCATCTGCGATAATGATGATCAGAAAGCTTTGCGCCGGTCTCTGGATGACAGCCATATCCTAGTCAATGCCACATCTGTGGGCATGGAGCCTCATACGGATGCTTCTCTGATCACAGATCCTTCCTGGTTTCACAGGGAACTGGCCGTGGCCGACATCATCTACGAACCCCGCAGGACGAAGCTTCTTTCCCTGGCCGCAGACGCCGGCTGCCCTGTGATGAACGGCCTGTACATGCTGCTGTACCAGGGCGCGGAAGCATTCCGTCTGTTCACCGGATGTGAGATGCCCACCGAGCCTATAAAAGAAAAGTTTTTCAGCAAATAGAAGGCAAAACCATTGACAAAATATTCTTTTTCCCATACAATGAATAGAAATTGAACAAAACCTGAAAATGCAGTGACAGGGAGGAGTACATAATCGCCGGATGCCCAGAGAGGAGACGGCTGGTGGAAGTCTTCGTGAAAGGATTATGGAAGGTAGCCTTCGAGCAGTGGACCGAACCGCATCTGTCTGTGATGCACAGTAGGCTTCAACGTTTTTTCCACGTTACAGGAAAGCAATATAGTTTTTTGTATTGTTCAAGTGCAGAGAATATTCTCTGAAATCAGGTGGTACCACGGTTATGAATCGTCCTGAGCTTTTAAAGCTCAGGACGTTTTTTATAACAGGGAGTTTCAGTTTCCCTGCCGCCGGAAGAGGAAATGAAAAAGGGAGGTTCATCGAATGAAACAGATTACAGGAAATAAGCTGCTGGTAAAGGCATTGAAGGAAGAAGGCGTGGAAAAGCTTTTCGGCTATCCCGGAGCCACCACCATCGATCTGAGCGATGAGTTGGGCAGAGACGGAACCATCGATATCATCCTGCCACGCCACGAACAGGCTCTGGTTCATGAGGCGGACGCCTACGCCAGAACTACCGGAAAGGTGGGCGTCTGTCTGGTAACCAGCGGACCTGGCGCAACCAATGTGGTAACAGGTCTTGCTACCGCCAATTATGACAGTGTGCCCCTGGTATGCTTCACAGGTCAGGTCGCCCGCGCCCTGATCGGCAACGACGCCTTTCAGGAGGTTGATATTGTAGGCATCACCAGAAGCATCACCAAATACGGCGTCACCGTAAGAAAAAGAGAAGATCTGGGACGTATCATCAAGGAAGCGTTCTACATCGCCCGCACGGGCCGTCCCGGACCGGTGCTGGTGGACCTTCCCAAGGACGTCATGGGGGAACTGGGAAGTCCCGAGTATCCCAAAACAGTAAACATCCGCGGCTATAAGCCCAGCACCGGCGTTCACATCGGCCAGCTGAAAAAAGCGCTGAAAATGCTGCAGAAGGCGAAACGTCCTCTGTTTCTGGCCGGAGGCGGTCTGAATATTTCCAGAGCAGATGAAATCTTTACCCAGGTGGTGGAAAAGACCCAGGTACCTGTGGTGACCACCGTCATGGGCAGAGGGGCTATCCCCACGGATCATCCGCTGTTTGTGGGAAATCTTGGCATGCACGGCGCTTATGCGGCCAATATGGCGGTCAGCAACTGTGACCTGCTTTTTTCCATCGGTACCCGGTTCAATGACCGTATCACCGGCAAGCTGCACGATTTCGCCCCAAAAGCAAAAATCGTTCATATCGATATCGACACCTCATCCATATCCAGGAATGTCCATGTGGATATCCCCATCGTGGCCGACGCAAAGGAAGCCATCGAGAAGATGGCCGAGTATGTGATGCCGGTAAACACCATACGATGGCTGTCTCAGATCGACGACTGGAAGAAGGAACATCCGCTGACCATGAAAACGGGCAAAAAGCTGAGCCCGCTGGATATCATTGAGGAAATCAACCGTCAATTTGACAGGGCCATCCTGGTCACCGACGTTGGGCAGCATCAAATGCTGGTAGCCCAATACGCCCAGATCAACCACTCCAAACATCTGATCATGTCCGGCGGACTGGGAACCATGGGTTACGGTCTTCCCGGAGCCATAGGCGCCAGGATCGGAAATCCGGATCATGCTGTCATCGCCATCACCGGCGATGGCGGCGTACAGATGAATATTCAGGAGATGGCCACCGCCGTACTGGAGGAACTGCCCATCATCATCTGTATTTTCAACAATGAATACCTGGGCATGGTACGTCAATGGCAGAAACTATTCTACGGAAAACGGTACGCCATGACAAACCTGCGCTCCGGCGCTCTCTCCAGACGCACCAATGGAGAAGAATATCCGGAATACACACCGGATTTTGTCAGACTGGCCGAAAGCTACGGCGCAAAAGGATACCGGGTGACGAAAACAGAAGAAATCGCTCCCGCCTTTGAAGAGGCAAAAAAGAACACCAAATGCCCGACGCTGATTGAATTTATCATCGACCCGGAGGAGATGGTTTACCCCATGATCCAGCCGGGCGGAAATCTGGAAGAAATGATCATGGACTGTTAGGAGGGACGGACGAAGATGGATAAAGGAATGAAAAAAAGATGGATCTCTTTGTATGTGGAGAATCAGGTAGGCGTACTTGCTAAAATTTCCGGTCTCTTTTCCGGAAAAAGCTATAATCTGGACAGCCTGACCGTGGGAACGACAGAAGATCCCACCGTCTCCAGAATGACCATCGCCACAGTCAGCGATGATGAAACCTTTGAGCAGATCAAAAAACAGCTCAACCGCATGGTAGAAGTCATCAAAGTAATCGATTTCACCGATATCTTCGTACGGATGAAGGAGATTCTCTATATCAAAGTCAAAAAATGTTCCGCAGCGGAGAAGGTGGAGCTGTTCCAGATCGCTGAAACCTTCAAAGCCAGGGTTATCGACTACGGAAAAGACAGTCTGCTGTTGGAATTCGTTCAGACAGCCACCAAAAACGACGCCGTAATCAAGCTGATCAAAGAAGAATACAAATCCATCGAAGTGGTCCGCGGCGGCAGCGTGGGCATCGAATCCATCAGCATGATGGAGCGCTGAAAAAGACATCAAAAGAGGGAGCATCCGCTCCCTTTTTTGATGTCTTCTATCCCTTGTTCAGATTTTGAAAACCACAGCCTTGATCAGCGTACTAAGACCGGCACAGATGAATACGATGGTAATTATCTTTTTCACCGTCGCTTCGCTGAGCCTGCTGTCCACCCGGCTGCCAAGGAACATACCGCAGATCACGCCCACTGCGGAGATCAGTGCCAGCTTGATGATGTCCAGATTGTAGAATCCCGTGAAGATATAGATCAGCAGACGGACCGTATTTTCAATGAAAAAGATAAAGCACATCTGTCCACGGAACTGATTGCGATTTACGTAACCTGTTCTCTCGATATAAGCTACAAAAAACAGGTTGATGCCGTAAAGGCCGGCGGTAAAACCGGAAGCGATGGAAACCAGCGCCATGACGATCATGTTGCCGGAGGATCTGGTGGATTCCTTTCTGGTCAGCATCTCGATGCCGCAGATCACAATCACCAGACCCAGCAGCGCTTTCAGCACCCAGGAGGTGGCGTATTTGAGCAGCAGCAGACCGGGCACCATACCGATCAGGATACAGACGATCATCGGAATCGTATCTTTGACGGAGAAAGCTTTCCGGTTTTTAAAGGATATGTACAGATTCAGCGGCCAGTTCATCAGCAGATTCATGGGCGTGATCTGATTATTCTGCAGCGTGGTCAGCGACAGCATGGGATTGGAAATCAGGGGATCTCCAAAACCGGCCAGTCCTTTCACAAAATAAGAACAAAACTGAACAACAAATAAAAATAACGCAAGACCTATGGTAATTTCCATGACGCTCCCCCTTGTCTGTTTCTTTTATCGAAGTCCAGTATACTCGCCTTTTTCTGATCTGTCTATCAGATTCCTGCTCTTTTGGCAAAATCAGGCATGGGGAATGTTGGTAAACTCGGAAATTTCCCGGCTGACCGTACACAGATCTTCCACGCTCAGATCATGAAGATCGCTGTGACCGGTGATCCGGGCAAAGGTTTTTAATTCCTCCAGGGAGACATGCAGGAAATTTGCCACCCGCTGCGCCGCCGCATCCACCTTCAGCCGGCTGCGAAGCTTCGGATCCTGGGTGGCAATTCCCACGGGACACATACCGCTGCCGCAGATCCGGTACTGCTGACAGGCGGCCGCAATCAGCGCCGCCGAGGCGATGGCCACAGCGTCCGCTCCCATGGCGATAGCCTTAGCGAAATCCGAGGATACACGAAGTCCTCCCGTGATCACCAGGGAGATATCAGAACGGACCGAATCCAGATACTTTCTGGCCCGGTACAGGGCATACACGGTGGGCACGCTGGCGGAATCCCGCACCAGCCGGGGGCTGGCGCCAGTGGCCCCTCCCCGGCCGTCGATCGTGATGAAATCCGGCTGGGCAAACACACAGTACTCCAGATCCCGCTCAATCTTTCCCGCGGCAATCTTGATGCCAATGGGCCTGCCGTCCGAACGGCGGCGCAGTTCCTCCACCAGATTTTTCAGATCTTCCTTTGTGTTTATATCCGGAAACCGGGAAGGGCTGATCACATCCTCTCCCAGCGGTTTATTACGAACCCGGGCGATTTCCGGCGTCACCTTGCTGCCCGGCAGATGCCCTCCCATACCGGGTTTGGTTCCCTGGCCGATCTTAATCTCGACGGCATCGGCTTTACGCAGATTTTCATCGGTTACACTGTACTGATTGGGCACATATTCAAAGATATAACGATAGGACGCTTCCTGCTCCTCCGGGAGGATCCCGCCTTCTCCGCTGCACATGGCGGTTTTTGCCAGAGCGCTCCCCCTGGCGAGAGCCACCTTTGCTTCCCGCGACAGCGCTCCAAAGGACATATGGGAGATGTAGACCGGCCCGGAGAGAATCATCGGCTTTTTGGCATGTTTCCCGATCACCGTCATGGTGTTGACCGGCGCATGCTCATCCAGGGGCGGCGGATTCAGCTGTGCACCCAACAGCAGAATCTCATCCCACCCCGGCATGGGCATCCGGGTTCCCATGGCTTCAATCAAAGAACTGCCGCTGACCGCCATCTGATGGATTTCTTTCATATAACGGCAGGTTTCATCTGTCCGCGCATAATCTGATGGATATTCCAGCCCGGCCTGCGCTCCCACAGCAGCATGTTCATCCTTTTTCTTAACAGCCTGTTCCTCCAGCAGCATAAAACGCTCCGGCGGCTGCTTGCAGACAGGACATTCCTTCAAATCCTGAAAGCGCTTTCCTTCTTTCTCCTCATCAAACACATACCCGCATACACTGCACCTGTACCTTGCCATATCGCTCCTCCTTTTCATAGAATTAACAGAATTTTTTCTCTGATATTATAAATGCCCTGCAGATCCCATAGGATCTGCAGGGCATCTGATTCACATATTACTTTCTGTTTTTCAGGAAATCCGGAATCTGAATATCCTTTTTCGGCACCGTACTGGTGGTAGGAGCGCTCTGTGCCGGCGGAATCTGAAGAGTGGGCATCGTAAAGCCCTGCGTAAAGGCCGGTTTTTGCTGCTCCTGTTTTGGCTCACTGGAAGTCCTGGGAACATTGAACATACTTTTGGATCCGGAGGAGGATACGCTGGGCTGTTTTGCCGTCGCATCATTTAAACCGGTGGCGATCACCGTGATTTTTGCCGTATCCACAGCCGTATCATCGTACAGCGCGCCAAAGATAATATTGGTATCTTCGCCCGCCAGATTCTGTACATAGCTCACCGCATCGTTGGCATCCATCAGGGAAATATCGCCGGAAATATTGACGATTACATCAGTCGCACCGTTGATGGTCGTCTCCAGCAGCGGACTGGCAACCGCTTCCTGTACTGCCTCCAGCGCTTTATCATCGCCTTTGGCTTCGCCGATACCGATATGGGCGATACCCTTGTCTTTCATTACCGTCTGTACATCGGCAAAGTCCAGATTGATCAAAGCAGGAAGATTGATCAGGTCTGTGATGCCCTGTACCGCCTGCTGCAGTACTTCATCGGCTTTCTTCAGCGCTTCCGGCATGGTGGTGCGCCGATCCACGATCTCCAGCAGTTTATCGTTGGGGATCACAATCAGCGTATCCACGTTATCCTGCAATTTATCGATTCCCATCAGAGCATTGCTCATGCGGGTTCTGGCCTCGAAACGGAAGGGTTTTGTCACTACGCCGACCGTCAGGATTCCCATCTCCTTGGCAAGGCCTGCTACGATCGGAGCCGCGCCCGTTCCGGTGCCGCCGCCCATGCCGCAGGTAACAAATACCATGTCAGCTCCTTCCATCAGCTTTCTCAGTTCATCGACGCTTTCTTCCGCAGCCTTCTCGCCTACTTCCGGTTTCGCGCCTGCGCCCAGACCTTTGGTCACCTTCTCACCGATCTGAAGAACGGTAGGTGCTTTACAAAGGGTAAGCGCCTGTTTATCTGTATTAACGCCAACGAATTCTACTCCGCTGATCGCTTCTTCCACCATTCGGTTTACTGCGTTGTTTCCTGCGCCGCCCACACCGATCACAATAATCTTTGCGGATGATTCCGCTTCATTCGACATAATTTCTAACAAGGTACTTCCTCCTTTTGCACTTTCGCATATCTTTATTCCCCAGGGGAATCTTATCCTTCCGAAGCCGTCCCGCTTTGCCATACAAAACAGGCAGCATATAGATATATAATATAGTTTCCCGCAGAATTAATCAACTCTTTTTTTCAATTTTTACGAAGTTTTCACAATCACTCCGTACTCTCTTCCTCCAAAGTTTCTTCCCCGGAAGCATCCTCCTGGGAAGCATCCTCCCCGGAACCCTCTTCTTCGGAAGTATCTTCTCCGGAAACGTCCTCTCCGGAAGTATCCTCCCCGGAAGTAGTTTCTTCGGAACTTTCCTCTTCGGAAATATCTTCTTCTGAAGTATCCTCTTCCTGCGTGTCTTCTTCCAAAGTATCCTCCTGGGAATCCGTCTGCTCATCCTCCGGTACGTCTTCCGTAAAAATGATATTGACCGTATCCTTGGTATAATCTTCCATATGAAGCACCCCGGACTTTCCGGTCAGTTTGGGAAGAATAGCCGCCACCCTGGTGATCTTCTCCTCCAGAAGATTATCCACGCCCAGCGTCACCCGGATCGTGCCGTAATACAGCGTGATCTCGTACTTGTCATTGAACTCCACCTGATCCGGCATGATATCATACTTTTCCACGATTCTGGCAATTCCCAGAATGGTATTGAACACGCTGTCATCCTTTACCGGAAGTTTTTCCTCCAGCGCCACGCTCTCAAAGGTCAGTCCGGTAATACAGGGCACATCGGTGACTGCGGCATGGTAGTTGGTTTCATTTTCATCCACCACTTCCACCGGATCCACGATCACCTGCTGGGGCTCCACCACCGTACTCTCCGTATTTTCCCCCGCATCCGGAGCCACTTCGCTCTCCACCACGATCCCGTCTTTGTCAAAATACATATTGCAGTCCAGATACCGCACATAGCCGACGATCTGCTTTTCATTGACATGGAGCCGGATCTTGCCTGGAGACACCTGCTCGATCTTTATGTCCTCCACAAAAGGCAGTTCATCCGTCACCACATTTTTCCTGAAGACGGACAAAAGGAAGGAGTTGGAAGCAAGGGGGCCGGAAAGCGCCACGTCTTTTACTTCTTCCTCCGAATTTCTGGTATTTCCCACAATCTCCACGTCATCCACGTGGTACACTGTCAAAAATACGATCAGCGCAATGCAGACCGCCAGCGCCGCCCCTCCCACAATGATGCGAAAAAGAGTTTTGTTCATTTTTTTTCTATATCGAAAACGTTTATTTATCAACAGTAATTTTCCCTCCGAGTGCCGCCAGATTTTCACAGAAATTTTCATATCCTCTTCTGATGAAATGCGGATTCTCGATAACGGTGACGCCGTCGGCGGCCAGCCCGGCAAGGACCAGCGCCGCCCCTCCCCGCAGTTCCTCGGCAAACACGTGCTGTCCTTTCAGCGCAGATGTGCCGTGAATCAGCGCATCGCGGCCATCCACCAGGATCCTGGCCCCCATGCGGTTCAGCGGGGATACAATTTTAAACCGTTCTTCAAAAATCTGTTCTCGTATCACGCTGTCTCCCTTTACGGTAGCCAGCACGCTCATCAGGACAGACTGCATATCCGTGGGGAATCCCGGATACGCTTCGGTTTCCAGATATGGAACAGGATATCGGATCCGCCGACTGTCCGTTACTAGTTTACCACTGTTCCGGTAATATTGTCCACCCATTTTCTCGTAGACCTGCAAAATCGAAGTCAATTCTTCCACCGGCGCACGGTGCAGCGTCACCCGCCCTCTGGTGATGGCACCGGCAAACAGATACGTACCGGCAGCGATGCGATCCGACGGAATGGTAAATTCTGTATCTTTGAGCTGACTTCCCCCTTCTATCACCAGGCAGTCCGTCCCCGTACCCTGGATCTTGACCCCCATCTTTTTGAGAAACAGACATAGATTTTTGACCTCCGGTTCCACCGCGCAGTTTTTCAAAACCGTCCTGCCTTTGCAGGCAGCAGCCGCCAGAATCGCATTTTCCGTGGCGCCCACGCTGCAAAAGGGAAACCGATGCTCTGTCGGCTGTATTTCCCGACAGCTGGCGTGGAGCATTCCCCTCCTCTCCTCCACATAAATCCCCATCTTCTTGAAAATTTTCAGATGAAGATCCACCGGCCGCCGTCCTATGGTACAGCCGCCCGGATAGGGAACCGTGACTTTTCCCCGGCGTCCCAGAAGGCTTCCCATCAGAATCACGGAAGAACGCATACGCCGGCCGTATTCCAGAGGAACGCAAAAACCATGGATATCTCTGCAATCCAGAGTAAGAACATGCCCACGCCTCATCGTTCTGGCTCCCAGACTTTCTAGAATCCGCTCCATATCGCTGACATCCGTAATACAGGGACAGTTTTTCAGAACCGTAATCCCTCTATGTAAAACCGCAGCCGCCATCACCGGCAGCGCCGCGTTCTTGGAGCCCTGTATGTATACTGACCCGCAAAGCGCCCTTCCGCCTTCCACTCGAATTCTATCCACCTGGCACACTCCCAAATATTCACTTATAACCTATCATATTCAAAAAACACAGGTTTTGCTACAGAAATTCCTGCTTTTCCCAGCGGCTCACCGCAAGAGCCAGCCCCATCTCTCCCAGCAAAAACAAAACAGAAGTGCCTCCGTAGCTGATAAAAGGCAGGGTAATCCCGGTGTTGGGGATGGTGTTGGTCACCACAGCGATATTCAGGATTACCTGTATGGCCATATGCCCCATGATGCCCGCCGCGATCATGGCGCCCTGCAGATCCGGAGCATGAACCGCCGTCACCATCAGCCGCCAGATCAGCAGCGCAAACAGCGTCATCAGCAGCAACGCGCCCACCAGACCCGTCTCCTCACAGACAATGGAAAAAATCATGTCATTTTGTGCTTCCGGAACAAATCCCAGCTTTTGCAGACTGCTGCCCAGCCCTCTGCCAAAGATTCCTCCGCTTCCGATGGCATATAGCCCCTGTATGGTCTGAAAACCTTTTTCATGCTCTTCCGGGTTTCGCCAAACCGCCAGACGTTCCAGCCGGTAACTCTCCATAGACAGAAAAATCGCCAGAAAGCCGATGCCAGCCGCCCCCATGCCGATGAATTTCCGATATCCGGGACTGGCCACAAAAATCAGAATCACTGCAATGCCAAGGATGATCACCGCCGTACTTAAATTATTGGTTCCCACCAGTCCCACCACCGGCAAAACCAGCGCCATGGTTTTTATCATAAATATCAGACTGTCCATGCCGCTTTGGCAGCGGTTGATATTCCAGGCCAGCAGCAGGATCACCGCCACTTTGGCAAACTCCGACGGCTGAAAGGAAAGAGGCCCCAAAGACAGCCACCGTCTGGACCCGTTGTAAGCATCTCCAAACAGCAGCACCGCCACGCTAAGCAGCAGAGAAATCCCATACAGCGACGGCGCGAACCGGATCATCACATGGTAATCCATATGCGAAACCATATAGCAGACCAGGAAACCCAACGCCGTGGCAAACAGCTGTTTTTTAAAGTAATAAGCAGGATCCTGAAAACGGACCCGTCCGTTGTACATACTGGTACTGTACAGCAGCGCCAGGCCAGCCGCTGCCAGCAGGACGACCAGCAGCGCCAGCGTCCTGTCCGTCATCCCCCCGCGCTCTTTTTTCATTGCTTCTGACCGGTCCTTTTTTCTTTTAATCTATGTGGGAAACCATCCCGTTTATGTCACATGCTGCCCAAATCCCGGACGGATGACAAAAAGAGGATCTTTCCGATCCTCTTTCCTGTTCTACAGGCGATTTACATACTCTTTAAATTTATCGCCTCTTTGTTCATAATTATCAAACTGTCCCCAGCTGGCACAGGCCGGAGACAAAAGAACCGCGTCTCCCGGCTTAGCCTTCGCGGCACAGATTTTTACCGCCTCCTCCAGGGAATCAGCCAAAATGGTGTCCGTGAATCCGCAGGCTTTTGCCGCCTCCTGAATCTTTTCTCTGGTCTGTCCGATCAGCACCAGGCAGCGCACCTTTCCGTCAAAGGAATTAATCCATTCGGTGTACTCCGACTGCTTGTCATATCCGCCGCCGATCAGCAGGGTAGGCCTGTCCATGGCCTGGATGCCTTTGATGGCTGCATCCGGATTGGTTCCCTTGGAATCATTATAATAAACCACACCGTTTTTCTCCGTCACATATTCGATCCGGTGGGGCACGGCGCGGAAATTCTCCACCGTCTTTTTAATTCTCTCCACCGGCACTCCTGCCGCCCGGGCGATGGCGATGGCCGCCATCACATTCTCATGATTATGGCGTCCCAAAATCTTCAGACTGCCCGTATCTGTCACCGCCGTCTCTTTCCCGTTCTCCCTGAGGATAATCTGGCTGCCCCGCAGGAATACGCCCTGGGGCAGTTCCCGCAGACTGGAAAAGTAGGTGATGCCGATTCGTTCTTTTTGCTCTTCTCCAAACTGTCTGAGCACCGGATCTTCATAATTCAGCACACAGACATCCTCTTTCCCCTGATTGCAGGTGATCAGCTCCTTCACCCGGATATATTCTTCCATGGTATGATGCCGGTTCAGATGATCCTCCGTGATGTTGAGAATGGCGCTCACCCGGGGAGCAAACTCCTGGATCGTCTCCAGCTGAAAACTGCTGATCTCCGCCACTGTAACCGTATCCTGTGTCATCTTCAGCGCGCAGGAGGTATAAGGCGTTCCGATATTTCCCACTATGTACACATCCGGAAAATAGTCCTTCATAATCTGTCCCGTCAGCGCCGTCGTGGTGGTCTTGCCATTGGTGCCCGTGATGGCCATTACCTTTCCTTTTCCCATCTGCCAGGCCAGTTCCACTTCTCCCCAGACTGGAATCCCTTTGGCCCGGATCCTTTTGACCTCTTCCAGATCCGTCGGCACCCCGGGACTTAACACTGCCAGTTCCACCTGATCCAACAGGCTGTCCGGCAGTTCTCCCAGAACCGCAGACGCGCCGGATGGATTCTGCAGCTTCGCCAGCACCTCTTCCTCCGTCAGTTTTTCATTTCCATCATAAATCACCGGTACCGCCTGTACCTGGCACAGCAGATCCGCCGCGCCGATGCCGCTGATCCCGGCGCCAAATACCAGTACTTTTTTCCCTGTCAGCTTCATCCTTATTTACTCCCTCTTCTATATTGCCAGCAGTGCAATCATGCACAGGATAGCTGTGATAATGGAAAAAACAGCCACTACCCGTGTCTCTGACCACCCGCACAGTTCAAAATGGTGATGAATAGGCGCCATTTTGAAAATGCGCTTTCCGCCCGTCTTCTTGAAATAGGTAACCTGAATAATCACGGACGCCACTTCCACCAGATAAACCAGTCCCACGATCAGCAGGAAAAGCGGCATCTGCAGCATATAGGCTGTCCCGGCCACAAACCCGCCAAGGGCCAGCGAACCGGTATCCCCCATAAACACTCTGGCCGGAAATACGTTAAACAGCAAAAAGCCCATCAGACTGCCCACCACAGCGCAGGTAATCGGTTCGATTCCGCTGTGGCTGCCGATGGCCACCACTGTAAAAAACGTGGCTACCATCACCGTCACGCTGGAGGCCAGCCCGTCCAGTCCGTCGGTGAAATTCACTCCGTTTACCGTGCCGATCACTGCAAAAAACAGCAAAGGAACCGCCACCCAGCCGATATCCAGATAATATCCGCCGCTGAAAGGTACCAGAAGCGTCAGTTCCACATCGGTAAACAGAATCATATACACGGCAAAAATCCCCGTGACAATGATCTGAAGAAACATTTTCTGCATGGGCATCAGCCCATCCGAACGTTTCAGCACAACTTTCAGATAATCATCCAGAAAACCGATCAGGCCAAATCCCAGCGTCAGAAACAGGATCGGTATCACGTTGGGATAGTCCTTTACGTAAAACAGAGAAGTTACCGCAGTTGCAATCAGAAAGATCAGTCCGCCCATGGTGGGTGTCCCCGCCTTTTTCAGATGGGACTGTACGCCGTCCACCCGTTCCGTCTGCCCCACTTTCAACCGGCGCAGAAAAGGAATGATGAAAGGCGCCAGCGCCACGCTGATCGCAAATGAAATAATAACCGGAATCACTACTTTAAAATCCATAATCCACCTCATTTTTATTCTTTGGTACTTCCCCAGTATATAGCTTTTTCTATTAATAATCAACCGTTTTGCTTTTCAATCTTCAGATAAGGCAGCACATTTTCAAAAACCCGCTGCATTACCGGAGCCGCGATGGTGCCGCCGTAATAGACTCCCTGGGGATCGTAGATGATACAGATTCCCAGCACCTGCGGATCCTTTGCCGGAGCAAATCCAAGGAAAGAGGAAATATAGCGGTTGGCACTTCTTGGCAGTGTCTGTGAGGTGGCGGTCTTTCCGCCGATATCATATCCTTCGATGTAAGCGTTTTTTCCCGACCCTTCCGAGACTACTTTTTCCAGGATCGTATTCATGGTCCTGGAGGTTTCTTCGGAAACGATGCCCTCCTTACTCTCATACTCCAGTGTATCAATCAGCTGTCCCTCATCGTCTCTGACTTCCACGCCGAAATGGGGAGTGATCCGTACGCCTCCGTTGATAATGGAGGATACCGTCACGGCCAGCTGAATAGGCGTAATCTGAAAGGACTGTCCAAAAGACATGGTGGCCAGTTCCACCTGACCGATATTTTCTTTCTGATGCATGATGGTGGACGCCTCCCCCGGCAGATCAATGCCCGTTTCCCGCATCAGGCCAAAATCCTGAAAATAGCGGTAAAACCGATCCACCCCCAGCCGCAGCCCCACATCGATAAAAACAGGATTACAGGAGTTTTTTGCGCCTTCCACAAAAGTTTCCGCCCCGTGTCCGGTCCGTTTGTGGCAATGAATCCTTCTGTCTTCCACTACCCGGTATCCGGGGCAGGAGAAAGTATCGTCGACGGAAACCACCTCCGCCTCCAGTCCTGCCGCCGCCGTGATGATTTTAAAGGTGCTTCCGGGCTCATACGTATCGTTGATGCACAGGTTTCTCCACATCTGATTTCTCATATCCTGAATCTCTTTTGCCGTCCTGCCCTCTGTTTCCGTCCCTTCCGGCAGTGTGAAAGGATCGTTGAGAGAAAACTCCGGTACGTTCGCCATGGCGTAGATTTCTCCGTTTTGCGGATTCATCAGCAGAATGGACACCTGATCCGCCTGCTTTTCTTCCATTACTTTTTGGGCCTCCTGCTGCACGTACCGCTGTATATTATAATCCATGCTGATATGCAGATTATAGCCGGCCACCGGTTCCACCCGGCTCTCTCCGATTTCCCCCACTTCCACGCCGCGGGCGTCCGTGGTGGTGAGAATCCTGCCGTTGATCCCCTCCAATATGGAATCATACTGCACTTCCAGCCCGATAATCCCCTGATTATCGCCTCCTGTAAATCCCAGCACCCGGGAAGCCAGATCATCAAAGGGGTAATACCGCTTAAAATCCTCATCCACTTTCACCCCATCCAGATCATATTCCCGGATCCGGTCCCCCGTCTCCTTGGGCACATTGGTTTTGATCCGCTCGATGGAACTTACCTTTTCCACCCGCTCACGGGCCTCCTGGGGAGATAACTCCAATTCCTTTACCAACATATCGATCACTTTTTTGGGCTCTTTGATCTGGCTGTGAATCACAGAAATAGTGCAGACGGATCTGTTGTCCGCCAATACCACCCCGCTGCGGTCGATAATCTTTCCCCTGGCCGCCTTGATTTTCCGCTCCCGCTCATGCAGATCATCCGCTTTCTGTGTATAATATTCCGACCGTATCACCATCAGATAGAAAATCCGGCCGGCCAGGCCGGCCAGCATGACCATGCAGACGGCAAACACGATCACCGTTTTCTTCTTATTATATGTCTTGTTTCTTTTCACAGGAAACTCCCGTTCTTATATCGCTATACTCTATGGGTTTTCTCTGCGTTTTATACCAAAAAAGAGACCGGCAGTTTCCTGTCAGTCTCCTCTTTTTTCTCATTCCAGACCAGCTTCTTCATTGGTAATACCGTCGTCCGTGGCCGTGTCCCCTCCGGTGATCTCCTCATCATTTTCCGGCGGATCCGGCACGTCCGTGTCGGCAATTCCTTCCGGTGACGGCTCTTCTTCTGCGGAAGAATCATCCTCGCCCTCTTCAGAAGAACTTTCTTCCTCACCGGAGTCTTCTTCACCGTCCGCTTCTTCACCGGATTCGACATCTTCTTCGTCCTCATCGTCTCCGGCGTAGCCTTTTACTTCGCCCTCTCTGTCCAGAAGCTCCTCTACGGTATAGGAATTGACATATCCGTCTGTTTCTTCATCCTGGAAAATATTCATATAGGGAAGGATTTCCCGCATGATCTGATTTACCAGATACTGGGCATAGACACTGGTGGACTGATTCTGTACATTGGGCTCGTCCACCACCGCATAAACTACCACTTCAGGATCATCCAGCGGCGCAAAACCGATGAAGGAAATCAGATACTTGCCGTTTCCTCTTGGCAGCTTTTGAGCCGTACCTGTTTTACCGCCCATGCTGTAGCCTTCCACTTTAGCATAGTGTCCCGTTCCGCCGCTTTCCACCACGCTGCCCATATATTCCCGGATATGGGAGGATACCTCCTCGGAAACCGTCTGCTTCAGCAGCTCCGGCTCGATATTTTTCACCACGGCCCCTTCACTGTTAATTACCTGTTTTACAACATGGGGCTGGTAATAATAACCTCCGTTGATACAGGAGGAAGCGGCCGCCGCTTCCTGAATCATGGTGCAGGTAAATCCCTGTCCAAAGGAACAGGTGGCCAGTTCGGCCTGTCCCATAGAAGAATCATTATAGGTAATCCCGGCGGCTTCGCCAGGCAGGTCGATACCGGTTTTGCTTCCAAAATTAAACACGTTCAGCTGATAATCCACGAATTCCCCGACACCCATGCTCTCCGCAATCTGCATCATGGCGCAGTTGCAGGAGTTTTTCATGGTTTCCGAAAGCGTCTGCGTCTCGTGGGCGCCTGGATAGACGGAACATTTGATGGTTCGGTCCGCTACCACTTCGTATCCGCCGCAGTAAAACGTATCGTCATAAGTAATCGCGCCGGTTTCCAGTCCTGCCCCCACAGTCATGGGTTTCACCGTGGAACCCGGTTCAAAGGCATCGCTGACACAGTAGTTTTTCCAGATGCTGTTGAGATTTTCCAGCATATCCTCCTCGGACATAGCGTTGATCTCTTCCTGACTGTAAAAAGGCGTCAGATCTCGGGGGTTATTCAGATCGTAAGCATCGTTGCTGGCCATGGCCAGTACTTCGCCCGTATCAGGATCCATCACCACAACGCCCACATTTTCCGCTCCCTGTTCGCCGTCCGGCCCGCCCGACAGGCCTTCCAGCAGTTCATTGATATAGGTTTCCACTATCTCCTGGATATTGACATCCAGCGTAGAAACCACGCTGTTGCCATCCTGGGCTTCGATGATAGTCTGTTCCACGTCGGCGTTGGAATTATAATATCCATACTGCCTTCCGTTGGTACCGTTCAGCGTGTCGGAATAATACCCCTCGATGCCCCAGTCCGCCGTATCTCCGGAATAAGTAAACCCGATGACATCGCAGGCCAGGGAATTTAAGGGATAGGTTCGCAGATAATTCTCTTCAAACCAGACGCCCTTGATATTCTGCCTCTTTGCCTTTTCTTCGTCGCTTAATTCCTTGTCTTGTGTATCGCAGTAATCTTCAAACTCCTGTTTGTCTGTGATAGATAACTCCTTTTGCACGATCTGATACTGACTGGATTTGGTCTCCTCGCTGGTCAGCTTTTCCCGGATCAGATCCTCATCCAGCCCCAGGATGGAAACCATAGCCTCCACTGTGGGCTCCACGTAATCCGGATCGGAATTGACCACCCGGCAGTCCAGGATCACGTTGTAGACTTTCTCACTGGTAGCCAGAATGGTACCGTTGGTATCCAGGATATCTCCCCGCTTAAAAGGAATAATCCGGCTCTCATACTGCTGCTGCGACTGGGTCAGTACCTGCCTTCTGTACTTTTCCCCGCTGGTAGCGTTGATATAAGTGATGCGGATGGCTAAACCGACTAAAGCCAGTATGACCACACCAAATGACCATACCAGCTTTTTCCTCATCATGCCGTTCAGTTTTCGTTCTGTAAACGCGTCGCTGACGTGTTTTTTCGTCTTTTTTCTTCGCTTTCTTTCCAATTTTCACACCTACTTCGTCCCTGGTACATCCTGATACTGGCGAACATAACTGTTGCCTGCCGTATCAAAGGTTATGATCTGTTCCTCTGTAGGATATTGCATTCCCAACTCACTGATGGCGATCTGTCTGACCTGTTCCAGATCTACAGATGCCATGGCCGTATTATACAGCGCGTCATTGTCCGCTTTCAACTGACTCAGTTCCGACTCCGCACTGGCAATGGCTGCCGTCTGTGTCGTCAGATGGGAACGCAGACGGAGATAATTCACACATAACCCCAGTGCCACAATGGAAATAAATGCCAGAAACAACACGTATCCCCTGCTCATCTGCATGGCTTTCACACGATTCTTCTGTGTCGATGCACTGACTTTTTTTCTTCTTGGCGGCTGTCTTCTTTCTTCTTCCGGCTCCCGCTCCAGTTTTCTGACCGTATTTCCGCTGACATACGTCTGTCCCCTGTAATAATAATCCGATCTTGAACTTACCCTTCTGGATGGATTTGCCATTTTATTTCTCCTATACTTCAAGACTGATTTTCCCGGTTTTTCGTTCTTTCAAACACCCGCAGCTTCGCGCTCTTGGAACGCGGATTTTCTAAAAGCTCCTGCGCGGAGGGCAGAATCGGCCTGCGGGTAATCACTCTCCCCTTAGGTTTTTTACCGCAGACGCATACCGGAAAATCCGGCGGGCATGTACATGGATGCTCACACCTTCTGAAAATACTTTTTACAATACGGTCTTCCAGCGAATGAAAGGTTATCACACAGATTCTTCCTCCGTCGCCCAGAAGATCCACCATATCTTCCAGTGAATTCTGCAGAACTTCCAATTCCTGATTCAGCTCGATGCGAATCGCCTGAAACGTCCGTTTCGCCGGATGACCGCCCGTCGCTCTGGCTTTCGCAGGAATGGCATGTTTTACAATCTCCGCCAACTCTTTGGTGGTATTCACCAAAGCTTTTTCCCTGGCCTGTACGATGTGTCTGGCGATATTTCTGGCAAACCGGTCTTCCCCGTAGTCACGGATGATCCGATACAGCTCCGACTCACTGTAAGTATTTACGATGTCCCTGGCGGTTTTTTCCTGCCGCTGATCCATACGCATATCCAAAGGTGCGTCTTCCCGATAGCTGAAGCCCCTATCGGCCGTATCCAGCTGATAAGAAGATACGCCCAGATCCAGGACAATCCCATCTGCTTCACGGATTCCCAGATTGTGTACTTCCCGGACCATGCTGCAATAGTTGCTGCGGATGATGACAGTCTGATTTTCATAATCCTTCAGCCGCTCCCGCGCCGTCTCTATTGCAGCAGCGTCCTGGTCTATTCCTATTACTCTCCCCGTGGCAGACAATTTCCTGCATACCGCCAGGGCATGTCCCGCTCCTCCCAGCGTTCCATCGACATAAACCCCGTCCGGCTTCACCTTTAAATTTTCAATCGTTTCTTGAAGTAGTACTGATTTGTGATAAAAGTCCAATTTGTTACTCCTGTCCAGCCTGAATTGATATGGCATCCGACACATACTGACATATTATATCACAATTCCCATCTCTTGCATACCCTCTGCAATGGAATCCATGTCGTCATAATTGCTGTTTTCAATCCATTTTGCCTTGCTCCAGATCTCAATCCGGTTCAGGCTTCCGGTCAGTACTACATCTTTCTCCAGACCTGCAAATTCCCGCAGCGTTGCCGGTACGAGAATTCTCCCCTGCTTATCCAGCTCGCAGACGGTGGCGCCTGCGACAAAGAAACGCGAAAAGGTTCTTGCATTTTTGTTTGTAAGTGGTAAGGCTTTCAGCTTTTCTTCAAAAGCATTCCATTCGTCCATGGGATAAATTGATAAACATCCGTCCAGTCCCTTCGTCAGAACAAACTCCTCTCCCAGGAGTTCTCTGAATTTGGCCGGTATGATCAATCTCCCCTTCGTGTCAATTGAATGACTGTACTCTCCCATGAACATAAATAAAAAACCTCTTTCGTTGGAAGTGTATTTCTCCCCTGCACTTCCGGCAGCCGTTCTGGAAGGAACTGCCACATCCCCTCCATCCTCCACCACTATCTACCACTTGCCACCACTTATGCCTCTATCTTACCCCACATCTTTTAAAAAAACAAGCCCTTTTCCTTGGATTTTTTAGAACTTATTGTGAAAAAAATATTAATTTCGACATGAAAAAAAGGAGAAATCCCGAAGAATTTCTCCTGCATACCAGATAAAGTTTATTTCTTTTTTTCTTCCACAATATCTTGTGTCACCGTATTTTTCCTCATCTTTTTTCTCCGGATCAGTATGGCAGCGGCAGCCCCCACAGCCAGACACACCGACAGCACCTGGGAAACAGGAATCCCCACCGCCGGCAGCAGCAGCTGATCCGTGCGCAGTCCTTCGATCCAGGCCCTGCCGATCCCGTAGCCCACCAGATACAAAAGAAACACTTCCCCGTTGAACTTTTTATGTTTCCGGTACAGCCACAGAAGAATCAGAACTCCCAGATTCCACATTCCCTCGTAGAGAAAAGTGGGATGCACCTGTATCATATCCACGCCGTTTACCGCTGTGAGATGCTCCCACATCTGACTGGTGATTTCGTTCTCCCGCACGGCTGACACCGGCAGCTGCATGGCAAAGAGCCCGTCCGTATACCCGCCGAAGGCTTCCCGGTTGAAAAAGTTTCCCCAACGGCCGATGATCTGTCCCACCAAAAGTCCCGGTGCGATACAGTCCGTCATAACGGAAAAGCTCATCTTTTTCACCCGCGAATAGGTAAAAACGGCAATGGTGGCGCCGATGATGCCGCCGTAGATGGCCAGTCCGCCGTGGCGGATATTGAAAATCTCCAGCAGGTTGTCCCGGTAAAGATCCCAGGCAAAAATCACGTAATAGATTCTGGCGCCCACCACGCCGGCCACCAGTCCGATCATCGTCATATCCCAGTACCGGTCCACATTCTGTCCCAGCCTTTTTGCCTCCCGCAGCACCAGACTCATGCCCAGGATCATACCGAGAACTACGGCGACACCGTAATAGGCGATCTCAATGCCGAATACATGAAAAGTTTTTCCCACATGATCCAGATAAATACCAAGATGGGGGAAATTAATGGCCATATCCATCCTCTGTCACCTTCCTCTGTCCTGCCGGCATTATACGTTAAACCGGAAAAGAATCACATCGCCGTCTTTTACCACATAATCTTTTCCTTCCATGCGCACCAGCCCCTTTTCCCTGGCGCCGGCGTAGGAACCGCAGTCCAGCAGATCCTGATAGTTCACTACCTCCGCCTTGATAAATCCGCGCTCAAAGTCCGTATGGATTTTTCCGGCGGCCTGAGGCGCTTTTGTACCCTGCCGGATGGTCCACGCTCTGGTCTCATCCTCGCCGGCCGTCAGATAACTCAGCAGACCCAGCAGCCGGTAGCTGGCTTTGATCAGCTTTTCCAGACCGGATTCCTGCAGTCCCAGATCCTCCAGGAACATTTTTTTCTCATCGTCATCCAGTTCGGCGATCTCCTGCTCGATCTGAGCACAGATCACAAACACCTCGCTGTTCTGTCCGGCTGCATACTCCCGGACTTCCTGCACAAAGGGATTGGACGCTCCGTCGTCGGCCAGATCATCCTCCGAAACATTCGCCGCAAAAATCACCGGCTTTTGTGTCAGCAGATTGTAGCCGGATACCATCGCTTCCTCATCTTCGTCTTCGAACTCCAGTGTTTTCACCGGTTTACCTTCTTCCAGATGGCTCTTCAACTTTTCCAGCACCGTCAGTTCCTTTGCAGCACCTTTATCGTTTCTGGCAGAACGGGATACCTTGGAGATCCTTCTCTCCAGGATTTCCAGATCAGAAAAGACCAGTTCCAGTTCAATGGTCTCGATATCCCGCAGCGGATTGATGCTGCCGTCCACATGGATCACATTGGGATCCTCAAAGCAGCGCACCACATGAACGATGGCGTCCACCTCCCGGATATTGGCCAGAAACTGATTCCCCAGTCCTTCTCCTTTTGAGGCTCCCTTTACCAGACCGGCGATATCCACAAACTCAATCACCGCCGGCGTCACTTTCCTGGACTGATAAAAATCTCCCAGCAGCTTCAGCCGTGCATCGGGCACCGGCACCACTCCCACATTGGGATCGATGGTACAGAACGGATAATTGGCCGATTCCGCTCCGGCCTTCGTCAGCGAATTAAACAGCGTACTTTTTCCCACGTTGGGAAGACCCACGATTCCTAATTTCATAATCTATTACATCTCCTTTTTCTTCATAGCGCTTTCTGAACTTGCTGCAAACTTCCGCATAATGCAACACTCCGATTATAACACAGTGATTTCAAACCCTCAATACCAGAACAAAAACAAAAACGCTCCTCTTCCCTTTTAAAATTGTAAACAAAAGAGCCGGTGTCTGAACCGACTCTTTTCGATTAATCCCGGGACTCGATCATGATCAGCGTCCCACCCTGCACCGATACACAGGCCTCATCTGCGGTGATCTCGTTGCTGATCCCCAGGCTGTTGTCACTGGTCAGCACGCTGTCAGAGAGGGGATACTTAAATCCTGTCAGATTCACGCCAAAGGCTCGGTCTCCCAGGGGCAGGAAGGAAACGTAAGCTCCGAACTGTTCTTCCTTTTTCAGGACGGCGCGGGAAGACACCAAGGAAATCCGGTTGTGCTCATCCACCAAGAAGGCAGGTACCCCGGCCCGGTCTGCCTGCTTCAGGATACAGATATTCCCCAGCACGTGGTCCAGCCGCGTCCCGGTTCCGCCCAGGATCCAGATCCGGCTGCTGCCGGCCTCCAGCGCCTTTTCCAAAGCGATCTGAGTGTCTGTGTCATCTTTCACCGGGTTATAGGTCCGGATGGGTACTTTGCCTTCCCGGCGGTATCCCTCGATAATCTCCCTGGACACGCTGTCGAAATCCCCTACGATGAGATCCGGCCGGATCCCGTATCTTCTGGCAAAGGCAAGTCCTCTATCCGCCGCTATGATATAGTCGATATTCTGTTTTTCCATAAAATCGAGGGCAAAATCAGAACTGATATTGCCCCCGCTGATAATCAATGTGTTCACTTTTCTATCCTTTTCAGCCGCATTACTGATGGCGGGCAAAGGCGTCCTGGAAACCGGCGATGTTGGCTTTGATGTCTCCGCCAAACACTGCGGAACCGGCCACGATAATATTTGCCCCTGCCTCCAGCACTCTGTCGATGGTTTTCTGATTGATGCCGCCGTCCACCTGGATATCCGTTTCCAGACCCCGCTCGTCAATCATGGCCTTTAGATCTTTGATCTTGTCGGTGGATTTCTCGATGTAGGACTGTCCGCCGAATCCCGGATTGACCGTCATCAGCAGCACCATATCCACCTTGTGCAGGACATAGTCCAGCTGACACAGCGGTGTGGCCGGATTCAGCGCCACGCCGGCCTTGCATCCTGCTTTGTGGATCTGCGAGATACACCCTTCCAGATGGCGGCAGGCCTCGGCGTGAACGGTAATCAGATCCGCGCCCGCTTTGGCAAAATCCTCGATATAACGATCCGGGTTGGAAACCATCAGATGCACATCGAAAAACAGTCCGCTTTCCTTGCGGATGGACGTGATCACCGGCATTCCAAAAGAAATGCTGGGTACGAAATCGCCGTCCATCACATCGATGTGCAGCCACTTCACGCCGGACTCCTCAATGGTCTTCAGCTGCTCTCCCAACCGGTTAAAATCCGCGGAAAGCATGGATGGTGATAATTGATACATTTTAATACCTCCTCTTCTCCTTTTCCTTCAGTTCCTCATATAACTCTTTATAATCCTCGTAACGGATTGGACTGATCTTCTTTTCCCGAACCGCGCGGATGACGCCGCAGTCCGGCTCAGAGATATGGACGCAGCCCTGGAACCGGCATTCCTCCTCATATTTCCAAAATTCCCTGAAATATGACTTCAGTTCTTCCTTTCCCATATCCTCCACCGCCATAGCGGAAAATCCCGGCGTATCCATCAAGTACGTATCCCCGTCTATCGCGATCAGCTGAGCGTGGCGGGTGGTATGGCGCCCCCGCTTCAGCTTCCTGCTGATCTCTCCCGTTTCCATGCAGATCTCACTTTGCAGCAAATTGGTGATGGTGGATTTCCCCACGCCGGAGGGACCTGCCACCACGGTGGTTTTCCCCTTTAAAACCTGCCGGATCTGCTCCACGCCTTCTTCCCGCCGGGCGCTCACCAGCAGAACCGGATAGCCGGCCTGGGAGTAAGTGCGGTAGAGAAGCTCCAGCTCCTCCTGTGTAGCCAGTTCCCGCTTATTAAAGCAGACAATAGAAGGAATCCGCTGCCGCTCCATCATGATCAAAAAACGGTCCAGCAAAGAAAAGCTGGGCCGGGGGTTTTCGATAGCAAAGATGACCATCGCCTGGTCAATATTAGAAGATGCCGGACGAATCAGCTCATTTTTCCGCGGAGCAATCTGTGTGATCACTCCCGTCCGCTCTTCCTCATCCAGCACTTCAAATTCCACGTAATCCCCCACCAGGGGTTTTATTTTTTCTTTTCTGAAAATGCCCTTGGGCCTGCATTCATACATACCGGATTCCACTGCGTACACGTAGTAGAATCCGGCGATTCCTTTTGTAATTCTTCCTTTCATATTACCCGCCGTCACTGTGCCTGACTGAAAGTAACAGGATAGCTGGCACGCTCCACGTAATTTCCATCTACCATCTCGGAAAGGATGACCGTACCGTCTGATACGCCATCGGCTCCCGCCACATTCAGAGTATATGGAAAAGTAATCGTCTGTCCCTCCACGATGGTCACATCCGACTGTCCGTCCTGCTCCAGCGTCAGCCGAACCGGACCGCCTTCATAGTTTCCAGGCTGTCTCAGAGAATCTGTACAGACCCAGGAACCGCTGTAGGATCCGGAATCAGATCCATCGGGATCCAGCCGCGCCGTCTCGTCGGAAGCGTCGCCTGGACGGTTCACATAAATCGTGATGGAAGCGCCGGCGTTGACTGTCGTGCCGGAAGCGATACTCTGATCGTACACCTCTCCCTCGCCGACCCGGTCGCTGCTGCCCGTTTCCACGGTCACCGTAAGACCCAGATTTTCCAGCGTGGCTTTCGCATCCTCCTCCGGGATTCCTCCTACGCTGGGTACCGTCACCTCTTCATCGGAAGCGCCAAGACTCACCACCAAAGTGATGGTATCGCCGGCATTTACCGCCGTGCCCACCTCCGGACTGACGGAGATGACATTGCCAGCAGGCACGTCCGCGCTGTAATTGTTTTCAATAGTGGTCTGCAGTCCCATGTCCAGAATCTGAGCTTCTGCAGTCGCCTGGGGCTGATTGATTACGTTTGGTACCGTAAGAGCCGCGCTGCCCGTACTTAAGGTATATTCAATGGTGGTATGTTTTCCCACCTGCTCCCCGGCCGCCACGCTCTGCTCCATGATCTGACCTGCCGGATATTCATCCGAAGCCTTCTCGCCGGCCTTCACCAGCCCAAGACCCGTATCTTTCAGTTCTTCCTCCGCCTCTTCAACAGTCTTGCCCAGCAGATTGGGAACGGTTACCTGCTCCTCATCCTCAGTCGGCTTCTGGGCTTCTTCGGTCGGCTCCTGCTCCTCCACCTGCTGCGTTTCGTCCCGGTTGGATCCGAAGCGGAAAACGCCGGCGGCAGTTCCGATAAAATATACCAGGATACAGATGATGATAGCGCCGATGATAAATCCGCCGATGGTCATGGCCTTCTCCAGCTTGCTGCTGATGCCGTCTTCCTCGTCCTCATCCTCGTCGTAGGCTTCCTCTTCCTCCAAATCGTCATCGTAGAGCACCTGCTGCTCCTGCTGCCCGGCAGACGACGTATACCCGGTATTCTGGGATGTACTGCCTTCCTTGATGGCATTCATCTCCTCCTGTGACATCCGGACCGTCTGCGCATGATCAGACAGCGGCGCCAGCCTGACAAAATCGCCCTGGGGATCAACCAAAGACCGCTTCAGATCCTCGATCACCTCAGAGAGATTATTATATCTGCGGTCGACGCTCTTCTGCGTGCATTTCAAAATGATCTGTTCCAGACTGAAGGGAAGATCCGGCGTATACTTCGACGGCGGAACCATCTCTTCCTGGAGATGTTTTATGGCGATGGCCACAGACGTATCCCCGTCGAAGGGAACCCGTCCCGTCACCATCTCATACATGGTGATACCAAGGGAATAAATATCGCTCTTCTTGTCACTGTATCCGCCCCTCACCTGTTCCGGAGAACTGTAATGAACGGAAACCATCACATTGGAGGTTATGGTATTGGACGTAACGGCTCTGGCAATTCCGAAATCCGAAAGCTTTACCTTGCCGTCCGTCGATATGATAATGTTCTGCGGTTTCACATCGCGGTGAACGATATTTCTGTTGTGAGCGGCTTCCAGACCGAGGGAAACCTGGATGGCAATGCTGGTCGCTTCCTTGACGCTGAGTTTCCCTTTCTTTTTGATATAATCCTTCAGCGTAATTCCTTCCACCAGCTCCATAACGATGAAGTTGACGCCCTCATCGTCTCCCACATCGTACACGTTTACAATATTCGGATGGGCCAGACCTGCAGCCGCCTGGGCCTCCTTCTGAAATTTCGCAATAAAAGTCTTGTCATCTCGAAATTCCGGTTTCAGCACTTTCACCGCCACAAGACGATTCAGCTTATGGTCCCTGGCTTTGTAAACATCCGCCATCCCGCCGGTGCCCACCTTGCTGATGATCTCATAACGTTCCGCTAAAATCATTCCCTCTTTTAACATTCTCTCACCTCTTCAATAAATGGTTCTACTACTATGACGGCTATATTGTCCTTCCCGCCATTTTCATTGGCCTTCTCCATCAGCGCAACTGACGGATCGGATCCATCGCCGCATTCCCGGAGAACTTCATACATCTCCTCGTCAGAAACCATACCATACAGCCCGTCAGAACACAGAACAATTCTGGAATCCTTCTCCAGTTTCACATCAAAAAAATCGATCGCCACATCACCGGCTGTTCCCAGCGCTCTGGTGATAATGTTGCGGTCCGGATGCGTCCTGGCTTCCTCTTTGCTCAGCTCTCCCATGCGGATCATCTCCCCGACCAGAGAATGATCCCTGGTCACCTGATCCATCTTCTGACCTGCTATATACAGCCGGCTGTCGCCCACATTCGCCACATAGGCGTAATGCCCCACCACAGTGGCGGCAACAACCGTCGTTCCCATACCTTTTAACTCTTTCCTTTCACCGGCCTTTTTCAAAAGCTTCCGGTTAGCTGTCTCAATTGCATTTCTTATGATCTTGATGGGATTGAAATTCGTATCCGCTTCCACTGTCTTTACGAGAGTCTCCACGGCATACCTGGAAGCAAAATCCCCGCCGTTATGGCCTCCCATTCCGTCTGCAACAACAAAAAGATTCGGAAGGTTTCCTATCTGACGGGAAGATGCATATATGTAGTCCTGATTGGTTTGTCTGACTCGTCCCACGTCCGTAACAGAATACACCTTCATGTTTTCTTCTCCTATTTTAAGTTATCAAGATAGCTTCTGCGAAGCTGGCCGCATGCCCCATCGATATCACGGCCCATTTCTCTTCTAATAGTAACATTTATTCCGTATTTTTCAAGCTTATTTTTGAATTTCTCCACAACTTTTTTGTCAGATTGAACAAAACTGCGCTCTCTGACCGGATTCACGGGAATGAGATTCACATGGCAGTTGTGACCGTTTAAAAGCTTTGCCAGTTCTTGGGCATCCTGCATCCCGTCGTTCTCTCCCGCCACCAGACTGTATTCAAAGCTGATTCTTCTGCCGGTCTCCTTGAAATATACGCGGCAAGCTTCCATGATCTGGCCGATGGTATACCGGTTGGCAACCGGCATCAGTTTTTTTCTGCTCTCATCATTGGGGGCGTGCAAAGAGATGGCCAGCGTAATAGAAAAATGTTCCTGCGCCAACTGATAAATTTTCGGCACGATACCGCAGGTGGACACGGTGACGCTTCTCTGGCTCAGCCCGAACCCCTTCTCATCGGACACAAGACGAATAAACCGCACCAGATTTTCATAATTATCCAGCGGCTCTCCCGTCCCCATGACCACCACATTGGAAATCCGCTCTTTCGTCAGCCGCCGGATCCCGTAGATCTGTTCCAGCATCTCCGCCGGCTCCAGATTTCTGGTAAGCCCTCCGATGGTGGAGGCGCAGAAGCGACAGCCCATCCGGCAGCCTACCTGGGATGAGATACAGACAGAATTCCCGTGCTGGTATTTCATCCACACACTTTCAATCACATAGCCGTCCCGCAGCCGGAAAAGAAACTTCTTCGTTCCATCGATACGGGAAGTCTGCACCTGAACCGCTTCCATCTTCCACAGCGGATGCTCCTCCTGCAGTCTCTTTCTGAGCACTTTGGACAGATTTGTCATCTCCTCATAGGAAGACGCCTGCTTTTTATGGAGCCATTCATAAAGCTGGCCGGCCTTGAACGGTTTTTCCCCCAGACCGGTCATCAGTTCCCTTAATTCATCTATATCATAAGAACGTATATCCTGATATTCCCTCATTCTTTCGTCCTTTTCAGTCTTGCGATAAAAAATCCGTCAGTTTTATGCACCCCGGGAAGAAGCTGAAGATATCCCTGTGCCGTCGTATCGCAGTGCAGTTCCTCCGGCAGAAAGGGATCCAAACTGTCCGTCTCGTAGGGATAGTTTTCCACAAACCACTCCACATTATTCTGATTTTCCTCTTCTGCAATGGTACAAGTGCTGTAGATCAGCGTCCCTCCCGGTTTCACATACTGCGCTGCATTGTGAAGAATCCTTTTTTGCAGGATAACCAGATCCTCCTGTTTGCGCGGCGTTATCTTATATTTAATGTCAGTCTTTTTCCCGATGACGCCCAGTCCGGAACAGGGCACATCCGCCAGCACGATATCCGCTTTTCCCACCGACTCTCTGTCAAAAACGGTAGCGTCCCGGCATAAAGCTTCTACATTGGTCACATTCATCCTGCGGATGTTTTCTTCGATCATCTGTACCTTGTATTCCGTCAGATCCCTGGCCTGCACGTATCCCGTTCCTTTCATTTTATCCGCCACATGAAGACTTTTGCCGCCGGGGGCAGCGCACAGATCCAGCACATAATCCCCTTCCCTAGGAGAGGCCGCTTCCGCAACCAGCATGGAGCTTACATCCTGCACCATGATACAGCCCATCCGAAACACCGTCAGCATCCGCAGGTAATTATAACCGGAAATATACCAGGCATAATCCAGATAGGGCGCCTTCGCAACCGTTACATCCTGCTCCCTTAGCCGCTGCAGCGTCACATCCATATCCACCATGTGCTGAACGCAGCGGATGGTGGTAGGCTTATCCTCCAGAAAATCCTTTGCCATGGTTTCCACCGTCTCAAAGTCATAAACAGACAGCCACTTTTCCACCAGCCATACAGGCAGGGAATAAACCACCGACAGATAGGAAACCGGCTGGCTTTTGGGCGGAAAAACCAGGTGCTCTTTGTTTCTGGCAATGCTTCGCAGCACGCCGTTGACAAATCCCTTCAGACTGTAAAAGCCTTTTTTCTGCGTCAGCTTTACCGCCTCGTTGCAGACTGCGGAATCCGGAATCCGATCCATATAGATCAGCTGATAGACGCTGCTGCGGAGGATCTCCCGTATCACCGGTTTCATTTTTTCCACTTTTACGCTGGAGAAGCGTCCGATGATATAATCCATCTGCAGCATATACTCCACAGTGCCTTCACAGACACGGGTGATAAACGCCCGGTCCTGCTTTGGCAGATACTGATATTTGTCCAGGGCATTTCGAATCGCAATATGACTGTACTCTCCATCCCGGTTGATTTCCAGCAGAACCCCCAGGATGATTTCTCTTGTGCTGCTTACACCTGACATTCCTTTTCCTCCGCTTTATTTTCCAAGGACAGTCCCTTCCCCAATCTGATAGCCCCTCAGAAAAGCGTCTGCCCGCATCCGTTTCTTTCCTTCCAGCTGCAGTTCCTCAATACAAAGAAGGCCTTCCCCCGTCTGCACGAAGATCCCCTCGCCCGTGGTTTTAACCACCTGCCCGGGAAGGGCGCCGCCGTCATTCTCTAAAACATGAGCTTTCCACAGCTTAAGATTTTTGCCGTCCAGCCGTGTGTAGGCGCTGGGCCAGGGATTCAGTCCCCGGATCAGACGTTCCAGCTGCTGTGCCGGCTGTTCCCAGCAGATATCGCCCATCTTTTTCGTAATCATGGAAGCATAAGGCGTGGGGCTTTCCTTTGGCTGTTTTTCCAGTACTGCCGTCCCCTGCTCCAAAGACGGCAGCGTCTCCACCAGCAGCTTTGCGCCGGCTGCGCTTAGTTTGTCAAAGAGGCTTCCTCCTGTCTCATCCTGTGCCAGCGGAACCACAACCTTAGAGATCATATCCCCGGTGTCCAACCCTTCATCCATACGCATGATGGTAACGCCGGACTCCTTTTGCCCGTCGATGACCGCCCACTGTATGGGGGCGGCTCCCCGATAAGCAGGCAGCAGCGACGCATGGACATTGACACATCCCAGGGGCGGTATCGCCAGCAGCGCCGGCGGTATGATCTGGCCGAAAGCCGCCACCACAATCACGTCGGGACGGATCGTCTCCATCTGTTTTAGGAATGATTCCTCCTTCACCTTCTGCGGCTGCAAAACGGGAAGCCCCAGTGAAAGAGCCATTTCCTTCACCGGCGTGGGCTGCATGGCTTTCCCTCTTCCCTTTGGTTTATCCGGCTGCGTCACCACAGCCGCGATCTCATAGCCGGCGTCTGCCAGAGCCTTCAGCGTTCCCGTGGCAAAATCCGGCGTTCCCATAAATACGATTCTCATGACTGCTCCTCTTCTTCATATTCTACATCGCGAAGTTCTCCCTCCATACGCTCCACATACAGTACGCCGTCCAGATGATCACACTCATGGCAGATCGCCCGGGCCATCAGCCCTTCGCCTTCGATCTCCACCGGCTTCATATTCTCGTCAAAAGCTTTCACTTTGGCATACATGGGCCGGGTCACCGTCCCTGTCTTTCCCGGCACGCTTAAGCAGCCCTCGTCTCCCGTCTGTTCGCCTGATGTTTCCACAATCTGCGGATTGACCATCACCACCGGTCCCTCTCCGATGTCGATGACTACGATCCGCTTCAAAACGCCCACCTGGGACGCCGCCAGGCCGACTCCATAGTTTTCATACATAGTATCCAGCATATCCTGAATCAGCTGCTGTATTCTGGGAGTCATGTTTTCCACCGGCCGGCAGGTCTTGGTCAGGATACTGTCTCCGATCTCTCTGATATTACGTATTGCCATCTCTTTTCCTCCTGTTTTACTGTCTATATCTGATAATCAAACTGTATGGATATTTTCCGGAATCCCGGATTCACTTCGATATATCGCTCCATCCGGCGCTGCAGCGCACTTAAAAACTCTCTTTTGGGATGCTTTAAATAAAACACCTTCCGATACCGGTCTGAAATCCGGGAAATCGTCTCATCCGCCGGACCGATAACGGCCAGATCCTTATCCTTTACGGCGGATCTGACATATTTCGCCAGATACTCCATCCCCAGAGCCAGCTGTCCTTCCTCCAGACTGCTGCCCTGCACCGCCAGCATGGACGCGGCGGGGGGATATCCCATCAGACTGCGGTAGTTCATCTCCTCTTCAAAAAAAGCAGGGTAATCCTGCCTGCATGCGGCCTGGATACTGTAATGATCCGGATGATACGTCTGGATCACCGCTTCACCCTTTCGCTCTCCCCGGCCGGCTCTTCCCACCGCCTGCACCAGCAGCTGGAAGGTCCGTTCCGAAGCGCGGTAATCCGCCGCATACAAGGACAGATCCGCCGCCAGAATCCCCACCAGAGTCACCCCTGGAAAATCATGTCCCTTGATAATCATCTGGGTACCGATGAGAATATCCGCTTCTCCTGCGGCAAAGGATGACAGAATCCGGGAATAGCTTTCCTTTTTGCGGGTGGTATCCAGATCCATCCGCAGCGTGCGGGCCGACGGAAACATTTCCTTTACCAGCTTTTCAATCTGCTCCGTACCCGCCCGGAAACCTCCGATATACCGGGAACCGCACTGGGGGCAGGAGCGCACCATGGGGGCCGTATAGCCGCAGTAGTGACACATCAGCGTCCCCTCTCCGTGCAGAGACAGGGATACATCACAGTGGGGACATTTCACCACGCAGCCGCAGCTGCGGCAGGAAATAAATCCGGCATACCCCCGCCGATTCAAAAAAAGAATGGACTGTTCCTTTTTCTCCAGCCGTTCCCGGAGGGCTTCCTGCAGCTTCCTGCAAAAAACGGAAAGGTTCCCCTCCCGCAGTTCTTCCCGCATATCCGCCACAGTAACCTGGGGCAGCTGTCCGTTTCCGAAGCGCTCTTTTAATGTAAACAGCCGGTACGCTCCCCTCTGACAGGCATAGTAGGATTCCAGGGAAGGCGTAGCGGATCCCATGACCATCTGCGCCTGTTCGATCCGGCATCTGGCCGCTGCCGCTTCCCGGGTATGATACCGGGGCGTACTCTCGCTTTTATAAGTGGATTCGTGCTCTTCATCCATCACGATCAGCCCCAGATCGGGAAAGGGTGTAAACAGCGCTGACCTGGGGCCGATCATCACGGAAATCCGGCCTTTTCGCGCTCCGTCAAAGGCGTCCCAGCGTTCCCCCTGAGACATACGGGAGTGAATCACCGCCGCCTGCCGGCCGAACCGCTGCCAAAACTGATAGATCACCTGGTAAGTGAGCGCGATCTCCGGGATCAGCACGATGGCCTGCTTTCCCCGGGCAAGCGTCCTCTCGATCAGTTCCATATAGACTCTGGTCTTCCCGCTTCCGGTAATGCCATAGATCAGGCAGGGGCGTCTTTCTCCCCCGCTCTCCCGCAGGATTTCTTCTGTAATCCACCTCTGCTGCCGGGAAAGCTCCCGCCCGGCCGGCCGGTCAAATCCGGCCATGGGCGGAATCCGGTAAACCTCCTCTTCTTCCACCCGGATAATGCCCAGTTCCCTGGCCTTGTCGATCACCGCAGCCGTCAGTTTCCAATCTTTTTGCGCCCTGTCATAATCCAGCGGTTCCTCCTCCAGCAAAGCCCGCAGCAACCTCTCTCTGGCTGCCCTATGCTTTTTTCCGCATTCTTCGGCCTGAAGCTTCGCTTCCTCCCTGGTCATGTTCAGAAACAGTCTGCGTTTTTTCTTTCTTCGGACTTTCTCTTTCATGGGCAGAACCGTTTTCAGCGCCTGCAGCATGGTACAGCCGTAGGTCTTTTTCATCCAGGCCGCCAGGGTGATCAGCCTGGATTCCACGCTGACCGGTTCTGCGGGAACGGACAGAATATCTTTGATCTTATCCTCTTCGATCTGCGGCCGGCTCCCGGTTGCCACCACATACGCCTTCACACTGCGGTTTCCGCGCCCAAAGGGAACCGTCACCAGCGTTCCCGCGCTCACCTGGTCTGCCAGTTCTTGCGGAATCCGGTACTGGAACACACGGTCCAGTTCTCCCGCAGAAATATCCACAATCACATCTGCATACCCATCCTTCATCCTGTCCTACTTTCCTTCCAGTATGTCCCGTATCAGATCCCGTTCATCCATGGGGTATTTCTTTCCTTTAATTTCCTGGTAATTTTCATGGCCCTTGCCCGCCAGAACGATGATATCCCCCGGCTCTCCGTGATGAATCGCATAGGCGATGGCCTCCTTGCGGTCCGGAATTTCCACGTATTTTCCATCCGTTTTTTTCATGCCTTCCCGGATATCGGCGATGATATCCATAGGATCTTCGAAACGGGGATTGTCGGAAGTGATAATGGTCAGATCCGCCAGTCTGCCCGAAACCTCCCCCATCTCAAAGCGGCGCAGTCTGGAGCGGTTTCCGCCGCAGCCAAACAGGCACACCAGCCGATGGGGATGGTACTCCTTCAGCGTCTCCAGCAGGCTTTCCAGGCTCATGGCATTATGGGCATAATCTATCATCAAAGTAAATTCATCCGACACTTTGACCATCTCCGTGCGCCCCTTTACCTTGGCCTTTTTCAGCGCTTTTATGATATCATCCTGCGTCGCCTGAAAATGACGGCAGACCGCTATGGCCGTCAGGGAATTATATATACTGAATCTTCCCGGAATATCAATCTCCACCGGAAAATTCATCAATCCTTCCACCTGATAGGCCACCCCCAGATAACCCGGTCGGGAAACCATGCGGGCGTCCCTGGCCCGCAGATCTGCCTTGGGCGAAAAGCCGAAGGTTTCCAGCGTACAGGTATGACCGGCAATGATCTGATCCAGATGGGGATCATCCGCATTTACGATACCGATCCGGCACTGTCTGAGCAGTCTGCTTTTACATTCCAGATATTCCTCAAAGCTGGCATGCTCATTGGGACCGATATGATCCGGTTCGATGTTGGTAAAGATACCGATCTCGAAAGTAATACCGGCTGTCCGATGCAGTTTTAAGCCCTGAGAGGAAACTTCCATCACCGCGCAGTCGCATCCTGCATCCAGCATTCTGCGGAAATATTCCTGCACCGTCAAAGATTCCGGCGTGGTATTGGCCGAAGGGATGACCTCATCGCCGATAATGGACTCTATGGTGCCGATCAGCCCCACTTTATATCCTGCGTTTTCCAGAATGGATTTTACCATGTAAGTGGTGGTGGTCTTTCCTTTGGTTCCCGTAATGCCGATCACTTTCAGCTGGCTGGCCGGATGACCGTACCAGGCGGCGGCGATCAGCGCCATGGCATAGCGGCTGTCCGCCACTTTTATCACAGTCACACCTTCCGGTACGTCCACTTCCTCTTCCACCACCAGGGCCCTGACGCCCTGTTTTACCACCGCGTCCGCAAAGGTATGGCCGTCCACAACGGCTCCGCGGATACATAAAAACAGCGCACCGGGGCCTGCCTTTCGGGAGTCGTTGACTACCTGTGTAATCTCCACATCCGTGGTGCCGCTGATACACTCATATTCCACCCGCTCCAACATCTTCGCCAGATTCATGTTCTTCCTCCCTCTCCCTGCCCTTTGCGTTTCTAATTGGTGATAATAGTTCCTGTTTTTCCAAGAAATCCGTCTTTCGCCCTGTCAATAGACGTGATCACAGCTCTTCGTCCCGGTTTCTGCTCCACAAATTCCACCGAAGCCTGAATCTTCGGCAGTATGGTATTTTCCTCAAACTCATGGTTTTCCATGTATTCCCTGGCCTGGGCAGCCGTGATTTCTTTTAACTCTCTTTGTCCTTTTTCTCCGTAATTGACGGACACATGCTCCACACTGGTCAGGATCAGCAGCTCGTCGGCGTCCAGTTCCTGTGCCAGCCGTCCGCTGGCATAATCCTTCTCAATCACGGCGCTGGCTCCCTGCAGACGCGTCCCCTGCTGCAGTACCGGAATCCCGCCCCCGCCGCAGGCGATAACGATATGCCCCGCATCAAAAAGAGCCCGGATGGAATCCAGTTCGATGATTTCCTGTGGCTTTGGCGCCGCCACGATCCGGCGGTAACCCTTTTCTTCTTTCACCACATAGTTTCCTTTTCTCTCCTCAGTCTGCGCCTCTTCCTGCGTCAGATAACGTCCGATCACCTTCACCGGTCGGTGAAAAGCTTCGTCATAGGGATCCACGGACACCTGCGTCAGCACCGTACATACCGGCCGGTAAATCCCCCGGTTCAGCAGTTCCGCGCGGATCGCGTTCTGCAGGTCGTAACCGATATATCCCTGACTCATGGCCGAGCAGACTGACATCGGCGCATAGGTGTAATCCGGATGCACCTTTCCGAATTCATTCATTGCCATGTGAATCATCCCCACCTGAGGCGCGTTGCTGTGAGAAATCACCACATCCGCTCCCGCCTCCACCAGATCGGCGATGCTTCCGGCTGTCTTTCTGGTTGCATCCTTCTGCTCGGGAAGCGTAACCCCCAGCGCCCTGTGTCCCAGGGCCGCCACTACTTTTTTTCTTGCCATAACACGTACCTCCATCCTGTTATGCAATTATATTTTTTCCTACAAAATATCCCAGAATCAAAACACCCAGTATGATCCGGTACCAGCCGAACACTTTGAAATCGTGCTTGCGGATATATCCCATGAGAAATTTGATGGCCAGGATGGAAACCACAAAGGCCACCAGCATACCGGTCAGCAGATAGATGATCTCCGCACCCGTAAAACTCAGGCCGAAGTTGACCAGTTTTAAAAGGCTGGCTCCGAACATGACGGGAACCGCAAGGAAAAACGTGTACTCCGCCGCCAGTTTCCGGGAAGTTCCAAGCAGGATGCCTCCGATGATGGTAGCGCCGGAACGGGAAGTCCCGGGAACCACGGCCAGCACCTGAAATACTCCGATCAAAAGAGCAGTTTTCCAGCTGATCTCACTGATCCTGCGCATGGAGGGCGTCCGCTTTCTGTTATAATTTTCGATGATAATAAAAAGCACGCCGTAAATCACCAGCATCAGGGCAACCACAATATAGTTATTCAGCTTTTCCTCGATCAGGTCGTTGAAGAGAAGCCCTATCACCATGGCCGGCAGACAGGACACGGCAATCTTCAGCCACATGATGATCTTGTTCATGGAAACGTAATGATCCGCTAAATCCTGCAGACCGGCAATCATCTTATGATCGCTTTTTTTCTCCCAGAAGCTTTCCTGATCCGTCCGTCTGCGGTGAAAGGGCCATAGTTTCTGCCAGAACACCAGCACCACAGCCAGGATGGCTCCCAGCTGAATCACCACCAGAAACATCTGGAGAAATTCATCCCTGACATTTAGATGGACAAACTCATCCACCAAAATCATATGGCCGGTGCTGCTGACCGGCAGCCACTCGGTAATTCCCTCCACGATCCCCAGAAATATAACCTTTAATAATTCAATCCAGCTCACATACTCTCCTATCCCGATTATTCAATCGTCGCGATATCAATGAGTGTCAGTTTCTTCACATCGGTATTTTCCAGACTGGTCACCAGCGCTGCCGCCGTATCCAGAGAAGTCAGTACGTTGACTCCCGTCTCGATGGCATTTCGCCGGATGATGAAACCGTCCCTCGCCTTATCCACTCCCTGGGACGGCGTGTCGATAACCAGGTCGATTTTATGACCCAGGATGAGATCCATCAGATTGGGTGAGGGCTGTTCAATTTTATTGGTACGGATGGCCTCCACACCGTTTTCATTGAGCACCCTGGCGGTACTGCGGGTGGCGTAGATCCGGTATCCCAGCTTCTGAAACCGTCTGGCGATATCGATCACTTCCTGTTTATCCTCGTCCTTTACCGTGATAATCATATTTTTATGACGGGGCAGATTGATCCCCGCACCCAGGAAGGCTTTGTACAGCGCTTCATTGAACGTCGCAGCGATGCCCAGGCATTCTCCGGTAGACTTCATCTCCGGTCCCAGATTGACGTCGGCACCCCGGATCTTTTCAAAGGAGAACACCGGCATCTTCACGGCGATATGGGCCGCCTCCGGCTGCAGACCAGGCGTATAGCCCATTTCCCGGATCTTATGTCCCAAAATCACCTTCGTCGCCAGCGGTACGATGGGAATCCCCGTCACTTTACTGATATAGGGCACGGTACGGCTGGAACGGGGATTGACCTCGATCACATAAACTTCTCCGCCGCAGACAATGAACTGGATGTTAATCATACCCACCACATGCAGCGCCATGGCAAGACGGCGGGTATACTCCTCGATGGTCTTTTTGGCTTCCTGACTGATAGTCTGAGCCGGGTAGACGGAAATGCTGTCTCCGGAGTGAATGCCGGCCCGTTCGATGTGTTCCATGATACCCGGTATCAGGATATCCTCTCCGTCGCAGACGGCGTCCACCTCGATCTCTTTTCCCTGCAGATATTTATCCACCAGAATCGGATGTTCCTGGGCGATCCGGTTAATGATGCCGATAAACTCATCCACATCCTGATCGCTGATGGCAATCTGCATCCCCTGGCCGCCCAGCACATAGGAAGGACGCACCAGTACGGGATAACCCAGATCGTTGGCCGCCTTTTTCGCCTCTTCAGCAGTGAAGACTGTGTGTCCCTTGGGCCTTGGAATCTGACATTTTTCCAGGATTTCATCGAAGAGTTCCCGATCCTCTGCAGCGTCCACGTTTTCCGCCGAGGTTCCCAGTATCTTCACACCCATTTTGATCAGCGCTTCCGTCAGTTTGATGGCCGTCTGGCCGCCGAACTGCACCACTGCGCCGTCCGGTTTTTCAATCTCCACAATATTTTCCACATCTTCCGGCGTCAGCGGTTCGAAATACAGCTTGTCAGCGATATCGAAATCGGTGCTGACTGTCTCCGGATTATTGTTGACGATAATGGTCTCATAACCTTCTTTTTCAAAAGCCCAGGTACAGTGAACGGAACAGAAATCGAATTCGATGCCCTGTCCGATACGGATGGGACCGGATCCCAGTACCAGAACTTTTTTCCGGTCTGTGGCCGCCGCTTCGTTTTCTCCGCCATGGACGGAGTAATAATAGGGGGTGGCAGCGGCGAACTCCGCCGCACAGGTGTCTACCATTTTAAAGGAAGCGGTGATGCCGTTTTCCCTGCGCATGGCCTTTATCTCTTCTTCTGTCTTCCCTGTCAGACGGGCGATGACCTGATCGGGGAATTCCAGCCGTTTGGCCTCCCGCAAAAGCTCCGGCGCCAGCTCTTCTTTGCGCAGTCTTTCCTCCATCTCCACCAGAATGGCGATCTTGTCGATAAACCACAGATCGATCCTGGTCAGCTCATGAATCTGCTCCTGGCTGATACCGCGGCGGATGGCTTCGGCGATTCTCCACAGGCGGATATCATCCACCTTTTTCAGTTCCTCCAGCAGTTCTTCCCGGGTGCGTCCGGAAAAGTCATAGGACATCAGACTGTCCACATGCTGCTCCAGGGAACGGATGGCCTTCATCAGCGCGCCCTCGAAGTTATTGCAGATGCTCATAACCTCTCCCGTGGCTTTCATCTGCGTGGTCAGCGTACGTTTCGCGCTGATAAATTTATCAAAGGGAAGGCGCGGCATTTTCACCACGCAGTAATCCAGCATGGGTTCAAAGCTGGCGTAAGTTTTCCCGGTAATGGCGTTTTTGATCTCATCCAGCGTATACCCCAGGGCGATTTTGGCCGCCACTTTTGCAATGGGATAGCCCGTGGCTTTGGATGCCAGAGCCGAGGAACGGCTCACACGGGGATTTACCTCGATGACACAGTATTCGAAACTATCCGGATTCAGCGCGTACTGAACGTTGCAGCCGCCGGTGATATTCAATTCACTGATGATATTCAGCGCCGAGGTACGCAGCATCTGATATTCCTTATCTCCCAGCGTCTGGGAAGGAGCCACCACGATACTGTCACCGGTATGGACGCCCACCGGATCGATATTTTCCATATTGCAGACCGTGATGCAGTTTCCGTGGCTGTCGCGCATCACTTCGTACTCGATTTCTTTCCAGCCGGCGATGCAGCGCTCCACCAGCACCTGTCCCACTCTGGAAAGACGCAGGCCGTTCTGGAGGATTTCCACCAGTTCCTCCTCATCATGGGCGATTCCGCCGCCGCTGCCTCCCAGGGTATAAGCCGGCCGCAGCACCACCGGATATCCGATGGTGTTTGTAAAGGCGATACCGTCCTCCACGCTCTCCACCACCTGGGAAGCGGCAATGGGTTCATGGATTTTCTCCATGGTATTTTTAAACTCCTGCCGGTCTTCTGCTTTTTTAATCGTCTGTGCCGTAGTGCCGATGAGACGGACATTCTTTTCTCTCAGAAAGCCGCTCTCCTCCAGCGCCATGGCCAGATTCAGTCCGGCCTGCCCGCCCAGAGTGGGCAGAACGCTGTCCGGCTTCTCCTTTTCAATCAGCTGCTCCACCACTTCCACAGTGAGCGGCTCGATATACACCCGGTCTGCGATATCTTTGTCCGTCATAATCGTAGCCGGATTAGAGTTCAGCAGCACCACCTCGATGCCTTCTTCCTTTAAAGACCGGCATGCCTGTGTGCCTGCGTAGTCAAATTCTGCTGCCTGTCCGATGATAATCGGACCGGATCCCAGTACCAGAACTTTTTTAATCTCCGGATTTCTCGGCATTATCTCGCACCTCCCATCATGTCCATAAACCGGTCAAACAGATACGCGGAATCCTGCGGGCCAGGGCAGGCTTCCGGGTGAAACTGAACGGTAAAAATATTTTTCCCGGTATAAGAAAGGCCCTCGTTAGTTCCATCGTTCACATTGACAAAGGCCGGTACCGCCACAGCCGGATCCAGCCGGTCCGTATCCACCACATAGCCATGATTCTGTGAGGAAATGTAAACCCGGCCCGTCTGCAGATCCTTCACAGGATGGTTTCCTCCCCTGTGTCCGTACTTCATTTTGTGGGTATCTGCTCCTACAGCCAGAGCCATCAGCTGATGTCCCAGACAGATGGCAAAGATGGGAACCTGAGATTCATACAGTTTTCTCACTTCTTTTATAATGGAAGCGCACTCCTTGGGATCCCCCGGGCCGTTGGAAAGCATGATGCCGTCCGGCTGATCGTCCAGAATTTCCTGAGCAGAAGTCCAGGCCGGATACACCGTCACCTGACAGCCTCTTTTGATCAGGGATCGGGCGATATTCTCCTTGGCGCCGAAATCCATCAGCGCTACCCGCGGTCCGGTTCCCTTTCTCACCGTCTTTTCCGAGCAGGTGACTCTCTCCACCACCTTGCCGGTGGTATACTCTTTCAGCCTGGGAATGATCTTTTCCAGCGAATACTGTTCATCGGTGGTGATCATCCCGTTCATGGTGCCCTTCTCCCTGAGAATCTTCGTCAGCGCTCTGGTGTCGATGCCCGCGATACCCGGGATATCAAACCGCTTCAGGAAATTCTGAATCGTATCTTTGCTTCGGAAATTGCTGGGTTTTCTGGATAATTCTCTGACAATATAACCGTCCGGCCAGGGGCGCAAAGATTCACAGTCATCATAACAAATACCATAATTACCGATCAACGGATAAGTCATACAGACTGCCTGCCCGGCATAAGAGGGATCCGTCAGCACCTCCAGGTAGCCGGTCATCGAGGTATTAAAGACAATCTCACTTATGACCTCCCTCTTCGAACCAATGCTGGTCCCTGTAAACACATGTCCATCTTCCAAAATCAGAAAAGCTTTCATCCTTTCACCCTGTCCTTTCTTCCGTCATCCCCACAACGCCTGTATGATCCCCCACCAAACGTATCTGCGTTTTTTCTAGCCAAATAGTTTAACATATTATACCATGAAATTCAATATTATTCAGAAAATATAAAAATTTAAATTTTATGATTGACATTCCGAACAAAATTCGATAGAATAGACGTTGCGAGTGGTTCGCAGGGTTCATGCAGGAGTGGCGGAATTGGCAGACGCGCAGGCTTCAGGTGCCTGTGGTCGCAAGATCGTGTGGGTTCAAGTCCCATCTCCTGCATCTTCATAAAACAGCTGCAGGAAATATTATTTTTCTCTTGACATTTTATGGAAAATCCGATATTATATTCCTTGCGAGTTGATCGCGAAATCATGCAGGAGTGGCGGAATTGGCAGACGCGCAGGCTTCAGGTGCCTGTGGTCGCAAGATCGTGTGGGTTCAAGTCCCATCTCCTGCATTTTTTCATGTCCGTTTTTTTACATTTTCTTTAGAAATTTTATCTTTCTTTAAGCAAGCATACATATATTGGACACATTTATCCGTTATAGTATATATCAGATAGTTGATTAACCACTCACTATCTCCCCCCTCATTAAACTAAATCAAAAGCAAAAACAGGAAAGACAGCATTTCGTCTTTCCTGTTTTTGCGTACTGCTTCATTTGCTCTTTCCCGACAAACTGCTTTTCAGCTCTCCCAAAGCCGTCAGCCCCAGCCCCAGGACGATAAAAAGATCCGATACATTAAATACCACTTTTTTTAACTTTTCCCATTTCACATTGAAACTGAAGTAGTCCGTCACATAACCTCTTTTTTTCCTGTCCAGCAGGTTATTCAGACCGCCGCCCGCCGCCAGGGCACAGCCCAGCTTCTGCAGCGCATTCCCGCCTCTTCTCAAAAGGTGAAAAAAATACAGACAGACGCCCGCGGCGGCCGCAGCGCTTCCCCACAGAACTGCCCGGGGGTTCTCCTGCAGGAAGTGAAAAGCCAGTCCGCGATTGTGCAGTTTCCTAAGCAGTATATGGTCTTTCGCCACTTCCCGTACCGTATCCTCTTTCAGATTCTTTTCCGCTCGGCTCTTCAGATACCAGTCCAGCACAAACACGAGAGCTGCAATTCCCACATAAATCATTCTTCTTTTTGCACCTCTTTCTCTTCTTCTGTGACTTTACTGCCGCAGCGCATACAGTAAATGGATTCTCTGGCAATTTCCGCCTTGCATACCGGGCAAAGTTTCTTCCCCTTCTTAGACGCCAGCTCCTGTGTCAGTTCTTCTATGACGCCTTTCATCTGGGCGATATCTTCACAGATAACCGCCAGCTCAGAATCCACGCCTTCCCCCTCGTCGTACCGCCGGTAGATCAGTTCTCCCAGTTCCCGGTAACTTTTCTCCACCGCTCTTTGCGCGGAATGAAGCCTGGATTTCATTTTCTGAATCTCCAGAAACATCTCCGTTTTTCTGCTTACGTTTTCCGCCGCGCTGCTGATTGTTCTGCTTAAATCGTCAAATTTAATATCCGGCATGTTGTCTCCTTTCTTTCGCTTCTATGGCTGCTGCAAAGTTTCCTCCAAAGCGGGCGCCTCCTGTCCCCGCAGATAAATTCTCGGACCGCCTCTATGCTCAATATATTCTTCGGTGATCACCACCTGGCCGATACTGTCGTCTTTTGGAATCTCATACATGATATCCAGCATGTACTCCTCGATAATGGCCCGCAGCGCTCTGGCTCCCGTATCCTTTTCCATCGCCTTTCTGGCAATGGCCCGCAGCGCGCCCTCGTCAAACTCCAGCTTCACCTCGTCCATGGCCAGCAGTTTTTTATACTGTTTTAAAATAGCATTTTTCGGTTCCCTCAGAATCTCCACCAGCATATCCTCCGTCAGGCCCTGCAGTGTGAAGACAATGGGCAGACGGCCCAGAAACTCCGGTACCATTCCGAATTTCCGCAGGTCATCCAAAGTCACCTTGGATAGGATATCCGGATCACGGTCGTACTTGTCCTTCAGATCAGAACCAAATCCGATGGAAGCGCGCTTGTTCAGCCGCTCCTTAATGACTTCTTCCAGATCAGGGAAAGCGCCTCCGCAGATAAAAAGAATATTTCTGGTATTGACTGTGGTAAGCGGCACCATAGCGTTTTTGCTGTTGGCCCCTACCGGCACCTCGATATCCGCCCCCTCCAGCAGTTTAAGCATCCCCTGCTGGACCGCCTCTCCGCTGACATCCCGCTGATTGGTATTTTTCTTCTTGGCAATTTTGTCGATCTCATCCACAAAGATGATGCCGTGTTCCGCCCGCTCCACATCGTTGTCCGCAGCGGCCAGCAGCTTTGACACCACGCTCTCGATATCGTCGCCGATATACCCCGCCTCCGTCAAAGATGTGGCGTCGGTGATCGCCAAAGGTACATCCAGCAGTCTGGCTAGAGTCTGTACCAGGTAGGTTTTCCCGCTTCCTGTGGGGCCGATCATCAGCATATTGGATTTTTCGATCTCCACGCCGTCGTCCGTATCGGAAAATACCCGCTTATAATGATTATATACCGCCACGGACATTACTTTTTTCGCATGCTCCTGACCGATTACATATTCGTCCAGACTGGCTTTGATCTTATGGGGAGCCGGAATGTCGCGGATGGAAAGCTTTGGTTTTTCCCCTTTTTCCTTTTTCTTTTTCGTCCGCTGCTTCTGCGGCACCCGGTTTTGCAGTCCGGAAAAATCAATCATGCTGATATTTGGCATGTGCTGCATCAGATCCGCGTAATTGATGTTCCCGTGATTCATGGTATCGAAGCTTTTCTGCATACAATCGGTGCAGATGTGGATATTATTGGGAAGTTCGATCATCTTTCCCGCTTTGCTTTCCGGCCTGCGGCACAGGAAACAGATTTTCTCGTATTCATCCTCCCGCTCTTTTTTCTCAGAAGGATCTTCCGTCTCCTGCACCTGGGCGTCTGTCTGTTCCGTTAATTCTTTATTATCATCTGTCAATTCTCATATCCTCTCTTTCATGGCTTTATTATAGCCTATCTGCCTGCGCCCCACAAGTAAAGTTTTCCATGCCGCGGCGCAAAAATGAGGCCGCCAGCGCAGACAGCCTCATCCTTTTTCTTTTAATCCGCATCAGCCGGCCTGGAATCCAGTGTCAGCGTCAGCGATACCTCCTGATATTCGCCGCTCTCGGCACGCATGACAATCATTTCCACCTCTTCGCCGGCGGCATAGTAGGCCATCGTATTCACCAGCTCATCATAGGTGGTTACCGTTGTACCGTCGAATTTGGTAATGATATCGCCGGAAATCATACCTGCCTTTTCCGCCGCGCTCCCTTCCGTCACCGAATCCACGAACACGCCGGCCGGAAGATTGTACATCTGCTGTGTTTCCGCCGTCACATTGGTGCAGGTGATTCCCAGATAAGCCGCATCCTTTTCATCCACCTTACGGCGTGTCTCTCTGCTCATCAGCTCATCCAGGATCGGCTCCGCCGTACTTACCGGAATGGCATACCCCATCCCTTCCACCTCGCTGGAAGCGAATTTGACCGCGTTAATACCGATCAGTTCCCCCTGCATGTTCAGCAGCGCTCCGCCGCTGTTGCCGGGATTGATGGCCGCATCCGTCTGAATCAGGCTGGCCGTCACATTATCCACTGTCACTTCCCTGTTCAGCGCGCTGACATAACCAGAAGTCACAGACTGTCCATATCCCAGAGCGTTTCCGATGGCCACCACCTGTTCTCCCACCACCAGATCGTCTGAGTTTCCCAAGGACGCCACTTTGATGGCAGAGAGCGTATCCTCCGACATCTGAGAAAGATCCACCGCCACCACCGCAAGGTCGTTGTTGGCATCCGTGCCTTTGATCTGCGCCTCCACAGAAGCTTCATCGATAAAGCTGACGGTGATGGTATCCGCCCCGGAGACCACATGGTTATTGGTGGCAATCAGCAATTCCGAATCATTCTGCCCCACGATAATGCCGGAACCGCTGCTCTCACTCTGATATTCCCTGGTACCGCCGAAAAAGCTCTGGATCTCCTGCACGCCCACATTGCTGATGGCCACCACAGAGGGCATGGAATTGGCCGCCACGTCAGCCACCGAACTGACCGCAGGCGCCGCCGTTTCCTCGTTCTGCGACTGCACCGGCTCCGTGGCCGGCACCGTCTGGCGCACCTGAACCGTCTCTTCCTCCCGTCCCAGAGAAGTGATCCCCAGAATAATCAGGCCGGAGATCAGGCCGAACACCACTGCCAGCGCGGCGCACAGGCCAAACTTTTTCAGAAGACCATAACTCTTTTTTGGCTTCCGCACCGGCGGCTCCGGCTGCGGCTGGGAAAACTGATAGGAGTCATACTTTTTCTTAAAGTTCTCGCCCTGCTTTTGCTCTTCTGTATTTTTTCGCAGTTTGGGATTCACCCAGCTGTAAGTCGTATCCCCGCCGGTCGGTTCCTCCCAGGCTGTTCCGGAAACGTCCTTTTGGTCTGAATTTTCATCCCAGGCCGAAGCCTCCCGCCAGGTATCCTCCTCCTGCCGGCTCCAGGAGTTTTCCGGATCCCCCTGCGCCTTTTTCCAGTCATCATTCATATCTATCCCTCTCTTAGCTTTTCTCCATTCTATCTTTCTATTTTAAATAAAAAATGTGTTGAATATGTGACAAAGTCATAAAAAATTCAGGAAAGCCTTCTCTTCCAATACTCTTTGTTGTCTGTCAGGCGCAGTATCAGTCCCAGGGGCAGACTTTTATACCGTTTTCCCAGACGGTATCCCAGATATTTGCAGCCGCTCTGCCAGATAAGCGCCGGCAGCAGCCACGGCCTTCGTTTTGCCAGATAGGACGCCGTCTGTTTTACCAGGCGGATCCCCTCTCCCTCGGAAGAAACGCCGGAAAAGATTTCCGGATGATCTGCCTGAGAAACAGCCAGGTCGAAATTACGGCTGATCTGACGCAGGCCGCTGTAATTATGAGAGTGGATCACCTGGGCCTTGGCTGCATAGGCAACCTTATATCCGGCCTGGATGATCCTGGCCGCCATAATCATATCTTCATTGAAAATAACAGGCTGCTCAAATCCTCCCAGTTGCAGATAAATATTCCGGTCATAGGCGGCGCAGACATCCGAACAGAAATATGTCTTGATCCCCAGACGATTCAGATCTTTTTTGCTTTTGACACGACTGGCCGCCGGATAATTAAAGCCCCGGGTATAGCGTTCAATATAAGCGCAGTCTTCGGCCGGCAGCTGTCTTGCATAGGAGACGGCCACCTCTTGATCCTCCAGCGGCCGCAGCAGCTGTTCCGTCAGATGGTCATCCACCGGCAAAGCGTCCTGCGTCATGAAAATCACCACGTCCGCTCTGGATTTCAGCAGCGCCTGATGGCGTGTGCCGCCGTGATCAAACCGGGATTTTTCAATGTGTTCCACGATAATTTTCTCCGACAGTCCCTCGATTTTGCTGTCCCAAAACTCCTGCTGCGTATTCATAATCAGAATATGACCGACGGGATATTTCTGTTCCAGAAGGCTTTTCAGCAGCGTGCAGAGCTTTTCGTCCGGATGAAAGGTAGGGATTACCACATCGACCGTCTTATTCATCCTTTCCTCCTCCTCATCAACTCTTTGATAATAACAGGGTGCTGCAAGGCTTGACGCCCGACAGCACCCCCTGTCACGTTTTCAATTTTCTGATGTCAGTTTGCGGCCTGGAAATTCTCCAGCGGAAGCGCTCCGTCCTCCGACTGTTTCGGAATATCTTCCTCGCCGTATCCGCTCTCTTCGATAATGTGATCACTGTACTCCTGTACCGTAGCGGAAGGAACATAGTCCGTCTCCTCCGGATACAGGAACTGGTGAAGGGCAATTACGTTCTGCTCCAAAGTCACCGGAAGCACCGCATCGGTTCCCACCGCATCTTTAATGGTTTCCCCTTCCAGATGCTTCGTGGGGAATCCGGACTGATCCTCGATATCATAGGTGATCATATTCATACCCATTTTTAGGATATCCGCCTTGGAAAGACTGGTGGCAACCATGGGGCAGACCGTATCCACGATCTTGTTCAGAGTCGTCCAGCTGGAGTTCTTTGCCTTCTCCACCATCTTGTAAATGACAAGCCGCTGACGGGCCGCCCGGCGGAAATCATTGCCGGCCGTTTTACGGATCCTGGCGTAAGATACGGCCTGCACTCCGTTCAGATGGTGTACTCCGTCCTCGGGATAAATCTCTTCGTAACTTTTGCCGGTTGCCTCCGAAGTTTCCACACAGTAATTGTTCATGTGCTCCACTTCATCCGCCGTCATCTCGATGTCCAGTCCTCCCAGCAAATCGATGGTCTCCGCCACCGCGGCAAAATCCACCGTCACATAGCCGTCCAGGCTCAGATCCAGATTTTTATTCATCATGGTCATCAGCTGCTGAGCTCCGCCGTAAGCGTAGGCGGCATTGGCCTTCGTGTACGTATCTTCATTCCCCTTCGGATCCGTTCCCACATTCAGATATGTGTCGCGGTAAATGGAAACCAGCTTCACCTTTTTGGTATCATTGTTGATGCTGGCAATGATCATGGTATCGCTGTTTCCGTAATCCAGCGTATCGCTGGTATTATCCAGTCCCACCAGGGCAATGGTCTGATAACCCTTTACATCCTCCACGCCTTCATTGACGCCCACCTGGCTCATATCCACATCGCTTTCCTGCATCAGATCCAGCTTTTTGTTGATCTGAGCGTAAACAAAGATCCCCCCCACAAGAATCAGAAGAATCAGCACTTCAAAGAAAAATAAAATCCGTCTCCTTCTTCTTCGTTTCATCGCCTTTGTTCTCATTTTTTTCGCCATAATATAACCCCTTGCTATTCTTTAGTACGCATTTTTATTGATAAACCCTTTGAAAATGGTCAGAAAAAGAATCTTGATATCCAAACCCAAAGTCCAGTTTTCAATATAATACAAATCGTATTCGATACGCTTGCGAATGGAAGTATCCCCCCGGTAGCCGTTTACCTGAGCCCATCCTGTCAGTCCCGGCCGTACCTGATGCTTTACCATATACCGCGGGATCTCCTCCCGGAACTTTTCCACAAAAAACGGCCGCTCCGGCCTTGGCCCCACCAGACTCATATCCCCTTTCAGAATATTAAAAAGCTGCGGCAGCTCATCCAGACTGGTTCTGCGCATGAATTTCCCGATCCCGGTCACCCGGGGATCATTTTTCACCGTCCAGGCTTTCTTCTCCTCCGCCTCCGGCTGTACCTCCATGGAACGGAACTTAAACATCTCAAAATTTCTGTTGTGCAGTCCCACACGGACCTGCTTGTACAGCACCGGTCCCGGCGAAGTAAGCTTCACCAGAGCCGCGCACAGCAGCATCACCGGCGAAAACAGCACAATAGCCGCTATGGAACCAAAGATATCCATCGTTCTTTTCACCAGGGAGGGGAACGTATTGCTCAAAGGCACATACCGGATATTGATCACCGGCAGTCCCAGAAGATCTTCTGTATACGGTTTTGTGGGAATGATATTATTATAATCCGGTATAAATTTAGTATGCACGCCGGACTTTTCACAGAGAGCCACGATCTCTTCCAGGCGGCTGTAATCGTTCAGACCCAGGGTGATGGCGATTTCATCCAGCCTGTTTTGCGGCAGTATAATCATCAGATTGTCTATTCTTCCCAGTACTTTAATCCCTCTGTAATCCGTCCCGGCCTCCACAGAATCATCGAGAATCCCCCGCACCGTATAGCCCCACTGGGGATTGGCCAGAATCCGGTCGATATACTCCTCCGCCGCCCTGCTGTATCCCACCAGTACGATATGCTTCTGATTCATCCCTTTCCTTCGCATATCCCGCAGGACAATGCGGATCGTCATCCGCACCGTTTCTTCCACAGCAATATTAACGAAGAAGAAAATCACCAGCATACTCCTGGAGAAGTCAATAATCTTTAGCAGATACAGGATACCAATCAGTATAAAAAGCCCCAGCGTATTGGCCTTCACGATATTGGCCAGTTCCAGCCGCCTGCCCTGCACTCTCTTTGGCGTATACAGATTAAACGCAGAATACAGGATCAGATACATCGGCACAATGAGCAGCAGCGCTGTCATGTAATACTGGAAGGACAGCGACCTCACCGATTCGAAGATTCCTGTCTCAAACTTCAGGAACCAGGCGAACCAGTAAGATGCGGCGATGACCGCGGCGTCAATCAGTATATGCAGCCGGTTAAAGTACTTCTGGTTATCTTTTATCACTTGAGATCACCTGTTATACCTTTCCACGCTATTCTATTAATATACACTAAGTTACATAATAAGGCAATATCCTATTTTTATCCCGTAATCCGGCGCACAATATTCGCCCAAAGCTGCAGCTGAATCTTCCCGTAGTTTTTCAGATGTTTCCATGAAAACCGCATCTTCTTTCCATTTCTGCTCCCTTTAAAAGCCAGAGAAACTCCGTTTTTTATCCCGGCGGCATACTCTCTGCCAAATCCTTTTGCGGCAAAGAAAATCAGCTTGATCAGAAATCCCGCCGTCAAAAACGGCAGATTAATAAGAATCTGCAGCCAGGGCATATTCTTGTAAATCATATATATATTATTGCGGGAAGAATAGCGAACCTTGAAAAGATTGTACCGGGAACCGCTGGTTCCGCTGCCCGCATGGTAAACCACCGCCTCCGGCAAAAACCAGTTTTCATACCCCAAAATCTTAGCCCGGTACCCCAGATCCATATCCTCCAGATAAGCAAAATGTTCTTCGTCAAACAGCCCGGTCTCCTCCAGCAGCTTCCTTCTGTAAATGGCCGCGCCGGCGCAGGCTGTGAAAATCTGACAGGCAGAACTGTATCGCTTCTGCTCTTTCCCCTTTCCCCGGGCGAAGGCCCAGCCCAGCGCGCTGTAGTAATCCCCGGCGTCATCCATTTTCTCCGGACTGTGCATCTGCAGCATTTTGGCTCCGCAGGAAAAGGCCCGCGGCCTTTTTCGGATTCCATCGAGCATCTTTTCCACAAAATCCTTCAAAACAGTGGTGTCATTGTTCAAAAGAATAATGTAGGGCGTATCTGTCGCCTGGATTCCCACATTCACCGCGTGACAAAATCCGGTATTGTCCTCCAGGGCGATCACCCGGACGCCGGGATATTCCCGCTCCACCGTCTCCCTGCTTCCGTCCCCGGAGCCGTTATCCACCACCAGGATCTCAAAATCTGAGACAGTCTGGGTCATGAGGCTGTCCAGGCAGGGCCTGATATACCCGATTCCGTTATAGTTGGGAATCACCACCGATACTTCCTTCATTCAAATGCTCTCCTGTATTTTCTTACGGACGCAGAGAATAATTCCATTTGCTCAGCGTCAGGTTTTTATTATAGTATGGATCTCCGGACTTTAACAGGCCGATCCAGCGGCTTCGCATAAACTCGATCTCGCCTTGAAACCTGCGGATTTTCTCCTCGCTGTCCTCCGCTCCCCGCGACCGGGATTCATAATGGTACAGCTGCGCCCAGGGCAGATAAACCACCAGATATCCCGCCTGAACCGTCCGCAGACACAGATCCACATCATTAAAGGCGACGCTTAACCGCTCTTCAAACCCCTGAAGCGATTCAAAAACCGACCGTTTCATCATCATGCAGGCTGCCGTCACCGCGCTTACATTCAGCTGGATGGACGCCTTATGCAGATATCCCGTTCTGGAGCGGGGCATGTTCAAAAACGCATGGCCGGCGATCCCGCCGATCCCGATGATAGTGCCGGCATGCTGAATGGTATCGTCGGGATAATAAAGCTTTGCTCCCACGATCCCCACTTCCTCTCGCTGGCAGTTTCCCAGCATAAATGTCATCCAGCCTTCGCTGATCACTTCCACATCGTTATTCAAAAACAGCAGATACTCTCCTCTGGCTTCCCGGACGGCAAAATTGTTGATGGCGGAATAATTAAACTCTCCCTCCCAGGTGATCACCCGGATCCTGGAGTCCTCCTGCAGCTTTTGGTAGCAGTCGAAAGTCTCCTTCTGCACACTGTTATTCTCTGCAATTATAATCTCATAATTCTTCCATGTTGTTTTTTCTTTTATAGAATTCACGCAGCGCATCAGCATGTCGCTGTGATCTTTATTGGGAATAACCACCGATACCAGCGGACTTCCCTGTACCGGATAATCCACCCGGTAAAATCCCATATCCTTCGTGTGGCTGACCACACCCTGTTCCCGGCAGCGCTCCAGATGACTTTCGATGGCCCGTTTCCCGGCTTCAAAGGCATACATCTTGCTGACCGGGTTATCCGCCGTGGACTCTTTGTGCGTTCTCCAGTGATACAGCACCTCCGGTATATGAACGATCTTTTCTGCCGCTTCCGTACAGCGGAAGATAAAATCATAATCCTGGGCTCCGTCAAACTCCCGGCGAAATCCTCCCGTCTTTTCCAGCAGCGTCCTCCTCACCACAAAAAAATGACAGATATAGTTGTTGGAACGCAGCAGATCAATGCTGAAGTCCGGTTTGAAATGAGGCTGAAAGTGTTCCTTCAGATCGGTCGTCACTTTATCCTCGTCCGTGTACAGCACATCTGTCTGCTCATCGGCCACGATCCGGTCCGCCACTTCATACAGAGCGTTTGGCGCCAGCAGATCATCATGATCCAGAAGGCCCACAAATTCTCCAGAAGCCATGGCCAGCGCCGCATTGGTATTGCCCGCGATTCCAAGATTCTCTTCCAGATTCTTCACCCTGATCCGGCTATCTTTTTTTGTATACTCCCGCAGGACCTTTTGCATCCTGTCATCCTCGGGGCTTCCGTTGGCTATGCAAAGCTCCCAGTTTTCATAGGACTGTGCCAGCAGGGAATCCATCATCTGCTCCAGGAACTCCTCCGGCGTCCGGTAGGCCGGAACTACGATGCTAAGAAGGGGCGTCCTATCCCATTTCCTTGCGCGCTGCTTTTCCAACTGTTCCCGGCTGGCTTTATGCTTTTCAAACCAGGGGCCGTAAGGCACCTCTTCCGGTTCCATCCGCTCCGACAGCCGCACCAGAAATTCCCGCAGTCCGTAATGCTTTAGATAGCGAAACCCCTTCTGTATATTATAAGGCCGTATTTTTTTCAGATAATTCAGCCACTGAGCCATACCCGTTACCTCTGTTTAAAAAAATTTTCGATGGCCCTGGTCACCTTCCAGGCATCATCCAGCGGCAGATTATAAAACATGGGCAGCCGCACCAGCCGCTCGCTCTCTCTGGTCGTATAAACATCCTCGCCGCAGAATCTGCCAAACTTACTCCCCGCCGGAGAGGAATGTAAAGGAACGTAATGAAAGACGCACAGAATTCCCTGCTCCTTCATATACTGGATCAACGCGCTTCTTACAGATTCGTTTTCCACTTTGATGTAATACATATGAGCGTTGTGAACGTCATAGTCCGGCACGAAAGGCCGGGTAAGACAGCCTTTTCTTTCCAGCTCCTCCAGATTTTCGTGGTAGCAGTTCCAGATCGCATGGCGCTTATGGTTGATCTCGTCCGCCTCCTTAAGCTGTCCATATAGATAGGCCGCATTCATATCGCTGGGCAGATAGGAAGAACCGTATCCCACCCAGGTGTATTTGTCGATCTGGCCGCGGAAAAACTTGCTGCGGTTGGTTCCCTTTTCCCGCAGGATCTCCGCCTGTTCCAGGTAAGCGCTGTCCTGGAACAGCAGCGCTCCTCCTTCTCCCATGGTATAGTTTTTCGTCTCATGGAAACTGTAGCAGCCAAAATCACCGATCGTGCCCAGCGCCCGGCCCTTGTAAGCTGCATGAACGCCCTGGGCGGCGTCCTCAATTACTTTCAGATGATATTTCCCGGCCAGCTCCATGATCTCGTCCATGGCGCAGCCTACGCCGGCATAGTGAACCGGCACCACCGCCTTCGTCCGGTCAGTGATCGCCTCTTCAATCTTCGTCTCGTCTATATTCATGGTATCCGGCCGGATATCCACGAAGACAATTTTCGCTCCCCGCAGCACGAAGGCGTCCGCAGTAGATACAAAGGTATAGGAAGGCATGATCACCTCATCCCCGGGACGGATATCCGCCAGAAAAGCCGCCATCTCCAGCGCATGGGTGCAAGAAGTGGTCAGCAGAACTTCCTTGGAATGATACCGTTCCTTAATCCATCGGGAACACTCCTTGGTAAACGGGCCGTCCCCGCACAGCTTTCCATTCTCTATCGCTTTTTGTATATATTTCATCTCGCTCCCCACAAAGGGAGCTCTGTTAAACTCAATCATCCTTTTCCCCCGTCCGTGCCCCTGATATCGAAAGCACTTTTCTCATCACAACGTATAGATCAGAATACCCGCAATGATGATCAGATTTCCCGCCAGTTTCCTCCTGGTAATTTTCTCTCCCAGTATCAAAGAAGAAAGAATCAGAATGAAAACATAGGCAAAGGAATCAATCACCGGACCGTATTTCATATCCACCCGCGTATAGGCATAGGTGTTCAGCAGCAGTACGCCGAAAAATATACCGTAAGCGGTAATCACTCTCCAGTTCAGATATTCAAATATGGGATGGCGGTACGTTTTTCCCGCGCTGATTTTCAGCAGGATCTGGGAAACCGCCGTAAAAAAAGTCCCCGCAAACATCAAAAGCATATAGCTATTCATATTTCTGCACCACCATCACTCCCACAAACACCACCAGCATGCCGACTATATTCCGCGCGGAAAGATTTTCATGGAAAATCAAAACAGCCCAAAGCTGCGACCAGATCAGGTACACACTCTTATTGGCATAGGCCGTGGACAGTTCGAATTTCTTTATCACCTTCTGCCATGCCAGAGCGTATATGCCGCAGTCTAAGATCATCAGTCCCAAAAACACATACAGCCAGGGGGAATCAATCCCTGACTGATTATACTGCATGCCTGCCAGTTTTGAAAAAATTCCGGTCAGGGAGAACAGCAGAATATTTAAATGCAGCTGTATATATTTCTTCGCCTTTTCCATATCAAAATCCTCCCTGAAACTAATTGATTATATCATGATTCCCCATCGGGTACAAGTGGTGAATCGGCCTTTTCCCCCAAGTATCGGGTTGAAATGACCCTCTGAAGATGGTATGATAGGAACATAAAATCCGGACACCGATAATAAAGGAGAAAAACGATGAGTTTATATTCTGTGGTTGTTCCCGTCTACAATTCGGAACACACCCTGGAAGATTTGTATACCAGACTGAAACGGGTATTCGAGGAAACCCTCCATGAAGAGTTTGAATTGATCCTGGTGGACGACAGCTCCCGGGACAGTTCTTTTCAGGTTATGCAAAAACTGCGCCGCCTAGACAGGCGGGTCCGCATCATCCAGATGGCCAGAAATTTCGGCCAGCATCCCGCCCTTCTGTGCGGGTTTCATTATGTAAAAGGGGATTTCGTCATCACCATGGACGACGACCTGCAGCACCCGCCGGAGGAACTGCCAAAGATGATCACGGTGATGAACGAACGTCCGGACGTGGACGTCATTCTTGCCAGATACGAAGGCCGCAAGCACAATATCATCCGGAGGGCGGGAACCCGTCTGTCGGTCTGGGCCACCTCCAAGATGCTGGGTAAGGATCCCGATCTGGAGATCACCAGCTTTCGGCTTATGCGGCGTTTTATTGTGGACGCCATCGTGCAGACCAGCACCCATCTGCCCCAGATCGGCAACCTGCTGGTGATGACCTCCAACCGCATCATCAATGTCACCGTGCATCACGACGCCCGCGCCTACGGAAAAAGCGGGTATTCCTTCGACCGTCTGGTAAAGGATCTCATTTACGATATCACTTCCCACTCGGCCTTTCCGCTGCTGGTGGTGCGCAACATCGGACTTTTGGGATTTGTGGTCACACTGTTTTTGGCCTTTTACTACCTGATCCGCTATTTCGCCTGCGGCGCTGCGGTGGAGGGATGGACTTCCCTGATGCTGATTACCCTGTGCGGATTCAGTATCACTTTATTTTCTCTTGGCATCATTGGCATGTATCTGATGAACATTTTAAACGAGGCTAAAAAAATGCCCCACTATGTCATCCGGCAGCAGGATACGGAGGATTAACGGCTTATGGAAATCGGCGGCTACTTTGAACTGGAACACTTTACCGCCCGCCCCTTTTACCGCGGGCTTTACGAACTGAATCTGGGGCGCACCGCCCTGACTTATCTGCTGGGCGCCCTTTCCTGCCGGCGGCTTTTCGTCCCTTATTTTCTCTGCGAATCGGTGACAGAGGCCTGCCGGAAAGCCGGTTTTTCTCTGGAGTACTATCGCATCGATGAGAATCTGGCTCCTCTTCTTCCCCGCACGCCGGGAAAGGACGAGTATCTTTATCTGGTCAATTATTACGGACAGCTCACCGATGAACAGATCCTGGCTTTTCAGAGCGCTTACGGCAATATCATCGTGGATCACACCCATGCCTTTTTTCAAAAGCCTCTGAAGGGGATTCCCACCCTTTACTCCTGCCGGAAGTTTTTCGGCGTCAGCGACGGCGCTTACCTGTCCTGTGATCTTGACCTGCCGCCCATTTCCCTGACGGATCAGTCCCACGGCCGCATGAGCCATCTGCTGGGACGGTTTGAGGAAAAGGCCAGCCTCCATTACCGGGAAATGCTGGACAACGCCCATTCCTTCGAAAAAGAACCGGTAAAAAAGATGTCGCCCCTTACCAGAAATATCCTGGGGGCCATCGATTATGAAAGGGTGCGGCGCATCAGAAACCAAAATTATCGTTATCTTTGCGAGCGCTTTGATCAGCGCAATGTGATGAATCAGCATACGCCGGACGGCCCCTTTGTCTTTCCTCTTTACGTGGCAGACGGCCCGGCCATGCGAAAAGAACTGGCTTCCATGGATATCTATATTCCCACCTATTGGAGCAATGTGATTGAACAGATGCCGAAAGGCTCTGCGGAGCACGATTATGCCGCCAACATTTTGCCGCTGCCCTGTGATCAGCGTTACAGCCAGTGGGAAATGGAGCATCTGGCAGACGCGGTTTTGACTGTCATGCAGCAGATGGAAGTCTGATCAGGGGAGTGAAAAACATGAAGAAAAAACTTATGATACTGGGATCGCTGCAGGAGTTCGTCCGCCTGACAGCCATGGCAAAGGACAGGGGCTGTACCGTCATCGTAAGCGACGGTTACCCCAACGGTCCCGCAAAAAAGATCGCCGACCGTGCTTACGATGTGGATGTCCGCGAGGCTCCGTCCCTGGCCAGATACTGCCGCCAGGAACATGTAGACGCCATCATCACCTCTTTTTCCGATCTGCTGTTTGAAAACATGGTAAAGGCGGCCGACCTGGCCGGTCTGAAATGCTATCTGAAACCGGAACAGCTGCCCTACTACCGGGACAAAACCGTCATGAAACAGCTGTTGGACCGGCTGGGAATTCCCACGCCCCGTCACGTATGTTTAAGCCGGGGATTTTCCGATCAGCAGCTGGAAGGACTGCGGTTCCCGGTTGTGACCAAGCCTGTAGATATGTATGGCTCCCGCGGCTTATACGTACTGAACAGTCCTCAGGAAGTCCGCCGCTATTTTGGAAAAGCCAGCTCCTTTTCCCGGCAGAAAAAAATTCTGGTGGAAGAGTATAACGACGGGTACGAATTCAATCTGATGGCCTGGGTTCTGGAGGGAAAAGTTTACATTCTCGGCATTGCCGACCGGGAAAAAACCTCCATCGGCGCCAGGGACATCCCCATCAGCACCCGCAACATCTATCCCTCCCGGATGATCAGCCAGGTTTTCGAGCCGGCCCAAAAGATACTGGAATCTTACATCGGCGCCACCGGCCAGAAAAATGGCGCGCTCTCCATGCAGTTCTTCTGGGCTCCCGGCCGGGAACTGGAAGTCTGCGAGATCGCCGGCCGCTTCCTGGGGTATGAACACGAACTGATCGAATACAGCAGCGGTCTGTCCATCGAGAAACTGCTGCTGGATTATCTGTTCGACGAAAACGCTTTAAAAGAAACGCTGGAACACCATTCTCCTTTTATGAAAAATCACAGCGCCGTACTTTACTTCCACGGCAAACCGGGAATGATCGCCAATCAGCAGGCGGCCTACGATATCGCCGAATGGCCGGAAGTGGTGGAATCTCAGATTTTTTATAAGGAAGGAGAACCTGTGGTTGCCCACGGGCCAAATCCTTACATGGCCCGGTATTTTATCACCGGAAAAAACCGCGCCTACATCGACAATGTGACAAAAAAAATCTTTGATGCCATGAGCATCAAAGATTTTCAGGGAAAGGAACTGCTGTATCCAAACCGGATGCCCTCCTATCCCGTTTTATAAAAGCGGAGCATAGTGGGGCCAGACGACGGTTCCATAGGTGAACACAGCCGCTCCGGCCAGCAGCACGCACAGAGCCAGACAGACCCACTGTCTGGTTCTTTCTTTTTTCACGATTTTTTCCAGAAGATTTCCCAGTCCCAACGTCACAAAATACATCAGCGCCGGCAGCCCCGGCAGCAGATAGCGTCCCTGTGCCTGGAAATCACTGTAATACGCATAGTAAATCAACAGCCCCATGGGGATGACTGCCGTAAGCGCCAGACAGATGTGAAAAAGGCTTTTCACCCGGAACTCCTTTTGACTCTGTGTACAGCGGATTTTCAGCGTCTGGTCTCCTATCTGCTTTTTCATGGTCCAGGATGTCCGGATGTATGGAAAGAAAGTCCGTCTAAATGTGAACAAAACTCCCGCCAGACCCAGGCCGAACACCAGAAAATAGCATTTGCTGAGCCAGTAAGGCATAAACACATCCATGTATCCGAAGGTTCCCACAAAGCTGACCGCCACCGTCAGCAGCCAGTTATGCTCCCAGTTCCCGGGCACGAAGAAAAGCATATCGCGAACGGTCATCCCTGTGTCGGCGATAATATACCGGTTGGAAGGCTTTAATTCCTCCACAGCATACATCTGCGAATACATGGCGGAAGTTTTCATACCAAGGATATCGCCGTCATAGATCACATAGCTGCGCAGGAACCACCATCCGGCCAGCGCCGCCGCAATGGCTGCGATCACCAGCCCTCTCTGGAAAAGAAAGACTGCCCGGGAAGATTTTTTTTCTCCCTTCTGATACTGTCTTCCGCGAAAAACCAGAATGTCCAGTCCAAAGAAAAAAACGCTGGCCAGGATTACGCCGTAGGCATTGTAATAAGAAAGGGCGCAGATGGAAATCCCGACCGCCAGCCCGGCACAATTCTTCCAGGTCCAGCTTCCTTTCATAGCCCTTACCCAGAACAACAAGATCAGAACCGTAGAAAAAAGAGCCAGCCCGTCGCTGTTCACATAAGAAAATATAAACAGCGTTCCCGGCAATAGCATGGACAGCGCCGCAAACAGCCACCGCTGCCCCCTCCTTCGGAAAAGATAGCCGCCCATACGAAGCAGCAAAAAGGCCGTTGCGCAGCCCAGAAGAATATTCACCAGGCGGGCAGCCATCACCAGCGTCTGCAGCTGGTCAGTGAAAAAGCCGGCTGCTTTCACAAATACCGCCATGATCATATAAGCCAAAATGGGGTTAAATGCATAGGAAATTCCCCAGTTGGCATCCCGTATGGCCGGATCACCGCCATGGGGGAGTTTCCCATACTCCACAAGATACTTTACGATATCATAACGCATCCGTTCATCGGGGGACGTATCAAAGGGCTGTACCGCAGCCCACAGAAAGAGAAAAACAAAGATCGCTGCCAGAAACAGAAGTTCCGGCAGCATCGGTTTCATCTTACTTTTCATTCTTCTTTTCCAATTCTTTCAGATAATGGGACAGCGCATCCTGCCAGTCCGGCAGCCTTTTAAATCCATGCTCTGTCAATTTTTTCTTCTCCAGGCGGCTGTTAAAGGGCCTTTTTGCTTTCGCCGGATATTCTGCGCTGGTCACCGGTTTTACCGTCACATCCATGCCTGCCTGACGGAAAATTTCCTTTGCGAAGTCGTACCAGGAGATATAGCCGCCCTCGTTGGTGGCGTGATAGATACCGTATTCCTGTTTTTCCAGCATATCCACCAGCAGTCTGGCCAGATCATACGTATAGGTGGGCGTTCCGATCTGATCGTCAACCACCGTCAGGGTATCGTGGGTCTTTCCCAGATTCAGCATGGTCTTGATAAAATTCTTGCCGTTCAGTCCAAAGACCCAGGCAATGCGGACAATATAGTACTTGTCCAGATACTTTTGCACCGCCTGTTCTCCTTCATACTTGGTCTGTCCGTATACGTTCAGCGGCTTCACCACAGGATCATCCGGTTCCCAGGGCCTTTCCCCCTGGCCGTCAAACACATAATCCGTACTGAGATAAATCATGGGCAGATCCAGTTCCCGGCAGACTCTGGCGATATGTTCCGTACCCAGCGCGTTGACTTTCCGACACAGTTCTTCCTGATCCTCCGCCGCATCCACGGCCGTCCAGGCCGCACAGTGCACCACCTGATCCACTTTGGACTGACGGATCACACGATCGACTGCTTCTTCATCCGTAATGTCCATTTCCTCCACATCGACGCCCACGCCTTCGTAACCGCGCAGCGCCAGTTCATTCATCACATCATGGCCCAGCTGGCCTTTTACTCCTGTTACCAGTACCCGCATCTTTCTTTCCCTCCTACTCAAAGTCTCTTAAGTGAAAAATCCTGACTGTCCAGCGTCAGATTAGGATTGTAATAAGGATCCCCCGTCCGGAAAATATCCGGCCACTTTTTCTCAAATATGGCGATTTCCCGGTTAAACCGGGCCACCTTCTCCGGCGTATCCTCCAGACCTCTGGATTTCGATTCGTAGTGATACAGTTCCGCGTAGGGATTGTACACGATCAGTTTTCCTGTCTGACGGATCTTCATACAGAAATCAATGTCGTTAAAAGCCACCTGCAGTTCTTCGGACAATCCGCCCACTTCCTCAAAAACGCTGCGCTTTACCATCATACAGGCGGCCGTCACCGCGCTGTAGTCCTGGGCGCAGATAATCCGGTGGCAATACCCCGTATAACCCCTTGGCTGCATCACAAAACAGTGTCCGGCGATTCCGCCGAAACCGATCACCACCCCCGCATGCTGGATAGTGTCGTCCTCGTAATACAGACGGGCGCCCACCGCGCCCACATCATCCCGCATACAGTATCCCAGCAGCTGTTCCAGACAGTCATCATTGATAATCTCCGTATCGTTGTTCAGCAAAAGGAAGTATTCCCCTTTGGCGTATGTGGCGCCGAAATTATTGATGGCGGAATAATTAAAGATTCCGTCCCAGTACACCACCCGGACTTTCGGATTGCTCAATTCCAGTTCCTTGTAATAGGCGAAGGTCTTTTCCTCTGTGCTGTTGTTCTCCACGATAATATATTCGTAATTCCGGTAGGTGGACTTCTCTTCAATGGAACGGATACACCGGTTCAGATCGTCGGTATGATCCTTATTGGGAATGATAATGGAGATCAGGGGATCGTAATCCCGGATAAACCGGGTCCGGTAAAGCCCCAGATATTCCCCCTTGGTCACTTCCGCCCGGATCCCCAGCCGGTCATAATGAGCCTGCACAGCCCGCGCCCCCGCATCGAAGGCGTACAGCTTGCTCTCCGGATTCTCCGAAGTGGAGGACTCATGGCTCCTCCAATGATAAAGGATCCGCGGAATATGGCGGATATTCTGACTGGTTTCCACACAGCGGAAAATAAAATCATAGTCCTGAGCCCCGTCGTACTCCGGCCGCATCATGCCTGCCCTTTCGATGACAGACCGTTTCACCACCAGCAGATGACAGATGTAATTCACCGTGCACAGAAGATCCGGATTGTAATCCGGCTTAAAATGGGGCTGAAAGAACTTATTTCCGTCCATGGACATTTTATCTTCGTCAGAATAGATGATCTCCGTCTGCGGCTGTTCATTCAGTTCCTTTACACAGCAAAACAGCGCGTCCGGCGTCAGCACATCGTCATGATCGGCAAAAGCGATCCACTCTCCCGTGGCCGCCTCTATGGCCGCATTGGTATTCTCCGCAATTTTCAAACTCTCCTGGTGAAATACCACGCGGATACGTTCATCCTCCTTCTGGTACCGCTGCAGTGTCTCCTTCAAAGGAGAATCCCCGCCGCTGCCGTCGGAAAGGCAGAGCTCCCAGTTGGTATAGGTCTGATCTTTCACCGACTGGATCAGCTGTGCCAGATAGGGCTTTGGCGTACGGTACAGCGGCACCACGATACTGATCTTTGGATGTACCGCAAATTCCATCTCCCGCTGGCGCGCCAGCTGCGCTGCCGTGGGAAGGTGTTTGGGCAGCCACTTATCATAGGAAACCGGAGCTTTTCGAAGCCCGGCGATCTTCCCGGCCGTCTTCACCACCAACGCCTTTACGCCGTGGGAAGCCATATACCTCCTGCCCTTTTTCAGCAGCCTGCCCGCCTTGCGGGCCAGGATCATGCTGCGCTGCATATTGACGGGATAAACCGCCTTGGTATCGGTGGCGCGAAATACCAGATAGACCACCTTCGTCTTCACATCGGACAGTTCCAGATAAAATCCGCATTTGGGATCGATCTGTGTTTCCCGGAACATCTCCGCCACATCCACCCGGTTATTTCTTTGAATCTCACAGGGAATTCTTTTCCCGTTTTCGTCATAGACCCGTATGACCGCCGGTTCTTTCCAGGCGACCCAGCCCCTTACCTTCAGCGTCTGGGAAGAAGGACTGGCTTTTTCTTCCTCGATATAGTAAAAAGGTTTTCCCTGCCGCTTTTGCAGATCGGCTGCCGAAATAGAAAACCAGAGAATCCTTTCATCGCCGTTTACGGCGAATATTTTCAGCTTTTTTCTGTTTTTCAAAGGAGGCAGACGCAAGGACATCGTCACCTTTTTCCCCCGCATCATATCCAGATCCGTAAACCGCTCCAGAGCGCTGGTATTTTCCCAGTCCTCCAGCGTCACTTCCACCACCGGCTCATTGTCCAGCCAGACGTCCGGCTCATAGTCTTTGGGCCAGCTGCCCTGCAGAATGTAGATATCCGGATCCAGCAGGTGGAACCGTTCTCTTTTCACTTCAAATAATTCTCTTTGCACCTGTTTATCCTCCAAATTTCTCCGTCGCTCTGCGAAGACTGCAGTCTCCTTCCGTCAGGGTCAGATTCACATTGTAATAGGGATCGCCCTTCTTGAGCAGATCCGCCCATTTGCTCTGGAAATATTCCACTTCTTTTCGAAACCGCTCCAGCTTCTGGGGCGTATCCTCCAGACCGCGGGACTTCGATTCATAATGGTACAGCGTCGCATAAGGGTTAAATACCACCAGCAGGCCGGCCTTTCGCACCTTCAGGCAAAGATCGATATCATTGAAAGCCACCGTGTACCTTTCGTCAAACCCGCCGACAGCCTGATAGTCTTTTCTGGAAATCATCAGGCAGGCAGCCGTCACTGCGCTGATATCCTGCATGGTCACCAGCCGGGCATTGTATCCGTATTCTTTGCCGTCCGCTTTGCACAGGATATGGCCGGCGATGCCCCCCATGCCGATCACCACTCCCGCATGCTGGATGGTATCGTCAGGATAAAAAAGCTTGGCGCCCACAATACCCACATCACTGCGCTGACAGCAGCCCAGCATTTCCTCCATCCAGCCCGGTGAAATGACTTCGATGTCATTATTCAGCAAAATCAGATACTCTCCCCTGGCATACTCCGCGCCGTAATTGTTGATGGCGGCATAGTTGAAGCTTCCCGTCCAGGTAAGCACCCTCACCGCATCGTAACGGTTTTTCAGTTCTTCATAACACTGAAAGGTTTCCTCTTCCTTAGAATTATTCTCTATGATAAGAATCTCATAATGATCATATGTGGTCTTTTCCACGATGGAAGTCACACATTTTTCCAGATCCTCCCGGTGATCTTTATTGAGGATAATCACCGACACCAGCGGTTTATCCTGTACCCGGTAAACGGTACGGTAAACGCCGAAAATCTCTGTGCTTTCCACCGCCGCATCGATATGCAGTCTGCGGTAATGCTCCTTTAGCGCTTTCCTTCCTGCATCCACTGCATATTGTTTGCTGGCGGGATTGCCCGCCGTGGAATCCGGATGTGCCCTCCAGTGATACAGCGCTTTGGGGACATGGCCGATCCGGCTGGTCTGCTCCACACAGCGGAGGATAAAATCATAATCCTGCGCTCCGTCAAACTCACTGCGAAAACCTCCTGCTTTTTTTGCGATCTTACTTTTTACAAGAAAGATATGACAGATATAATTGACGCTGCGCAGCAGATCCATGTTAAAGTCTGATTTGAAATTCGGTCCGTAGAACTTTCTGCCGTCCATGCTGACCTTATCCTCATCCGTATATACGATATCCAGATCCGGCTGCTCATTGAGCAGCCGGACCATCTCATAGAGCGCGTCCGGCGCTACGATATCGTCATGATCCGCCAGCATGATGTAATCTCCCCTGGCCATGGATAACGCGGCGTTGGTATTCCCGGAGATCCCTTTGTTTTCTTTCAGTTTCCGGTAATGGATTCTTTTTTCCTTCCCATACTGCTTTTTTACAAACTCGCCGGGCTCCTGGGAAGTGCTCCCGTCGGCCAAACATATCTCAAAATTATCGTAAGTCTGATTCAACAAAGAATCCAGCATCACCTTCAGGAATTCCCTGGGCGTATTGTACAGCGGGATCACGATACTGATCAGCGGACGAAAGGCAAAGCTGTACGCTCTTTGGCGTCTCAGTTCACGCTTTGGCGTCCGGTGTTCCTTCATCCAGCTATTGTAATCTCCATAAACCGGTTCCAGCTGACGGTTGACATAACGAACGAAATCACCCATCCCGTGTTCCCGGATATAGGCCAGATTCTCTCTCCTGTTTTTCCAGGCCAGCACTTCTTTTAGAATGCCCCGTTTGGAGTGTTCATAATCAAACTTCTTCAGATCCAGCACGAACTCCTTGCTGGTCAGCCGGTTGGAAAACTTCAGATGAATCCGGCGGCATCGCAGTTCCTTACGGCGCAGACGGATTTGAAAACCGCACTGATCATTTTCCGCTTCCTTGCCCACCGCGTAGGCTTTGTTCACATCGGTACGGATCATCCGCATCATCTCATGGGGGATCTGCTTCCCATTTTCATCTTCCACCGAAATGGTTTCATCGTGAAACATGCCGATCACCCAGCCCTGGATCGTCATCAGCCCTTCCGTCTGCTCCACCACATCGATTTTCCAGGTGATAGTCTTATCATAATATAATTCCCGGATATCTTTCGTATCCCGCTCCAGGATCTTCTCCTGGGACTGCCCGTCCGTCAGCCAGAGCGTAATCTTCTGATAAGTCTCCCACAGCGCCGGTGCATTTTCCACACAGATACGGAAACCGATATCCGTCCGGCCAGTCACATCAGGGATAGCCTGCTGTACATCCGGCCGCTCCTCACATATTTGCTGAAAGGGAATCTCTTTTCCGTCAGCCAGAAGCTTTTGCCTCACCGGCTTTCCCGTTTCTCCCACAGCCCATCCGCCGGTTTCGTATCGAATCCCGTTTTCGCAGTGGATCTCCTCAAAATCCACGCTCCAGAGTATTTTTCCCATCGGTTATCTGCCCTTTCCGGTCATTTTTTTCAGTTTCTGATACGTTTTCCAGACCTTCGTATTTTCCATTTCCCAGATGAGCCGCTCCCGCTGTTCCAGCTGTTCCCTCAGACGATTCAGTTCCTCCTCCTGCTGCCGCGGCAGACGTTCCAGCTCTCTTAAAAACGCGCCGATTTTGGGAGAGGCACAGTCCATCCTGAAATCCACCTCCAGTATAGCCGCACCCTCGGGGATATCCAGTATGAGGATCTGGGGATCTTCCGTGTCAAAGACGACTCTGTCTTTGTCCATCACAAAGCCGTTGGTGACAAACTGCACCTTTTCTTCCCCGCCCCCCGTCAGTTTAAATTTCAGTTCCTTTATGATCAGCACGCCGGCGCGGGAACCGGGGTCCAGCCGGATCCTGCCGATACACTCCGGTACAGACAGGCTGATGCGTATCTCCCCTTCCGCCAGGGGATAGTAAACGGAATCTTCCTCCCGAAACTCTCCCTCCTGAGCGTAAAACACCTGCAGTCTCGCCGCCGCTGCATTCTCCTGCTCTTTTTTGGCCATGCGGTACACATTCATAACACCGGGAGAGATCTTGCCGTACATTTCCCTCATGGGGACATGGCTGCCCAGGATATACTCCTGAAAATGCTTCTCCATCTGCTGATAAACTTCCACTTCCTCCTGTGAGATGCCCATTTCCCCATAAAGGTTCCACTCCTTCACACAGCTTCGGATCTCGCCGATTTCCATATAGTAGTGGATAATCCGAAACAGCACAAAGGAAAGAGGAATTGGAAATTCAAAGGTCCATTCATAATCGATCAGATTCCATCCATTCTCAACGATCACATTTGCCAGCACCATGTCAATGTCCGTCACAGCCAGGGATTTCAGCCCTCTGGGAAGGCGGGGACTTCCGAAGATTCTGCAGAATTCCTCCGTCATATGAAAATCCGTCTGATCTCCGGTATCTTTCACCGTATCCAGATAATCAAGCAGCAATTCCCGGGCCTGATCATACTGTTTTTCCCGAAGAAGGTCATCCATCTGCTCCTCCAGGGTAATCCCTGTCAGATATTCCAGTTCCACTCCGTTTTCAGATACCTTGCAGCGGTTGATATGAATATCCGACCCCGCATACTGCTCCTCCAGCAGACCGCCGCACCGGGATATGGCCTGGATATGATCCCGTCCTTCCTCCCGGCATGCGCTTTTTTGCACAAAACGCTGTCCGTCCGGCTTTTCCACGATATCTGTGCGGATGGCCAGCTGCATGGCACGCTCATTGGAATATTTGGTGTAAATGGTTTTCCCGGTATCCTGCTTCTCTCCCGGCACAGTCAGGATCACAAGGAAAGAATTGGAAAACTGGGGAAACAGCTGATTTTGGGCCAGCGTATCGTACACCTTCGTCTCATCAAACACCTGCAGCCTATTCCGGTCATAGTTGCACATATTGCTGTTCAACTCCCCGACTCCCGGCAGCCTCCGGTCAGAATAAATGGTCATGGGGAATTTATAATCCGGGTAGGGATAATAAAAATCCATCTGGAAATCACCGGCAGCACGGATCACCTTCTCCAGTTCTCCACGGGAAAAGGTCTTCACTCCGCTGGTGTGGGAATATCCTTCCAGCCCTTCAAAAAACTCTCCCACGTGATCCTCCCGGCAGCCTGCCCAGTATTTCAGCCCCAGCCGGTTCTCGATGGCAATGACGATGCGTCCGCCCGGTTTCAGATGGGTGGAAATTTTCTTCAGCATATTGACATAGGGATCTTTCCCGCCGATATACCCCTCTGAATATTCAAAAACACCGATCAGCGTGATGTAATCATATTTCTCAGTCAGATTCTGTTCGATATCCTGGAAATTGCCCACATCGATGCGGATATTATTTTCTTTCCTGTTGCGGTATGCGTTGATATAACTCCTCTTTTTGGACAATTCAATGCAGCGGACCACGCCTGCTTTTTTCGCCAGGATTCCTGTCACCGCTCCGCATCCGGAACCGATCTCCAGCACCTGGTCCGCCTTTGATATGGGAAGCCACTGCGCAATGTTCTGCCGGATATGGGAAAAGTGGTACAGCACCGGCCAGCTTTTTTCCCGGGCAATTACATCATTGTAAAGGTTTTCCTTACAGTCCATGGCGATTTTCAGCAGATGATCTTCCACCGCCCCGTCGCTGTACAGATCTTCCCCTGCATAATACGTGTAATCCAGCGTAATATTTCCAATTATCTCCTGCATCGTCTCACCCCTATTCCACCGTAACTTTTGAATTCATATCGTAAAATCCCACCGTGTTCTTCACCGATACCACCGTGATGTTGCATGCGTCATACAGCCGGTGATATACATGGAACTCTCCGTCCCGGTATCCGGTACAGCCGAAAGACAGCAGATACTCCCCGCCCTGCAGATCCATTTTCTGCACGAAGGAAATCTCTCTTACATCTCCCGGATTCTGGGTATCCACGCTCACTTTTTCAAACATGGTGTTGGTGCCGGTGATCTCCGTCCCTTTCAGATCCTTGAGCGTATAGGCAAAAATAGGATCCTCCACTGTCTCCCGGAAAGCCACTTTCATACGGATGGTAAATTCTGATCCCTTTTCCACCGTATTGGTAATCCGTCCGCTTTGATCCAGCACGGCAAAATCCACTACCTCAGCCTGCTTTTCTCCGTATTCCAACACTTCCGGATTGGTCGCCAGGGAATCTTTCCAGACGCCTCCCTGAACCTGAAGATCCGCCTGGGCGGACGCTGATTCTTTCTCGTCAGATTCCTGGGCCTGCGCCTGGGCTTCTTCTTCCTGATGAACCAGCAGTCTTTTGTAAAGATCTACCATGGCCTTGGGCGCTCCCTCGTCCATTTTCACTCCCTGGTTCAGCAGCACGACACGGTCACAGTATTTGCTGATACTGCCCAGATCATGACTGACAAACAGAATGGTTTTTCCCATTTTCTTGAAATCTTCAAATTTCCGGTAGCATTTTGCCTGAAAGAAAACATCCCCCACCGACAGCGCTTCATCCACGATCAGAATTTCCGGCTCGATGTTGATGGCCACCGCAAAAGCCAGACGCACAAACATACCGCTGGAATAAGTCTTCACCGGCTGATAAATAAAGTCGCCGATATCGGCGAAGCTTAGGATGGCATCCAGGCGGGCGTCGATTTCCTCCCTGGAAAAACCGATCATGGTGCCGTTCAGATATACGTTCTCCAGCCCAGAATACTCCATATTGAAGCCGGCTCCCAGCTCCAGCAGCGCGGAAATCCTCCCGTTTACCGTCACCTTTCCGCCGGAGGGATTCAGCACACCGGTAATAATCTTTAAGATGGTAGACTTTCCGGATCCATTGGTTCCGATGATTCCCACCGTCTCCCCTCGGTATACATCGAAGCTGACATCGTCAAGGGCATAATGCTCCCTCACGGGGACCTTCATACCCAGCGTCTCCCTCAGCCGGTCAGAAGGCTTATGATACAGTTTATATACTTTGCTTAAATGATCCACACGGATGGCAATATCCTTCATCTGTCTTCTCCGTCCTTATAATACGTCTGCGAAATGGATTTTCAGCTTTTTAAACAGCCGCGCTCCCAAAAAGAAAATCACAACTGTAAAAATCCAGTAGTAAAGAGTCAGCGTGGGATGTTCCCAGAACCAGACTTTATCAATCAGAGCATCCCGATACCCGCTTACGATATAGTAAATCGGATTCAGTTTCAAGATGGTGGCTATGGTTCCGTCCGCCGCAAGCCCCAGATCCTGAAAGCTCCACATGATCGGCGTCATCCACACGCCCACCTGAAGGGCAATATTAATAATCTGCGACAGATCGCGGAAGAACACCACCACAGCGCTGGTCAGATAAGAAATTCCCAGAATCAGTACAAATACGCTGAAGCTGTAATAAATCAGCTGCAGTACGTAAAGATCGGGGAAATATCCATGGCACGCATATAAAACCAGCACCACCACGATAAAGAAAAGATGGACGAACAAAGCCGAAATGATCTTCACCATGGGCAGGATGCTGATTTTAAATACGACCTTTTTCACCAGATAATTATACTCGATTAAGGCATTGGTTCCGTTGATCAGACCGTCCTGGACAAAAAACCAGGGCACCAGTCCGGCCACCAGCCAGAGGATGAAGGGCACCGTACGGTTCCCGCCGGCCCGCAGGGCCAGTCCAAACACAAACCAATACACCAGAACGGTCACGATGGGCTGGATAAACGCCCACACGATGCCAAGATAGGAGCCGGCGTATTTTGTCTTAAAATCATTTTTAGCCAGTGTGAGTATCAGATGCCTGTTCTGATACAGCTCCACCGGCAGAGAAAATACTTTCTTCAACATCTGTCACTCCTGACGGTTACCGCGGTACTCGCGAAAACTTCCCCATTTCTGGTCTTTTTCAGAAATGGTCAGTTCCATTCCCTCCGGAATCGGCCAGTCGATACCGATATCCGGATCGTTCCACATCAGTCCGCCTTCATCGTTTGGATGGTAAAAATCCGTACATTTGTAAGCAAACTCCGCCGAATCGGAAAGCACCACGAAACCGTGGGCAAAATTCTTGGGAATGAAAAACTGCTTTTTATTTTCCGCCGACAGGATGACCCCGTGCCATTTTCCATAAGTAGCTGATCCCGGCCGCAGATCCACTGCCACATCGAACACTTCTCCGCTGACCACCCGCACCAGTTTGTCCTGGGGGAAATTGATCTGAAAATGCAGCCCCCGCAGCACGCCTTTTTTGGAACTGGACTGATTGTCCTGGACAAACTCCATATCGATCCCGGCCGCTTTGTAATCGTTATAATTATAGGTTTCCATAAAGTATCCGCGCTCGTCGCCGAACACCGCCGGCGTAATCACCTTTAATCCTTCGATTTCGCATGTTTCTACTGTAATTTTTCCCATTGTCTCTTCTCTCTTTCCTGTTTGTCCGTCTCTTTTCTACAGTCCTTCCGCCACTTCCAGCAGATACCGGCCGTAAGCCGTCTTCAAAAGCGGCTGAGCCAGTTCAATCAGCTGATCGCGGGTGATAAATCCCTTTTTATAGGCAATCTCTTCGATGCAGGAAATATACAGACCCTGACGTTTCTGAAACGCGGAAACGAAATCCGCCGCATCCAGCAGCATATCATGGCTTCCCGTATCCAGCCAGGCAAATCCTCTGCCCAGCGTCTCCACCCTGAGCGTCCCCCGCTGCAGATATTCATTATTTACACTGGTGATCTCCAGCTCTCCTCTGGCAGAAGGCTGCACATTTTTTGCAATTTCCACCACATCGTTGTCATAGAAATACAGTCCCGGAACGGCATAGTTCGATTTCGGTTCCCTTGGCTTTTCCTCGATGGAAAGCGCTCTGCCTTCCCCGTCGAATTCCACCACTCCGTATTCCCGGGGATCTCTGACATAATAGCCGAAAATAGTGGCCCCCTTCTCCCGGGCTGCCGCACGCTCCAGTACTTTCGAGAAGCTTTGCCCATAGAAAATATTGTCTCCCAGCACCAGCGCCACACGGTCGCTGCCGATGAATTTCTCTCCGATCAGAAAAGCCTCCGCCAGGCCGTTGGGATGCTCCTGCACCGCATAGCTCATGGACAGTCCCAGCTGTTCGCCCGTCCCGAAAAGCTCCTCGAACACCGGCAGATCCCGCGGTGTGGAGATGATGAGAATCTCCCGGATCCCTGCCAGCATCAGTGTGGAAAGGGGATAATAGATCATAGGCTTGTCATACACCGGCATGATCTGTTTGGAAATCGCCTTTGTCAGCGGATACAGCCTGGTTCCCGAACCGCCTGCCAAAATAATACCTTTCATCCTTTTGTCCTCCTGTAAAAAATCATTTTTGCCCATGGCAAAAGAAGGCTTATCCTGGGATAACCCTTCTTTGCCTCAATGGGTCTTTATTGATACATCTCCTGATAGTATTTTTGGTAATCGCCGCTGGTCACATGAGCCATCCAGTCCTCATGCTCAAAATACCACTGGATGGTTTTGCGGATGCCCTCTTCAAACATGGTTTCCGGATACCAGCCCACCTCTTCTTTGATCTTGTCCGGCGCGATGGCATAACGGCGGTCATGGCCTTTGCGGTCTGTCACATAGGTAATCAGCTTTTCGCTGACCAGCTCTTTTCTTGGATCGCCCTCGGGGAGCATCTCCTGCAGGGTATCCAGGATGATATGGATGATCTGAATATTCTGCTTTTCATTATGGCCGCCGATATTATAGGTTTCAAAGAGACGTCCCTTTTCCTGAACCATATCGATCCCCTTGGCATGATCTTCCACGTACAGCCAGTCGCGGACATTTTTGCCATCGCCGTATACCGGAAGGTTCTTTCCGTGAAGGGCGTTGTTGATAATCAGCGGAATCAGCTTTTCCGGGAACTGATAGGGCCCGTAATTATTGCTGCAGTTGGTGATGTTGGCCGGGAAACCATAGGTGTCCATATAAGATTTCACCAGCATATCGGAAGAAGCCTTGCTGGCGGAGTATGGACTGTGAGGATCGTAGGGAGTCGTCTCATAGAAGTACTCCCCTTCTTTTTCCAGGGAGCCGTACACCTCATCGGTGGATACATGGAGAAATTTCTTATCCTCCTTAAAAGTTCCGTCCGGAAGCTCCCATGCCGCCTTGGCCGCGTTGAGCATCACCAGGGTACCCAGCACGTTGGTTTTTACAAATACTTCCGGGTTGCGGATACTGCGGTCCACATGGCTCTCCGCTGCAAAGTGAACCACCCGGTCAATATCATTTTCATCAAATATTTTCTGAATCGCTTCGCTGTCGCAGATATCCGCCCGGATAAATGTGTAGTTTTCACGGTCTTTGATGTCTTCCAGATTCTCCAGATTTCCCGCGTAGGTCAGCTTATCCACATTGATAATGCGGATCGTATCGCCGTATTTTTTAAACATGTAGTGAATATAATTTGAACCGATAAAGCCGGCGCCTCCGGTTACCAGATATGTTCTCATCCGTTTGTCCTCCAGATTTTCTTCGTCAATTTATGGTAAGTATACCATTTTGCTGTCTATTATTCAAGGCTGGGGTCAGAAGGTATTGCAGATTACTCCGGTATACATGGCGCAAAGCAGCAGAAAAACAGACAGCGCCGTCACCACGGTCAGGTCGATCCGCCGCGGCAGACAGTTTCGCAGCGCTTTTGTCCGTACCGCCAGCAGACCCATCATGGTAACAGGAAGGTAATATCTGCCCTGCACGCCCCGGATCACATCTGCTCCCACCGGCGTAAAGCTTAAGTACAGCGCCGTCCAGACAAGGCACAGAGTGGCAAAACCAAGCAGCAGCGCCGCTCCTCTTTGCAGCGCCGACAGTTCCCGTCCCTCCCCGCCGTCACAGTCCGTCAGCACCACCCCCGCCGTCAGCATGGCCACAGAAACCATTTTCTCATTTCCTGCCAGATGGCCCATCTGCCCCAGGCCTTGGAATCCAAAGGTAAAGGGGAAGAATTTCTCCCAGAGGCTGGACAGCAGCAGGCGGCTGTATGCCAGCGGATGGGAAAACACATACCGCAGCTGACGTCCCACGCTGGTATCGCCGCCTCTGGCGTCTCCCGCCTGATTGGCATTCAAAAGAGGTTCCAGAGCGAAAGTGGAAAGCATCAGCAGAAATACCGCTCCGATTCCCGCCTGAAAGAGCCGGTAATTCTTTTTCCCGGAAAACCGGGAAGCGGGGATAAACAAAGCCAGCAGCAGCATGGGGATATAAACCGGTTTTGGCAGGCTGGCAATAACGAAGGACAGCGTGAATACCACACAGTTTTTCCTGGACAGTTTTCCTCCGTCGTCCCTTAGCTCCGGCAGAAGATAGGCCAGCCCCAGAAAAGTAAAAGCTGTCACCGTCGTATCGTACGTGTATGTCACGGCCGAAAACATCGCCGTGGGCATCAGGGCCAGCACCATCATGATCCGTTTGCCGAAAGGTATTTTCCGGATAGCCAGAAAAATCACCCCGCAGTAAAGGATCAAATTGCCCAGTCTTCCCAGCTGATAAATCCAGGTAAAGGGAAGATGTAAAAATCGGCCCAGCTGAATCATCAGCGCCTGGGGAAGATAGCTGAAGGTATACAGTTTCACCTGATAATTCTCCTGCTGATACGCATCGGAAGGCGCGGAAATGTCCCAGGAAAGATTATCATTCCAGAACTGTTCCTCCTCCTTTCTCTCCTCCTCCGACTGGGGAATACTCTCCGGCCAGTTGTTCATACTGGCCGTGATCAGATCATTCATCACCGGATGAACGGTCACCGTCTCTTTCCCCGCCAGGGTGTCGAAAAGATACCAGGCACGGCCGAAGTGAATCTCTTCATCCATCCCCACTTTATGGGGCGGCAGCGTCAGGATCATCAGCAGCCCTGCCGTCGCGGCCGCCGCCAGAAAGATCCGCTCCGGCTTCCAGAAGCGGCTGTTATGAAACAGATGGAACAAAAGCAGCACGGCTCCCGCCGCAGCGCAGGCGAAAAGGAACCGCCCCAGGGAATAATTTCCCGTATTGTTCAAAGCCACTGCTCTGATATTTACGTGTTCTGCTTCCTGGGGCATGCGGATCGTAATACGATCCGTTTTACAGCGGATATTTACCGTGGAAGAATTGGACAGATGATTGTTATGATCCTCAATTTTCCGATCCGGCGAAGAATCCTCTTTGCTGTAATCTCCAACATAAACGGTGGCATACAGCTGCCCTTCATAATCAAATTCATAGTACAGCTTGTCCACATACTGCTTGGGAAAGGTAAGTGTCAGGCTGGCGCCTCCTTCTTCGCTGACATACACGCCTTCTGTCAATTTAAAACCGTCCGTCTGAATCTGTGATTCTTCCAGATACTGATAATCCTGTTCTTTTTTCAGAGGAAGGTTATACAGAAATTCTGTCGCCGCGCCCGTTGCCAGCACCAGACAAAGCTGCGCCAAAAACGCAATGACAAATCTTCTTTTTTTACTCGCCTGCATCCTCATGACGTTCTTTTCTTACCTCCTCCAGCTCTTTTTTTAAAAGCGCCGTCTCCTGAGCCAGTCTTTTCAGGCTGACCGACAGCCGGGAAACCGCCACCGTCAAAGAAAAAATAATAATCAAAGAGAAACAAAATCCGGCAAAGAAAAGGACGTTTACCGGTGTCTCAATCCCCAGAAAATCCGCCAGCAGGGAAGTCAGAGACGGGAAGCAGCCGAAAATCAAAATTCCCACCGCCAGTATAAACCAAGACAGCGCATATTTCAGCTTCAGTCTGTTGCCGCGTATCATATAAATCAGCAGGAAGAGAGCAGCCGCCGCGAAAACGGCCACCATGATCTGAGTCCTAATATTCATCCTCATCCTCCTTTCGAATCCATTCAATCAGAATCGCCAGCGTCACTTTGATCATATAATAGACAGACCGCTTTGCGGAGATGGAAGAAACTCCTCCTTTGCGTTCCCGCATGATCACCGGAATTTCTTTTACTTTCCAGCCTTTTTTCAAAACGGCAGTCACGCTTTCCGGCTCCGGATAATCCTCTGGATAGTGAACGGCAAAAAGAGCAATTGCTCTTTTTCCCACCATCCGCAGTCCGGAAGTGGGGTCTGTGATGGTCTGTCCCGTCGCCAGGCGGATCAGCCGGGTGAAATAGCGGATCCCCACCCGCCGGATCGCCGAGGACTGAAACCCTTTCTTTTCCAGGAAACGTGATCCGATCACCATGTCGGCCTGGTCACGCTCCAGTTCCCGGGCCATCTCCCGCAGAAACATCGGGTCATGCTGCCCGTCGCCGTCCACCTGAACCGCCATATCGTATCCTCTGTCTCTGGCATAGCGGTATCCGGTCTGAACCGCTCCGCCGATCCCCAGGTTCAGCGGCAGATCGATCACATGAAATCCCCGCTGATGGCACAATTTCCCCGTACTGTCGGTGGAACAGTCATTGATGACAATGTAATCAAATTCCGGCGCCTGAGCGCGGATCTCTTCCACCGTTCTGACGATGGATGCGCTCTCATTAAAAGCAGGAATGATAATCAGTTTTTTCATATTCTCCCCCGTTGTGTTTTCCCGCTGCCAGATCGTGGACCTGTCCTGCGGTTTTATCCCAGGTAAAGCAGCGCAGCAGCCTCTTCTTCGCCTTTTTCGCCGCTTTTTTTCTTTCCGTTTCATCCGCCGCAGCCCGCATAAGAGCCTGACGGATCGTCTCCGGATAGTTATCTTCCATGACCGTACCGTAGCTGTCATCCAGGATCAGTTCCCGACTGCCCCCTTTATCTGTGGTAACTATATAGCAGCCGGCGGCCGCGGCTTCTAAAACCGCTGTGGGAAATCCCTCGGGATAACCGGTGGGCAGACAGTAGATATCCGTCCTGGCCAGAAGCGATGCCACTTCCGGCAGAGAAATCCGTCCCAGGAGGAAGATTTTCTCATCCTGCGTTTTCTCAAGCCAGTCCATCTCCTCCCCGTCTCCCGCGATACAGAGCACGGCGCTGTATTCCTTTGGCAGATTTAAAAATGCCTCCGCCAGAGCGCGCACTCCCTTTTCCTTCACCAGTCTCCCGGTGTAAGTGATCACCAGCGTATCGGAAGAGATCCCCAGTTCCCGGCCAAAATCCCGAACCGGATGAGCGGTCATTTCCTCCATCTCCCGCGGGTCGATCCCATTATACAGGACGCCGGCGGGCTGAATACGAAAATGGGTCAGCCATCTGCAGCAGGCCTGGGACACGCCGTAAAATCCATCCGCTTTTCTTTTCAGCAGCGCGGTAATCCCGTGTTCATACCATGCGCCCAGACGATCCCAGAAAGGGCTTCCCACCGTCATATGACTGGTTCCGTGATCGATCACGATACAGCGGCTCCCCTGCTTTTTGGCAAGCCAGGCTGCGTAAAGGGAATGGGGATAGAATCTCGTCTGAATCACCACCAGATCAAAAGAAATCTTTTTCAGCCTGTGATGGATCCGCCAGAAAAGTCCATCCGGCCTGGATACGGGAAATCTTCCCGCCAGCAGATTAAAACAGGGCATCCGTACCACAGGAATCCCCTCCATCCACTCCAGCGTCTGAAGATGCATATCATTGGAAGTGACGATCACCACACGATCTCCCCTTTTTTTCAATTCACCTGCCAGATGAGCCGTATAGTTCTCCACCCCTCCCAGATAGGGATAATAATGAGAACAGAAGATGGCAATCTTTCTACTCTTTTTCATATTCTGCTTCCTCCTGCGCCGCTTTTTTCTCCACTTTCAGATCATAAAGGAAAAAGATCAGCAATACCGCCGACATCAATGCCATGGAGCAAAAGTAACTGACCGCCCCGCCAAAAACAGCAAACCGGCGTACCAGAAGCGGGGTGAACAAAAAAGTAAGAACCGCCGTCACCATGCAGCCGGCCAGACATCCTGCCTGATGACGCATAATGACGATACCATACTGTAAAAGCTGATAGAGCGCCGTAAAAGCGCCGCCCGCCAGAATCACACAGAGCGCGCTGCGATATCCGTCAAGATCGATGCCAAACAGCCAGGTCAGGACCGGTATCCCAAGGAAGTAAGCTCCCGTCACACATACCGCCGTGATGCAGACGATAATCAGCGCCTGCCTTTTCACCACTGCGGTAAACCCTTTTAGATCACCGCCGTTGAATTTTACCGAGAGAGGCTCGATCAGCGGCTTAAATACAAAACTGGAAAACAGGTTAACCACAAAAGCCATCATATAAAGGGCATTGAAAATTCCCAGGTAATCGTCGCTGTAATATCGCTCCATGGAATATTTCGCCGCGTTGACAATATATGTCATGAAAAAGGAATTGATAAACAGGGGCATACAGCTTATCAACAGCGACTTTTGCGCCGCTGCGCAAAAGCGGATACGAATCCCGCCAAAATACGGTATCAGACTTCCATCAATGATCAAAATGCAGACTCCATACACAATTCCCATAAAAGCAAGAGATACCTGCAAATTTCCTGTCAGCAGCAGAACCGCCACAAAACAGATCAGATAAAGAGCCGTTTTCACAAACACTCCCCGGCAGGAAACGTCATACCGCCCTTTTTGCTGATATCTTCCCTCCAGCAGATCGGAAACGGCTTCGAAGATTTTAAACAGCGTCATCCAGCCGACGGCTATCGCTTTTTCTCTTTCATATCCGCCCGCCGCAATCCACACGATCCCTGCAGCCGCCATCACCGTCACGGTCACAGCCCGGAAACCGCAGTAGTCGGCAAAGCTGTACTTTTCTGTCACATCGGACGCCTGGAAAGTACGCATATTGTAGTAGCCTATGGTGACCAGCTGGTTGCCGACCGTCATGGCGATGGCAAAGATACCGGCCTGGCGGGCTCCCAGGATATTGGAAACCGCCATGGACATGAGAAACGAACTGCCGGCATAGAGCAGGCCGGCCAACACCGTCCACAGATAGGTTTTTTTCAGTTCCCCTCCGCCCTCTGGCATGAAAATCTTTCTGATCATCGCTTACTCCTCTGTCTGAAAGGACAGCTGCGCCGGCGGATGGTTATGTCTGTTTTCCTCCGGCGGAAGTTTCATATAATCTTTCCCGTACCGCGTCCTCAGATAAACGCGGGGATGATGGGGAAACTTTATTTTTATCCCTTCAAACTCCAGCTCCCTGGTGGGATAGATATCGCTTCGCTTCAGCATGCTGGTGTAAGGCGTCGGATCAAAAAGAAAAGCCACTCTTTTTGTCGGAATATGCCGATAGCGGGTGACGGCTTCCTCCGCCTGCCGGTACAGATACTTCGGAGAAACATGCAGCGCCTGCAAGATCCGGCTGGCAGCGCCGGATGCGGCAAATGCCAGCCGGCCTTTCCATCCCCGTTCATAAATGGTGGGGCGGCAGATCTGCCGCAGAATCAAAAGCTTGCCGAAACACCATGCTTTCATGGCCTGCCGGCGCAGTTTGCTTTCCTCATCCGCCACATTGTCAAAACAGAAAATATCCACGCCGATTCCGCAGTGATAGCCGCAGGTTACGGCATCCTCGTCTCGAAAAACCGTCCCCTTTTTGTACCATTTGGTGATCATCACCGGAAAAGAGGGGTCGGTCTTAGCGTTAAGCAGCGCATAAGGTCCGTCTTTCTCCGCCGCAGCCGCTTCCAGAAACCGTTCGTAATGTTCCCTTGTCATCCCCACATCCAGATCGTCATCCCAGGGGATAAACCCTTTATGGCGTACCGCTCCCAGAAGCGTACCGCCGCAGCCGAAGTACTCGATCTTTCTCTCCTGACAGAACCGATGAAAATCCTGCAGGATGGAAAGCTCTGTCTCCTGAAGTTTTTTTAATGTTTCCGGGTCATATTCCTGATATATCATACGTTCTCACTCCCATCCGGCCGGAAAAACCAGCTTCACGATATCATGGCCGCCCCGTTCCTCCTCGGGCGGATATTGCATATAATCTCCATACTGCCGGCGCAGCATCTCGTCGTTTTTCGCAGGCAGCCGAATTGTCAGGGGACCAAAGGGCGCCTCCTCCATGGGATACAGCTCTGATCTGCGGATCACCCACCAGTCCGGATTCATATCGTCCAGAATCGTATAATATCCGGAGGACTCCTTTACACTTTTCATCAATCCTTCATATTTTTTCACGATGGTATCCACAGACGGACCTGCTTTCAGCAATTCATAGCTGACACGGCAAATTGCCCGGATCACTATGGTTTTCAACCCATTTCCCTCAAGCCTTGGTACTTTTGTATTTTTTATAATATACAGCCGGTTCCAGAACCGCAGCCTGCGGTACAGCCGCGCCCGGCGTTTCCCGTCTGCAGGAACCCTGTCATAGGGGAAGATATCCAGTTTGATCCCCGGGTGAAGGGGCCATCTGGCATTTCTGCGGGTCATAAACACGGAACCCGCCGGAAACATCTGCAGATAAAAACCCTGCACCTGTTTTTGCAGGGAAGCGCTGTAAAGCTCGTACCGTCCTTTCAGTTCCCCTGGCGCCACCTCAAGGAAACGATCGTAATCCTCCCGCAGCATCCCCACATCCATATCGTCGTCCCAGGGGATGAAGCCCTTGTGACGCACCGCCCCGATGGCAGTTCCGGAAATAGCAAAATAATCCAGGCCGTACTTCTCACATATCCGGATAAATTCCCTTAATGTCTCCATACCCAGCGCCTGGATTTTTCTTAATTCTTCCTGCGTATACTCTCTCATAATGCCTCCCCTTTATAAACCCTCTATCGTAAACCTATCTCTCTTAAAATGGACACCGTATGGGCAATCCCCGTCCCGATGGGATAGAGAGACCGGTATCCCAGTTCCTTCAGGCGGCCTGCATCCAGGATCGCCCTGGTGGCGGTGGAATATCCCTTCTTTTCCCCGCTATCCGGGACCTGGAACACCACCTGCGTACCGGCCTGTCCGGCCAACAGGCCAGCCAGGTCTCTCAGCGTGATATCCGATCCTTCATCTGCCACATTGTAAGCCTCTGCGCTCTCCCCCTTCAGCAGAATCAGCAGCAGCGCATAGACGGCATCCGCCACATAAGTATAGGAATAATACTGATTTCCTTCACTTTTCAGTACGACCTCTTCCCCTCTGACTGCGTTTTTGATAAACTGCGACAGCGCCTTGCTGTCCTCCATGCGCATGGTGGGGCCGTATACTCTGGAAAGGCGTGCCGTCACAAACTCCACTCCATACTGGTCGTAAAACGCCTGACACAGACTCTCCGACAATCGTTTGCTCTCCGGATAGCCGGCGCGCACCGTGTTGCAGTTAAGATATCCCAGATCTTCTTCGGAAAAGGAATCCTTCCCGCTGCGGTTCTCCCCGTAAATCTCCACGCTGGACAAAAGCAGCAGTCTTCTTGGCAGATGGCTTACCGCCAGTTCCATCAGATGCCACAGCCCCAGAATATTGCCTCCGATCGTTCCCACCGGATCGGATGCATAAGCCAGCGGATGGGTATTGCTGGCTCCGTGGATGATATAGTCAAAGGCCGCCCCTTCTTTTGGACATGGCTTCGTTACGTCCCACTCCAGGAAAGAAAGTCCCTCCCCAAGATAAGGGGCAAATCTTTCCCTGGCCTTCTTTTCATTTCTCGTTACACCGCAGACTGTTATCTTCTCTCCCGCCAGCCGGTTCCGGCACATCAGCACATCGATGAGAAAACTGCCGATCAGACCGCAGGCTCCGGTCAGCAATATACTGGTTCTGCGCAGCTTCCCCCAGTCCAGAGGCAGCTGCGCAGTCATTTCAACATCCTGTTGATACTGTTTTGATTTCATTATCATTTTCCTGCATCCCCTATTTCAGCCAGCTGTCCTTCCCCAGCTGCAGATAAGCCTTAAACAGTTCCAGATCGTCCCTGGTGGTCAGTTTGATATTACGGTCAGAGCCTCTGGAAAAATGGAGGACTTCTCCCAGATCCACCATCAGTGTATTGGCATAGGAAGATCCGTAGATACCGATCTTTTCCGAAAAGGCCTTTTCATAAGCCCAGTCCAGCTTCCCGAAGGTGTACGCCTGGGGCGTGGCCACCCGGCGGATCTGTTCCCGGGGGATGTATTCGCAGGTCGTATGTTCATCCCGGATCCTGAAAATCTGTTCATTGTAAGGCATGGCTGTAACCGCATTGCCGTAAACTTCACAGGTCTCGATCACATCCGTCAGCACACTGACATCCACCAGCGGACGGATACCGTCATGAATGATGACGATATCATCCGCCCGGCAATGTCCCCTCAGATTCACCACTCCGCTGCGGATGGATTCCTGACCGGTAGCACCGCCGGAAACAATCCATTTTAATTTGGAGATATTAAACTGTTTTGCGTAAGCCCTAAGCATATCATGCCATCCGTCCAGACAGACCACCTCGATGGCGTCTATCTTCTCATGGTTCTGAAACGCTTCCAGCGTATAGATAATCACCGGTTTGTCATGGATCGGAATAAATTGCTTGGGAATATCCTGATGCATCCGCTGGCCGCTTCCGCCGGCCAGAATCAACGCCACATTCATATCTTACCTCTTTTTTCTTGTCCGTCTTTTCTTTCTGCGCACACCGTTATAGATGGCCCGGATCACGATTACAATCAAAAGAACAAGGATCAGGACGCCCATCACGCGGATAATCGTCCGGTAATGATCTGTCATCTCCTGCTCCTTCGCTGTTTTGGCAGCGTCTTTTTGTTCCTGCTCGGCCTGGGCGCGAGCCTCCTTCTCTTCCTGGTCCTGTCTCTGTTTTTCTTCCTCCTGCTGCTTGAGCTCCTCCGCCGACACAGCCGTCATACCCACCGTATAATCGCCGAAGGAATAGGTGCGCATCATGCCGCCCTCTCCTTCCACTTCCGTCACATCCAGCTCGTCCTCTGTGGCGCCCTTTGGAACTGGCACTTCTCCGCCTTCCACAGGCGTCATCTCAAACTGGGAAAAACCGTAGTCAAAAAGCGCTGTGGTATCCGCGCATACCTGCCCCGGATCAGCCCGCATCACCACGGCGATCAGCGTCATCCCATCCCGTTTTGCAGCTGTCACCAGCGTATTTTTCGCCGCTTCTGTCACGCCCGTCTTTCCGCCGATACAGCCGTCGTAATGTTCCGGTGCGCTGGGTACCAGAAGGGCATGATGGCTGGTGAGCGTGCGGGGTTCCGGATTCATGTTGGTGGGTTCAATGGTATAGGACAGAGTACCGATGATTTTCACAAACTCTTCATTTTTCAGCGCTTCCCGGAAAATCAGCGCCATGTCATTGGCTGTCGTCCAGTGATTTTCATCCGGCAGGCCGCTGGGATTGGCGAAATTCGTATTGGTACACCCCAGCTCCTGGGCGCGCTCATTCATCATCTCCACGAATTTCTCCTGAGTTCCTCCCACATGCTCCGCCACCTGGGCCGCCACCTCATTGGCCGATTTGATCATCACCGCGTAAAGGCACTGCTCCATGGTGAGTACTTCGCCCACCTGCATATTGATGTTGGTTCCTTCATAGATCCGCTCCAGCCCGGTCTGCGTAAACGTCACCTCTTCATCCAGGCTGCTGTTCTCCAGCGCCAGCAGCGTGGTCATCACCTTGGTGATACTGGCTGGATAGCGGGTCTCATCCTTTCCGCTGTCGTAGAGAACCGTTCCCGTTTCCGCTTCCATCAGCACGCCTGTCTCAGAGTAAATCTCCGGTCCTTTCGGCCATCCGGAAATTTCATTTGTGGCGATATCATATTTTTCACCGTTTTGTACGGCAGCCCATACCGGCTGCCCCATCAGGAAGCTAAGAAGCAAAATCCCGATTATCATCCGTTTCTTTCCTTTTTTCATATCTGTTCACCTTTGGTTTTATTTTTGCATCCTTCCTCTTTTGTCAAAGATATATTTTTCACCCTTTATCCACACTTCCCCGGTAAAAGGCTGTCCGTTTTCATCCATGAAATACCGGCTGCCCTCCCACTGGAACCATCCGCTTTGCACTCTGCCGGCCGATGTGGCGTAACCTTCCGCCGAAAACTCATTCACCAGCGCCGCATGGCTTAGATGAACAGTCCGAAGATCCGTCCCCATCTCTTGGAACAATTCCAGCGTCTCCTCATCCAGATTGGACAAAGGCCCCGTCACCACCGCTGTCTTCGGTGAAAATTTTTCCAGGATATCCGCCGGATTGTTTGACAGATAACCGTGATGAGGCAGCTTCAGGATATCCACCCGGCCAACGACTCCTTCTTTCAGCAGGTTTCTGGCCGTCTTCGGTTCCATATCTCCGGTGAGAAGCACCGTATTGTTCCACATCTTTCCCAGAATCACCAGAGAATTGGCATTTTCATCCTTCACTGCGCTTTCCACCTTTGTGTTGTACAGCCGCAGCCTGGTATGGCTCCCCAGGGTCAGTTCCATCCCCTCTGTCAGATCCTGCACCACCGGGATGCCCTCCTTTTTTGCTTCCATCAACAGCATACGATATACATAAAGATTGTCCCACCAGTTGTCGCGGCTGGTCACATTTCCGTCAGAGTACCGTTTCAGATAAATAACTTTTGGGTGAAAAGTACGGATCACCTCGTCTGCACTGCCGATATGGTCGCTGTGGGCATGTGTCCCGATATAAAAATCCAGGTTCTCCTCCGTCACTCCCACCGATTTCATATAGTAAATTACCTGTTCTTCAAACCCCTGGTTGATGATCACTCCGGACCGGTAAGGATATTCCAGATGATTCCCCTGGGGATAATCCCAGTCTTCACCGGAATCCACCAGTGCAAAATGTCCGTTGTCCTCCAGCAGTATGGCGTCGGTGGAGCCGTGAAGTCCGATATAATGGATCCGGACCGGCCCTTCTGTTTTTTCCAGATCCTTTCTGCCCTCCGCCCAGAAAATAATACACAGAGCCACAGCCGCCATCGCCAACACACTGCACGTTAATTTTATCTTCCGTAACATGAACAGCTCCTCATCTGCTATTTTCTACTATACACAGAATTCCTTCATTTTACAAGTAAAAGTATCGTTCCACACCGGCCGCCCGCAGCAGGGCGCGGCTGCGCAGACGGATATCGCCCGCCACAACGGCGCCGGACAGAAGGGTATCCGGAAGAATCCGCTGAAATTCCCGCTTCATCATCCCGGCCCCCTTCCATCTCAGAAGGGCATAGAGCCAGGGATGGTATTCCATAAACGCCATCAGAATCCTCTCCCAGCGGCGCAGGGAAGAAAAAGGAGAGATCCACTCCCGGCAGGGAAGGCTTTTTGCCAGACGCGTCACCATCTCCTGGCGTCCCAGCACCCGGTCCCGCTCGTAAAGATACAGACAAGGTGTCCCCTTTTCCTGCAGCAGGCGGATCTCTTCTCGCAGTTTATCGTATTTCTCCGGGCTAAGCAGCGGATCCCACAGGAGCAAAACGGCCGGGGCGTCCGGCTTTTTTTGATTCCCCTTTGGCAATTCATCGTGTATATTATGCGGCGAAGAACCCAAACCGGCCGCCCGCTTTATCTTCCCAAGCCTTCGCCGAATCTCCCCAACCCAGGGAAACACCGTACGCAGATACCAGTAACTTTTCTTTTCGTACCACGATTTGCGGTTTCCGTAAACCTGATAATAGTACGTATAATCTTTCAGTCCGGGATATCTTTTTCTCAGATATTCATAGCTCTCCCGGATAAATCGAAACTTGTCCTTTATATTGCCCGGCCCGGACGTTTCCTCACAGACCACATAAACGTGCTTGATCAAGATGAAAAATAATTCATCTGTAAACTGTTTTGCCGCCCCTTCCTTCGCATAGCAGGAATAAAGACAGTCGAAGGCCAAAAAAAGATCGAATCGTTTCGCCGAAAAAGACGAAGTCAGGGCCTGCTTCCGGGATACCCTGTACTGGTACAGAGGCAGCGGAACGTACGCAATTTTTTCTGCATACAAAAACGACTGATACGTAAATACAAGATCTTCATATATCCGAAAATCCTGAAATACGATCCGCCGTTTTTCAATCATGGAACGACGGAAAATCTTATTCCACAGGTAGGGTGTGGATTCTGTCAGCAGACGGGGCTGCGCATAGATGCTTTTCCCATACAGACGGCGCAGTCCGTCATCCACTCCCCGGTTCTGGAGGTCTGCTCCGTCTGCCCGCAGATAACCGCAGCACACGATATCAGCCTGTGCCACTTTCGCCTCATCGTACATCCGCTCAAACATGGACGGGCAGACGGTATCGTCACCGTCCACAAACCCGATGTACTCTCCCTGCGCCAGCGCCAGCCCCTCGTTCCTGGCTGCCGCCGCGCCCTGATTTTCTGTCGTTTTTACTATTAATTTATGAGGATATTCCTCCTGCAGGCGGCAGGCAATCTCTTTCGTCCTGTCCGTGCTGCCGTCATCGATCACAATAATTTCTATTTCCGCCAGAGTCTGCTCCGCCACTGAACGAAGACATTTCTCCAGATACTGTTCCACATTGTATGCGGGAACGATCACCGATACCTTAACCATGACAGTCTCTCATTCTTTATGATTCAGATCCTGCTTGATCTGTGTCGTTGAAATTTCCGGAGTTCTGGGCAGGTAAACCACTTCACAGTACTCCTTTAGGAAATCAAATTTTCCTTCCCAGTCATCCCCCATGACAAAGGTGTCGATATGATACTCTTTCACATCCTGTACTTTCTGTTCCCAGTTTTCTTCCGGAATAACCAGATCCACGTAACGGATGGCTTCCAGCAGCTGTTTTCTCTCTTCATAAGAAAAATAACATTTCTTCTGCTTCATATTCCAGTTGAATTCATCCGTGGACAGAGCCACGATCAGGTAATCGCCCAGCTGCTTTGCCCTTCTTAAAATATTGATATGACCATAATGAAGTAAATCAAACGTTCCGTAAGTAATCACTCTTTTCATGCTGCTTCCCCTTTTTACTGCATAAACTCATCATAAGCATCCATAACTTCATCCGTATTTCCCATCATCCGGACCTCTCCCTCATGAAGCCAGAGTACGCTGGTGCAAAGATTGCGGATCGTATCGGAATTATGGGAGACGATAATAACGGTACGATTCTCATCCATGATCAGTTCCTTCATTTTCTTATAGCTTTTCTTCTTGAACTTGGCGTCCCCCACGCTGAGCACCTCGTCGATCAGCATGATATCCGTCTCCAGAATGGCCGTGATGGAAAAAGCCAGTTTGGAATACATGCCGCTGGAATAGGTCTGCACCGGCATGTCGATAAATTTCCCCAGCCCCGCAAAAGAGATGATTTCATCAATCTTTTCCCTGATCTGATCCTCGGAAAATCCCAGCAGCATTCCGGACAGATAAATATTCTCCCGGCCGCTTAAAGCCTTTTGAAATCCCACGCCGATGGCCAGCAGCGATATGGTGTAACCGTGAAGATCGATTTCACCGGAATCCGGCGAGAAGACGCCCGCCAGCGCCCGCAGCAGCGTGGACTTTCCGCTTCCGTTTTTCCCTACGATTCCCAGAATATCCCCTTTTTTTACTTTGAAAGAGACTCCGCGCACTGCTTCATAAATCTCCGGCTTGGTTTTTTTCAGTTTAAAAAAACTCTTCTTAACGGAAAAGGATTTCAGGCATCGGTAACTGATATGAAGATCCTTAACTTCAATTGCATATTTCTGATTTTCCATCTCCCACTAAACCACCTTTGCATACCCGTTTTCATAACGGTAGATAATTTTCACGCCCAGCGCCGCCACCAAAAGGCCGATCACCATCCATACGGCAAAAATCCGCATATCCGGGGTCTCCCCGTACAGCAGGCACTTGCGAAGGCCGTCCAGGATAAAGGCCATGGGATTCAGCCGCAGAGCCCATTCGCCGTAAGGCGCCGGCAGCCTTTTGTATACCGAATAGAAAATACCGGTGACATAAAACAAAAGACGGAATAAAATCGTAACGATATTGCTCATATCCTCCACAAATACACCCAGATGCATCAGGATCGTCATAGCTGCAAAGGTTATGATCAAAAGCAATGCCAGAATCGGGATCACCAGAACCACGTTCCAGGTAAGATGAACCCGGTATACCGCCATCATGCAGACGATAATGGCAAAGGAAATCATCATCTTAAAACCGTCCACTCCCATCCTGGTATAAGCCAGGACATATTTGGGAATATATACTTTGTCGATAATCGCCTTATTCCTTTTCACCATCTTGACACTGCTGATGGAACATTTATTAAAAAAATTCCATGCCGTCAACCCTACGAAAATAAACGCTGCAAAATAGGGTTCCCTTCCATCGAACACAACGCCGAAAATGAAGGCGTAAATCAGCATAAAGCATAAAGGATCCAGAATCCACCAGACCCAGTTCAGGTAGGAGTTTGCCACCTCCGCCTTCAGCTGCGATTTCGCGGCCCGCACAACGTAGCCCGCATATTTTGCGGTATCACTGAAAAATCTCATCTTTCTCTCATCCTTATTTTTAATCTGACGCGCCAAAAAACGCTTCTCCGACTGCGTCTACTGCGCCAATATATCACTTTTTTCTTCCATTGGCAAGAAAAAACAAAGAAATTTCATCATTTCACGTGTTCTTTCGATATCAGTTCATCCAACTGCTCCTTGCTCAGTCCCTCGGTACTTTCTTTCATAAACATTACCTTGACCGTCATAAAAAGCAGTTTCAGATCCATCAAAAGAGAATAATTCTCGATATACATCAGATCCATCTTCAGCTTATCATAGGCCGTCGTATTGTACTTTCCATAAACCTGGGCATAGCCGGTCAGACCGGCCTTGACCTTCAGCCGGTAAGAAAACTCCGGGATAGACTCCTCATACTTTTTCATGATCTCCGGACGTTCCGGCCGGGGACCCACCAGACTCATATCGCCCCTTAGAATGTTATAAAGCTGGGGCAGCTCATCCAGCCGCGTGGCGCGGATCACCTTTCCCACCGGAGTAATCCGGCTGTCATGCTGGGACGCCAGCACCGCCACTCCGTCCTTCTCCGCGTTGACGATCATACTGCGAAACTTATATACCCGGAATCTGCGTCCATCCACCGTCACCCGCTCCTGACGGAATATCACAGGCCCGCCGTCACAGGCCTTCACCGCAATGGCAGTGAGCAGCATAAAGGGACTGGCAATCACCAGCAAGACTGCGGAGATCACCACATCCATCACCCGTTTGATCAGCTTTTGTTCGAAACTAAGCCCCTGGTTCCGCGAAAGGAAAAGCGGCGTATCAAACAAAGGCAGAATCTCTGCACTTTTTAAGATAATATCCGAGATTTTCGGCGTCGTATAAGCCCGGATCCCGTACTGATAACAGAACTTCAGCAGGTTGTTTCGCTTGCGCGCATGGATGTCGCAGAGAATGACCCCGTCATACTTCAGGATCAGTTCCCGGATTTTGTCCATCCCCAGTTCAATATTGACATGCTCACAGATATTATATTTGTCTCTCCGGGCATACATCTTCTGCATCAGCGGTTCCGGCGGCCGGTCCTGGTAGACCAGCAGCATTTTTCTCGGAGGAAAGAGCCGGTAGTACAGGACATGAAATATATGGATGAACACCACCGCCAGGACAATATCCGCCAGCGTCATGGCAAAGGTCACCGTCGCCAGACGCGTCAGCCGGTAAAGCTTACCCGATATCAGAAGGATCAGCGTCAGGACAATGACATGCATGGCCACGATGGAAAGGATCTGGGAAAGAATGATATTCCCCTTCTTCATGTAACCGATTTTCAGCCCGCCAAAAGCGGCCAGAAATACCAGCAAAAGCACCACATACACGGCGATCATCAACAGATTTCCCTTGTTTTCGTATGGCTTTCGCAGTTCCTGATTAAAGTAACTGTACCAGCAGAAGGCAAAAACCACCGTCTGAGCCGCCACCAGAAACATAGCGGCCAGAAATCTCAATATTCGTTTGTACTGTTCAAAATTTTTTCTTTGGTTCATATACTTTATCCCGTTCATCATCACTGAAGTTCTGCTTCATTATACTACATACAGTATGTCAATAAAAGAAATTTTTATGAATCCTCTCCAGCACCGCTTCCGTGCCATGGCCGCAGCTTTCCACAAAGCGCGCTTTAAAAGCCCTGGTTTTTTCCACAGATTTTTCCAGAAATTCCCTGTCCAAAAGCTTTTGTATCAGTTCCAGCACCGCCTCCTGATCTGCTCCCCAGTCCAGCCACCGCCGGATATCGAAATACATCCCCCGTTCTTTCTGGTACTGATCATAATCATAGGCAAAGCAGATCATGGGTTTTTCCAGTATGGAATAGTCGAAGAACACGCTGGAATAGTCTGATATCAGGATATCGGAAGCAATCATCAGTTCATTGAGCGATGGATAAGCGGAAACATCCCGCACACGCTCTTCCCCTTCCAGGTTCATGGCCTGCAGCGCTTCGTAATGGGCCCGCACCAGAATCACCGTATCCTCTCCCAGCGCTTCCTGCCACCTTGCCCAGGACACCGGCGGAGCAAAAATACATTCTCTGGCGCTGTTTTTTTCATATTCCCGGAAAGTAGGGGCATAGAGCAGTACTCTGTCTTTTTCCCGCAGCCCCAAACGGCTGCGAATCTGCGCCCAGCGTTCTTTGGATACCCGACAGAGTTCATCGTTTCTTGGCAGACCTGTGATCTGACAGATACCCAGGTTTAACTGAAACACCCGGGTAAAAATATCCGCCTCATAAGCAGACTGGGTGGTCAAAAGATCCATATTCCAGCTGTTTTTGCTGCGAAAGGAAGTATTTCCATCCCCGATATCCGTCCCCATCTTTTTCAGAGGCGTACCGTGCCAGGTATTGACAAAATACGTATGTTTTCCCCGCAGCCCCAGTCCCCTCTCCAGAGAAGAATTCGTCACCCAGCACCTGGCTTTCATGGCCGTCACGAAATAACGCAGGGTATCCGTCCTGATCTTCTCCCCCCGGGGAAGCTGATAATCCTCCGGGTGCTGAAATGCCCAGACGATCCGGCAGCCGTCAAACCGGGGATCCCGTATCATCTGTTCGTAAATCGCCCTGGGACTGTCGTTAAAAAATTTCCCGCCAAAACTGTTGAACAAGATCAGTTTTCTGTCCGTACGCAGGAAAATACGGATGAGATTTAAAAAGCAGGTGCCGAAATAATAATAAAGCATATACAGCGGTTTACAGTATTTTAAAAAGGATGCCAGTTTTTTCTTCATCGCAAAACCTCTTGATAAACTTTCTCCATTACCGAACGCACCTTTGCGCGGTCGAAAAGCCGTACCCGTTTTCTGTTATATTCTCCCATCCTTTTGCAAAGGCCGGGATCTTTTTGCAGCCGCAGAATCGCCCGGGCAAATTCCGGCGCACTGTGGGAATTTGCCAGCAGACCGCCTTTTTCATCGACGATCAGATCCACATTGCCCCGGATCCGGGAAGCCACCGCCGGCAGCCCTTTTGCCATCGCTTCCATCAAAGCCACCGACAAGCCTTCTCTGTGGGATGGAAAAACGAAAACATCTGCGGCTTCATAAACAGCCGGGGCATCGTTTCGATAGCCCAGCAGCTTAACGGTATCTTCCAGGCCGTATTCCAGAATTTTCATCTGAAGCTCCTGCTCCAGCTCGCCTTTTCCGCAGATCAGATAACGGATCTGTCTTCTGTCCATCTCCTGTAACGCCCGCAGCACCGTTTCATGGTTCTTATTGGCGTCAAGCTCCCCCACAGACAGCAGGCAGAAATCCTGTTCCCCCACCCCCAGGGAAGCCCGAAATCTCTTCCTGTCTTCCAATATTCTTTTCTCCAGCTGCCTGGAATCGATTCCCACTCCCGGGATACGCACCACTTTCCCGGCATGGAAGAAACGGGCGGCACGATCGTAATCTTCCTGATTGATCGTGATCTGTACATCCGTAAGCCAGGACAGAAGGTATTCCGCCGGGTAGTAGAGGAGCCAGTTCAACCGGGGCGCGCCCGAACAGAAATGAAAACCATGGGCTGTATACACCACCTTTAAACCCTCTTTACGAAATTTTCTGCCTGCCAGCCTTGCCAGCGCCCCGCCTATGGGCGTATGACAGTGTACCATGGCAAATTTCTCATCTTCAAAAAGCTTTTTCAGCATCTTATAAGCCTGTAAATTTTCCTTTCTGAAAGGCGATCGCTGAAAAGGAATCTGATGGCAGATTATGCCTGAATTTTTCAACAGCTCCCCTTTTCTCCCATAGGAGGAAAGATGGAAATTGGCTGCGTAATGGATTTCACATCCCTGCTGCTGCAGAAACTTTACATTATCCATCTCAAACTGCGGAATAAAATCGCCCACATGGGTGACCAACAGTACTTTTTTTCTATTCATCCTTTTGTCCTTTGCTGCAGCATCCAGTTTACCACTTTTCTGCTGGTATGGGGGCCGTCCAGATAATTATACGTTTCATGGAACCTGCGGTATTTTTCATCGTAGGACGCCTTCCCATCAAGACTGCAAAGCGCGTCGTATAACTCTTCCTTCGTACGGATAACCGGACCTGGCAGTTCTTCCAAATCCAGATAAAAATTCCGTATATGATTCCGGTATTCCTCCATATCATACATGAAAAACAGAATCGGTCTTTTCAGATTTGCAAAATCAAAAAATACGCTGGAATAATCCGTAAGCAAAACATCGCTGGCCAGATACAGTTCATTGATGTCATCCCAGTCTGTCACATCGAAAACAGTACCTGCAAACGGCGTAAGATCGATCTGCTCGGTTACAAAATAATGAGTACGAAACAGCATCACATACTCTTTGCCGAACTCTTTTACGAAATAATCCAGATCAAAGCCCAAAGTGAATCCGCAGCCGTTCCTGGTATGCTGATTATCCCGGAACGTAGGCGCATAGAGGATGACCTTTTTCCCCCGGGGAAGGCCCAGCTTTTTACATGCCATGTTTTTCTTTTCTTCCAGATCTCCGAAAAGTCCGTCATTTCTGGGATACCCCAACTCAATGAGTTTCTTTCTCTTTTCCTCTTCACTCAGCCCGAAAGCAGACGCTATTTTATCCGAATAAAAAGAAGAGGGGGAGAGGAAATAGCTGACCCGCTTTCCCTCTTTCACGTAATCTGCTTTCATTTCCTTTAAAGATACCACGTTATTGCCTTCCACGTCGATGTCGCATCCCAGACGCTTCAGCGGCGTCCCATGCCAGGTCTGAAGAAAGCACTGATCTTTTCCCGGAACAAGGCAGTGGCGGGTACGGGAATTCACCACCCAGTACTTTGCCCTGGCAAATGCTCTGTAATAAGCGGCGCTTCCCAGCTTTACCAATGTGGTGCCCGGATTATTTTCCAGCTGCCGGTAGCTTTGCGGTTCCCGAAACACCCAGATAAACCGGTAGCCCTCTTTCGCTTCCTTTTTCAGCATTTCCTCATAAACAGCCCGCGGACTGCAGGTGTACTGGCGTCCCTGGTACGCCTCAAAGACACAAAGATGATCGTCCGTCCTGCTGACGGCACGCACCAGAAAATACCGCAGCCTCCACAGGAAGCGCACGGTATATTTCACCGGGCGCCTTATGGCCGGATTTTGATTCACCAAACCAAGAAGTATATTCTTTATTTTCGCCATAACCGATCATTCCTCAATCCGGTATACTCGATATTCGTTCACATCGCCTACCGTCACATATCCCAGGCGGTCAAATGCCGCCCTTCTTTCTTCATCCGTACGATCCCATACAAAATAATTGCACTTTTCCTCTTTCAGCAGCATGTTCAGGGTTTCCGAATCCGCCTCGTCGCTGCTCATCTGAGAAAAGAGCCCCGCCTGATTCTGTGTCAGATTTTCATATTTAAATGCATTCCTCCCGTAGGGCATCAAAAAAGAGGCCTCATACTGACGGACGGAACAGAGCAGTTCATTGGGAACCAGGACTTTTACCTGCTCCACACCGCTTTCCCCGGCATCTTTTTCGATCATGTCACAGACCGGCACGGTAGCGGCAGGCAGCTTATACAGATTATCCGCCGCAGAATAATTTCCCTGAAAATACATGCAGGTCCCGCCTGCAATGATCACCGCCGCCAGAACGGCCCCGAACACATTTTGAAGCCACCGCTTCCGGAATAAGCCAAGGAAAGACGCTCCCGCGTAAGCGAACATCGCCGCCGTCGGAAGCAGCCACATCATCCGCCAGTATACAGACCGGCCAATGAAATATTTTATAATGATCCCGGCCGTAACCGGACAGAGATAGAGAAAGGCAAAGACGCCGGTAAGAACCAGCCAGAATCTGCTCTCCTTTCGCTTCCATCCGAGAAAAAGAAGCGCCAGAAAGGCGGCCCCCAGCAGATAAAGATACCAGCTGTCTCCCACATATTTTTCTGTCATTGAAATAACCGTATCCCAGGTTTTCGCCATATCTTTCACTCCTCTTTACCTTATCATAAGGTATATGGATGCATAAATCAGATTTGGTATGCAGCTTAATGCGCCGCAAAGCAAAAGCACCGGTCTTCGATATACCAGCGCACAGCCAATGCCTGCCATACCCATGGCAATGGCTCCCAGCATGATCCCCATGGAAGACACCAGACAGCAGGCCAGCATCAGAAACAAAAGCATCACGCTGTTGATCACCAGTCCCTTTTTTTCCTGTGCCGTCCGCAGACAGTAATAATATACGGCCGGAATCAGGGCCGCCGCCAAAAGCGCCTTCCCCTGCCAGATTCGCACCAGCAGGAAGGTTCCCTGCGTATACACAGAATAACCGGAAAAAATCTGAAAAAGGCACACCAGTATCAAAAAAAAGCCAAACAATCTTCTTTCTTTCCGAAAGAGCCGCTTCCCCAGAAGCGCATATACCATATAGGCAAAAGGAACGAAAAACAGCGGCATGACCGTATGCGCCAGGATCGCAGCGTGAATACCTGTGTTCTTTGCCGAAGAAGCCGTAAAGACCGGAAAGGGAGAAAGAATATACCTTGCCGGAAGTTCATCGTATGCTTCCCCCGTATAGGGGTCTACCGTATACATTTCATCCGTCTCCTGAGCAGCCACCGCAGCTCCGACATAAAAAGCGTCGTCATCATCGACATGGCGGCCGGCCACAGGCGCCAGCGTCTGTATGGCAATCAGACCCACCGCAGCCCATACCGTCCATGGACACCCTTTGAACTTCTGCGCAATCTTTTTTATCATCCGGCCGTAAAAAGTAAAATTCAGTACAAGAGACAGGGTACAAAGTCCTATGACGATTCCCGTATACAGATTGGAAACAAAAGTAAAGCTTCCTCGGTTTAATACGTAAGGTACGGTCACCAACTGGCAAAGGCCAAGCATGATGATAAGTCCGGAACAGTAATTCAACATCAGAGAATCTCTGTTTTGCTGTGAAAACTTGGTATAAAGCATCCCCAGCATCACCGGTATCAGTCCAAACCATATCAACGCCATCATTATCTGTGATACTCCCATCATTCTTCGTCTTCTCCCCGTACTTCCTTCATTTCGTCCTTCCAGATATTTCTCTCTACCTGTGCCATCCTCATACGCCTGCGGCGTTTCCATACCATCAGAAGATACCATACCAGCAGGCTTAGAAGCCCTCCGGCCGCAAACCAGAAAAGATTACTGTATTTCCATCGATAATATACCTGAATATCGTGGTGCGTCTGCACCTGTTCAAAAGTATAGCCTTCGCTTTCTGGAAGCTGCTCCAGCTCTTTTCCGTCCACATAAACCCGGTACAGTTCATAATCCTTATCACCATTAAAGGTGACCGTGCAGTTTTCATCCCGGTAAACGCGGCATACTTTATCGGATATCTCGCCGTTTTTTACCTCTGCCGTGATCATAAAAGCCGGAATCTCAGAGAAAAAAACCTGGATATGATGTGCCTGCTGAATATTTTTCAGCGTTACTGAATTCCCCTCTTCATCCGGGCTGACCGGTTCGCCGTCCACCAGCACATAATCCAGCTCGTGATGCTCATCCGGCTCAAAATATACCGTCACATCTTTGTCTCTTCGGATCATCTGCGACTGCTCAACAACGCCGTTTTTCGCCTCCGCAGATATCTCAAACAAAGGAATCTCCGTACATTTCACATGAATCGTATGATCCTGGGTGATACTGCGGAAAGTATACCCCGCCTCGTTTTCCTCGACGGAGATATTCTCCCCGTCCACCGTAATTTCCTTTACTTCATAGTTTTCTTCAGGCTGATAAGTAATCTCACAGTCCGATCCTAAGTCTGCTCCCTCAATGGATTTGGTGATTTTCCCGTTATCAATGGAAGTATGGACGTTATAAGCCATGGGCAGCGTGGCTCCATACAGCGCAATCCTTCTGGGATTTCGTATGGCGCAGCCCAGTACAAAACTCCCGGGCGAAAGTTCAGAAATCGATTCCGCTTCCACCACTTCCGAATCTGAGGAAATGTTCATCTGGTATTCTCCCAGAAGTTTCTGTTCCTTTCTGGAATAAATCTGAATATTCCCGTTATACTCCTTATCTCCGTCATAGGGCAGCGTGACAAGATCGTCTCCGCAGACGCAAAGATCCTGGAAGGTACCGCCTGCCCCGACCTCTACCATATTGTCAATTTCACGAATGGTATTAAAATCCGCATCCGTTTCAATAAAATTGTAACCGCCGGCGCCGCCTTTCTGAATCAGATAAGTATCATCATTCACACTGTAATCAATGGCGTGTACATTCCACTGATCCGATATTTTCACTTTTCTCTTGAACTTCAGAGTATCCGCGTCCACAATGAACAGGCAGCCCTTATTGGCCGGATCCAGGTTTTTGCCTCCTGCTATGATGATCTCATGGGTACCGGGATTATAAGCCATGCCGTTTCCATGTTCATAATCCTTTTCCTCAACTTCCAGAGCGACGCTGTAAGGCGTCACAGGATTCCCCTGTGCATCCGATCCGCCTTTATAAAACGCCACCAGTTTGTCCGGAAGCATCTCCTCATTGGAAGAATTGATAAGACAGACAATATATGTGTCCGTGCTGCAGACCGACTGCAGATTCGCCGTATTGTTTCCGATTTCATATTCTGTCAGCAGAGTCCATTCTGTGTTTCGAAACGCATCCGAAGATTTCAGATCTGCCAGACATTCCACGGGGGAGCAAAGAAAAAACACGGCCGCTGCGCAAAATATTCCCTGCACCCACAAACGAACTCCATGAATATTTTTCATAACTTTTTCAAGTCCGGACAAATCAGACTTTACACTCCTGCAAATTATTGAAATTCCCCTCATAATATATGCGGCATGCATATTTGGGTTATTATATCACATATGATGCTTTTGTGCAAAACAGCTGCCATCCAAAAGCCTTTTCAGGAAGGCTCTTCCTCCGTCTCCTGAAACCGGTATAAGATATAATTCTCTGTACGGGCCAGCAGCACGCAGCCTGCCTCCTCCAGATAGGATTCGTCCGCTTTCTCTTTTGGAACCGCCAGATATTCCGTCTCCGTCTGAATCAGAGCGTTTCTGAACGTCTCCAACTTCACCGGTTCGCCGTAATAGAGCAGATCCATAATAATCTTCTGTCTTTGATACCACGGACTGTCTTCATTCATACGGGCAGTGATGGTGCTGCCTGCGCGGTACAGCACCGCGTCACGGTGCAGCACAAGACGCAAAGAAGGGTCATACTGTCTGGCCATCGTATTTAAATCCCGGTCGAAAACCACCCGCGGCTCTTTTTTATCACTGTCCTGATGGATCAGCTCACAGATCGTCCGCAGATCATCCGGTACTTTATATACGTTTTCGATCATGGCAAAATTCTCCACCACTCCCTGCAGCGGAACGCCGACCATAATCATGACTCCCGCAGATACCAGGCCAAGAACCACCCTTTTCCACAGCTTTTTCGCATAGAAAATCAGACGAACGGCATAATAAGCCACTCCCGGCACCACCGGGAGCATCCAGAAAAAGCGATAATATTCATTTTCAAAATTCACCTTCGGCACAATGTAGTTTACCAAAAGAGGATTATAGGCCGTCAACAGCAGAAAGATCGTATAAAACAGAAAAATCCCCGCTTCCCGATTTCTGTGCCTTAAAAGGCTCCAGAGAATCCCTGCCAGAAACAGCGCCGGAAGAAGACAAGTCCCCCAATATTTCTGCAGACAAACCCATACAAATCCTAACCCGGATTCTTCGATTGATACTCCGCCCATGTTTCCTCCTATGACGCCATGAAAGTAACCCATCCCATCTTTTCCGCAAAATAGATTCCGGCATACAAAAGCGAGGGCAGCATGCAAAGTATCCAAAATCCCAAAGCTTTCGCCTGTTTCCTCGCAGCAAGAACCGGAAGGATGCCCGCGCTGACCGCCACCGGCAAAATGATGGATGAACCTGAAATCGCCACGCCTCCAAGAGATATCAGCAGAAGAACGATCCATACATTTTTATCTTTTGGCCGCTGCCAGAACCAGATACTGCAGTACAGTATCAGCGGAAAAACAATGTTTGCCAGGATCGATTTGCCCTCATAATTTCTGGTGAAAAAAAAGAAGCCCGGCGTATACACCGTATAAGTAAACAGCTGCATCAGGCAGACAAAGCAGACCATCAGATCGGCCTGTTTTCTTCCCCCGTGAAAAAGCCGCTTTCCAATATGGTAAATGATCAGATTGGATACCAGCACATTAAATACCGGCATTACAATCTTGGCCTGAACGATGGGATGCATTCCCAGGATCTGGCACCACACCGCATTATGCATTGGATAAGTAGAAAATACGTACCTTGCCTGAAACGTCTCATAAATCAGGCCGGTATAGGGATTGTATCTGCCCAGTGTATCCGTATACAAAGATGTGCTCACCATTCCGACATAATAAGCGGCGTCCACTGTCGTATCCTGATAACATACCACGATCAGACACTGAATCAGAATCACCAAAGCCACAAGAAAGAAAAGCAGACCGTGAGCCTTGACAGCGCTTCCCATTTCCTTTATCTGCCAAAGCCACTGTTTCCGAAAAGCAATCACAGAAAAGACAATAAGCGCCGTCAGCAAAACGGCCCAGACCGCGCTCAGTACATGCAGCGGCGCCCAGGAAAGGACCATCGGAACCGCCGCAATCTCAAACAGAGAAAAATACAGTATATACCCCAGAACCAGGGACAGTGACGCCTCTTCCCGCATCTTCAGTTTTCGCATCAAAAGATTTCCCAAACAGAAAAAAACGACAAACTCTAAAACCAGCCCGATTCCGGCTTTTATGATTTCCGCCATTTTGTGTTTCCTCCTATTGCAGAATCTCTCTGCGTTTCTCTCGTTAACCGCAATTTGCGTAGACTATCTTAACATAGATCGCCGTTCATTTCAATCTGTATGCCCATAAGACTTACTGTATCGATTTCCCATCTCCAAAGCCCTCGCCAGCCGGTCCGTCCCATATGTCCCGAAATCTTCACCGTCATGCTCCTTTAATACCGTCCAGGCGCTCCAGAGTATGTCCTGACAAATCTCATAAATACGGATTTTCTCTTTTTCCTGCTGGGTGATTTCCCGCTGGAAATAATACTGGAAAAACAGTTCCTCTTCGTCCTCGTCAAATCCGCTTTCCAGCAGATGGGAAGCCAGATCCCACATGGGATCATTGTAACCGGAATATTCCCAGTCGATCAGATACATCCGCCCTTCCCCCGACATCACAAAATTTTCCGGCACCAGATCATTATGGCAGGGCTTTCTGTCGGTTCCCAATTGTTCCAGACGATTTATAAGACGGTAAAACAGCCGGTCTGCCTGTTCGAACCCTTCATAACAGGTCACATTCCTTTTTCCGATCATCCTTTTATATTTCTCATATTCTTCCCGGACAGAAAACTCTCCCTGCATACAGACAGCCGAATCGTGCAGCCTGCGCAGCAGATTCGTGGTTTTTCGTATGCTGTTCTCCAGTCTGGCCGTCTTGCCGTTCAGCGTGACGCCGTCTGTGATATAGCGGGTAATCTTGATCCCGGTATCCGAATCGAAATAGACATTTTCCGGATTCAGCCCCAGATGAAAGCCTTCCAGACTGTTATGCTCTTCTCTTTTCCGATCCACCATCTCTTTCGTACAGGCTCCCGGTATCCGTAATATAAACCATTCCCGCCGGCATTTCACGACAAAATTGGAATTGGTCATACCGCCGCCCGCCCGGACCTCCTGCACTTCCTTTTCATCTATCCGCAGACATCTGGCCAGTATTTCTTTTGCCTTCTGTTCTCTGGCTCTGCGTTCCCGGCGCAGAATCTTCGGATACAGCCGGTTTTTCACCATCTGATAATGCTGTTCGTCCTCAATCACCGTCCATACCAGATCATTGACCCGGATACCGGTCATTCCATGGGGCCGCCCGATCCCTTCCAGCACGTATTCGTAATTCAGCATAGGGTTCGTGTTGCTCTGAAAGTATTCCAGCATCTGTTTATACAGATCCTGCGTAATTTTGCTGATGCCGACCGCTTCGCCGTCGATGTGATTCATCTGGCGGATATCCTTGGAAATCCGAAAAATAGTTCCGTCCTTTGCCAATTCCACATAAGCCTCATCCCTTGACCCGCTGGGAACGGTGACCAGCATACCGTTGTCACAGGATGAACCCAATACCTCTGTGACAGCAGCTTCCTCAAAGACCTGATTACTCTCCACCAGAAGGAAGTCTTCCTTTACGTATGGCGCCGCCAGAGCCAGCGAGGTCATGGTGCCGCTCCACTTATAGCGGGGGTTGGAAACCAGGATCAGATTTCTGTTTTCATAATACCGGCGATACTGCTCCTCTTTTCCGCCCACCACCATCACGATATGATCGATGCCGTTTTTCTGCAGTATTTTCAGAATCCGATCCATCACATTGATATCCGTAAGCTTGAGCAGCCCTTCCGGGCAGGGAAAATTTCTGTTTTCTCCCGCCGCCAGTATCACCGCTGTATGTATGATATGTTTCACCTTACCCTCTCCTTTATCCGCCTGTTGAACATGGCGCTATTGTAATCAATTTTTCTTTCCCCGTCAAGAAAAGATCAGCCACCTGCTGGCTGCATAGTTCAGGATAATCACAAGGAGGTTGGAAAGAACCTTCACCGGCAGATCAAACCAGCCCAGTTTTTCCACACAGACAACCATCACCGCCAGATCCAGCAGTCCCGTCCCCGCCCGGCAGAGGAAGAAAGACAGAGCTTCCCGGATCAGTTCCTTTTTCTGAGAGGATCTGCTCTCAAAAACAAACAGCTTATTGGTAATATAAGCAAACAGAACCGCCGTAAACCAGGCCGCTGCCGTGCTGGCTCCCGTGCCCATATGTCCGGGATAGGCGCACAGAAAGTACGCCAGCAGATTAACCAGCGTAGTGCATCCTCCGAAAAAAAGATACAGAATAACCGATCGATATTTTCGCCAGAGTTTCTTTATGATTTCCGTCATGATTCTCTCCACTTTAAAAGGACGCTGCAAAACTTTGCAGCGTCCTTCTTTCCTTCTGTCAATGATACAAATCAGATATTCGGGTCAGTGGGATCCCAGTTCTGACTCGCCGGAATCTTGATGGTTGCCGGCTTGTCAAAGGGCAGATACATATTATCATTGATGATAACCTGCATACCCAGCGGACAATTGTCATAGATCCACTTGGCATCCCTTACGCACAGTCTGACGCAGCCGTGGGAAGCCGGTGAACCCAGCCTGTTGTACTCGCCTGCCGGCAGAGCATAGGGATTGGGAGCGCTGCCCGCCACAGAGTGGAACAGGATACCTGCCACGATTCTGGTACAGTACTGTCCATAGGAGGGACCCATCAGAGTTCCCCAACGAATCCTTTCAATTGTATTAAAAGGATATGTGTAGGTACTCTTCGGCGTAGGCGTCGCCGGAAGACCTACCGAACATGTCATGGCCTTCACCGGGATTCTCCATTTTCCGCTGGTGTCCTTGGCATAGATCGTAACCACACAGCTGGTACGGCTGATTTCCGCCCGGTACGCTTTCTGCTTGCCGATTATACTGGTCACATCCTGCACCAGTCTGCCGTTGGAACCGAAATAGAAACGGTAGGACGAATAAGCCGTATAATATTTATCCTTGTCAATACTGATATCCTGCCAGCCGGTTACCATAGCGCTGTTGGCCTTTGCGTTAAAGTAATACCAGTAACCGTTGATCTTCTGCCAGCCGGACTGTCTTGCGCCTTTGGTGTTGAAGTAATATTTCTTTCCGGAGATACTGCTCAGTCCCTTGAACATATATCCCTTCACGCCCCGGGCTCCGGTCGCCTTGAAGTAATAACGCTTGCCGTCAATATTCTGCCAACCTGTCAGCATCATGCCCTTCACGCCGCGTTCCCCGGTACGTTTAAAGAAAAATGTCTTGCTGTCGATATTCTGGAATCCGGTCAGCATCATGCCCTTCACGCCGCGAGCTCCGGTACGTTTGAAGAAATACGTCTTCTTTCCGATATTCTGGAATCCGGTCAGCATCGCGCCTTTGATACCCGTCTCGCCGGTCTGTTTGAGATAATAGGTCTTTCCTTTGTAGTCCTGCCATCCCAGCAGCATCTCGCCCTTTTCTCCATGGCCGCCGTCCGGCTCAAACATATAGGTTCTGGAACCGATATTCTGGATGCCGGTAAGGGTCACGCCTTTCACACCGCGAGCTCCGGTTGCCTTGAAGTAATAGCGCTTGCTGTCAATATTCTGCCAGCCCGTCAGCATCATACCCTTCACGCCGCGCTCTCCGGTACGTTTCAGGAAATAGGTCTTGCCGTCGATATCCTGCCAGCCCGTCAGCATCTGCCCTTTGGTTCCCAGATCACCATCTTTGGCAAAGTAATACGTTTTTGTGCCCACATTCTGAATTCCGGTCAGCAGCGCGCCTTTGATTTCATAAGCGCCGGTCTTCTTGAAATAAAAGGTCTTTCCATCGATATCTTTCCATCCAAGAGCCATCGCGCCCTTCTCGCCCAGTGCGCCTTCTTCTTCAAAATAAAAAGCGTATTTGGTCATCTGCTTCCATCCGGTCTGCAGATAACCTTCTTCATCAAAGTAATATGTCTTACCGTCGATATCCTGCCAGCCGGTTACTTCCTTCAGCGTTCCGGCAGCATCCGCCTCAAAATAGCGGATTCCCTGTTCTGTCTCCTGCCAGCCCGGCTCTGTGGCTTCCGGTACTTCCGGTGTGGGAGCAGGTGTCGCCGTCGGAGTCGTACTGGGCTCTGCCGTCGGTTCCGCGCTCACTTCCGGCGTCACAGATACCTCCGGAATCTCCTCGCCTGTCTGTTCTTCTGTCTCTTCCGGAGCTCCTTCTTCCGGACTTTCCGTCGGTTCCGGTGTCGTCGCAAGCGTGTCGTCCTGCACCGTCGGATCTGTCACGTTCTCCTGTACGATGTTTTTGTTTTCCTCCGGAGTCTCTGATGCGGCCCAGACGCCTGTGGTCATGATCAGACTCAGCCCAAGACCGGCCAGAAGTACTCTCCATTTTTTTCGTACCATACGTTTCCTCTCCTTTATCCAAAAACAACATGGTTATTTCGTCAGCTTGTCTCATCAACCAGCTCACTATAAATTTACACCATTTGCCCCAAAAAATCAACCGTCAACCTGTTGTCATTTCAGTATCTTTTTCAGCACCTTTTTCAGTTTTCTTTTGCATTTTCCCGCCAGTTTTCGCACCTTTTTCTTCCAGTCCTCGGGCAGAATCACATCGTAACCGCAGTACTTTTTCATGATATAGTCAAATCCCCGATCCCGGTAGTCCTGCCAGAATTCATCATACTGTTTTGGCTTTGCAGTCGGCGTCTGCATCCGGGAATGACGGTAAGGATATCCGGTACACTCCTCAACATCCAGATCATCCCTTGCCATCTCCCAGATCTGTTTCCCTTTTTCTGTGTTGACCATCACCAGAGAAACTCCCCTGTCGTCCTGGGCAAATCCCGGCACCGCTTCCTCATGGCCCCAGAAATCTGCGATGGTAATATCTCCCACTCTATTCTGATTCACATAAACACACTCAAAACAGGATGGCCTGGTGGCCAGCGCCTTGATAAAAATTTTGGTATACAGCCTGGAGGAAATCTTCTTTTTCCCTACGGTAATCGTTTCCCGATGGGTCTTCCAACCAAATTTTTTCTTATCCCTGAAATCCACAGCGCTGATGCGGCGCCGCTCTTCCCGCTCCCGCATGTCAAGAAAATCTCTCCACACTTTCGGCGACGGTACGCCGTAGCAGACCAGATCCATGGTCAGCAGTCGGTCATATTCCTTTCCCAGAAATTTATGCAGCGCACCGGTCTGGCATCCCGTCCCGGTAAAAAGCACCCAGCACCCATCCTGCAAATCTTGTTTCACCTGACGGTAAACCTGGCGCATATCGCTCTGTACGTATTTGGAGCCGCAAAATTCATCCCGCTCCCGCGCCGTCTGCGCACGCTTGTGAACCACCTTCCGATAACCGCGCCCTTCATAACCGACGCCGTAAATGACGCCGCCCATTTTCAGAATCTGATCGGAAATCGCAGTAAACGCTCCCCCCGACCGGCTGTTCATCAAAATCTCAGGATCTTTATGGCGGGCCGCGTATCCAAAGGGCGGATCATACTCTTTTCTTGTGGGATATCCGCTCTGAAAAGCGCAGGTTTTCAGGCAAAGGCCGCAGTCCACGCATTTCGCGCCATCAATCTGCGGATACAGAAAACCGTGTTCGTCTTCCTGCATGGTAATCGCTGATTTGGGGCAGACCTGCTCACAGGCTCCGCAGCCGCAGCATTTCCCCGGATCTTTTACCAATTCCATCTGTTTCACCTCCCGGTCTTTTGCCCCGCTATGATTTCAAAGCTCTCTCCAGAAAATCCAGCGAAGACTTACGATACGTCTGAATCAGTCCCCTGGTCTGATCCGGATCTTTTATAAAAAAACGTTCAAACAGAAACCTGTCGCCGCCCTGCAGCAGATGATCCTCCAGCTGCAGCAGCCGCAGCAGATCTTTCGTCCGGCTTCCCGTATCGGAATGGAGCATGGACACAAAGGGCTTTCCGTAAATAATGGAAAAAACCGTTCCATGGAAAGAATTGGTGATCACATATTCCGCTTCCTTAATATAATCCAGAAAACCATCCGGCGTCTCCATAAAGCAGGACTCCAATTCATTCTGGAAAAACCGGGTAGGGCGCCTCTGTATGACAGGAAGACCGGTCAGTCTGGAAATATAATTTGTGAATTCAATGACCTCTTTATTCTTTTCCATCATATAGACAAAAATATACTTCTCCTTGTGCGGCAGCGGCGTCCGCAGCTGTTCATAATCCTTCTCATCCAGCAAAAGGGTGGGATCCAGCGTCGTCTCCACTGGAAGTTCTGTCAGATTCTGTATCAGCGGTCTGGCGCTTTCTTCACGGACTGAAATGCAGGAAAAATCCTTTAATCCTCTCTCAAATTCCGTCTGATATTCCGGCAGGAGATAATCCGTCCCCACGCTGGCCGCATAAGAAATCTTCCGTACCCCTTCTTTTAGGAATTCCAGCATATAGGCAGGATCTCCCCCCGTATGCTGTACATTCCACACCTGATCGCTTCCCACGATACAGGCATCCAATTGGAAATCCTCTTTTTTTAATTCCTCAAAGGTATGGCATTCTTTTGTCAGATTAAAATTCTTTTCGATAAAGGCGTCATACTTCCTGCTGCGCTTCTGCGCATGATTGCCCTTCAGCGCTTTCCCCATTCTTACTATCTGTTTCTTTACGCCCCGATACCCATAAAGCGGGTGGTACAGTCTGTCTATGACCGCTGGCCGGTAATTGATCACTACCGGTGTAATCCCCATATTCTGAAGCGTTTTCTGCAGCGCCCAGGTCTGCAGGCTCGCTCCGTAATTATGGGCGCTGTGAAATGTTACTATTCCGGTTTTCAATCTCCTACCTCCATCAATCCATGAATGTTCATACGATTTTGATCCATCACTTCGTAGCGTACCCGGTCTTTCGTCTTCTGATACAGCTGCGTTTTTGTAAATTCTTCATTGACGCAGAACACGTCAAAGTCAACGCCCTTTGTAATCATATTGCGGATTCTCGTCTGATACCCGTACTTTTTGTCGAATTTTGTTCTGTCAAAATCGATCAGACTGCAGATCTTTTTCCCTCTGAAATAACTCAGCTTCTTCAGATTCATCAGACCGCTTCCGTAATAATAAATCACCTTATCAAATTTAACGGTTCCAAAGCATTTTTTCAGTTCTCTCTCACACAGGGATTTCAGTTTTTTCTCTGCATATTTTGTATGCCAGCCCATCTTCAGATACAGCCATCGGATCAGGTACTCTCTTAACAGGCCGTCGATTCCGGAAAGCAGCGAAAAGTATCCCACCGAACGATCCAGTTTCCGAAGCACCGTGGTGTTTTTCTGTGCAGCCCGCGCCTGAAATGCCAGATAATAGTGGTCTTCTCCCACAGCAAGTTCGTTGACATCCTGTACGATCTTTTCGAATTTCTTCCTGTCTCCAATCTCATCTGCATAGATCAGAATATTTTTCCCTTCCGGGCGCGCTGCCTTCTCACAGGGAACCAGCTCGCCGCGCCCCAGGCAGGTATCCAGTACGTTGCGTGCCGTCTGTGCACTGTCATAACAGCAAAATTCCGCCTGGAATTTCGGATAGCCTCTGTTTTCTCCGTTGATTTCCGATATCAGTTCTTCCACCGTATCCGCGATGGGGAACTCCAGGCTGTTCAGATCCAGATACATGCCGCGATCTCTCAGATATTCCTCCCGATCGTAGGTAAACAGTATGATCTTCCTGCCGGTAACGGCAAAATCAAACATAATGCTGGAATAATCGGTCACCAGCATATCCACTGCATTGAGGAAATCATAAGTTTCATATTCACCGATAAACGGCCGCACATGATGAAATACAGAAAAATCGATTTCCGTTCCCACAAAAGGATGCAGTTTGGTAAAGAAAATCTGCCGGTCTGTCAGGCGCTGATCGATTTCAGACAGATACTGGTAAATCTGCTTCAGCTGAGCGTCAAAATCTTTTTTCTGCAGCGTACCGCGCCAGGTAGGCATATAGGCAATCAACTGCATATTTTCCAGGCCGTGTTTTTTTCTGATTTCCCTGGACATACCGTCTTGAAACAGCGCGCTGTTTCTGGGATAACCGGAAAGCATAATATCTCCCGGGAAAATGTTCCGTATCATATAATCATCCAGAAAAATATCTCTGGAAAACTCATTCTGATAAAGAAGATAATCGGCGATCAGGAAATTTCTCTGGACATTTCCCTGGCCGTACTCCCTTCCGGGAACGGTACGTCCCATGCCCTTCAGCGGCGTTCCATGCCAGGTATTCAGATACACCTGCTCATCCTTTTTAATATAATATGTAGGAAAACTGGTATCTGTAATCAGATATCCCGCGGTGGATAACGCCTTAAAATATGCCTTGCTTCGCAGCATCACCGGCTCTGCCCGCTCCAGACGGTATGCCTTCGCCAGCTGGGAAAATCTTGACTGCAGCCCTTCCGTCATGGTCACCATTACCCTGTATTCCTTATAAGCGTCTTCCTGGAGAATGCGAAGAAAATTAAAGATGTTTCCCGCCAGGTCGTCGCCATGCTTTGACTCCAGCAGAATCAGTTTTTTATCCACCGGATATTTCTCATAGGCCTTCGTATATTTGTAGCTGTCCGGCATTTTAAACAGCCTTAAAAATTTGAAATTTTTCAGGATGGCCTTTTTTCTGGGCCGCCGGATGACTCTGGCAAGCTTGCGTGTCCTGCCCCGGGTCTTTCCCAGCCACCACCAAACCTTTGGCGGCAGATACTGAAACAGCGTCACCGCAGCCAGCATCTTTCTTTTGCTGAAGTAAAGCTTTCCGTTTCTCTTGATTCCGGGAGAACAGGAATATTTCAGATAATGGTTTTCTCTCCAGTTCGGAAAATTATCATCCAAAAACCGGTGTGTTTCCCGAATCATTTCCTTTTTCAGGGCCAAATCGGCTCCGGAATTTTCAAAAAGCGCCGGATAACGGAAGAAGAAATGTCTGGCGCAGATATAGGCAAGCTCATCGCGGTACTGCTCTTCATAGCCATTCTCCCGCATGAACGCCATAATATTTTCAAAAGCCGCTATGATATCCAGCGTCGCCGCCGAAAAAGTGCTTAAAAAGCCGCCCGTGCGCCGGTAATAATAAAGTGCCTCGGGAACGATACCGATATTTTCTGCCAGGCAGACCAGTTTCAGCACATAGGCCAGGTCTTCAAAACGAATTTTTTCCGGAAAGCGGACCTTCAGAAACAATTCCCTCCTGACCAGTTTGTCCCATGGGAAAGGAGAAATCCAGCACATTTCGAAGGGATACTGGCTGATGGAAAAGTTCTGGCTGGCTGTCATCAGATCTCTGGCTCCTACGACATCGTTATCCATATTACTTTCATAAAGGCTGTTTTTGTTGCAGATGACCACATCATTGTGATCTTTTTTCGCCTTGCGGTACATGAGTTCGCACATCCGGACGTCCACATAATCATCGCTGTCGACAAAAAGCAGATACTCCCCGGACGCATGGTCGGCCCCATAATTTCTGGCATAGCTGACGCCATGGTTCTCGATAGACAGCACCTGCACTTTCTGCGGATATCGCTCCTGATAATCCTCCAATATGGCCAGACTGTTGTCCGGACTCCCATCATTGACTGCAATGATTTCGATATCCTCCATCGTCTGATTCACCAGACTGTCCATACAGGCCGGCAGATAACGTTCCACATTATAAACCGGTACAATGACGCTGATTTTTACATTTCTTTTACACATTTTTTTCTCCTTGTTCTAAAATATGCTTTTTTATCATAGCATATTAACCAATGTATTGCAATAACCTGCGATCTTGACAGATTTTCCCTGATTTCCTAGAATATAAATCATCAGCAGGAGGAATATTAGAATGGAACATAAAAAATTCAAAATTGACAACGCCGTTATACTGGCAGCCGGATTCTCCTCCCGTTTTGCCCCCCTGTCTTTGCATACGCCAAAAGCGCTGCTGAAAGTAAAGGGAGAGATCCTGATCGAGCGTCAGATCCGGCAGCTTCAGGAGGCCGGTATCCGCGATATCTATGTAGTCACCGGATATCTTGGCCAACAGTTTGATTATTTAAGAGAGAGGGCCGGCGTCTCTCTGATCGAAAACAAGGAATATCAGGTGCGAAACAACCATTCATCCGTCTGGGCCGCCAGGGATGTCCTGGCCAACACTTACATCTGCAGTTCTGACAATTATTTTACGGAAAATCTCTTCACCGACGCCGCAAAGCGTCCATACTATTCCGCGCTGTATGCCGACGGACCCACAGAGGAATACTGTCTGACCACCGACAGCAGCGGCCGGATCACCGATGTCACCATCGGCGGATCCGATTCCTGGTATATGCTGGGGCATGTGCTTTTCGACCAGAGATTTTCTTCCTCCTTTCTTCACATCCTGGAACGGGAATATAACCGACCGGAGACGGTGAACCTCATGTGGGAAAACATCTACATGAAACATCTGGACGAGCTTACGTTATATATAAAAAAATATCACGGCAGCGCTATCCGGGAATTTGATACGGTAAAGGAACTGGCTGCCTTTGATCCTTCCTATCTTTCTTATCTGATCTAAGTTTCCAAGAAGAAAAATACTGCCCGGCTTTTGCCGGGCAGTATCGCAGCGGACAGGGAAGTGTTCTTCCCTGTCCGATTTTTCAGCTGGTCTTCCTTGGTTCTCCCAAACCGCTTTCGATCGCCTCTGTGATCTCCTTGAGCGCTTTCTCCTCATCCGGTCCTTCACAGACCAGTTCGATCTCATCGCCGCATTTCACACAGGCTCCCAATACGCTCAACACGCTTTTTGCGTTGGCGGTTCCATCTCCATGGGTAAAGGTAATCAGCGATTTGTACTGGATTGCCATATTACAGAGGAGCCCCGCCGGTTTTAAATGCAGTCCGGAGGGATTGTTAACAACTAATTTTTTACTGACCATTTCCTTCCTCACCTCAGTTTCTTTTATTCCAGTTCTGAAACATGTACCAGCGTTTTCACAGGCACCAACAGTTCATAACCGTCCGGCAAATCAGCTTCCAGCTGTATCTCATAATCTCCGGCCCCTCTGTCCTTCATGTCCGCAGAGAGGGAGATCTCATCAGCCGTAAGGTCATTTATCTGTCCGCCCGTTTCTCTCACCCGAACGGTTACGCTGTCCGTATCAAATACCAGTCTCAATTTATCATCCAGATTCTCTATGGCGATATCTCTTGTCGCCACCCGGAATTCCTGACTGCCTTCCGGGATAATACTCACATTGACGATGGCCGTCTCCACATTATTGGCGACCACCAGATCATCCGGCATATATTCCGACAGGGTAAGCCTGGTCTCCACATCACTGTCCTGTCCCTCCAGCACGACGGCGTCCGCCGGAATTTCGATGGTATTGCCTTCAACCGCCAGCTGCGCCAGAGCCTCATCGGTGCCTGCCACGGATATGGTGGAGGGTGTGATCGTCACATCGCCGACCTGATAGCCCGGCGCGGGACTGCCGCTGTAGTTCACCGCCAGCTGAATATCGCCCCGTACTCTCCACAGATCCACATGGATATCCACCACCGGCTGGCCAATATCGAATTTCAGATAATTCATTTCCGTTTCATCCAACGTGTCCTGATTTTTATCATAGATGATCAGGCGGCTGGTAATCGTGGTATCTTCGTTCATCGGAGTGGTATCCACTTCCGCCATCACCCGGTCGATTTTATCAATCAGCGATTCCGGACCAGTGATCGTTACCTTCTCCGGATTCGCCTCCATGGTGCCCACTTCATAATCCGCGCTGGGCGTGGTATCCCCCGCCGTCACGGTGATGGTGAAATCTTTGCTGACCATATCCTCGATTTCGATTCCTATGGCCGCCGGCACCACGGATATATCTTCCGCCGCCACCCGGTCGCAGGTTGCCGTCACCGGCACCATGACCGGAGTGGTATCCATATCCACGATCTGGGTCAGATCCGCCACTGCCTGAATATCGCCCGTCCGGTTTTCCACCACAGAGCTGTTGCCCCGCAGGATCACCGTCACCATCTGCTGCTGTTCCAGCACCTGGTATGTCTTGCCCCCGCTCTCCAGGTAAGCGCTGTTTTGTATGGTAACCGGCACATCGTAACTGGTCACCACCACGGGATCGTTAATATTGGCTACCAAAAGCCAGATGGCAAGTGCAATGGCAAGAGACAAAATTTTCAGGAGCAGATTATTCGTGAGTTTCTTTTTTATCATTCTTTCTCCTCCATCTCCTCTTTTTGTCTTTGTCATCTTCCTCCGGCTGGTCGCCCCTCTGCAGTTTGTACAGTTCCTCCCGCAGTTCGTTTGGCGCCACCGCCGTATAAATCTTTCCTCCCAGCGTATAGGACACGTTGCCCGTCTCCTCGGATACAATGATCGTCAGCGCGTCGCTGACTTCGCTGATCCCCACTCCTGCCCGGTGCCTCGTTCCCAGATTTTTATTAAGATCCATATTATCCGAGAGGGGCAGATAGCAGGTCGCCGCCACCACTCTGTTGTGCCGGACGATTACCGCGCCGTCGTGCAGAGGGGTATTATGTTCAAATATGTTGATCAGAAGCTGGCTGGTCAGAACCGAATCCAGCGGAATACCTGTTTTCTCATATTCCTTCAGGATCACGTTGTTCTCCACCACGATCAACGCTCCTGTTTTCACCTCTCCCATATCGTATACAGCCCGGATCAGTTCATTTATGGTCTTATCGCTGATCTTCCATTCCACCGTACGTCCGGTATCAAAGCGAATCAGCGTACCCAGCCGGTTTTTCTCGCCCAGCTGCTCCAGCGCACGCCGCAGCTCCGGCTGCAGGATAATAACCAGAGCCGTAATGGCCACCACGCCCACATTCCGCGCAATAAAAAGGATCGTATCCATCTTCAGCACATAAGCCAGAAACAAAAAGAGCAATATCAGAAGCAGCCCCTTCAGCAGCGTATACGCTCTGGTACTTTTCACCCACAGAATAATATAGTAGACGAATACTGCAATCAAAAATATTTCTATGAAATCTATGACTCCGATGCGGTCCGGAAGGGACAAGTTCATCCAGTACCGTTTCAGCAGTTCGATATATTTTTCCACCCACTCACTTCCTTTCCACAGCCGCATCCGCCCTTATCAGGAATGAAAATCCAGATTTTTCAACGACTCCTCCAGTTTTTCCTCCAGATCCTCCACTGCCGGATCCGGATCTTTTCTTTCGGAAACCGCCGCAGATTCCTTTTCCTGCACATTCTCACCGGGAACCTCTTCCGTCTCTATCGTCTTTACCGAACGGCTGGACTGCGTCATCTTAATCTTCGGCACAGCTTTCACATAATAATAGTAATCGTCATCCTCATACTGCAGATATTCCGCTCTGGTATAATCTACGTTAAATAAGAAGAATTCCAGCACCAGCATCAGCACGATCGCTCCTGCCGCGCCTGCAATCACAGACAGCACCGGAACATCGGCGTCCGTCAGGAAACTGCCCGCCACCTGCAATATCATGTAAAGAAGTCCGCCCGTTGTGATAGCCGCCGTCCAGGCATGATCCATGGACGCTCTGCGGATACAGTACACAACCAGAACCACAGCCACAAAAGCAATCAGATCCAGCCACATCCGCGGATTCTGCACCAGACCGTCCAGCAGCGCCGTCAGCCTTTGAGACAGTTCTGCAACTTCTCCGCTTTGCAGCATAACCGCTTTTTCCCCTACCAGTTTCATAAAGTAATAAAGGATTACGCCGCAGGCAGCAGAGACCGCCGAACCGGCATTGCTTACCAGTCCAAAACCGATGGGAACCGCACAGGGAATATGCAGCCCGAAAGACAGCGGCGTCAAAACCAGCGCCAGGGAATCCTTCGGCGCAAACCGCAGATATAAAAGCAGCAAAAGCAGGATCAGCACGGCTGCAAAAGCCGCCACTTCAATGCCAACCGCATAACAATGGCCCATTATGAGAAGACAGCCAAACACAACGATGGCTGACAAGGGCAGAATCGCGCACAGAAGCGCCAGTATCAACACGACAAACACGTTATTCAGAAGGGTCAGAAAACCCAGCATCGTATTGATATGGATAAAAACCGCCAGTGCCAGAATAAATTTCAGAACAGGATTCAGATACATGCTGAATTTCCCATAAAACGCCTTTAGTTTTTCCTTCCATTCTAAAAGAGCCGTCATGTCCGCTTACCTCCTGCAGTCTTCCCGGTTTTTTCTTTTCCGCCTGCTCCGTAATACCTTCGGGACAGCTCCTCCAGCCCGTTATAATACTGTTCCACTTCCTCACGGGCCTGTTCATACTGCCGGCGTCTTTTGATCCAGGTAATAACAGAATACAGGATCAAAAAGATCAGATAGCCGACGATAAATTCCACAACCACCACAAATATCTTCACTTTATGGAGATTATCCAGCAGATAATCCATATTGTAAGCGATAATCACACCCCACACCAGAAGATAACCCAGTGTGGTCTCAAAAAAATTCCGCAGCAGTCCCATGCCAATGTAATCCCCGCGGTGATGCCGGATAATACGCAAAGACTCCTTGCCGGTTCTGCTTTCAAATCGGGCCAGTTTTGTCATCAGGCAAATTTTCTTTTCATCTAACATAACTTACCTCAACTGCCTTTAAATTATTTTCTTTTTCATTGTAGCATAGATAAAGTTCCATGAAAAGTAATTTTTCAAAACCCGATACCGGTACAGGCTGTCAGAAAATAGATTTTTTCTGCGCCCCTCTGTTTTAAAATTTTCGCTATTGCATCTACCGTGCTGCCCGTCGTATAGATATCGTCTATCAGCAGAATTCTCTCATATCCCGCCGCCTCCGGTGATACCGCAAAGGCGCCCTTCAGGTTTTTTCTTCTCATCTGCAGCGTCATATCTTTTTGCGGTTTCGTATCCCGTATTCTCCGCACCAGATCCCCCCGCACCGGGATATGCAGACATTTTCCCGTCTCGCGGGCCAGGATTGCCGCCTGGTTATATCCCCGTTTTTTCTCCTTCTTCCGATACATGGGAACGGGAAGGATCACCTGCGGATCCCACCGGGTCAGAGTTCTTTGCGCCGCGTACGCCATCATTTTCCCGTAAAAAGCGCCGTACTCCGCGCGTCCGTGAAATTTAAAGCGGACCATCGAGCGCTGCGCCCAGCCGCTGTAAGGGAAAATCCCGTATCCCTCTTCAAAACTGTGACGGGTATGCAAACAGTCATCACAGAATTCTTTTTCCTCCTTCAAAATAAATTTGCCGCATTTTTTACAGTGAAACCCTTCCCTCACCTGCAGCTTTTCCAGACAACCGGGACACACCATGGTTCCCCCGAGCGGGAGAACCTGGTCGCACACCGGACATCGTCTGGGATATATACAGTCCAGTATCCACTGATACCATTTCATGCCAGATCCTTTCTCCCCCCACTCTCTTCTCTCATCCGGACAGACCGTTTATCTCATTCATTTCTCTGATCCGTCTGTCCAGGGATGTATATCGCTTCTGTTCCGTCTCATTATGTATCATCTCACGAAATGTCTGATCACTGCCCACCACAGTCACGCATCTGCGCGCCCGCGTCACCGCTGTGTAAAGCAGATTCCGGTTCAGCAGCATCTTCGGTCCCGCCAGCAGCGGCAGGATCACAGCCGGATACTCGCTTCCCTGGGACTTGTGAATGGTTATGGCATAGGCAAGCTCCAGTTCATCCAGCTGTTTAAACGTATACTCCGCAAATTTGCCCTCCTCAAATTCCACCGTCACCAGTTCACCGAAGGTATTGATTTCCCTGACGATCCCCAGGTCTCCGTTGAATACGCCGATCCCCCGCTGGACAGCGATCCCGTTCTTTCCCCGTATCTCCCACTCCAGCTGGTAATTATTGCGGATCTGCATCACCTTATCCCCCTCGCGGAACAGTCCGTCGCCGGATTCTTTTTCCCTCTTCTGCGGCGACGGCGGATTCAGATATCTTTGCAGGATCGCGTTCAGTCTCTCCACGCCGAGCAGGCCTTTCCGCATCGGCGTAAGCACCTGTATATCCGACGGTCTGGCTTCCACGTAAGGCGGCAGCTTTTCCTGAATCAGCGCGATCATCACCCGGATAATAATGTCCGCGTCATACCGTTTCAGGAAAAAGAAATCCTCGCTGTGATTGTCGATGACAACTTCTTCTCCGCGATTGATTTTATGGGCATTCACCACGATATCGCTCTTGGAAGCCTGCCGGAAAATCTTGTTCAGCTCCACCACACAGAACTGCCGGGAACGGATCATATCCTTGAGCACGCTTCCAGGGCCCACACTGGGCAGCTGATTCATATCCCCCACCAGAATCAGACGGGTGCCCACCGTCAGCGCCGAAAGAAGGGCGTGCATCAGATAAATATCCACCATGGACATCTCGTCGATGATCACCACATCCGCCTCGATGGGATTTTCCTCATTCCGTTCAAAGTGAACGTTGGCCGAGGAATCCTCCGCCATTCCGGACAGTTCCAGCAGGCGGTGAATGGTCTGGGCCTCATAACCCGTGGCCTCCGTCATCCGTTTGGCGGCTCTTCCCGTGGGCGCCGCCAGGCGGATTTCCAGTCCCTCGGAAGCAAACAGCCGGATGATGGCGTTGATGGTGGTGGTCTTGCCGGTTCCCGGGCCTCCGGTGATGATCAGCAGACCGTTTTTTACCGCCTCGGCCACAGCCTGGCGCTGGCGTTCCTCCAGGGAATATTCTGAATTTTTCTCAATCCGTTCGATTCTCCTGCCGATTTCCCTGTCAGAGGATTCGCTTTTGACATTCAATTCGCAGAGCATCCTGGCCGTATTCAATTCCAGATAATAAACCGGCGCGCTGTAAACGGCCGTGTGGCATTCCTTTTCCTGCGTCAGCGGATTGACCTGCGCATCCAGTTCCTTCAAGACTACCTTGCGCTCCACTGCCAGATCCGTGAGAAGCCGGTCCATATCGACGTCTCCGACTCCCAGAAGGGCGAACGCTCTGGAAAACAGCTGTTCCTTGGGAAGAAAGCAATGGCCTTCCGCCGATGCCTGTGCAAGGATATAAAGCAGGCCGCTGCGAATCCGAAAATCATCATCCGCCTGAATCCCTGCTTTCCTGGCAATCTCATCAGCTGTTTTAAAACCCACGCCCGGCACTTCCTCCGCCATCCGGTACGGATTCTCCCGGATCACGCCGTAAAGGCGTTCTCCATAATGCTGATAAATTTTCACTCCCAGAGAAATGGAGATTCCGTACTCGGCAAGAAAGAGCATCGCGCTTCTTTGCTCTGCTTTTTCCTGCATCTGCACCGCAATCTCCCGTGCTTTTTTTTCACTGATTCCTTTGATTTCCGCCAGACGTTCCGGCTCCTCTTCCATGATTTTCAGCGTATCCGCCCCAAATTTTTTCACAATCCTGGCTGCCAGCGCCGATTTGATGCCCCGGATCACACCGGAACTTAAGTACCGTTCGATAGCCGCCGCATCCTGGGGCACTCTTATCTCATAGCTGTCTGCCCGGAACTGTCTGCCGTACAGGGCATGTTCCGTATAACTCCCTTTGAGCGCCAGACTTTCCCCTTCCGAAATGCTGCCAAAGACCCCGGTGCAGGTCAACGATCTGCCCCCTGTTTTCAAACTCAGTACCGTATAACCGTTTTCCTCATTGCGGAAAACGATATGCTCCACATACCCTTCTACCTCTTCTGCACTTTCCTGTCTCATGAATCAGATTTTCCCCAGTTTCTCCATGATTTCATTATAACGTCCCGTGCCCTCCGCCACCGCGTGAGCAGGATTTTCCGCTGTCATCGTATTGATTCCCGTCGTTTCCTCAATCAGTTCTTCCAGACCTTCCAGCAAAGAGCCGCCTCCGGTGAGGATGATGCCCCGTTCCGCAATATCCGCTGCCAGCTCCGGCGGAGTCGTCTCCAGCACGCCGTGAATAGCCTCCACGATCTGCGCCGTGGTCTCTTTCAGCGCCTCACGCACCTCCTCCGAAGTCAGCGTCACCGTCTTTGGAAGTCCCGTAATCACATTACGCCCCTTTACTTCCATGGTATCCGTCTGCGGCCTGGGATAAGCTCCTCCGATACGGATTTTTACTGCTTCCGCCGTCTGTTCGCCGATGAAAAGATTGTGCACCCGGCGAACGTAACGGATGATCGCCTGGTCGAAATCATTGCCCGCGACTTTGAGGGAGGAAGATACCACCGTATCTCCCAGCGAAATCACTGCGATATCCGTCGTCCCCCCGCCGATATCCACGATCAGGTTCCCAAAAGGCAGCGTAATGTCAATGCCTGCTCCGATGGCGGCCGCCACCGGCTCTTCGATCAAAGTCACTTCCTTGGCTCCCGCCTGATAAGTGGCTTCCTCCACCGCCTTTTTCTCCACCTCCGTCACACCGCTTGGTATACAGATATTGATCCTCGGCTTTCGAAAAGCGCGGCGCCCCATCGCTTTTTGTATAAAATATTTCAGCATCCGTTCCGTGATCAGATAGTCGGAAATCACTCCCTGGCGCAGAGGACGGATAGCCGTGATATTCCCCGGCGTCCGCCCGATCATCTGGCGTGCTTCCTCGCCGATCGCCCTGATTCTGTCAGCGTCTTTATCATATGCCACCACCGACGGCTCCTTCAAAACGATTCCTTTCCCCTTAGCATATACCAGAATACTTGTAGTTCCCAGATCAATTCCGATATCCACCGCTGCCATATTATTCCCCTTTCCATGCTTTTCCTTTCCGGAAAAGCCACACACTCATTATATACAATTGCCTTCTAAATAGAAAGCGTTTTTTAGAGATATTTTCTGACGTACTGTCCCGTATAGGAGCCTTTGCAGGCGGCCACTTCCTCCGGCGTTCCGCAGGCGATCACCGTCCCTCCCCGGTCTCCGCCTTCCGGTCCGATATCTATAATATAGTCTGCCGTTTTGATCACATCCAGATTGTGCTCGATCACCACCACGGTGTTGCCGCCTTCTGCCAGCCGTTTCAGAATATCGATCAGCTTATGGACATCAGCGAAATGAAGTCCGGTGGTCGGCTCGTCCAGAATATAGATCGTCCTGCCCGTACTGCGTCTGCTCAGTTCCGTCGCCAGTTTGATTCTCTGAGCCTCGCCTCCGGACAGAGTGGTGGAGGGCTGTCCCAGACGGATGTAGGAAAGACCCACATCATACAGAGTTTCGATTTTCCTTCTGACGGATGGAACGTTTTCAAAAAACTTCATCGCCTCTTCCACCGTCATATTGAGAACATCATAAATACTCTTTCCTTTATATTTCACTTCCAGCGTTTCTCTGTTATACCGCTGTCCATGACATACCTCGCAGGGCACGTATACGTCCGGCAGGAAATGCATCTCGATTTTCAGGATGCCATCGCCGCTGCAGGCCTCGCACCTGCCTCCCTTGACATTGAAACTGAATCTTCCTTTTTTGTATCCTCTGGCTTTGGCGTCCGCCGTGGCCGCAAACAGATCCCGGATCAGGTCAAAAACTCCGGTATAGGTAGCCGGATTGGAGCGGGGCGTCCTTCCTATGGGCGACTGGTCGATATTGATCACCTTGTCCAGCTGCTCCACTCCTTCTATTTTTTTATGTTTTCCCGCAATCACATGGGCCCGGTTCAGTTTTCTGGCCAGCGCCTTGTAAAGGATCTCATTGACCAGAGAGCTTTTTCCGGAACCGGACACGCCAGTCACACAGGTCATCACACCCAGGGGAAAGGTCACGTCGATATTCTTCAGGTTGTTTTCCGCCGCTCCCCGTACCGTCAGGTATCCGCTGGGTTCTTTCCTCTGTGCCGGAACAGGAATTTTCAGTTTTCCGCTCAGATAGGCTCCGGTAACAGAATCCGGATTTTTCATCAGTTCTTCTGCCGTCCCGATGGCCACCAGTTCGCCGCCGTGTTCCCCCGCTCCCGGTCCGATGTCCACCACACAGTCCGCCGCCCGCATGGTGTCCTCATCATGTTCCACCACAATCAGAGTATTGCCAAGATCCCGCAGGTGATACAACGTCTTCAGCAGTTTGTCATTGTCTCTTTGGTGCAGTCCGATGCTGGGTTCATCCAGAATATATGCCACCCCCACCAGGCCGGAGCCGATCTGCGTCGCCAGACGGATCCTCTGCGCCTCGCCTCCGGACAGCGTCCCGGTAGCACGGGAAAGAGTCAGGTATTCCAGTCCCACATCCACCAGAAAGCCCACTCTGGAACGGATCTCTTTGAGAATCTGGGCGCCGATCATCTGCTGCATCTGGCCAAGGTGCAGATCTTCCATAAATTTCTGCAGACTGCGGATGGACATATCCGTCACTTCAAAAATATTCTTTTCTCCCACCGTCACCGCCAGGGAGGTCGGCTTCAGCCGCTGCCCCTTACACTGCGGGCAGGGGGTGATGCGCATGAACGCTTCATACTCTGCTTTCATACTCTCCGACCCCGTCTCCCGGTACCGGCGCTCCACATTTTTTATCAGTCCTTCAAAGGCCACATCATAAACGCCTTCGCCCCTCTGTCCTTTGTAATGAACTTTCACCTCTCTGCCGCCGGTGCCATGGATCAGAATATCCCGGATCTTCTGCGGATAATCCTCAAAGGGGGTATCCAGGCTGAAATCATACGCCTGGGCCAGAGCTTTCAGGATGGCGTTGGTAAAGCTTTTTTCATCGGTACAGGACTGCCAGCCCATCACCGTGATAGCTCCCTGGGAAATACTTTTGGACATATCCGGAATCATCAGATTCACATCAAATTCCATCCGGTATCCCAGTCCGGCACAGGCAGGGCAGGCTCCAAAGGGGTTGTTAAAGGAAAAGCTCCTCGGTTCGATTTCTTCGATGCTGATGCCGCAGTCCGGACAGGAAAAACTCTGGGAAAACTGCAGGGACTCCTGTCCGATCACATCCACCACCAGCAATCCGTCTGATAAAGCCAGGACGCTCTCAATGGAGTCTGCCAGGCGTTTTTGTATCCCCTCTTTTATCACCAGACGGTCTACCACGATTTCAATGTTATGCTTCAGATTTTTATCCAGCTGGATTTCCTCCGACAGTTCGTAAAGATTTCCGTCGATCATTACGCGCACATAGCCGCTTTTACGTGCCTGGGCAAGGATTTTCTCATGGCGCCCCTTTCTGCCGCGCACCACCGGAGCCAAAAGCTGGATCCGGGTTCTCTCCGGCAGTTCCATGATATGATCCACCATCTGATCCACCGTCTGGCGGGAAATCACCTTCCCGCATTTGGGACAGTGGGGGATTCCGATCCTCGCATAGAGAAGCCGGAAATAATCATAGATCTCCGTCACCGTCCCCACCGTGGAGCGGGGATTTCGGTTGGTGGATTTCTGATCGATGGATATGGCCGGGGACAATCCTTCGATACTGTCCACATCCGGTTTCTCCATCTGCCCCAGAAACTGCCGGGCATAAGAGGACAGACTTTCCATATAACGCCGCTGTCCTTCCGCATAAATGGTGTCAAAGGCCAGGGAGCTTTTCCCGGAACCGGAAAGCCCCGTCAAGACCACAAATTCATTTCTGGGAATATCCACGTTGAGGCTTTTCAGATTATTTTCCCTTGCCCCCCGTATTTTAATATACTGTTTTTCTTTATTCTGTATCGTCATATCGCTTTTTCCTCCGTTATTCCTTCTGATTCTATCACAGGAATGGATCATGCGCAAACATTTGTTCGTCTCATCACAGCAGGAAATCTGACAGAATACGGTTGCTGACGGAAATTCCATCCAGCGTCAGAAATACCCGCCCCTCCTCTTCTCCCATCAATCCCATCCGGCAGTAACGCTCTATGACCTGACCATACGCCTCCTCAAGGGAGATTCCGAACCGCTCGCGAAACGCTTCCGCGGACACGCCCTTTCGCAGCCGCAGTCCCAAAAACATGAATTCCTCCATCTGCGCCTGACGGTTCAGCGGTTCTCTGTCCCGCATCAGAAGCTGCGGCGACCTGCAATCCCGAAGATACTCCTCCATATCCGGCGTGTTGGAAAACCGGGTTTCCCCGGTCAGCGAGGCCGCGCCCAGACCGAACCCCCGGTAAGGAACCCGCTGCCAGTACCCGATATTATGTCGGCATTCCCGCCCCGGCAGGGCGAAATTGGAAATTTCATACTGCACATAGCCCCACTCCTGCAGATAATCAATCGACTCCCGATACATCCGGCGTTCCTCTTCCTCTTTTGGCAGATCCAGCAAAACGGGATCTTTCCGGGCAAAGGGGGTGCCCGGTTCGATGATCAGACTGTATAAGGACAGATGCTCCGGCCGCAGCGCCGCCACAGTGGAAAGCGTCTTTCTAAGCGACGCCTCCCGCTGCCCCGGAATCGCCATCATCAGATCCACATTGATATTATCAAATCCTGCTTCCCTGGCCGCCCGGTAAGTCTGCAAAAATTCTTCATAAGTATGTATCCTCCCCAACAGCGCCAGCTCCCTGTCGTCGGCCGACTGCAATCCGATGCTGAGCCGGTTGACGCCCGCTTTTTTGTAATCGCTCAGCTTTTCCCTGGTCAGGGTACCCGGATTGGCCTCCAGAGTAATCTCTGCGCGGTCTTCCAGGGAAAACCTGTCCCGTATTCTGTCCAGAAAACAGATGATCCATTCACTGTCGATGACGGAAGGCGTGCCGCCGCCGATGAACACCGTGGAGACAGAAGTTCCGGCAGGGATCTCGCACCGGGACAGTTCCAGAAGCAGCGCTTCACAGTAACGGTTCTGCTCCTGTACGCTGGCTCTTCCCGACAGGAAATCACAGTAGCCGCACTTTTTTACACAAAAGGGAATATGCAGATAGAATTCCATGCTGTTTTTCATATCGCCTCGCTCCATGACGAAAGGGATGAAACAACGCCGTTGTCCCATCCCGCCATTTTTTCATCTTATTTATCATCCAGTTTCAATACGCTCATAAAGGCTTTCTGCGGAATCTCCACATTGCCCACCTGACGCATTCGTTTCTTGCCTTCCTTCTGCTTTTCCAGAAGTTTCCGTTTTCTGGAGATGTCGCCCCCGTAACATTTAGCCAGCACATCCTTGCGCATGGCCTTCACCGTCTCCCTGGCGATGATCTTGCTGCCGATGGCAGCCTGGATCGGGATCTCAAAGAGCTGCCGCGGAATCTCCTGCTTCAGCTTTTCACACATTTTCCTTCCCCTGTCATAGGCGGAATCCGCAAACACGATAAAGGACAAAGCGTCCACTTCTTCGTGATTCACCAGAATATCCAGTTTCACCAGTTCGCTTCTTTCATATCCCAGCATCTCGTAATCAAAGGAAGCATACCCTCTGGAGCGGGACTTCAGCGCATCAAAAAAGTCATAGATAATCTCATTGAGCGGCAGATGATACCGCAGCAGCGCTCTGGTGGTTTCCAGATATTCCATCCCCTGATACTGTCCGCGGCGTTCCTGGCACAGATCCATGATCGGTCCGATAAACTCAGTGGTCACCATGATCTCAGCTTTTACCATGGGTTCTTCCATATAATCGATCTCCGAAGGATCCGGCAGGTTGGAAGGATTCGTCAGATCCACCACCTCGCCGTTGGTTTTATGCACCTTATACACTACGCCGGGCGCTGTCGTCACCAGATCCAGATTATACTCTCTTTCCAGCCGCTCCTGAATAATCTCCAGATGGAGCAGCCCCAGAAAGCCGCAGCGAAAGCCGAATCCAAGGGCGACAGAAGTCTCCGGTTCGTAAAACAAAGAAGCGTCGTTTAACTGGAGCTTTTCCAGCGCGTCCCTAAGATCCTGGTACTTGGCGCCGTCCGCCGGATAAAGGCCGCAAAATACCATGGGATTTACTTTTTTATAGCCCGGCAGCGGTTCCTCGCAGGGTCTTCTGGCATCGGTGATGGTATCGCCCACCCGGGTGTCTTTGACATTTTTGATACTGGCCGTAATATATCCTACCATACCTGCCGACAGTTCGTCGCAGGGGATAAACTGTCCAGCTCCGAAGTAGCCCACTTCCACCACTTCTTCCTCTGCTCCCGTCGCCATCATCCGGATCAGAGTTCCTTTTTTCACCGTACCCTCTTTGATCCTGCAAAATACAATGACTCCCTTGTAAGAATCGTAAAGAGAATCGAAAATCAACGCCTGCAGCGGCGCGCCGGGATCTCCCTGGGGCGCCGGAATCTTTTCCACGATCTGCTCCAGTACTTCGTCCACATTGGTGCCCAGCTTGGCGGAAATCCTGGGCGCATCCTCGGCCTCTATGCCGATCACGTCCTCGATCTCCTGAATCACCCGCTCTGGATCTGCGCTGGGCAGATCAATCTTGTTAATCACCGGCATGACGTCCAGATCGTGATCCAGCGCCAGATAAACATTGGCCAGCGTCTGCGCCTCCACGCCCTGCGCCGCATCCACGATCAGTATGGCCCCGTCGCAGGCCGCCAGACTTCGGGACACTTCATAGTTGAAATCCACATGTCCTGGAGTGTCAATCAGATTAAAAATGTACTCTTCTCCATCCTTAGCTTTATAGACGATCCGCACCGCCTGAGCCTTGATGGTGATCCCCCTCTCTCTTTCCAGATCCATGTTGTCCAAAACCTGGGACTGCATTTCCCGCTCCGTCAAAAGACCTGTTTTTTCGATAATCCGATCCGCCAGCGTGGATTTCCCATGGTCAATATGTGCTATAATACAGAAATTCCGGATTTTACTTTGATCCAAAGCCACGTATTTTCCTCCTAAACTGCAACTCATTTTCTACTAATCCTGTATTATAGCATAACAACCGGTCATTTGTCATTCACCTTTTAGGACTTTATCCAGAATCACCGCAAAAGGCGCCATGGCGTTCATCGCCTCTTCCACCGTATTCGTCTGAGCCCCCACCTCCAGCAAAACAGATTTCGGCCGCAGATCCAGATTATAACGATATCCTTTCAGATATACGCATCTGGTCAGCATGGGATAGTAGCTGGCCGCCACATATTCCAGCCGAAAGGAAAAGGCCAGATTTGCGCTCATATTCTCATTGGGCAGATAGGTCAGCGGACCGCTTTCGTTGGTATAGGATAAACCGTTGAAATACATGATCTGAGCCGTGGGCTTTCCGTCTATTTCCGTTACCAGATGGGTATCCTCTGAGACTCCGTCCCGATGGAGGTCGATGATAACCTCAATCGTGGGATTTTCCGCCAGGATCTGTTCCACCCCGTCTCTTGCCTGGTTATAAGCCTTACTGCGATCCTCGCTCCCATCCGGCATGATATCGTAGGTCTGAATATCATGAAGAACGTGATAACCATACTGGTCCCGGAGGATCTGAGCCAGATGTTCCCCCACTCCGATCACGCTGGTATTTACGTCTTTTGGATCGGAATCAGCAAACATTTCCTGGGAATGGGTATGGTAAATCAAAATCTGGGGCGCCTGACTGTCCTGCTTCATAGTCAGGTCATGTCCCATCAGTTCATCGATATTGAGCCCCGCCGCGTCAATCGTCGTGTTAGGATCTACCACAAAAAAATGATTCAGCAGATACTCAAAATCCCGCAGCCGTTCCAGCGAAATATCAAACTGGGGCGTTACCGTCTGCGCCGCCGCTTCTTCCTGCCCATCTTGCTGCTGCGCCTCCTGCGCCGCCTCGTTTTCCTGCGAAACCGCATCTTCCTGGTTTTCTTCCAAAAGCCGCTCCGCTAATGTCCTGCCATTCATTTCCAGGATACTCTCACAGGTAGATTCATCCTCCAGAATCTCCTGTGAAGTTTCGGTCTCCTCCGCATAAAGAAGACCCGGTACGTAAACGGAAACCGCATTCTGCATCACCTGCATCCCGATCCTGGAAAGCAGATGCGCCCCATTTTGTCCGTCCCGCTGCAGCGTCAGCGCCGCCTGATACACATTATAGAAGCACAGCCCCGCCAGCGCCAAGACCAGCAGTCCTCCCATCTTTTTTCTCTTTCTCAAAGACATCACCTGTATTTATATATGAATCTTTGTCATAACTTATACACAGGAAAATGCCAGATTCAGCCCCTGGGAGATGGTCATGCTCAGCTGCTTCAAGGTTTCATCCACATCCTTTGGCGTCACGAACATGGAAGACAGGCCGGGCGCAATCAGTTCGGCCAGAAACTCTTCTATCTCCGCCTCGTCAAGAGCTTCCAGCAGGTGCTCCACGGCATCATGTACGATAGTAGCCGCATCCACCACGGTCGGTACGCCGATCGCGATAACCGGCACGCCCAAAGACTCCCTGTTGATTCGATTTCTGTGGTTCATCACACCGGAACCGGGGTTGATTCCCGTATCCGTGATCTGTATGGTACAGTTCAGTCTCCTTGTGCTTCTGGCCGCCAGCGCGTCCACAGCGACTACCATGTCCGGCTTTGTCTCCTGCACCACGCCCCTTAAAATTTCCAGCGTTTCCATACCGGTTCTGGCCATCACGCCGGGGATGATGGTGCTGATCTCATGGACGCGGCTGTTTCCCGATTCATCCGCGCCATATTCCCGGATCACATGACGGTTCACTGCCAGATGCCGTACTACCGCCGGTCCAAGGGCGTCTGGCGTGATGTCCATGTTTCCCAATCCAGCCACCAGAATCCTTTTTCTTTGATCCAGTCCCATGATTTTCTGCAGATGGTTTGCCAGCTCACCGGCTATTTCCTGATGATAGGACTGCTCTGTCTGCGTAAGACCCGGAGCTTCAATCGTAATGTAGTGACCCCTTGGTTTTTCCATGATCCGCGCTCCTTTTTCCGACTCCACCGACACCACTGTAGTCCGGATATCTCTTTGACGGTCATAAGTCTCATGAATCACAACGCCCTCGATCTCCACCTGGTCTTTTTCGAATTTTTCTTTGCTTTCCACGGCAAGATCGGTTCGCACTGCGTATTTCGTCATCATTCCTTCACTCCCTATGTCTGTCTTCTGTTCTTTTTCTATTTTTCGCAATTCCCATGGAAATATGTATTGACAAACCCCGGGAAATATCTTAGAATAATTAAGCATGTTTACATTAGATCTCGTGTCTCTCTAATGTAGGATAGAATAATAATAAAAATGATAACGATCGCATATCGGAGGTGTACAAATTGGCAAACATTAAATCTGCAAAGAAGAGAATCCTGGTAAACAGAACGAAAGCAGCCAGAAACAAATCTATCAAATCCGCTGTGAAAACTTCTATCAAAAAAGTAGAAGCTGCAGTTGCCAATAAAGATAAAGAAGCTGCAAACAGCGCTCTGCTGGCCGCTATCTCTACCATTGACAAAGCTGCATCCAAAGGCGTATATCACAAAAACAATTCCGCAAGAAAAGTTTCCCGCCTGACAAAAGCAGTGAACTCTATCGATTGATTTGAATAAAATTTATTGTTAACAGCATAGAAAAAGACAGTCATCAGCCCTCAATGACTGTCTTTTTTGCTGTACTTGAGAATCATCAGTTCCACGCTGAGCGTGTCCGACAACCGCCCCGTCTTCACATCTTCTTCCGCCTGAAGGAAATCAGAGACCGCCTCTTCCAGCTGTTTTTTCGTATAGGCTCTGGCATATCCCAGATAATTTTTCACCACAAACCCCTGCAGCCCTGTTTTTGCGGCGATCTCTTTTTGACCGATCCCCTCGCCGGCCAGTTCTTTCACCTGCCTCAGATAGCGAAACTGCCGGGCCAGCAGGAAGAGAATGCGCATGGGCGGTTCTTTTAGCGCCAGAAGATCATAGTAAAGAGCCAGCGCCTGTTTCTGATTCCTTAAAGCGACGGCCCGGACCATATCGAAAATCCGATTAATCACCTGAACGCAGCAGATATCCTCGATATCCTGCCTGGTAATCACATCCCTTCCCATGGTATAAGACAGCAGTTTATCCAGTTCCCGGCTGATCAGATTCATGTCCGTCCCGGTCCCGGCCAGAAAGAATTCCATATCCGCCCGGGTAATCTGCTTATTCTCCCTTTTCAGAATACCAAGTATCCATTTCATCAGCGTCGCTTCATTCTGGGTGGAAAACTCCACGATCCGGCCGGTATTTTTCACCGCCTTATACATCCGGCTGCGTTTATCCACCTCCGATTCCACAAACAGCAGATAAAGATAGTCCGGCAATGCGGCCAGGTATTCTGGGAGTTTCTCACACTGCCCTTTGAAAAAGCCGGTATCCTCCAGCAGAATCACTCTTCTGTCGCTTAAAAAAGGCATCGTCTCCCCCAGGTCAATAATCTCTCCCGGCTGCTGTCCTTTTCCGCGAAACGCAGAGAAATTCATAGTATCCTCCCCTGCGCCCCAGGCCGCGCACAGCTTGTCCCGATACTGCTTTTTCAGATAATCTTCCTCCCCGCAAAACAGATAGACGTGTTTAAATTCCTGATTTTTTATATCTTCGATTATACTTTTCATACGGTTAACGATACCCGTTTTTGAAATATTTGTCAATGAAATGTCTCTATTTTCAGTTCATCCTGATTTTGACAGATAAAACTGACCGCGCCGTTCAGGCGGGTATCAAACACGAGGATCCCCCGCTCCTCCAGCCGTCTTTCCAGCTGGGGGGACGGATGGCCGTATCGGTTATTTTGACCGCAGGAAATCAGCGCAAAGGAAGGGGCGGCACGATCCAGAAACCCATCCCCCGTGGAGGAAGCGCTGCCGTGATGGGCCACCTTCAGGATCTGGCATCCAATCGCTTCTTCTGTCACCTTTTCCTCCCCCTCTCCAGTGAGATCCCCGGTAAGCAGCACCTTCAGCTTCCCGTACTCTGCCATCATCGTAAGGGAGCCGCTGTTGGCATCGCTTCCCTTTTCTTCTTCATCCGGATACAAAATCCGAAACCGGGTTTCTCCATCCAGCATCACATCTCCTTTTCGCAGATAACGGACGGGAACGCCGGATTTTTGAGCCGCCTCCTGTATGCTTTGATCTTCCTGCTCTCTCATCCACAAAGGCAGAAAGAGGCGCTTTACTTTTACACTGCCGCCCCTTGTCATTTCCTCCAGAATTTCCAGAATTCCGCTGATATGATCCTGATCGGGATGGGTGACAAAAACTCCTTCAATTATACTCCTGCCTCTCTGTTTGATATAAGGCAGAATCCGATAGGCCCCTACCTGCTGCACGCTGCTGCTTCCCCCGTCAATCAGATAACAATTTCCAGATACCGTCTCCAAGGCCAGGCAGTCCCCCTGCCCCACATCCAGCATGGTAAGACGAAACTGCGGTCCCGGACGCCAGCCAAGCGTCAGAACTGCCGCCATGATACCCGCCACAAAGAATATCCTGGCCCCACGACGTTTCCCTATGACCGCCGCAGCCAGCAAAAGATAATAAACGCCGGCCTGCCAAAGATCCGGCTGTCCGGTAACCAGTGAAGAAAAGGGCATCCTTTGAACTGCCAGACCAATTTCTTCGTACAAGCGCAGCGGCAGACATGCGCCCAGTAAAATCACTCTCCCGGCCATCGGCGCCCACAAACCAATCGTCGCTCCCAAAAATCCGCTGGCCAGCACCAGAGGCAGCAGCGGGATGACCAGCAGATTAACCGCCAGCGAAAACAAGGGAATCTCATAGAAGAAATACTCCAGCACAGGAAGCTGTGCCAGAAAGACAGCCATACCTCCCGTCAGCCCCTCCCGGACTTTTTTTGCCTTTCCTTCCCTTTTCCGCTCCGACAATACAGGCGTCAGAATGCCGATTCCCGCCACCGCCAGGTAGGAAAGAAGGAAACCGCTGTGATACAGATATCCCGGATTGTCCAAAAGAATCAGGATGCCCGAAAGTGCCAGTGCAGAAAGCATATCATAGGTTCTCCCTATGATCCTCGCACCCGCATACAGCAAAAACATGATCACCGCCCGGAGTGTGGAAACGCTGTTGCCGGTAAACGCGCCATAGAAAATCATCACCGCCCCCGCAGCCGCCGAAGAAAGCTTCAGGCCTGCCCCCGCTTTTTCCAGCGCTTTCGTCACTCCCATGCCGATCACCGTCAGATGAGTCCCCGAGATGGCCAGAATATGATAGATACCCAACAGCTTATATATTTTCTTGGTTTCTTCCTCCAACAGACTCTTTTCTCCCAAAAGCATGGCGGAAAGTTCACCCGCTTCCCCCGGCGCCAGCTCTTTTAGTACCTTTTTTAATCGTTCCCGAAAGCGCCAGAGCCAGTCGCCGATGGAAAATCTCCTGCAGGCAATCACCTGACAGCTCTCTCCTTTCATGAACAGATCGATCCCTTCCGTCTGATAATAAAATTTCGTATCAAACTGTCCCGGATTGGAAGCCTTTGCCATGGCATAGAGGGACCCTTTCACCTTGATCCGGCTGCCGATCCCCGGATACTTCCCCTGCTCCATTCTTATTCTGATTGTCAAATTGGAAAATGTTTCGGCCGAAACGGCCAGACTTGCTGATTTTATATAAAGATAAGATACGTCTTGTTTTGTCTCATAACGCTCTGCCAGACCGGAAGCCTCCCCATACGCTTCCCTGGCTGCCAGTTCCTCCAGACGAGGATTCCCGCGGGGATCGCCCCCGTGGGTGATCCCCAGCAGCTCCAGCAGCCCCAAAAAGACAGCGAAACAAAGCAAGACCCAACACAGTGGTCTTTTATTCATCCGCTCCCCCTTCTTCTACCAAATCCATTCTCGCATGAAACAGCTGATCCAGACTGACATGCTCCCGGTACGGCTTTTTGGTTTCTCCGTTAATGGAAATCTGCACCTGAGTCACAGAACCGGATTCCACCAGAGAATTGGTAATGGAATAAATCGGAATTTCCTCCTGCTGATTCAGCGCCATATCCGAAAAAGTCTGATCCAGATTGACATAACACACGCCGTCCGCCACTGTCACTCCCAGGATCTTGGTTTCCGCCGGAATAGTGGGATAATGACTTTCATCCCGCGGCCCTTTCAGCAGCTGTTCCACAATCACCCTTTCCAGCGGCATACTGGTACTGTAATAGATGCTTCTCTCCTCACGCACCAGTTTATTCCCGCTCTCATTGGCAAAATACAGCGTCAGATGGACATGCTGATAGGCGTTGATCTCCTTACCGGAATTCTCCACAAAAGATTCCCCCGTCATAGGCGCCACAGCCTCCCCGTAGGAATCCAGCAGCGGACTTCCCTCCACCAGAATCTCCACGGAAGAAACCTCCGGAATCTGAACGAAAGTTTTCACGATGCTGGCCCGGATCAGAACTTCCTCCATCCGCTTCAGCTCCTGATATGCCGCGCTGAAATTCAGTTTCAGAACGCCGTCTGCCATCTCATAGTCCAAAAAGGTCACCTGTTCCGGCAGCAGCATAACCTGTCCTTCTCCCAATGGCTGTTTCAGCAGCCTATCCGCCATCTGCTCCGTGAGATCCTTCGTTTCATCCAGCTGCACCGGTTCGCTGATCACTTTTGTCTTTTCCGCGTTTACATAATATAACTGATATCCCTCCGTCTGTTCTTCTTCCCCTGAAACGGTACATCCCGTCAGCAGAATCATCAGCAGAAACAGGCAGAGATACAATGCCCGTTTTCTCATGCTTCTCCTCTAATCAATGTACGTAAGCGGGATACGGACAGAGAACGTCGTCCCCTCATTCTCCTTACTGTACACTTTAATCGCTCCGTGATGGATCAAAATCGCGCTCCTGGTGATGGACAGCCCCAGGCCGGTACCGCCGATCTCCCGGGAATGAGACTTGTCCACCCGGTAAAACCGTTCAAACACATGATCCAGACTGTCCTCCGGTATGCCGATACCGGAATCCGCCACAGTGACATAAAAATACTTATGATCTGCATTCAAGGACACGCGGACCCAGCCGCCGTCCACATTGTATTTGATGGCGTTTTCCACCAGATTGGAAAACGCCAGCGTCACTTTCACCTCATCCACTTCCGCATTGACCGGCCGGAAGCTGTCCAGGATCAGTTCGATCTGCCGTTTGGACGCGATGGGCTTTAACCTCTTTAAGATCAATTCCAGCAAATCATTGATATTAATCAGTTCGATATTCAAATCCGCCGCTTTCTTGTCCAGCTTCACCAAAGACAGAAGATCCGTAATGATTTTATTCTCCCGGTCAATTTCCTGTGTAATATCCTGCATGAATTCCTGATACATCTCCAGCGGAGCGTTCTCCTGCATATTCAGCGAATCCGCCAGCACCTTGATGGAAGCCAGAGGCGTCTTTAATTCATGGGATACGTTGGAAACAAACTCCTGGCGAGACTCATCCAGCGTCTTCACCCTGGCCAGCATCTTATTGAACGCATCGGTGATCAGTTCCGTCTCCGTGTAATCCGGCACGGAAATATTTTCATCCAGATACCCGTCTGTGATGTCTTCTATGGCTTTTGAGACACGTCCGAAAGGCTTCATCAGGATGCTGGAAAGCACATAACCGAACACCAGCACCAGGATAGTGATGATGACCAGAAGCAGCATCCCCTTTTGCTCCAGGATATCAATGCTGGCAGCGATCTCATCCGTAGAGCAGCTGACCAGCATGACGCCCAGAGTGGTTCTGGCGCTCCCGTCTGTGTTCTGTATGGGCGCAGCGATTTCAATATAACGGTTTTTCTCATCATACTGGCTGATTTCTTTCCCCTGGAAACACTGCACCACCTCTTCCGAGATAAATATCTTTCCCTGATCCAGATCGTAAGTGTCAAATATAATCTCAAAATCCTGATTTACAATCAGGATTCTCCCGCTGTAAATATTGGAAAACAAAGAGAGCTCCCCCTCCACAGACGTGGAACCGGGATCCTCAAAATAATTTTCCGAAACCAGCAGATTACATAGAATATCGCACTGGCTCTTTACGTTGAATCCGCGCAGAGAGACTGCGCGGTCCTCATAACTGCTCACGATTCCTTTTTCCACCACCACGCTGGGAACAATCCCGATAATCACCAGAATGATCATGATACGAAATCGCAGACTTCTGAAAAACTTAAACCGCCCTTTCACATTATGCCTGGAAATAGTAACCCACTCCCCACTTCGTATGTACATATTTGGGATCGCTGGGATTACTTTCGATCTTTTCTCTCAGTCTGCGGATATGGACGTCCACAGTCCGGACATCTCCCAGGTATTCGTAGCCCCAGATAATTTTAAGAAGGTTCTCCCGGCTGTAGACTTTGTTGGGATTATGAACCAGAAGTTCCAAAAGATCAAACTCTTTGGCCGTCAAATTGACCTCTTCCCCTTTGATATAAACCCTTCTGCTCTCGCAGTCGATCTTCATATCCTGAACCTCGATGATCCTCTCCCGTTCCGTCTTTTCCGTTCGGGAAGTTCTGCGCATGATCGCCTTGATCCTGGCCTTTACCTCCAGAATATTGAACGGTTTTGTAATATAATCATCCGCGCCGTACTCCAGCCCGAGGATCTTATCCATATCCTCCCCCTTCGCTGTCAGCATGACGATGGGCACTTGGGAAAATTCCCGGATCTGCTGACATACCTCCAGACCGCTGATCTTGGGAAGCATCAGATCCAGCAGAATAATATCGTACTTGTTTTCTTTGACCTTCTCCAGAGCTTCTTCACCGTCATAAGCGCATTCCACTTCCATTCCGTCCTGCTCCAGGGAAAAACGGATCCCCTTTACAATCAGTTTCTCATCATCCACAACCAGTACTCTCTTGCTCATTTTTTCGCTCCTCAACTTACAGTAATACTGTCTTTTATCTTCTCAAATGTTTTTTCACCGATTCCATCCACTTCACAGATATCCTCGATTTTCTTAAACCCACCATGCGCTTCCCGATAAGCGATAATCGCCTCCGCTTTCGTCTCTCCGATTCCATTTAGCGTGACCAATCCGGAGATATCCGCCGTGTTGATGTCGATCTTACCGCCGGAAACTCCTTCCTGCCCAGCCGCAGCCGCATTCTGTGCTTCCTCTTTCGTGAGAACCCGGATCTGCTCCCCGTCTGTTAAAATCCTGGCCTGATTCAGGCTCTCCTCCAGGGCATCCCCGGTCAATCCTCCCGCCGCCTTCACCGCCGCTTCCGCCCGGCTTCCCGCCGCCAGCTCATAGACGCCGGGGCGCGCCACCGCTCCGCAGACATGAACCACAATGGTTGATTTTTCCGGTTCCTCCGCCGTCTCCCCATCCGATACCGCGCCGGCATCTCCTTCCGCCTGCGCGGCCGGCACATCTTGCTGTTTTCCGGCATCTTCCTTTAACTGGTAGACGACTTCGTCGCCGCAGCCCCACAGAAGTACTGCCAGCAAAAACAGCGCGCCGCACATTTTTCTTATTATTTTCATCTGCCGTCACCTCTTTACGCAGTTTCCCGTAAAGTCCCGCAGATTTTTACACAGCCAACGCTTTCGCGTTACCCTCATTGTAACGAATTCCCATTCCGAATACAAGTTATTTTTCCCATTTAAAAATCACAATTCCCGCAATGGCGACAGCCATACCGATCAGCCTGCGCCACAGGAAAGGCTGCTTTTCCACTCCGAAAATCCCCAGCAGTTCGATGAGATAGGCTACCGCCAGCTGCGCGATTACAATCAGCATGACAGACTTTGCCGGCCCCAGATCCGCCATACTCCGGATCACCGTCACCGTGATAAAAGCTCCGATCACCCCGCCCAGCAAGGTATATTTATGCTCCGCCGCAAAAAGCGCGCCGATCTGCGGCCGGCCGGTAAATGCCCAGGCAGCTGCGCATACAAGAAAGGCGGTCAGCTGTACCCACCCCGTAGATACCCACAAACCCGCCTGTTTCGTCACTTCTGTATTAAACACACCCTGAATGCTCATCAACGCGCCGGAAAGCAGCGCTGTAAAAATACCCGGCATGAAATAATCCCCCGTTTCCTTTTTCTTTCAGGATTGCCCGATCCGGGTTATTTTATTCAGAACATCCGTAAAACATTTCCGGGACAGCACATAAGTCAGCGCCGCACTGATCCCGATCAGCAGCGCCGCCTCCAGAACGGTGTTCATCGGCGGCAGCTGATGCCATCCCGCTTTCACACAGACACAGATCAGTCCGTGAAAAAGATAAACCGCCATCGTCCGTTCCCCCAGCAGACAAAACCGTGTCCGCCCTGCGGGAAGCAGCGCCAGCAAAAGAACGGTAATCGCCAGAGAAATCCCATAGCAGGCCGCCCGGATCAGAATCCCCTCCAATACCCCTTCCTGCAGGTAATGATAATCAAATCTTCCATAAAAAACCTGCGGTACCAAAATTTTCTTCACCGCAATCACGCTTAGCCCTGCGCCAATCACCGCCAGTATGGCGGCAGCAGCTTTTTGCGGCAGTTTCTCCCGCAGCTTTGCCACCTGTTCCCTTTTTGTGTGAACTCCCAGCAAAAAGAAGGGATAAAAGGCCAGGATACGGGGAATGCTCAGGAAATTGTCATCCAGCCCGGAACTTCCCACCCAGAGACCTGCCGCCACGGCAAAGATCAGATGGAAAGGAATCTTCATCACCAGCGGCGTCGCCAGTTTCCACACAAACAAGGCCATCAGATACCAGAGTGTAAATTTCGGGTATAAAAGATACAGTCTGGTTTCTTTGTGCAGGATAAAGATATAGAGCAGATAATACAGCACCTCAAACACCAGATAGGGAACCGCCAGCTTGCGGACCAGCTGGATGAAGGACGTTTTTTTCCTGGAAAAATAACCGGAAATAAAGATAAACGCCGGCATATGGAAGCTGAAAATCAGCCATTTCAGGCAATGAAGGATCTCATTGCCCTTTCCCGCCTCAGCAAAATGGCCCAGCACCACCAAAAAAATGAGAAGCGCCTTATAATTATCAAAAAGATAGTCTCTGCTTTTTTGTTCTGTACAAATCTTATTCATCACTTTACAATATAAGCAGGGAGAATCTCTCTCCCTGTTTCTGACCTTTATAGAATCGAGGTTTGTCTATGAAAAAAAGAACTTTTTTTGCCGCGGCCTGTCTTGGCGCCGCCTGCGCGGCGGCTGTTTTTTCCATCGTTTTTTTCCGTCCCAAAGCGGTCCGCATCGCCTGTGTGGGAGATAGCATCACCTGGGGCGCTTACCTGAAAAACCGCAGCCGGGAGTGCTATCCTGCCCGCCTGCAGCAACTTCTTGGAAACTCTTATCTGGTAAAAAATTTCGGCGTCAACTCCGCCACGGTGCAATCCTCCGGCGACAAACCATACCGGGAACAGCCCGCTTTTGAGCGCAGCGCCGCCTTCTCCCCTAATGTGGTTTTCCTCATGCTGGGCACCAACGACACGAAAAAAGGAAACTGGAAGGATATCGATTCTTTTTGCCGGGACTATGAAAAGCTGATCGATTTCTATCTTGCCCTGCCCTCTTCTCCCAGACTTTATATCCTGACACCTCCGCCCCTCTTCTCTCTGGAAAAAGACGGCGCCATACGCTTTGCCATGCACCGGGAATATCTGAATCTGGAAATTGCCCTTTTAAAAGATATCGCAGAGGAAAGGAACATTCCCCTCATTGACATCCACGAAGCGCTCTTGGGCCAGGAGCAGTTCTTCACCCTGGACGGCGTCCATCCCGACTGCGGCGGAGCACAGCTTATCGCCGAAACCGTCTGTCGGGAATTTCGCGCCTTTGAGCAAAACTTTACAGATCAACCTGGTTAAGGCTGTCTTTTAATTTCTCTGTCATCTCGTCGATCTGCTCCCTGGTAATGATCAGCGGCGGCACAAGACGCAGCACATCCGTTCCGGCGGAGATCACCAGCAGACCGTTTTCCAGCGCCCTGTTGATGACCTCCCCTACGGGACGCCCTGTGATCACCAGCCCCTGCATGAACCCTTTTCCTCTTCGCTGTGTCACGCAGTCGTATTGATCCACGATCTCATCCAGCCGCTGCTCCAGGTAAGGTGTCAGTTCCCTTACATGGGAAATCAATTCATACTTTTCAAAAAGATCGAATACTTTGGATACCGCCGCGCAGACGAAGGGATTACCGCCGTAAGTGGCGCCGTGATCGCCCGGTTTCAGGGATGCCTTGGCGACCTTTTGATTCATCACAAAAGCTCCCACCGGCACGCCGCCGCCGAGGGCTTTGGCACAGGTCATCACATCGGGCTGCACGCCGTACCCCTGCCATGCGAAATAATCGCCGCATCTTCCCATACCGCACTGAATCTCGTCCAGAATCATCACAATATCATGTTCGTCACACAGACGGCGCACGCCCTTTAAGAATTCCCCGTCCGCCGGATAGATACCGCCCTCACCCTGAACAGTTTCCAGTATGATAGCGCATGTCTTATCGGTAATCTGTTCTTTTACGCTTTCCAGATCATTATATCCGGCGAACTTCACGCCGCCCATCAGCGGCTCAAAAGGCTCTCTGTAATGGGCATTGCCAGTCACAGACAGGGCTCCCACGCTTCTTCCGTGGAAAGAGTGCTCCATGGCGATGATTTCATGGCCGCTGTGCCCGTCCCGCTCAAACGCATACTTTTTAGCCGCTTTGAGCGCTCCTTCGATGGCTTCCGTACCGCTGTTGGTGAAAAACACCTTATCCATGCCGCTGACAGCGATTACTTTTTCTCCTGCTTCCATCATAGGACGGTTGTAATACAGGTTAGATACATGCATCAGCCGGTCCATCTGATTTTTTAGCGCATCCAGGTATTCCGGATTGGAGTGTCCCAGTGCACAGACGGCGATGCCGGCTGCGAAATCCAGATACTGCTTTCCATCCGTATCATAGAGATATGCGCCCTCGCCCCTCTCCAAAACCACCGGAAAACGGTTATAAGTATGCAGAATATATTCTTCTGACGTTTCCATCATCTCATTCATCTTCATGGTAGTATTTCTCCTCATCTTCCCTCAGGATTGCGGTACCGATACCTTTATTGGTAAAGATCTCCAAAAGAATACTGTGGGGAATCCGTCCGTCCAGGATATGGACGCGGTTTACCCCTTCCCGGATGGCGTCGATACAGTTTTTCAGTTTGGGAATCATCCCGCCGCCTACGTTTCCATTGTCAATCAAAGACTGCGCTTCCTGCACATGCAGTTCGGAAATCAGGCTCTCCGGATCCGAAGGATCCCGGTAAACTCCCTCGATGTCCGTCAGAAAAGCCAGCTTCTCCGCCTTGACCGCCTCCGCGATCTTGCACGCCGCATCATCCGCATTGATATTATATGTACAGAAATTCTCATCCAGTCCTACCGGGCAGACAATGGGCAGGAAATCTTTTTCCAGCAGGTCAAAAAGAATTTTCGGATTGACCCGGGTGATCTCTCCCACAAAACCGATATCCTGACCATCGGGACATTTTTTCTCCACCTGCAGCAGTCCTCCGTCTTTTCCGCTGATGCCCACGGCTTTTATCCCCAGCGACTGTACGAAGGTGACCAGCTCTTTATTCACCTTGCCAAGAACCATTTCCGCCACCTCCATGGTGGCCTCGTCCGTCACACGCAGCCCGTTGATAAAACGGGGCTCCATACCGACTTTGCCCACCCAACGGCTGATCTCCTTGCCGCCGCCGTGGACGATGATCGGTTTAAATCCCACCAGCTTCAGAAGCACCACATCCTTGATCACATTTTCCTTCAGCTCTTCATCCACCATGGCGCTTCCGCCGTACTTTACCACGACAATCTTCCGGTTGAACCGCTGTATATAAGGGAGCGCCTCGATCAGCACCTCCGCCTTTTCCAGATATTTATGATTTACCATGTCATCCTCCTGTTATGAGCGGTAATCCGCATTGATTTTCACATAATCATAGGTCAGGTCACAGCCCCAGGCCGTCGCTACTGCATCCCCCATTTTCATATCGATCAGGGCGGTCACTTCCTTTTCCGACAGTATCCTGGTAGCTTCTTCCTCGCTGTAATCCACCGCCACACCGTCTTCGATGATTTTAAGTTTTCCGGCGGCGCTTTCAAAATACAGATCCACTTTCTCCGGATCAAACTGCGCGCCGGAATATCCCATGGCACAGAGAATTCTTCCCCAGTTGGCATCGTGGCCGAAGATGGCCGCCTTGGTCAAAGAAGAGGTGATCACCGATTTGGACAGCGTCACCGCCTGCTCCTTGTCCTTGGCATGGATAACTTTTACTTCAAAAAGCGCCGTTGCCCCCTCGCCGTCAGCGGCGATGGCCTTTGCCAGGAAAGTATTCACTTCGTTCAGCGCCTGACAGAACAGCCCATAGGATTCATTCTTTTCCGTGATCTCTTCATTTCCCGCCATGCCGTTGGCCAGCAGCAGAACCGTATCGTTGGTGGAGGTATCGCCATCCACAGACACCATATTGAAGGTATCCTGAATGCTCTGTGAGAGCGCCTCCTGCAAAAGTTCCTTGGAAATCTTCACATCGGTGGTCACAAACCCCAGCATGGTACACATATTGGGATGGATCATCCCGGAGCCTTTGCACATGCCGCCGACGGTAACCTTTTTGCCATCCAGTTCAAAAGTAACGGCGACTTCTTTCTTTACCGTATCCGTGGTCATGATCGCCTGGGCCGCCATGGTTCCGCTCTCCAGCGTATCCGACAGAAGGGGCGCCATCCTGCGGATGCCTTCAGCGATGGCCGTCATAGGCAGCTGCTGTCCGATGACGCCGGTGGATGCCACCAGCACACGGTCTTCCGGAATATTCAGTGCGCCGGCGGCCACCTCCGCCGTCATGGCACAGCAGGCCATACCCTCTTCCCCTGTACAGGCATTGGCAATTCCGCTGTTGCAGATCACAGCCTGGGCACAGGGTTTTTCATAGACCTGCTTCTGATCCCATTTCACCGGCGCTGCCTTGACCAGATTGGTCGTAAACGTGCCGGCCGCCGCACATGGGACTTCACTGTACAGCATAGCCATATCTTTCCGGTTTTCTTTTTTGATTCCCGCCGCAGTGGCCGCCGCATAAAAACCTCTGGCCGCTGTCACGCCTCCTTCGACTCTTTGCATCCTTCACATCTCCTTTTCTTACGGGAACATCGGTACCTGGCACAGCCCGGTATTTTCTTCCAGACCAAACATCAGATTCATATTCTGCACCGCCTGGCCGGCTGCTCCCTTCACCAGGTTATCCATGGCTCCCATCATAATCACACGTCCTGTCCTGGGATCCAGTTTCACGTTCACATCCACATAGTTGCTGCCCTCCACCCATTTGGTCTGGGGACAAAATTCCGGATCCAGCACCCGGACAAACTGTTCTTTATCATAATAATGGTGATAGATATCCCTGATTTCTTCTTCCGTCGCCTGTTTTTTCAAAGAAGCGTACGCCGTCACCAGTATTCCCCTGTTCATGGGCACCAGATGGGGCGTAAAATTGATGGTGACAGGATAACCTGCCGCGTAACCTAACTGCTCCTCGATCTCCGGCGTATGACGATGGGTCGCCACGCCGTAGGCTTTAATATTTTCATTGACCTCGCAGTAGAGGTTATCCACCTTGGCTCCTCTGCCCGCGCCGGATGTCCCTGACTTGGCGTCGATAATCACCGTATTTCCATCGATAAGTCCTTCTTTCAGCAGAGGGTATATGGAAAGGGTGCTGCAGGTGGGATAGCAGCCCGGATTCGCCACCAGTCTGGCCTGTTTTACCTGTTCCCGGTTAATTTCACACAGCCCGTAAACTGCTTCCGGCAGATACTGGGCCGCCGGATGTTTCAGGTGATACCACTCTTCATAGGTCTTCACATCTTTAATGCGAAAATCCGCGCTCAAATCTATGATTTTGCAGCGGGAAAGGATCTCCTCGCTGACCAGAGACGCGCACAGCCCCTGGGGCGTAGCCGTAAAAATCACATCCGCTTCCCGGGAAAGTTCTTCCATATTGTCGTCTCTGCATACATTGTCCACAATCCGGAACATATTCTGATACACCTGATAATACTTTTTGTCTGTATAACTCTTTGATCCGTACCAGACGATTTTCACATCTTTATGTCCCATCAACAGTCTGACCAGCTCCGAACCGGCATAACCGGTGGAACCGATGATACCCGCTTTTATCATTTCTTCCTCTCCTCCGCTTTTTAATCCTGATTAAGTATATACCAAGGAAAGACGTTCGTAAAGCCTTCTTTCGGCCTTTTTGTCCTCCGCCTTTTTCCATGTTGCATAATTATACACTATATATGTATATTATTCAAGTTTTTTTCGTTTTTACCGATTTTCCCCTTGCATATCCCCTGGAAATACTGTATATTATTCTCCAGAGTTACAAGAAAAAATGGAGGATACTGTTATGAAAGAAAAAGTTGTACTGGCGTATTCAGGCGGTCTGGACACCACAGCTATTATCCCATGGCTGAAAGAAAATTTTGACTACGAAGTTATCTGCTGCTGCATCGACTGCGGACAGGGAAACGAGCTGGACGGTCTGGATGAAAGAGCCGCCAAATCCGGCGCTTCCAAATTATATATAGAAAACATTATCGACGAATTCTGTGACGATTACATCATGCCCTGCGTAAAAGCAGGCGCCGTCTATGAAAACAAATATCTCCTGGGAACTTCCATGGCACGTCCGGTTATCGCAAAAAAACTGGTGGAAATCGCCAGAAAAGAGGGCGCTTCCGCAATCTGCCACGGAGCCACCGGAAAGGGTAATGACCAGATCCGTTTTGAACTGGCCATCAAGGCTTTGGCTCCCGATCTGAAGATCATCGCTCCCTGGAGAATGACCGACGTATGGACCATGCAGTCCCGGGAAGATGAGATCGAATACTGCCGTCAGCACGGTATCAACCTGCCTTTCTCCGCTGACAACAGCTACAGCCGTGACCGGAACCTGTGGCATATCAGCCACGAGGGACTGGAACTGGAAGATCCTGCCAATGAACCCAACTACGATCATCTTCTGGTGCTGGGCGTCACCCCGGAAAAAGCGCCCGACGAAGACGAATACGTAACCATGACCTTTGAAGCCGGTATCCCCACAAGCTTAAACGGCAAGGAGATGAAAGTTTCTGAAATCATCACAGAACTGAACAGACTGGGCGGAAAGCACGGTATCGGTATCATTGATATCGTAGAAAACCGCGTGGTAGGTATGAAATCCCGCGGCGTCTATGAAACCCCGGGCGGAACGATCCTCATGGCTGCCCATGAACAGCTGGAAGAACTGGTTCTGGATCGTGCCACCATGGAAGTGAAGAAAGATATGGGCAATAAATTCGCTCAGATCGTATATGAAGGAAAATGGTTCACCCCCCTGCGTGAAGCGATCCAGGCCTTCGTGGACGTGACACAGCAGTACGTGACCGGCGAAGTGAAATTCAAACTGTACAAAGGCAACATTATCAAAGCGGGAACCACTTCTCCCTACAGCCTGTACAGTGAGTCTCTGGCTTCCTTCACCACAGGCGATCTCTACGATCACCACGATGCGTCCGGATTCATCACTCTGTTCGGACTGCCTCTGAAGGTACGTGCCATGAAGATGGCGGAAGCGGAAAAAAACAGAAATAAATAATCACTGAGTTTTAAAAAGGAACGGCAGATTTTTCTGTCGTTCCTTTTGATCTCAGATCTGCTTTTCAAAATGCTGATAGTCTTTTGGCGACTCCCAGTCGCCGCCCCAGGTAAAGCCTCGTTCTGTAAAAAGCTGATAGCACAAATCCTCATGGGTGATCATATGATCTTTCACCACGCTGCGGTCCACATACTCTTTGGCCTCTTCCGATATGTCCGCCGGCTTCCCGTCCCGGAACCGGATATAGGGATTCTGCAGCGGATTGATATCCACGGCACAGCCCTTCGCATGATTGGACAGCCGGTCGCTTCCGGCAATCTTCCGATAACAGAATGCTGAGGAATTATTGGCAGCCATGGATGCCTCGTCGGTACTTAGTCCATCACCGGCCCAGAATTCATCGATCAGACGCACCGACTGGATTTCATATTCCTCTTCATACAGTTTTTCAAACACGTACAGGACATCCTCTGCCAGCGCCTGATGAACCACCAGTTCGCCGGTCTGAACCTGATGATCGAAATCGTAATATGCCACCTGCAGATACCGCAGTTCATCCAGAGAAATATCCGGATTTTCCACATAAGATTTCCCGTTCATTCGCTGAAACAGCGTATCGTCAATCTCCGATGAAGTAAAATTCTGCGCCGTTTCCCCTTCACCCTGATCCTGTGTCATTTCCGTTTCCATCCTTTCTGTCCCGTATTCTTCCAGATACCAGTCAAGCACGGCCCGGTCGTGTTCCACCACATAACTGCTGCCGCCCCGCTCCTTTACATCTTCCACCATGGTCATCAGCAAAATGGGATATTCCAGATTCTCATCGGTGGTCATCACCCCCAGCCAGCCTAGTTCCGTTCCATCTTCGTCTTCCTGACTGTCTTTGATTTCCGCCGTTCCTGTTTTCCCTGCCAGCGTCAAATCATCCCGGTGCATGCCGTACCCTGTCCCCTGGGGGGTGTTCAACATTTGAACCATATCATCCAGAACCGTCTCTGCCACATCCGCAGAAAATGCTTCCGGAATCCAGACGGTTCCCTTGGCCTGTTCTTGATAAAGAAGCGTGGGCTGTATTACATTTCCTTCATTGACAAAAGCCGTATACAGACTGGCCAGATGAACCGGATTAACCATCGTTTCTCCCTGCCCGTATCCGCTGTCCGCCAGCTGCACTTCCGTATCGATGGCGTCTTCGTTGGCATACTGAGACTTGGCCAGTGAAATTTCAAAGGGAATCTGTTCGTTAAATCCCAGCTGATTCAGTGAATCCATGAATTTTTCCGATCCGATCTTTAATGCCGCCTGGGCAAAATAGATATTGTCCGAATATATCATGGCGTTTTCCAGATTGGCTGTGGGACTTTCATGGAGCGTCGTCACATAATAATCGCCCCAGGTGGAATCCTTCTGCCAGCTGGTACCCAGATCGCCGAAATTTTCTTCCGCCGTAAAAGCGCCCGTGGACAACCCGATGGCGGCCACCAGCGGCTTGATGGACGATCCGGGAGCAAAGGTCTGCCGGAATCGATTATAAAGCGGCCGATCCTCGTCTTCATTCAGACTGTTCCACTGCTCCTGGGACATGCCCAGAATAAAATCATTGCTGTTATAAGAGGGAGTACTCACCAGAGCCAGCACTTCTCCCGTATAAGGATTCATAGCCACCGAGCAGCTCTTATCCTCACTATACTCGTCGTACAGTCTCGCCTGCAGCTGCGAATCGATGGTCAGCCGGATATCCTGGCCGTCTTCTTTAGGGGTATAGGCCAGAACCACTTTTTCTTTTCCATCCTTATCCTCTACATATATTTTGCATCCGTTCTGTCCCCGCAGCTCCTTTTCATAAAGAGCCTCCGCTCCGCTGCGCCCGATCTGGCTGTCACTGGTATAGCCTTCCCCTGCGTGTTCTTTCAGATCTTCTTCTGTCACATCCTGTACATATCCCACCAGATGTGCCGCTTTCTCACCCAACGGATAATATCTCACTTCCGTATTGGAAATCATCACCCCCGGGATCTCCAGCAGCTGATCCGTCAGTTCCTCATCCTGAGTGACGCCGGATTCCAGGTTCTGTCCCCTGGGAAGATCTTTCAGCGGCACAAAGGACTCCTCTGTCACCCAGGAAGCCCGGAGCGCTTCCTGGATATCCTTCACTTCCATCTCCAGCAGCGCTGCCAGCGTATAGAGATCCCCTTCCGGCGACTCGCTCATTTTCCCGGGAACCAGACCGACAGAAGAAGCGACTCCCTCTCCAGCCAGCATCTGCCCGTTTCGGTCTAAAATACTGCCCCGCGAAGCCGTCTCCGTAATCACCCGGACCTTGTCCGAACTTTCCAGAAGAGGAAAGATCAGACTGTCATCCCAGAACAGACAATATCCCCTTCCCTTTTCCGTCACAAAGGACGCTTCGTTTTCAAAGGACATCTTTCCCGCCTGGGTATTACAGCGAAAAGTATAGGATACGATCTGCTCATTTCCTTCTTTACGGGTATCCGTTACATCCACCTGGATATCCGAAGCCTCGATTCCTTCATAGATATTCCGGTTTCTTTCGATAAAGTCCTCCCGTGAAATCCTGGAAGAACTGATCCCGTCCAACATATCGTACATCTGATCATAATCGCCCTTTTCGATGCAGCCTATATAGGTTTTCAGCAGTTCTCCCGGTCTGTCTTCGCCTTTGCGGATCAGAATCACCACCAGGATCACTGCCAGGATCACCACTGCCGCCGCCATGATAACTGCCGGGATCAAAACCCTGCGTCTGGTATTTTGTTTTCTCATCACTTTGTCCTCCGCTTAACTGCCGCATTTTTATCCTCATTTCTATATTTCTTTAGTATAATATTTTCTTACGAAACATACAAGTTTTTTTGATTCCTTGAAAAACTAAGAATTAATTTGTCTGTGCAGACTTATTTTTTTCGTCTGCATGTTTTTTCCATTATCTGTGCAAATATTTCCCAAACAAATGATTCTCTCATGACCAGAAGAGCCCCTCCATAAACGCTAAAAAAAAGGCAGGCAGATATTAATAAGGTCAAAAATTCTCCCAAATTAAACCGAATAACCCAAATAGCCGCTAATCCACTAAAAAACAATGCTAATATTATTTTTGCATAATTGATTTCTCTAAAAAATATATTTTTTTCTTCTCGAAGCGAAAAACTTTGTACCACTAACACCACAAATTCTGCTATCAAAGTCCCTATGGCTGCTCCTGCAGCGAACATTTTGGGAATCAACATAAAATTCAAAATACAATCCGTCACTGCGCCCGCAACTTCCGAATATAAAACGATCTTTTCCTTCCCCAAAGGAACAAGAATCTGTATCCCCAAGACATTAGTAATTCCAATTAAAAGCAATGTTGGCATAATAATCCGCATAGGAATTATTGCTCCTTCATAAGCAACTCCAGACAGAAAAAAAATCCCTTGTCGAGCAAAAAGGATAAAATAAACCATAAGGGGAGATGCAATTAGAAACGTAAAATTTAAACTTTTATTTACTATTCTGTAAAATTCTTTAACCATGCCGCTTTTTATATAATAAGAAACTCTGGGAAGCAAAACTGTTCCTAACGAGGTAACTATACTTACCAAGACTGTTTTTATTCTTATTGCTGCATTATAATATCCGACATTTGCATCCGTCGTCATGAAGCCAAGCATAATAGTATCCAGATTTGTATAAATCGTTGTTGCACAAGCCATTGCAAAGAAAATAATTATCGGTTTTATATGACGTTTCAAATGATAATTACCAATAAACCGCATATCAATATATTTGTGTATATTCAGTAAATTCATAACATTTGATGCTGAAGCAGCTAATATAGTAATCCCACCATATATTATATAATCTCCTGGCTCATGTATCAGCATGAACATAAATACTAATGCAATAAATTTAAAAAGAACGGAACGTATTGTAATATAGGAATACTGCTCCAATGCTTTGTACAACCATTCCATTCCAATTGCATTAAAAAAAATAGTAAAACTGACAATTATATAAAGAAGATACTCCTCTCTGAGTTTTGGAATGAACAAAACTGCTAGTGCAAAAAACACATAAGATATAATACTCATGCTTGCATTAATTAACAATAATTCATGAGCAGTACGTGACAACTCCATCCTATTATCGCGCACCTTAGCACATTCACAAATCCCATATGTCGGAATACCCAGTTGAGCAAACATATTAAAATAAGAAATCAACGAAACAGCAAATGATACTTTTCCCGTTCCCACAGGAAGGAGGATGCGGGAAACGTATGGAAAGGTAATCAGAGGAAAAATGAACGAGGACATAGTTAAAATAATATTCATCATGAAATTCTTTTTTACCGAGGAGTATTGATTCATTATAAAAATTTCTCCTTCCAACATATTTTTTAACTACCTCTCAAGGAGGTTGTATGCCCTCTTAAGTGCCTGCCTTGTATAATAACCACTGCGAATTTTTTGTCCTTCTTCTCTAACAGCTTCACACATCTTATTATATTCTTCAGGTTTTAATGTTCGAATATATCCCGGAATTTCATCAAGGGAATTAACTGTGAATCCCAGATTTTTTTTACAAACATAATCTGCAAGTGCCGATTTTTTCCACACTATTACCGGCATATTTGATGCCAGATAGAGGGAAACTTTATGAGGATTATTATATTTTAAATATTCCCCCGTATTTCCTGCACATGTTTCAACAGAACATCCATCCCAAACAAGTCCAAAATCTCCCACCAAATGATCCGGTAAATCTTCAGGTTCAAATGAACCATGATAATTCATATTATTTGATGCCATATTTTCATTAAAGCCCACACCATATAAATGAATCTCCAGTACATTCTGAGGGTATTTTATCTGATATATATATTTACTTTTTTGTGGATTTAAATTGCCGGCGATTGCAATTGAAGGCACGGGAGATAAATTATCATGACAAGAATGACAACTCGAAAGATAATCAAACATTTTAAGGCAAATTACATTTTCTGCCCTGAAACCTTGACTAATCAAATATTTTTTCATAGCAGAATTATGACAGATAATAACATCAAATTGCTTTAAAAGGATGTTATCAGCTATGTAGTTTGCTCCCTCATTTCCTTTTCGCAGGGAATCCAAATCATGAACCAGTGCAATGAATTTGCATTTTTTATATTTTTTTATGAACGGGATAAATTGATTAACCAGTCTATTCCCATACATAGGATGTTGATATAAAATTATGTCACCCATATGCACTGAAAAAAACATTTTTAACCATGGAAAAGTTCCAATTGTCAACAACCATATTTTTTTATACAAATTTGAAAATAACTTGCACGGAAAAGGTTGGAAACGCAATGCTTTCATACCCAAATGCCAACATATTTCCGCAATATCTTTAGGTGCTTTTTCCCCGGCATTCTGTTTTTGATCTTTTGTGAAGCCAGTTGTTGTAATATACCATTTCATTACTTTTGTTTCCTATTCATATACTTCATTCATACTCACTGTTAATATCAGAACCGCCGTGTTTGACTCATTTCCATCTGAATCTGTTACGAAAAATCTAAGCGGATATATTCCTGCTGTATTTAAATCATACGTTCCCTCCATATGACTATTTTCCCACAATGACTCAAACGAATCTTTATCATCTTTCAGCACAAGTAAATAGTCCAGCGGATCAAATGACTCACCGATTTCTAAATTAACTATCTTTTCCATCTCCAGTATTGGCATTTCATCTGTATTTTCATTATTTACCACATCTTCTTCAACCCATTCCGTAACCGCATCTGCTGCAGCATTAGTTGCAGATGTAAGTAGGGCGTTATAAATTTCTTCTGGACTTTTTAAATAGGCAAGTCTTGAATTTACCGCAATATTACCGCTCCGATCAAGCACTCTGTAATTTATAATAGCATAAGAATTATTATATATATTGGCAGAATAGACGATTACATAATCCGAAATATCCTCATCTTT
>DSTFC04002__coassemble_510_pt1 | contig 156840 bp, 149 predicted proteins | sample DSTFC04002__metabat2_high_PE_045 | metagenome-assembled genome bin DSTFC04002
ACGATAACGTTTGACATAGACTCACACCTAACCTCCCTCCAGTTGTAGATTGTGCATACACAACTGTTTGGGTATTTTTTACTGCACTAAAAGTAATTATAACAGATTTTTCTCATTCGTCAACTGATTTAGCCATTTTTTTTGGAAAAACATCAGCCTTTGATCTGTTCCTCCAGCACGGCGGCAACCTTCTGCAGAGCCTCCGGTATTTTGGACGCATCCTTTCCTCCGGCCTGGGCCATCTGAGGACGTCCGCCTCCGCCTCCGCCGACACAGGCAGCCACTGCTTTGATCAGATTTCCGGCATGGACGCCTTTGTCGAGAGCGCCTTTGGTGGCGGTGGCCATCAGGTTGACTTTGCCGCCGTTGTCAGCGATCAGCACGACCACGCCTTCGCCCAGCTTCTCTTTCAGCTGGTCTCCCAGATCCCGCAGGCCGTTCATATCCACGTCGGCAAGGGAGCTGGCCAGGACTTTTACTCCTTTGATTTCGGTTACTTTATCCATCACGTCGCCCAGCGAATCCTGAGCCAGTTTGCTCTTTAAGGATTCATTTTCACTGTGGGCGGCTTTCAGTTCCGCCTGCAGATGAGCGATTTTATCTGTCAGTTCCGCCGGACTGGTTTTCAGCAGCGAAGCTGCTGCAGCGAGACGTGTTTCCATCTCTTTATAGTATGCCAGGACGCCGTTTCCAGTCAGTGCTTCGATACGGCGCACACCGGCTGCGATACCGGATTCGGATACGATTTTAAACAGAGAGATTACGCCGGTGTTGGATACGTGGGTACCGCCGCACAGTTCCCGGGAAAAATCGCCCATGGATACCACACGCACCTCGTCGGAATACTTTTCACCGAACAGTGCCATGGCTCCGGATTTTTTCGCTTCCTCCAGACTCATGATCTGTGTCGTCACCGCAAGATTGGCCTGGATCTCCTCATTGACCAGCGCCTCTGTCCTGGCAATCTCTTCCTCTGTCATGGCCTGAAAATGGGCAAAGTCAAACCGCAGACGATCCGGTGTAACCAGAGAACCCTTCTGTTCTACGTGGGATCCCAGAACCGTTTTCAGCGCTTTTTGCAGCAGGTGGGTGGCGCTGTGATTTTTGGCGGTATCCAGTCGTTTTTCCCGATCCACACAAAGGGTGACGGTATCGCCCGCTTTCAGCATGCCGCCGGTCATGATGCCCACATGGCCGACCTTTCCGCCGCGCAGGTGGATGGTATCCTCTACCTGGAAGGAACCCTGGTCGCTGCTGATCACGCCCACATCTCCCTGCTGACCGCCCATGGTGCCGTAGAAAGGCGTCACTTTGGTGATGATGGTTCCCCTCTGGCCTTCCATCAGACTGTCTGTCAGCTCCTCTTCTGTGGTTAATACGGAAATCTCTGATTCCAGAGTCAGTTTGTCGTAACCGTCGAACTCTGTAGTGACAGCCGGATCAATCTGATCATAAACCGTGGCGTCTGCTCCCATATAGTTGGTGGTCTCACGGCTGCTGCGGGCTCTGGTTCGCTGCTCTTCCATCTCTTTGGCAAATCCCTCTTCGTCGATCTGATAGCCTTTTTCTTCCAGAATTTCTCTGGTCAGATCCATGGGGAAGCCATAGGTGTCATACAGACGGAAGGCATCCTGTCCATCCAGAATGGAAACGCCTTTTTTCTGCATATCGGATTCCATTTCCGCCAGAATCTTCAGACCCTGGTCGATGGTTTTTCCAAATTGATTTTCTTCATTGGTCAGAACCTTCAGGATAAAGTCTTTTTTCTCCTCCAGCTCCGGATAGCCGTCTTTGGAGCCTTCAATCACCGTCTCGCTTAATTTTGCCAGAAACTCTCCCTCGATCCCCAGCAGACGGCCGTGGCGGGCCGCACGGCGGATCAGGCGGCGCAGTACGTAGCCCCGTCCCTCATTGGTGGGCATGATGCCGTCGGAAATCATAAAGGTGGCGGAACGCATATGATCTGTGATCAGACGGATGGAAATATCGTCTTTTTCATTCTCATGATATTTCTTTCCTGCGATCTCGCACACTTTTTCTCTCAGTGCGCAGATTGTATCCACATCGAAGATGGAATCCACATCCTGAACTACGGTAGCCAGACGCTCCAGTCCCATTCCGGTATCAATGTTTTTGTTCTGCAGTGTTTCGTAATGGCCGTTTCCGTCATTCTCAAACTGGGTAAAGACGTTATTCCAGATCTCGATATACCGGTCGCAGTCGCAGCCCACGGTGCAGTCCGGTTTTCCGCAGCCGTATTTTTCTCCGCGGTCATAATAGATTTCTGAACAGGGTCCGCAGGGTCCGGCGCCGTGCTCCCAGAAATTGTCTTCTTTTCCGAAACGGAAGATCCGCTCCGGCGCGATGCCGATCTCTTTATTCCAGATATCGAAAGCCTCGTCATCCTCCAGATAAACAGAAGGATAGAGCCGGTCGGGATCCAGTCCTACTACCTGAGTCAGAAATTCCCAGGACCAGGCGATGGCTTCATGCTTGAAGTAATCTCCAAAGGAAAAGTTGCCCAGCATTTCAAAAAAGGTACCGTGGCGGGCTGTCTTTCCCACGTTTTCAATGTCTCCTGTCCGGATACATTTCTGACAGGTGGCAACTCTTCTGCGGGGAGGGATCTCCGCACCGGTAAAATAAGGTTTCAGCGGGGCCATGCCTGCGTTGATCAGCAGCAGGCTTTTATCATTCTGTGGAATCAGCGAAAAGCTTTTCATCACCAGATGTCCTTTGCTCTCAAAGAAATCCAGAAACATCTGGCGAAGTTCATTCACACCATACTTTTTCACGTTTTCTTTCCTCCTGACGTATCATTCACACTTCAGGCGGCATTGCCTGCCGCCTGAATAATCATATTATCACAATTTACTGTTTCAGGCAAATTTTTTTGAAGCTCTTTTTGCCCCGTTTCAGCACCACGCCGTCTTTCTCGAAAGCTTCTCTGGGCATCGTGTAATGGATATCGGTGATCTTTTCGCCGTCGATGGATACGCCTCCTTGTTCCACGTTCTTCCGGCCGTCGGAACGGCTTTTGGCCAGTCCGGATACCGTCAGCATGGTCAGGATATCCACCGCGCCGTCTTTGAAATCTTCCTCTGCGAGTTCTACGGTGGGCATATCAGCGGCATTTCCACTGGAGAACAGCGCTCTGGCGCCGTTTTGCGCCTTCTTTGCCTCTTCTTCTCCGTGTACCAGACCGGTCAGTTCATAGGCCAGGATTTCTTTTGCCTGATTCAGCTGGCTGCCTTCCCATTTATCCATCTCATCCACCTGTTCCAGCGGAAGGAAAGTCAGCATCCGCAGGCATTTCAGCACGTCGGCATCTGCCACATTTCTCCAATACTGATAGAAATCAAAGGGAGAAGTCTTATTGGGATCCAGCCATACGGCGCCGGACTGGGTTTTGCCCATCTTCTTTCCCTCGGAATTCAAAAGCAGCGTGATGGTCATGGCGTAAGCGTCTTTATTCAGCTTTCTGCGGATCAGTTCTGTCCCGCCCAGCATGTTGCTCCACTGGTCGTCGCCGCCGAACTGCATGTTGCAGCCGTAGCGTTTGTACAGCTCATAAAAGTCATAGCTCTGCATGATCATGTAGTTGAACTCCAGGAAACTTAAGCCTTTTTCCATCCTCTGCTTATAACACTCTGCCCGGAGCATATTGTTGACTGAAAAGCAGGCTCCTACTTCCCGCAGCAGCTCGATGTAATTCAGATTCATCAGCCAGTCGGCGTTGTTGACCATCAGCGCTTTGTCCTCGCCGAATTCAATAAAACGGCTCATCTGTTTTTTGAAACAGTCGCAGTTGTGCTGGATGGTCTCCACCGTCATCATCTGGCGCATATCGGAACGTCCGGAGGGATCTCCGATCATTCCCGTGCCGCCTCCCAGCAGGGCGATGGGCTTATTCCCGGCCATCTGCAGCCGTTTCATCAGACACAGGGCCATGAAATGCCCCACATGAAGGCTGTCTGCCGTGGGGTCAAAACCGATATAGAAAGTGGCTTTTCCCTCGTTTACCAGTTCTCTGATTTCTTTTTCGTCCGTAACCTGGGCGATCAGGCCTCTGGCCTGAAGTTCTTCGTAGATTTTCATATCTGTTCTCCTTTTGCTACCGCTGTTGCTTCATTTTGGCGGAGCCCAAAGTCATGCTTTTTTGCATAAATGCAAAAGCATGACCTTTTACTCCTGGTGTTTCTTTATGACACCTTACGAATTGTTTCGCACTTCGTGCTCGCACAATTCTTCAAAATATTCGGAATCGCGGGGCCCCTACCCCGCTGTTTCCTCATATTTTGGCGGAGCCCAAAGTCATGCTTTTTTGCGTAAATGCAAAAGCATGACCTTTTGCTCCTGGTGTCATAAAAAAACTCCCGTCCTTTTGCGTAATGAAAAGGACGAGAGTAAATTCCCGTGTTACCACCTTTGTTCACAGCCGGCTCACGCCGTCTGCCTTGGCAGGTACCCTATCGATACCCCGACAGTTATAACGTCTGTCAGTCCGTCACAGCCTACTCATCGTTTCGGTGTGAAGCTCGGGGATGTATTCGAATTCAGCTTCCGCGTGGGCCTCTCACCTTCCGGCGCCTCTCTGTACGTTTCTTCTGAATCTACTTGTTCCCGTCATTGCTGTTTTCTGTTATCACATGGTATCAGTATACAGAAAGGTTCCGCAGATTGTCAAGGATTTAGGGAAAATATTTCTTGTTATATCATATAATCCGTTCGCAGTGCATCTGCCAGATCGCATTTCAGGATTTGCCTGCCGCTAAGGTAATATGCCAGTGCGACAAAGCCAAAAAGTGCCGCGATAAAAAGCAGGATGGGAACGATGGGAGCCACTGCTAAAAATTCCATTGGGTTCAGGTAGCTTGCCGTTATCATCAGCCATACAAACACAGCCGTAACCGGCAGCGTGATCAGAACGGGGCGGCCTGCGATGACGAGGGCCTCGATCCAAAACATTTTTCGCATACCCTCTGGCGTCATGCCGATGGACATATATCTCGCAAATTCTCTTTTCCTTTGCCGGATAAATCCCAACGTGTTGGAAAATACGTTAGCAATCCCGATGAAGGCCAGCAGCACACACAGCGCCCCAATTATCAGTTTGTATCCGTTCAGCATGGCATCATTGTCTATCTTTTCCTGAATCCGGTTTTCTGCCTCAAAAGAAATGTCATGCCCCAGCATATTCGTCAGCTCGGTTGCAATCATACTCAGTTCTGTCAGGGTTCTTTCTTTTTCTGAAAGAATGCGGATATAGGTATTTGGTTGGGCATTCCCAATCGTCTCTTCGATTTGTTTCCAGGTGGAAAGGGACACAAATTGGACTAAAGCATAGTTATCATATTCTTCTCTCAAAACCGGCGGCTCCTTTGTATAGCCCAAAACCGGAATCTCCACAGTTGCAGCCGCATCTTTCAGGTTTTGTAAAGTCATCGTGTCCTGGTTCTCTGACAAAAACGCAACATATTCTTTGTATCTGAAATTGCTGTTTATGTTGTTCCAAATACGGTTCAAAACAACGCTCCCGTTTTCCGCTGAGGAAACGCCGATCTGCTCGCAATACGTGGCAAAGCTGCTGTCGTCCATGATTACAATAGGAGCCTGAATGGTATAAATCCCATCTGCCATACTGACATCGCTTCCGGCGATTGTTTCAAGACCACCCAGACTTTTTACTTCTTCGCTGACAGCGTCCGCCTCAATAGAACAAACGGCGTTTGCCTTTTGATAAATCACACTGTCTGTATCAGCCAAAGCATGGATTTCATCCGCATGAGAGAAGTCCTCGATCCTTGTGTCCTCAAGCGTTGCCATCACATCCCAGGTATCTTGGTAGCGTTCAAAATAGGTATGGTTTGTACTGATTCCAGAGAGGGTAAAAAAACTCAGCATGAGAGCAAAGCCCAGAAAGGAAAGGGTCAACGACAGCGTGGCGGTTCGCAGAGATTTCTTCTGTGCTTTCAGCGCATTCCCGGCAAGTTCCCCTTCGGTTCCAAATAAAAGCGCAAGAACACGGGATTTTTTTCTCCGTGTTATCTGTAATTCCCCCGTGTTTTTTATGGCTTCCAGTGGCGTCATCTTGCTCAATTTTCTGGCTGGCAGCCAGGCAGAAATCAACACCGTCAAAAAAGAAGTCAAAATCGTGACTGCAAACATCAGCGGATGATAGGTAAAGGCAGCTTCATGTCTGCCGACAATACCATCGGCGAGAATATTGACTGCCTGGATGGCTCCGAAGGTCAAAGCGATTCCGACACAACTTCCGATCAAAACAGGAATCACGCAAAGCATCGCCGCTTCCTGTAAAAGACAGGTGCGAATTTGCCCCGGCGTCGCCCCAATGCTGGAAAAGATGCCAAACTGATGTACACGGGCATTCATAGATACAGCAAACGAGTTATGAATGATTAAAATCAAAGACACCGACACAAGCAGAAGTACAAAGAGATAAAAAGCCATCAATAAGGGCGGACTGCCGTCCTGCGGATTGTTGATGAAATAATTTGACAACAGTGATTCATGATACGATACGGAAGTTTCAGGAACGTCTAACTGTCTGGCGATAAGAGGCATATCCTGATACACAGCCCTCATGTTATCAAAGCAGATATCAACTACAAGAGTTTGATCATTTGATAAATCCTCACTGATCACAGCCGTTTTTACATTGGCGAAATTTTCAATTTCGGACACTTCATTTTCTTCAAACGCCCCGCTGATGCGTCCCTGCCAGTTTCCTTCTTCTAAAACAACGGATTCTGTCTCATAATTCCAGAAGTTATAAAATAAACCGCACAGCAAAGAAAGAAACAGAGCAGAAATAAACGCCGAGGTGAGAACGGATACGCTGGAAGCCCGATTCTTTTTGATGAATCCTATCGAATAGTCTTTCCACATATCCTTCACCGACCTTTCTCCTCAAGGATCCCTTTATGCCATTTGGCCGTATCATGGAAATGATCGCCGACAATTTTCCCGTCCTCCATGGTAATAACGCGATCCGCCTCCAATGCGATCTTTTCATCATGGGTAATCAAAAGAATCGTCTGTCCCAGGTTACGGTTAGATAATTTTAGCAAGTCAATAATTTCCTCTCCGTTTTTCCGGTCCAGGTTGCCGGTCGGTTCATCAGCAAGCAACAGCGCCGGGCGATAGATCAAAGAGCGGGCGATAGCAACTCGCTGCTGTTGTCCGCCGGAAAGCTGACTGGGCAGTGATTCCAGTTTATCTTCGATTCCCAGGGAATGTACAATCTGCTCAAAGTATTCTTTATTGGGTTTGCGTTTGTCTAACAGGAGCGGCATGAGTATATTTTTTCGGACGGTAAGGGTGGGGATCAGGTTATAAAACTGATAGACCAATCCGACCTTTCTGCGCCGGAAAATGGCTGCCTGTGTTCGGTTCATGGCAGATAGTTCTGTCCCCTCTATCAGGACTTTCCCTTCTGTCGGCTTATCCACACTTCCCAAAATATGCAACAGTGTAGATTTTCCCGAACCGGATGCTCCTACGATTGCTGCAAATTCTCCTTTTTGTACGGACAAGTCAATGTGATTAAGCGCCACGACTTGATTGTTTCCGGCGCCATATACCTTTCGGACATTTTCACATTTTAGTATTTCCATTTCACTTTCTCCTCTCTGTTAAATGGTCTTGCGTACAGTATAACAAAGTAAAGTGACATCTCAGTGACTGTATATCCTTATTTCAAAACAAGCACCGCCATTTTGCAAATTACGGGCGGTTATGGTTCCGTTCTGCAATTCAAAAATGGAACGGGCAAGAGCCAGACCAATTCCGATTCCATCGGGGGATGCACGCCGCCCCCGGTAAAAACGATCAAAAAGATGCGGTAAGTCCTCTTTGTCAAAACCAGCCCCGTTATCCCATACACGAATTTCTACATAGAGAGGGTTGCCAGAGTAGTCACAATGAACTACGCCGCCCGGCTTGGAATGTTCCATACAATTCTTGATAAGATTGATGAGGGCTTCCATTGACCACTCCAAATCTCCCAAAAATTCAATACAGCCATTTTCTGGAATTTCAACAGCAATATGATTTTTCCGCAATAAATCGTTCAGATTATCTGCCGCCAGATTTAATACCGTATAAAGATCGACCTTTTCCCGTTTGAGCGGCAGCGTTCCAGCATCAATTTTGGAAAGCATAAGCAAGGATTCTTCCAGACGGTTTAATCGTTTCAACTGTTGTTTGACCTGTTCTGCGTAAGCCCCCGGAATTTCTTTTTCCATAAGCTGCAACGACAAAAAGGCCGCTGTGATCGGCGTTTTCAGTTGATGTGCGATATTAGCCAGGTTCTCTGCACAATTTTTCTTTGCGGAAACTGCTGTTTCTCTTGTTTGATAAAGCATCGTGACAGTTTTGTATATTTCGTCCTGCAAATGGGAATATTCATCTTCCTTCGTCTGTATCAATGTCCCGCCAGCACCGATATTAACCTGCTCCAAATACTCGGTCAAATCATCAATCCTCTTTCGATTTTTTCTGTGGGACAAAAAAGCTCCAGCCCCAAAAGCACAAGCGGTCACAAGGAAAAATAGAATCGGAAAAAGCACTGTATCCAGCGGGAAATCATAGCAAAAATCATCGACCCGGTATCCGTATTTTTCCAGATAATCGTTGCCCTTAAGTTCTTGTTCCGTCAATGAATGATAGTCTTTCAGAGCCGCTGATAGCTGTGGCTCTGCTTCAGGAGAATTTGCCAATATGGTTTTGCATAATGCCGAAGTGTGTTCAAATGCAATCTGCCGGTATGTGTGCAGGAAGAAAGCGGCGTTAAGTATCATGCCTGCTGCAAGAACAGCAAACGGAAAAATCAGAAGTATTTTTTGTTTCCATTTTTCGCTCATTGTGTGTCCTCCATACGGTAGCCAAAACTTCGGATCGTTTTTAAGCAGGCTGGATGATTCAGCTTTTCCCGCAGTCTTTTCATTGTGACCGTCAGTGTATTATCATTTACATAGTTCCCGCTGCGATCCCAAACCTGCTCTAATAACTGACTTCTGGTGATTGTTTTTCCCTTATTTTCCATCAGAATCAGGAGAATTCGGTACTCCGGCTGGCTTACAACGATTTCCTTCTGCCCGTCATAGACAGCTGTTTTCTCCTTATCCAACATCAGGCCATCGCAGAATAGCTTTGTGTCGGTTACGGTTTTGGTTCTACGCAGCAGCGCCAAAATACGAGAATACAGAACGGCAAGATCAAAGGGTTTTACCACATAATCATCCGCCCCGTTTTGGAAGCCGGTAACAATGTCATGGGAATCACCGCGAACCGTCAAATAGATAACAGGCAGGGTTTTCCATCTTTCACGGATCCAAAGGCACAATTCACTTCCTTGTCCGTCCGGCATATTCCAGTCCAGCAAGACGATTGTAGGCAAATGACTGATTAACGCTTTCTTGACATCCGCAATTCTATCAAAAACGGCTACTTTGAAATTTTGCTGTTCCAAATATTCTTTTACAGACTCGCCAATCGTTTCATCATCTTCCGCATAATAAACTTCAATCATGATGTTCCCCTCCTGATTGTCCGGCAGATTTTCTCTGCTTTTAATGCCATGTATTTTTTATTGTACCTCCTCGCTTGAAGAAGAGCCAGAGTTTTTCTTTATTTCTCTTGCGTTTTACCGACTGTAAAAGCAAGAGTTTCCGGCTATCTTTAAAACATTATACAACTAAACCATTTCTGCAATATTACCTGAGACAGACACATTTTTTCAATCTTACATTTCTTACAGACTGGTCAGCACAGGATTATTGAGATAATCATATACTCTCTTTACTTCACTGACTTTCCTTGTATCCAGCATAGAAGGACAATTCTTATCCAACAATCCGATTCGTTCCATATCATCATCTTCTATTTTAAAATTCCAGATATCAAGATTTTCTCTCATTCGTTCCCGGTGAACGGATTTCGGGATCACGATTACTCCCTGCTGTACATTCCAGCGTAAAATAATCTGCGCCACGGTTTTATCATATTTTTCTGCAATTTCTTTTAATATCGGTTCATCAAACATCCCTTTCAGTCCTTCGGCAAAGGGAGCCCATGCCTGGGGCTGTACTTTCAATTCGTCCATAATCTCAAGGTCTTCTTTTCGCTGATAATGGGGATGCCGTTCTATCTGATCGATCTGCGGCGTGATTTCCGCGTTATAATACAGATCCAGCAGCCGATCCGGAAGAAAATTACACACACCGATGGCTCGGACTTTTCCTTCTCTGTATAATTCCTCCAGTGCTTTCCAAGAACCGTAGTAATCTCCAAAGGGCATGTGGATCAGATAGAGATCCAGATATTGAAGCCCCAAATTATCCAACGATTCCTGAAATGCCTGCTTGGTTTTTTTATATCCCATCTGCTGGATATAAGCCTTGGTCGTAATAAACAGCTCTTCCCGAGGCACATCGCAGCTGGCAATAGCCCGCCCCACAGCCTTCTCGTTTTGATAAGAACTGGCAGTGTCAATCAGCCGGTAACCCAGGTCAATGGCATCCTTTACCACTTGTTCACAGCTGTCTTCCGGGATCTGAAAGACTCCAAATCCCTCCATCGGCATCTCTATACCATTATTCAGTCTGACCGTTTTCATGATAAATAGCCCCCTACTTCATTTCCTTTTCCCAGTAACGGATCACGTTCACCTGTGCTTCACCGCCCAGTTTCTCTATCATGGCAATCTCTTCTTCAGACAATTTGATCGCCGCTGCTTTCGCAGCATCTTCCACCTGATAAACTTTGGTCACGCCGATGATCGGCAGCGTTCCTTTTGCAATGGCCCACGCAACAGGGATCTGTGCGGTTGCCGCATGATGGCGCTCAGCGATTTCTTCCAGTCCTTTATTCAGCTTCTCCAGTTCCGGCAGCATGGGATTGTATGTCCTGCCTCTGTCAGAATCCTCCGGAAAGGGGTGCTTCATGTCATATTTTCCCGTCAGCGCTCCCTGCTCCAGTACCATATAAGAGAAGAAAATAATATCATTTTCTTTACAGTAGTCCAGGATGCCGGATGTTTCGGAAGACCGGTTCAGCAGACTGTAATGATTCTGGATCGCTGAGATCTTCAAGCCCTCTTTTGCCAGAATATCAGCCGCTTCTTTGCTCTCTGCCAGGCTGTGATTGGAAAGTCCGATTTTTCCGATCTTTCCGCTTTTTGCAAGTGGGATCAGTTCTGTCACCCATTTCGGTGCATCCATCGGATTGTGGATCCAGTAGAAATCCATGTAATCTGTGCCCAGAAGTTCAGCGCTCTTCTCATAAAGAGCTGTCACTGCATTCTCAGCCGCAGGATCCGCACACTGAGGCGTAAATTTATCTGAGATCAGATAGCTGCCTCTCGGGACCGTTCGAAGGAAATCTCCCAGTACCTTCTCTGAGGTACCCATGCCATATGCATAGGCAGTATCCCAGAGATTTAACCCTTCTTTCATTGCAGTGTCAAATACCGGTTTCAGCGCTTCCGGGGTAAGAGTTCCTCCAAATGTTCCGTCATTTCCCCATGCCCATGCTCCGAGAGCAATCTTGGGCATTACTTTCATTTCTGCCAAATTCTTATCCTCCATCAAAGTCAATCCTTTTTACAGTTTCTGATTTCCCGTAGACCAGACATGCTTTTCCTTTGCCTGCTCTGCTGTATTCTGCGCCATAACGCCTACCAGCGCATGGGGCACATACGGCTCTTCCAGGTAGTTGATCTCTTCCTTTGTCAGGCACAGATCAGCCGCCTTTGTCATCCCCTCCACATGGGAAAGCTTCGTGGCGCCCACAATAGGGGCAGTCACTTTTGTAAGCAGCCATGCAAGGGAGATTTCTGTCATGGACACGCCGCGCTTCTTGGCCAGTTCCGCCACCCGCGCGATGATCACGCCGTCTTCATCGGCTGTGCCGTTGTATTTCAGCTTTGCATAGTCGTCCTCTCGGAGCCTTTTTGATGTTTCTCCCGGTTTCTTGGACAGTCTGCCGCCGGCCAGGGCGCTGTACGGCGTCATGGCGATATTGTCTTCCCGGCAGAGCTTTGCCATTTCCCGTTCTTCCTCGCGGAAGATCAAATTATAATGTCCCTGTATGGATACGAATTTCGCAAAGCCTTCCCGCTCCGCCAGTGCATTGGCTTTTGCCAGCTGATACGCAAAGCAGTTGGAAATGCCGATATATCTTGCCTTTCCTTCTTTTACCACATTGTTTAAGCCTTCCATGATGTCGTACAGCGGCGTCGCATAATCCCACATGTGATAAATATACAGATCCACATGGTCCATCCCGAGATTTTCCAGGCTCTTGTTGATCATCCGTTCAATATGCTCCTGTGCCGGAACGCCCTGTTCGATCTCTTCCGGCGTGCGGGGAAGAAATTTCGTAGCGACTACCACTTCATCCCGCTTTGCGTAATCCCGCAGCGTCCTTCCCAGATACTGCTCGCTTGTGCCGCTCTGGTATCCGATGGCGGTGTCGTAAAAATTGATCCCGGATTCCAGGCCTTTGCGGATGATCTCCCGGGTATGCTCTTCATCGATGGTCCACGTATGCTGCCCGTTCTTTGCATCCCCGAAGCCCATGCATCCCATACAGATGCGTGATACATTTAACTCAGAATTTCCTAATCTTTCATATCTCATTATGATTCCGCCTCCCCTGTCATACCGATATTGGCAAGCCACTCTGACACCTCATCTGCGCAGTCCTCTGCCTCTCCGTCTCCAAGGGAAAGCCCTTCTGTGATCTTGGCCTCCGGCTCCATCTGGGCGATGGTATCAAGGGAACCGGAAAATCCGCTGCCGCCGCTTGTATTGAAGGGCACGACTGTCTTTCTGGAAAGGTCATGCTCATCCAGAAATGTATACAGGATCATAGGCATATCTCCCCACCAGTTGGGGAAACCGAGATACACGGTGTCATAGCCGGACAGATCCACAGTCTCTGCGATTGCCGGGCGGGCGTCGCTGCTTTGCTCCTCCTGTGCGATATCCAGGAGCTCGTCATAGTCATCTGTATAAGGTTCGGCCGGAACGATCTCAAACAGATCCGCACCGGTCTGTGCCTGGATCTCCTGGGCTACGGCCTGCGTATTGCCTGACCAGGAAAAGTAAGCAACCAGTGCGCCGCCCTCTCCTGCCGCCGCATCTGTTTCTTCTCCTGCAGCAGGCTCCTGTCCGGCATCCGTATCTTCTGCTTCAGCCTGTACCCCAGCACTTTCTTCTGTCTGAGTCTCCGCCGGTTCTCCTGTATCAGCTCCGCCGCTGCACGCGGCAAGACTGCATACCGCTGTTCCCACGAGCATGGCTGAAAGCAGTTTTTTCAGAAATTTTGATTTCATAAGTGTCCTCCTTACCTTTATCCTTTTTTCCGTCTGTTATTGGTCAAGGTTCATACATTTTCCGATGACATCACCCGTACGTAAATATTCGTAAGTAGGCATCTCGAAAAGAACCGGCTTCAGTGTACGGTAGTCAATTTTTCCCGCTTCATTTAAAACATTCTCTTCCGCGTAAACGCCGTCTATTTTGCAAATAAAGCTCTCGAACCCTTCTGTCTCGTAAATGTCGTCTACCCTGCAGTCCATCACCACCGGCGCCTCGTCGATGACCGGCGCCCCGGTCCTTTCGGTATGGAACTGGAACATCTCTGACTTATCCACTTTATTTCCGCTGACACAGCCGGTCCGGTCTGCTTTTTTCAGCATAGCCTCGTCTACAATATTCACAGTCAGCGCTTTTGTCTCTTTGATCCCCTGATTGGTGTAATGGGGTTTCGCAAGGCTGACCATGATCCGGTCATGCCCGATGATTCCCACATGCCCCACCAGGACATAATTCGGCCTTCCGTGTACCATGGTTCCCACTACCACAAGCGGTGTAGGATAAAGCGCCAGACTTTTTCCAATATTTTTCTTCATGTTCTTTACTTCCTTTCGATTCTGTTTATTTCAGTTTTTTTCCAAGTTCATATGCCTGTTTCGGGTATTTTGAATGTTGTGTCATAGATGGCGTGCCGCATCCCTTTCCCAGCACCATTCCCATATCCTTCAGGTTCAGATACTGTACCAGCGTCTTGTAATGGGCTTCCAGTGCATCAAACGTCCAGCCGTCGCTGTTCCATGCCGCTGTCAAAAGCGCGGATTTCATATGTTTGCGCTGAATGCTGCTGTTAAAAGCACAGAACCGGTCGATCAGTGTCTTCAGCTGTGCTGACATTCCGTAATAATACAGGGGTGTGACAAATACCATCATATCCGCTTCCAGAATATCCTTACGGAACGTCTCTACGTCATCTTTTAGCACGCAGGGGCCTTCATAACCGCAATGAATACACCCGGTACAGGGATGGATATCCGCATGTGCCGCATCAATTACCTTGACTGTGTGTCCGGCTTCTTTTGCTCCCCTGATAAAATGATCCGCCAGCATGTTGGAAGAGCCGTGCGGATTCGGGCTTCCCTCCAGAACTATGATCTTCATTTTCATGCCTCCAATCCGGCAGAGGTTTTCCTGCCTTCATGTACATTGTAAGAGGATTTTTCTCCTAAGTCTAATACCTGTCTTTTATCATTTTTCATACGTTTCAGGAATGGTTTTTCTGCCCGTTTTCAGGATAATCACGGACAGATAATGTGCGATCCAGATAAACAGCCCCATTATAGCCAGGTAATCTATATAAAAAGATATCGGGGACTCACTGTAATCCAGGAACACAAACTGCGCCCACAGGAACATATAAGCCGCCAGAGCTCTTGTCACAAATGCATACAGCCCGTATCCGGCTGTCATAAAGCCCATAAGCCGCAGGATCAGACTGCAGACTCCAGATGTTTTTTTCATTCCGAACATCTGCCGAAACCGCGCCAGCATCATGCTCCAGTGGAGGCCCAGGTGAAACGCCATCAGCACAAAGCCCCAGTAACAGGCAGCCATGTGAATCAGTCTGGCTGTTCCCATTCCTCCACTGATGGGGAGAAATGAAAAGACATGGCGAGACATGGCAATGCCGCTTGCCATCAGACAGACCATCGTTGCCAGAAGTATGAGATCAACTGCGTTTATCAGCACGGTCATTCCGGTATATTTCGCCCGAAACAAATTTCTGTACCAGGCGCCGTTCAGCACATGATGAACGATAAATAGTATAAGCATAAAGGCGCCCGCCCACTCATGAGCGGATTCTCCCCAAAGCTGATACCCCATCAAAAACAAAAGTGTCAATGTCATCAGGATATCCACCGCAAGTTTTAATTTTTTCTTCCCATTATCCATTACTTATCTTCCTTTCTCTCAGGTGAAAAATTTTGCTTCAGCCACTCTTGCACCATGTGGGACAAGTTTTCACTGCTGTTTTCCAGTATATACAGGCTGTTCTTCATGTACGCTCCCGGGCATCTGTCTCTGACAGCCTGTCCCATCCCCTTATCTTCTCCTCCGCAATGGCTGAAAAAAGGAAGGATTATCTTACCCGTCGTATCATTTTTTTCAAGCCAGGCTGCCAGGGGAGGTGCGATCGTACCGCACCAGTTAGGTGAACCAACAAAGACAATGTCATATCCGCCGGCGTTTTCTGTTATGGGAAGCAGTGCGGGCAGCTTTCCCGATCTGTTTTCCTCTCTCACCTGTTTCAAAAGGCAATCAAAATCTGCCGGATAAGGCTGTCTCGGATAGATCTGGCTTAAGCTGCCGCCTGTCTGTTTCTGGATTTCTTCTGCAATCCTGCGGGTTTTCCCGGAATAAGAATAGTACACGATCAAAATATTTTTTTTCATAATATTTATTCATCCTTTACCTTTTATTTAGAGTTTCTGTTTAATAAATCAGTTCTTTTGTCACTATTATAGATTCCTTCTGTTACCACTGTCTAATACCTGTCTGCTATGAAAAACGATACGTTCTTCGTATATTAAAAATGACTATGACACCAGCGTTATTACTGATGTCACAGCCATTTTTATTGTTCCTGAATTGTCTGCACGAAAAGGGATGCTGCCTGAGAAAACAGATGATTCTTTTTCCACAGGATCACACTTCTTGTCGTATGCTCCGGAAGGAGACGGCGAAAGCAAAGATCGGGATCTGCATGTATGGATAAGGCGCCGTCCAGACAGACTGCGCAGCCCATCCCGGCCGCTACCAAAAGCGCGCCATTGGAAAGAAGATTGTAATAGGCCGGAATGTTCAGGTGCCTTTCCTCGCACTGCATCCAGTGAAGGACCTCATTTTTGGCGTTCTCTCTTCCCGGCATGATCAGAGGATACTGCCGGATTTCCTCCACGGTTATGGTTCCTTTTTCTGCAAGCTCGTGATCCTTTCTCAAAAGGAGCCCCCAGGTTTCTTTCTGAGGAAGCCTCACATATTCAAATTTCGCAGTATCGATCGGTTCCAGTACGAGCCCCAGGTCAAGCAGGCCGCGTTCAAGCATTTCTTTGATATTATCTGCCATTCCATTATAAAGATCAAACTGGACATCCGGGTATTTCTCACGGAAATCTTTCATATAAGCGGCCAGCGTCCGGCATCCTACCGCTTCTGCCGCGCCGATCCGGATGGTTCCGCAGACGACGTCTTTCTTGTCTTTAAATGTATGTTCCAGTTTATCCGAGAGCTCTACGATCATTTCCGCCTGTTGTTTAAACAGAAATCCTTCGTCTGTTAAAGTCACAGAACGCTTTCCACGGATCAGCAGCGCCGTTCCCAGTTCGTCTTCCAGCTCCATAAGCTGGCGGCTTAAGGTCGGCTGGGTAATATGAAGAATATCCGCAGCCCTCGTAATGTTTCCTTCATCCGCTACTGTCAAAAAATATTTCAGCACACGCAATTCCATATCCGTCGCCTCCGATCACATCTTTTTGCAAAACGATCATCCCGTGATTCTGTTTGATTAATGGAATTATATCATCATTGTGCCCCGGCAGCAATCTCTCCCGCCCAATCCTGAATTTCCTCCTGGGAGGATGAGGCTTCTTCTTCGTAGCAGTCAAAAATATTTTCCGATATCACTGCATCCGGCACAGCTTCTGTGATCAATTCCACACTCTCTGCCAGTCCTCCGGTTCCATGGGAACAGAATAAATATACCTGTTTGCCGGAGAGGTTATTTTCTTCCAGAAATGTCAGAAGAGGCATGGGAACACCGTACCACCAGTTCGGATATCCCAGGAATACGGTATCGTACTCTTCTATATTCTCTGCATTCTCAACAAGTTCCGGCCTTGCATTCGCTGTGCGTTCTTCATTTGCACGGTCGAGACACGCATCCCAGTCGCTGGGGTATGGATCTGTCACCCGGATGGAAAACAAATCTCCTCCGGTTTCCTCCTGTACCCAGCCTGCCAGCTGCTGAACATTTCCCGGTGGAATCACACTGGGGGAACTTATCGCATCCACATCATCGTCCAGCACTGCATTATCCGCCCAGGAAAAGTAAGCTACAAGAATATTTTCTGGATCTTCCGATACCGAACTGCTTTGGTCGGACTGTATTTCTGCGTTTTTCTGCGGTTCCATCTGTGTTTCCGTCCAGTCATCGCTGTCCGAAGAATTGCTGCTGCATCTTGCCAGGGCAATATTGCATAACAAAAGCATGGCTATAAAATTTTTTTCTCATGATAACTCACATTCCTTTCGCTTCGCTCAGACACAAATCTCTAGCTTACTATCACTGCTTTTGTTATAAATTTTAAAAGGAATCTTCTTATCTGACAAATACCTATATCCTATGTTTAATCATGATTTCAAAGCATTTTACAAAGTGGATATGAAAAACTAAATTTAGAAATAAGTATCGGCTGTCAGACAGCTTGCCCGGCACATTGTCCTTATAGATGTGCTGGATAATTCGATCCAAATCCACCATCCCCAGCGAAAAAATCACATAGGCAATCGAATTTCCCTTGAAGCTATTGTACTTAGTCACCACTCGGACAACTTCGGCCAAAATGCAAGTAGAAGCCATCGAGATCAGGATTACCAGGGTAAATTGTCCAGTGACAAAATAGATAAGAGCAGTGATAAGCCCCATCAGGAAAACTGCACCCGGTTTTTGAACTTTCGCGACCATCAGCATAAAAGGAATGCCTCCAAGAAGCATGAAGGCAAAGTTGATGACAAAGTAGATTGCGGAAAAGATACCGATGGTAATGAGGTCTTTCCCGCCTTGGCCAGATACAGCAGCATCTGTATTGCATAATCTGTAGAACGGTTTAACTGCATCGATACTCTTCTCCTCTGCTTTTCTTATAGTCCACTGTTTTCATTTTTGCTTTGGCATTTTTCTTTCAGCCGGCAAAATATAGACGCTTGCTTCTCAAACTTCGCAAAAAAATTGGCGGAAGCCAGCCCGATCAAACACACAATCAAACCGCTTGGAATCAGCACCCAATAGGCACTGCCTGCAAACCGGTCGAACAAGGCTCCGTAAACAATCTGTCCTACAGGTTGCGCACACATAGAGAGCGTAAATACATAGGACATCACCTTACCCATCAGATGCTCCGGTGTCCGTTCCTGTATAATGGAAATGGCATAGGTGGAAAACAGGCTGCATCCAAGCTGACAGGCACAGAACATGACGAGCAAAATCAGATAATGGGTAAAAGCACCTACCGGCAGCAGGAAAGCAATACCGCACGGAATGAGGCAGATCCCAAAGGATACTAAAACGATGGCAAGATGGCGTACCCGCAGCTTTTTCGCCAATACCACGACGCACAGACTTCCCAAAACAGACGCCACACCCATGGCGCTTTCCGCAATGCCATAATGGGTTGCTGAAAGGCCCAGCACGGCACGCACCAAATAGGGAAAACCTACCACAGCAGTACCCGCTACAAACAGGCTCACGGCCGCTGCCAGCAGAAGAAGTTTCATAATACCAGGCTGTTCCCGGTGCAAAAAGTGCATACTGACAGAGAAATCTTCTTTGATGATTGCGCTAATCCCCATTTTTTGTTCGGGCTTTTTGTAATCCAGCCGGATAAAGCATTCAAGCAGTGCAGTTACAAAGAAGCATACTACCGCAGCATAAAATACTGGACGGATTCCAAATGCGGTATAAAATACACTGCCCAAAAACGGCGTAACCAAGGAAGCAATCGAAGCCACCTGATTGACGATGGCATTCCCTTTTACGATGTTATCTCCAGACAGCATTTGCGGGACACAGGCTTGTACAGTGGGTGATTCAAAAGCGCCCAATACCGACAAAATAATCAGCAAGGCACCGATGACAAAAATATCCTGCCCGAGCGCCATAGCAAAGCTGGCAATCAGTACAGACAGCCCGGAGAGAGTATCCAGCGCGACCATGATATTGCGGCGGTTTGCCCGGTCTGCGAGGATTCCGCCAAAAGGAGACAGCAAAATCGTAGGGAGCAGAGCCAGTGCCAACAGCCCTGCAAAAATAGAAGCTGATCCGGTTTGCTCTAATACATACATGGACAGAGCAAATTTCAGCGTATAATTTCCAATCAGAGAGCTGATCTGACCTAAAATCAAAAAAGTAAAATTATGGGTAAAAAGTTTTGGCTTCATCGCTTCCTCCTAAATACCAAAATCCTTAATAGCTCTGCCGCAAGACCAGCAATGCCTACTCCGATGCACCACATAGCGGCTGTTCTGTATCCTTTGTCTGCAAGATGTTTTGCGCTAAACAAAAGTCCGATTTCAGCAGCAATGGAAGTACCTCTTGTGGCAAAACGAAATAAGGGGCTTTTGGATCGATAAGAGGAATCGCAGCCATAAAATACTGAAAAGCCAACAGGGTAAAACCACCGATCAACACTGCGATATGGTAAGGACGCAGGCGGTTTCGCTTAACTTCCAAAGATATGAGTTTATTCATGGAGCTGCCCTCCTTCCATCACGCCGATCAGATAATCTTCTATATCGTCTGGATGATTTCTGCGGATTTCTTCGGTATCCTCCTCCAGCACAAGCCTTCCATCTGCAATCACCCCGATACGGTCGGTAACTTGCTGCATTTCTCTCATTCCCACAGGGTCAAGTCCATTAACCGGCTCGTCTAAAATCAATACCTCCGGTTTATGAGCAATAGCGCGGGCTATTGCCAAACGCTGACGCATTCCCAAGGAAAATTCACGGACGGGTTGTGTACCTGTGCCAGGAAGTCCTACACGTTCAAGCACCGGTTCCACCTCCATGTTTTCAAGCCCCATATAGGCCAAATGTAGGAACAGATTATCGGCAGCCGATAAATGTTCGTAGAATACAGGGGCTTCAATCAGACTTCCGGTATGTTTTAGGATTTTGGCATTCTCTTTTACACTGTCCATACCGAGAACAGTAGTAGTCCCGGCTGTTGGTTTGAGAAAACCAAGCAGCAATTTGAACATGGTGGTTTTTCCGGCTCCGTTCTTACCAAGAAAACCGTAGACCGTCCCTCGTTCCACTGAAATTTGGCAGTCCCTGATAACCTCTTTCCCGGAAAAGGTTTTGGTTATCCGGTCTGTAGAAATCACGATTTCTTTCATCTTTACTCCTTTCAATACCATACGACGGTATGTATAACTTTAAAGAAAAATACGGTATCCAATATAATACCGGTCGAATGAATGTATATCTCTAAAATAAAATTGCCTTGCGGCAACTTTATTTTTTGTCTGGCATTTTTTCAAAAAATTCTTCCACCAAAGCATAGATAGAATCGTCCATAAGGGGGACACCCATCTTCTCCAGCATATCACCAAGAAAACGAAACTTGTGCTTCATTCCCGCTTTATCCGCAGGAAACACAGATGGCAGCAGCCATAAGCTGGTGAGCAATGGCATTAGTTCCGCAATTTCTTTGGCATACTCGGTATGCAGAGAACCATCCTTATTCCCCTCTTCCAGCAGTTCTTGATAATATGGGGTTAAAATACGCCGGTTGGATTCGATCATCTCTACCAGAAGCCGGGGGTTCCTTGTGAGAGGAATCGATTGTATGGTCATGCTGGTCCGTTCTTCATCCGATTGATTCAGCCGGATGGCCCCACGCAGCTTTTGCAGGCCGTTCAAATCTGAACGCTTCCGGACTTTCTCAAAGGGATTATTTGCAGAAAACATCCGGTCACCCACTGCGTCCATAATTTCTTCTTTTGATTTGAAATGATGATAGACGGCTCCTTTTGATAAGCCATCTAAATGATCGACAATATCTTGAATAGTGGTATTGTCATATCCTTTTTCTAAAAATAGCCGCTGTGCCACATCAAGAATTTTTTCCACGGTCACTTCAGGGTATTTGTTCCGTGCCACATAACTTCCCCCTTCCTTTAACATACGATTAGTATGTATTTATCATATCGGACATCAGGCTTCTTGTCATGATACATTCGGTTGGTATTATTCATGCTCTTGCATAGATCCACGAAATTCAAACTCTCCGACTCCTGATATAAAGAGCTTCCGATTTCCTGCAAAATCTCTTTTATCTGAGGAATCGTTTTCTTTTGGTCCCGCAGCCTCTTAATATAGGCAATGCGCTCTATTGTTTTTTCTCTTGGATACCGGCGTGTCAGATTTGAACCTTCCTGAACAAACGGAAGAAAGCCCTCCTCCGTATAAAACTTCAACGTGCTGTACCGGGTTTCAGTCAGCCGCACCAGTTCTTCCGATACCATGATAGCCTCCATACTTCTCTGTCTCGACATACCGCGCACCTTCCTTCATCAGGAAATTGCCACAATAAACATAAGAAACAGAGTGTCGATATACTCCGTGGCCTTGTGGATCAGCTCGTTCTGGGGATTCTCCTTAATCTCAGCCAACCGCTTCTTCAAAGCCTGCTTTTCATAAGAAGAAAAATATCGCTGCAAATCCTGACTTTTGTTTTGCAAAGCTGTTAAAACTACAATATCCTCAGAAATCTCCCCATCCTCCAAAAGTTCTGCACGGATATTCTGTACAATATGGTCCACATCGGCTTCATTGGGTATATAGAGTGTCTTTCCATTCATAAAGCCGCCTTTTTCCTTAACATCATACACCTGGCGCAGATAGCTTTTCTCCTCCGGCAATGCTACCTGAATGGACAGCTTCTTCCCGTCAAAAGCCAAACTTCTCCATTTCAAGACTTGAGATTTTTCCGTTCTTTTTCAGGATACATAAAAAATACTGCTGGGTCGTCGATAAATCTGTCTGCCGAAATTTATCAGATAATTCTTTTGTTATCGAACTGTTTGTTGCAGATTCTTATTCTATCTGTTTTGCAAATGTTTCATTTCTTTTTTCTGTTTTTCCCGATCCTGGGAAAGTTTCAACGCCAAACTGCGTACTCTGTCAAAAGCTTCCAATTCACTTTTTAACGCTTCCCTGATCCAGTTTTTCATGAGCGCTGGAACATCCTGCGGATCCGGTGGGTAGTATACTGCTTGCTATTCATAATCAATTCGTTCAATTTTAAAGATAACCGGTCTTGTTCCATCCGAGCAGCATGTTATCATCACATTTTCCTCTTTCATCCAGCCCTTCATGATGGAACCGCCCTGTAATCCTGTATAAATGTAACGGGCGATGGCATCCCACGCCTCCGAACAAAAAGGCATCTTTGGCCCGCCTGCAACCGTATCCGGATCAGCGTTTGTCTTTACCAGAGTATTCAGTCCGACACGCCAGAAATCGTCTCTTACTTCATCACGATAAAAAATAAATTCATCGCCCACGTTATAACAGGGGCAGATTCCGGAATTTGGATCCGTACAGTATTCCTGTTGCAGTTCTGGATAGAGCTTTTTGTCGAGAACCGTCACTTTTACTTTATGCTTCATGGTAATCTCCATTCCGCCGCCTTTCAGTTGGCGGCACAAATAGTAATGAAAGTCTTCCAATCCTCCGCGTCGCTGATAAAATAATTGTTAAAGAAGCTATACTACAAAGCACGGGGAGGCGAGTCGTAAAGACTTTTTTCGGTTTTAGACAGCATGGTAATCCGTGTAAGTTTCATCTTTCAAGCACAAATAAGTGGCTTTATTAGACTGTACAGTAAGAATTGTTTTAACTTCTCTGTTAATTGTGCGGTGGAACAGTCAATGGCTTCTTTATCTCATTCTTGAAAGGAGTTTTGACCATGAAAGTTGTTTATCAAACCTGCTGTGGCGCCGATGTTCACAAATCTTTTCTCGTTGCCACCATCATTAAAGCCACTTCTGGTATAGAACCTTCTTATCAAAAGAATCCCCAAAATACCGTATGCGCCTTGTCCGCGCACATCTGGATCACATCTACGATTAATGATATAGAGACACTATGCTTGAGTCTTTAATTGCTCCTTATGAAAATGCTGTCCAGTTACTGTGTACCATTCCGGGTGTTGACCGTAACAGTGCAGTCACTGTTATCTCCGAGATTGGTACCGACATGACTCCGTTTTCTAATTCCAAACGTCTCTGTTGTTGGGCGGGATTAACTCCCGGCAACAATGAATCTGCTGGTAAAAAGAAATCTGTCAGAATAACACGTGCCGGTGTCTGCCTCAAACCTGCATTGGTGCAAGTTGCCCATGCAGCCGTGAAATCTGATAAATCTCCTTACTACAAGCAAAAATATGAACGCATTATGAAACGCCGTGGAAAAAACGTGCCATCATTGCTATCGCCCGGATGATCCTTACTGCCATCTACCAGATACTATCTACTGGTGAAGTATGGAACCGACCGATTTGTACAAGATTGATATGCCTGAACCTCTAAAAGAAAAACAAAGGGAAAAGGCTATCAAGCAGGCTAAGAAACTACTCATTGTTGGCTGTTCTCTACTTTCTTTCACAGTATGCCATCTCACTTATTTCTTCAACGAAAGACCGTCTTTGAATGCTTCTCCGACTCTTTCTGTAACCTTATAGTATCCATGCGTATATGGATCAAAAGCGATGGCATCAACTTTTGAGATATCCACTTTACCGCCATTCATGACTTTTTCATCGGCAGTCGTATTTACCACTTTTCCAATGACGCCGCAGCCATATTCTCCGCCCTGATATTCGATAAACTCGCATTCCATACACAAGGGGAACTCCTGTATGACAGGAGCGTCGACATGTTCCGATTTGATAGCGGTCAGACCACTGTTTGCAAACTTATCCGGCGTGTTATTTCCGGAAACTACGCCAAAATAATCGGCCTCTGTTAAATGGGCGGCATCCGCTATGCTTACGGTAAATGCTTTCCGGGCCTTGATATTCTTTACTGTTTTATGCGTTTCTGTCAGATTAAGGATCACATGGCCTCTTTCCAGCATCGTTCCCCAGGCAGCATTCATCACATTCACACTGCCATCTTCATTGTACGTCGCTACCATCAGCACAGGCATGGGGAAAATACCCTCTGTTGTTTTAATATCTTTTCGCATCGTATCAGCCTCCTTTTTTATTGTCTTCTGTTCAAATTTATGATAACATGGCACCAAAACAATGAAAAGTACCCACATAAATGTAAGGTACTTTCGCAGAGGTAAGTATTATGAGTAAAAAAGATATCGAAAATGCAAATTTCGAGGATACCGGTTACAGTTACACTCTCTCATTGATAGCAGGTAAATATAAACCCGTCATCCTTTACTGTTTGATGGAATATGAACCTGTTCGCTTTAATGAAATGCAGCGCTATCTGAAAAAGGTATCCGATAAAACATTAAGCCATAACCTGAAGGAACTGGAAGCTGACGATTTAATCATTCGCAAAGTATATCCGCAAATTCCGCCTAAAGTTGAATATTCCCTCTCGGAGAAAGGCCACTCTCTGATGGCGGTATTGGATCAATTATGCGTATGGGGCATGGAACATCGCAATCAATAAAATAACAATGATTGTCACTTTGGCGTATCACTCCGGAAATTCAAAGATTTCCTGCAGATGATGATAGGGTCCGAAAGCCACTATAATGTCTCCTTCTTTCAGTACCGTATGACGTCCCACATGGTTTAAGGTATCGCCGTTTCTTCGCACCAGTAAAATCAGGATATCATACTTTTCTTTTAAAGTGGACTGCATCAGCTCCGTGCCGATCAGAAACTCCGGCAGCCGTTTGGCGATGACTTCCACCAGCGCCCGGTTGCTGTAGACGCTCACCAGCCGCATCACGTTGGCAGATTTTCCGAACATGATTCGAGTTCCGATCTTTTCGATAAGCCGGTCAAAAAATTCTCTCAGAAACCGCTGCCGCATCAAAAGCAGACAGATCACAAAAATCCCCGCCAGAACAGACGCGTCCCGGAGAAGATTGGTCCGCTCGGAACTGTTCCAGGTCATAAACACATTGATGAAAATGGATACCATGATCACTGTGAAGGAGTATCCGAAAAGGATCGTCGCCTTTGCCAGCCTGCGCCGAAGACGGGAAACCATGATGATCTCGCTGCGGTTTGTCGTAAAGCCGCAGTTGGTCAGCATGGAAATCACCTGGAATTTGGCGTCCTCCGCTGTCAGTCCTGTCAGGCGGAACAGTATTGAAAAGATGTTTACGATAATGATATACACCAGGATAAACAGAAAAAACAATCCCAGTGCAATGGTAATATTCATTTCTTCCCCACTCCTTTTTCGCCGGCATTTTACGGAAGGATCACGTCATCCAAAAGATCCTCGCCGTCCGCCGCCGATGTGGCCAGATGATCACACCGTTCGTTTTCCGGATGGCCGTCGTGGCCCTTGACCCAGTGAAAAGTCACCTGATGGGGTTTCATGGCTGCCAGCAGCCGTTTCCATAGATCCACATTTTTCACCGGCTCGTTTTTCCCTCTCTTCCATCCCTTTTTTATCCAGCCGTCGATCCAGCGCTGATTGAAAGCGTCTGTCAGATACTTGGAATCAGAATACAGCTCCACCTGACAGGGGCGGATCAGCGCTTCCAGTCCCACGATGGCAGCCATCAGCTCCATGCGGTTGTTGGTGGTTTTTTTATAGCCGGCAGAAAACTCCCGTTCGTGGAGTTCTCCCCGGGAATCCGTATATTGAAGGACACAGCCGTATCCGCCCGGCCCGTCCGGGTTGCCCCGGGCGGAACCGTCGGTATAAATTTTTACCAGCATAATGTTCACGCTCTGCTTTCCAGATACTGTTTCATTACATCCAGCGTTTCCAGTACTGTCGCGTCGGTGTGGGCGTGATTGAGGAAAATAGCCTCAAACTGAGAGGGAGCCAGGTGGATGCCGTGCTCCAGCATGAAACGGAAATAGTCGGCAAAGGCATCGGTATCGGAAGTTTTTGCCATTTCGTAATTATAGACGTCTTTTTCCGTGAAATAAACGCATCCCAGAGAAGCGGTATGATTAACCGGGTACTTTTTGCCGTATTCTTTTAAAAGCTGTTTCATGCCGCCGAAAAGCTTTTCTCCCAGGTCAGCCATGTGAACATAGATGTTCGGGTTTTCTTTTAGAATCTTCAGCTGAGTAAGGCCGGCTGCCATGGCGACAGGGTTGCCGGAAAGCGTTCCCGCCTGATAGACCGGTCCCACCGGAGATACCATTTCCATAATTTCCTTTTTGCCGCCGTATGCGCCCACCGGCATGCCGGCGCCGATGATTTTACCGTAAGTGACCATGTCCGCATCGATGCCGAAATATTCCTGAGCGCCGCCAAAGGCCAGCCGGAAACCGGTGATGACTTCGTCAAAGATCAGCACGGCTCCTTTTTGCGTACAGAGTTCTCTTAATTCTTTTAAAAATCCTTCTTTTGGAAGGACAACGCCCATGTTGGCTGCCACAGCTTCGATGATCACTGCGGCGATCTCGCCGTCGAATTCATCGAAGATCGCTTTTACGCTGTCGATATCATTGTAAACCGCCGTCAGGGTATCCTGGGTGCAGCCGGCCGGTACGCCGGCGCTGTCGGGAATACCTGCCGTCATGACGCCGGATCCTGCTTTCACCAGCATGGCGTCGCTGTGGCCGTGATAACAGCCGGCAAATTTGATGATTTTGTTTCTTCCGGTATATCCTCTGGCTGCACGGATGGCGCTCATCACTGCTTCCGTACCGGAGTTGACCATACGGACCATCTCCACAGAAGGGATATGCTGACAGATATATTCTGCCATCTGTACCTCCAGTTCTGTGGCCGCGCCGAAGCTTAATCCATTTTCCGCCGTCTTGATTACCGCTTCAAGGACTGCCGGATGGTTGTGTCCCAGGATCATAGGCCCCCAGGAACCGATGTAATCGATATACCGGTTTCCATCCACGTCGGTCACGTAAGGGCCGTCTGCCTTGGCGATAAAACGGGGTGTCATGCCTACAGAACCGTAGGCGCGCACCGGGCTGTTGACTCCGCCCGGTATGTATTGAACCGCCTCTTGAAACAGGCTTTCTGATTTTGTCATTATCCGATTCTCCCTTCATCCATGCATTTTGCCAGTTCTTTGGCATAATAGGTCAGATAGATCTGAGCGCCTGCGCGGTATGCGCTGACGGCCATCTCGCACATGATCTGTTCTTCATCGATCCATCCCATTTTTGCAGCCGCTTTTACCATGGCGTATTCACCGCTGACACTGTAAGCCGCCACCGGCACGTTGGTCGCTGCTTGTACATTGGTCACCAGATCCAGAAAGGACATGGCCGGTTTTACCATGATGATATCCGCGCCTTCCTCCACATCCAGGAGCGCTTCTTTGATGGCTTCTCTGCCGTTGTGGGGATCCATCTGGTAGGTTTTACGGTCGCCAAAGGCGGGAGCAGAGTCGGCTGCATCCCGGAAGGGGCCGTAGAATGCGGATGCAAATTTCACGGCATAGGACATAATGGGAATTTCTTTATGACCGTTTTTGTCCAGCAGCTGGCGGATCGCCATCACTCTGCCGTCCATCATATCAGAGGGAGCCACCATATCGGCTCCTGCTTCCACATGGGAGAGGGCTGTTTTTGCCAGCAGTTCCAACGTGGCGTCATTGTCCACATCATGGCCGCAGAGCACGCCGCAGTGGCCGTGGGAGGTGTACTCGCACATGCAGACGTCGGTGATGTAGTAAAGATCCGGGAACCGTTTCTTGCTTTCCCGCAGCGCTCGCTGGACGATGCCGTCCGGATCATAGGCCTGGCTTCCCACTTCGTCCTTATGGGCCGGGATGCCAAAGAGCATCACATTGCTTACGCCGGCTTTGGAGAGACGTTCCAGTTCATAGGGAAGACGATCTACGCTGTAGCGGTACTGACCTTCCATGGAAGGGATCTCCTCCTGAATGTTCTCTCCGTCGATGGCAAACAGCGGATAGATCAGGGAAGATTTGTCCATCCTTGTCTCCCGCACCATTTTTCTGATATTGGCTCCTCCGCGCAGTCTTCTCGGTCTTTTGATCATATCCATTTGTTCCTTCCTCCTATCTCAAGATTTCAATATTTCCGTCACCAGATCCACCACGCTGTCGATGGTGGCTTTTTTTGCCATATAAGTTTTCATACCATAACGGTCGGCGGCCGCTTTTGTCTGTTTTCCGATGCAGGCTGCCGTCACCTTCGTGTAATCCAGACCCTTCGTGGCTTCCACAAATCCTTTTACCGTGGATGCGCTGGTAAAGACGGCGCAGTCGATTTCGCCTTTTTCAAATTTCGCTGTTTCATCCAGTACATTCCAGGTCACATAATGGGTATCGTAGGTGGGAACGTCGTCCACCGTCAGGTCGCTGCGGGCAGAAAGGGCTTCCAGAATTTCATGATTGCCGATGGATGCCCGCGGCAGCAGGATCTTGGCGTCCGGTTCACATACTTTGGCCATTTCCGCTCCCAGAGAGGCTCCGTCATAGATCTGAGGGATCAGATCGGCAAACAGTCCATGCTCTTTCAGCGCTTTTTTTGTCCCCTCTCCGATGGCGGCTATTTTTATCCCGCCAAGGCAGCGAAGATCTTTGCCCAGTTCTATAATTTTATCAAAGAAGACGTTCACGCCGGTGGGGCTGGTAAAAGCGATCCACTGGTAGGATTCCAGACGATTCACCGCCTCTTTGATTTTTTCATCGTCTTTTACCGCGCCGGTTTCGATGGCCGGCAGCTCCAGTACTTCGGCGCCTTGCACCCGCAGTTTTGCCGCCATGCGGGAAATCAGTCCTTTTGGACGGGTCACCAGGACTTTTTTGCCAAAAAGCGGCAGATTTTCTGCCCATTCAAACCGTTCTGCCAGGGAGCATACTTTTCCGACCACGATGATGGCCGGCGTCTCGATTCCCTGCTTTTTCACTTCCTCTTCCAGGGTGGATACGGTGGCGACGATACGTTTCTGCCCTGCCGTGGTTCCTTTTTGCAGGATGGCTGCCGGCATGTCCGGCTCCATCCCCGCTTCCAGAAGACTGCGGCAGATATCCGGCAGCGCCGTCACGCCCATGAGAAAGACCAGCGTGCCTTTGGTGTCCACCAGGGCTTTGAAATCAATGTCATATTCCTGGCCGGCCCGTTTGTGGCCGGTGATGATATGCACGGAAGAACAGAAATCCCGGTGGGTGACAGGGATTCCGTTGTACGCCGGTACTGCCATGGGAGAAGTCACGCCGGGCACCACTTCGTAAGGGATATGGTGTTCTGCCAGCAGTTCCAGTTCCTCTCCGCCCCTTCCGAAGAGGAAAGGATCTCCGCCTTTTAACCGTACCACCCGGTACCCTTTCTTTGCCTCTTCCAGCAGTACCTGGTTGATCTTCTCCTGGGGCATCGTATGGTGGCTGGCCCTTTTTCCCACATCGATGGTTCTGGCTTCCCTTGGTATCATTGCCAGCACGCCGTCGCCCACCAGGCTGTCATATACCACGACTTCCGCACGGGAAAGCACTTCTTTCCCTTTCAGTGTAAATAATCCGATATCTCCCGGGCCGGCTCCCACCAGCCACACTTTACCTGTTTCCATCTGTCATTCCCCTTCCAGTTTCATTTTTAATTCTTTCGCCAGACTTTCTCCCAGCTTTTCCGCTTCCGCTGCCGGTCCTTCCTTGGCGCCTTTGATGTATTCCCCGGTCTCTTCGTTGTAATACAGGCCCAGAAGTGTGATGCTGCCGTTTGTTATTCTGGCATGGGCCGCCACCGGAGAAGAACATCCGCCGTTGAGATAACGGACGAAGGCACGTTCTGCCAGCGCGGCATACGTGGCTGTCTCATCGGTAAAGCCGGACAAGAAATGGTAATCCATCCCCTTTCGTCCCTGCAGGGAGAGGATCCCCTGGCCTGCGGAAGGGATGATTTCTTCCGGTTCAAAATAGCGGCTGATCCGTTTTTCAAGCCCCAGCCGTTTCAGGCCGGCTGCCGCCAGCACCAGCGCGCTGTACTGCCCTTCATCCAGCTTGCGAAGCCGCGTGAGGACATTCCCTCTGACGCTTTTAAATTCTGCCTGGGGAAAGAGTTCCTTTAACTGCAGGATCCGCCGCAGGCTGGAGCAGCCGATGGGCTTTTCAAAATTCAGATGATCCGTCCCCTCCGGCAGTACCAGTACGTCTCGGGGATCTTCCCGTTTGGAAAATCCGACGATGGGAAGCTGTTCGTCCACCTCCATGGGCATATCTTTCAGGCTGTGCACCGACAAGTCGCTTCTTTTGTCCAGCAATGCCCGGTCCAGTTCTTTGACGAAGAGTCCTTTTCCGCCCACCTTGTCCAGTGTTCGGTCCAGGATGATATCCCCCGTCGTTTTCATGGTCAGCAGCGACACTTCTGTCTGCGGAGACGTCCTGCGGATATAGTCCATCACCATCTCGCTTTGGATCACCGCCAGTTTGCTCTCTCTGCTTCCGATCACAAATTTTGCAGGCGCATTCATGTGTTTTCTCCTCCCATCATTTTATCGATCTGCTCCCTGGTTTCTCTGGCCAGCCGGTGATTGTTTCCGCCGGCATTGATGCCGATCACCAGCCGGTCTCTTTTGACAATCCCCGGAAACTGAAAATCACATTTCCTTCTGTCGCTGATCACATTGACCAGGATTCCCAGGCATTTACAGACGCTGTAAATCTCATTATTCAGCGCTTCATCGTCTGTTCCGGCAATGACAAGATCCGCTCCGTACAGATCTTCCCTTTGATATTTCCGGATCTGCAGTTTAATCTTCCCCTGCTTTGCCATTTCCAGTACTTTTTCCTCAGCACGGTCGGCAATTACCAGAATATGTGGGGTAAATTTTGTCAGTGTTTCGATCCTGCGGGAGGCGATCTTTCCCGCGCCGATCACCACCGCCTGTTTTTCGGTCAGATCCACGAACAGCGGGAACAGTCCATACTCATCCTTCTTCATACAGTTTTTCCAGTCCTTCCACACAGGCCAGGAAGGTATCCTTTTCCAGGGAATCCTTCAGGCCGAACATCATTTTATTGACCACTTTTCCGGCGGCCGTTTCGATAGAACGGCGCAGTTCTTCCCGCTCTTTCTCTTCCAGAGGAAGCTTGCCAAGAATCTTATGGATGCGCAGTTCCAGATCTGTCACAGCGTCTTCCTTGATCTCCTGAATCCGCGGGATCAGATCTCTGCCGTCATACCAGTCGTAAAACTCATCTTCTTTTTCCTGCAGGATGGCTTCCGCCTGTTCCAGAGAATCTTTGAGGTAATCGCCTACTGCCGTAATCTGGAAATCATCGATATCGTAAAGGGTAATCCCTTCCATCTGCCGGATTTCCGGTTCGATGTCCCGCGGCACCGCAAGATCGATCAGAATCACCGGATGAGAAAGACAGACGCTTTCCATCAGTTCTCTGGTAAGCGTGTAGTTGGGGCTGGCTGTGGCGCTGACCACCACTTCACAGTCGGGGAGCAGTTCCATTCGCTCTCCGTAATTGATCCGCGCGCATCCCTTGGGGATGGTAACCATGCCGCTGCGGTACTGACGGACGGTGACCGTCACGCTGGCTCCGGCCTTCTGCATGGTCTGAGCCGCCAGCTTGCCCATTTCGCCGTTTCCGATCACCATACAGGTTTTCCCTTTCATGGAAAAGCCCTGTTCTTTCAGCATGGAGACTGCCCGATCCATGGCAGTTACGTTGGCCCGGGAAAAGGTTACGTCTGTTTTTACTTTCTTGGCCGCCGTCACAGCCATCCGAAACAGGACTTCCAGTACGCTGTCTGTCACATAATTTTCTCTGGCAAGGGACAGGGCGTCCTTCACCTGAGTGATGATCTGATCTTCCCCCAGGATCTGCGATTTCAGTCCGCAGGTCAGATGAAAGAGGTGATTCACCGCGTCCCGGCCTTCCCGGCTGACAAAATACTGACAAAACTGTGTCGGATCCACTTCCTTGATCAGACAGAGTTCTTCGATGAGAGAGCCTTCCCAGTCCTCATCCGCGCTGACCCACAGCTCCATCCGGTTGCAGGTGGACAGAATGATACATCCCTGGATTCCTTCCTTCTTTTTCAGCTGTTCCATGGCCGCCGCCGCATTTTTCTTTGTGAAAGAAAACAACGCCCGCATATCCACAGAAGCCTTATTGTGGTCGATGCCCAGCATACAAATACTCATCCTTGGTTCCTCCGTAAATTTCTGCTACCATCATAGCATATCCTTGTTAAAATGCAAAAACTATTTCAAGTAAAATTTATTTGACATACAAATTCATAAGCGATAAAATTTATTTACATGACCCGCAAGCGGTCTGACCAATATCATTCACACAGGAGGAAAACGCCCATGACGGACGCATCCAAAAAAGCAATCCTGGTTGTCAGCTTCGGCACCAGCTTTGCCGATACAAGAGAAAAAAATATCGATGCCATTGAAGCAAAGATCAAAGAATCTTTTCCGGAATATTCCCACTACCGCGCCTGGACCAGCAAGATGATCATGGCAAAACTGCTGAAAAGAGATCAGATAAAAATCCCAAATGTCCGTGAAGCCATGGAGCAAATGATTGCCGACGGCATTACGGACGTCATTGTCCAGCCTACCCATGTCATCAACGGAATTGAGAATGATCTGATGAAAGAGGATGCTCTTTTCTATCGGGATCACTTTCATTCCATTGTATTTGGCAATCCATTGCTGACGACGGAAGAAGACAATCACCGGGTAGTTCATGCCGTCGCTTCCCAGTTCGCCCCGCTTCTGAATGAGGAAACGGCTCTGGTTCTGATGGGACACGGCACCACACATTTTGCCAACTCCATCTATGCAGCCTTGAATTTTAAATTTCAGGACGAAGGCTATTCCCGTATCTTTCTGGGAACGGTGGAAGCCTATCCTTCCATGGATTCCCTGTTAAAGGCAGTGAAGAAAACCGGCGTCTGTAAAGTGATCCTGGCTCCTTTTATGATCGTGGCAGGAGATCATGCCACCAATGACATGGCCGGAGAGGAAGAAGACTCCTGGAAAGTTCAGTTCGAACAGGCCGGTTTTGCCGTGGAATGTATCCTGAAGGGTCTGGGAGAATATCCGGAAATCAGACAGCTTTTTGTCGACCATATCCGGGAAGCCATTTCTTCCTGACCTTTATCCTGCCGGGAGTTTGAAAACTCCCGGCTTTCTTTTTTCAAAAACGGCTTCGGATCCTTGCATTTCCCTGTTCCAGACAGATTTCGGCCCTTTCCCGGCTGCCCAGAATCGAAGCAAATCCCTGATATTCCTGCTCCAGCGATTCACCGTGAAATACCATCCAGGCTCCCGCATCGGTTCCCGATGCCATGGGAATGCCATACTCGTATGCTATCTTCACAGCATACTCCTGCGTTTTTCTGATTTTATCTATTTCTTCATCCGGAAATCGTTCTTTTCCAGAAAGATTTCTCACCGTCACCAGCGTGGGGACCCACACAGTCCTGCTGTCACGCAGAGCCTGCAGACTGTCGTCATTTTGAAAATTACCATGTTCCAGGGAATCCACCCCTGCCAGAGCCGCTTCCCGTACGGCATCTGCTCCGTTGGTGTGGGACATGACGGAAAATCCCTCCTCATGGGCGATATGCACCATTTCCTTTACTTCGCAATAGGGCAGCCGCTCTCCTGTAATGGTTCCAGCGTGCCCAAAGTCCATGATGCCGGTGGTCATGATTTTGATAAAATTTCCGCCAAGACGACGCACTTCCTTCACCAGAGCCGCATACTCTTTTAGATCCGTAAAAGCTTTTCCCACAATGCTCCCGTAATGGCCTTTTTTGTGAATGGCAAAAACGGGAGTCCGATAGGTTATGTTGTATTCCGGCGCCAGCTGACATGTCCGAAGGGATACCCCAAGAAAGTCCCCTCCGTCCCGCAGCCATGTGATCCCGCGTTTTTGATATTCCTGCAGATGTTCTCTGATACAAGAATCATCCACTTTACTTTGATGACGGCCGCGGGCTTTTTGGTAATTCTGTCCGTCCATAAAGATATGGATATGACAGTCGCATTTCATGTTCAATCCCTCTTGTCATTGATTTTATACAGCAGAGCGTTGACGATGCAGGCCGCGATATTGCTGCCTCCTTTTCTGCCTCTGGCCACGATATAAGGTACGTCCGTCTGCATGATCAGCTCTTTGGACTGTACCACATTGACAAATCCCACCGGCACGCCGATGATCAGCTCCGGACGGATTTTTTCCTCTTCTATCAGCTCATAAAGGCGCACCAGCGCCGTGGGAGCATTGCCGATGGCAAAGATCAAAGGCCGTTTAAGAGACGCGGCTTTATCCATGCTGGCCGTCGCCCTGGTCGTGCCGTTTTCCTTGGCCTGTGCAGCCACATCCTCATCAGACATAAAACAGAACACTTCCCCGCCGTACCGGGCCAGGGCGCGTTTATTGATGCCTGCCTTTGCCATCTGGGTATCCGTCACGATGCAGGCGCCCCCTTTGATGGCGTCCATGGCCTTTTCCACCGCGTTTTCTGAAAAACAAAGATTATCCGCATAGTCAAAATCCGCGCTGGTATGGATACATCGTTTGATGATCAGCTCCTGATCCGCCGGCAGCTTTCTCTCGCCCAGCTCTTGTGTGATAATCTCAAAACTGCGTGTTTCAATCTCTCTTGGCTTTACATTTTCCAGCTCAATTTTCATGGTCTTCTCCTCACAATCCCTGTTCCAGTATTTCGTAAATTCTCTTCATATCCAGGTGCTTTCTCAGTTCATCGGCAAGGATATCATATTGGGTTTCTTTGAATTCCTGGAAATCCACGCCGGTAATCTCGTCCGTATCGATTCCCTTCTTCTTGCCCAGCGCCGTCACCACGGCTTTTGCCACTGCCTCTTTATCAAATACGCCGTGCACATACGTACCGTACACATTGTCTTTATAGGCGCCGTCTGTCTTTTTCCGGGGCAATCCTGCATAATCTGCAATTTCTGTCAGCGCAGCGGCGCCTTCCTTTAACCGGGATACTCCCATATGGATCTCGTAACCTTCCAGTTCCACGCCGGAAAGTCCTTCCAGTATGCCGGACACCGGCTGAAACTTTCCTCTTACCCGTGTCCTGGTTTTTTCCGCTTCAAAAACGGTGTCCATGGGCAGCAGTCCCATGCCTTTGATGGAGCCTCCTGCTTCCACCCCCATAGGATCGCTGAGGGTGTCGCCCAGCATCTGGTACCCTCCGCAGACGCCGAAGATCACCGTACCGGCAGAGGCGGCTTTCAATACGGCCGCTTCCATGCCGGACTGTCTCATCCACAGCAAATCCTCCATGGTATTTTTCGTCCCCGGAAGGATAATCATATCCGGATGTTTCAGTTCGGACAGATGACTGACGTATCGAAGTGAAACGCCCCGCATGCTTTCAAAGGGATTGAAGTCCGTAAAATTGGAAATCCTCGGCACACGGATTACGGCGATATCGATCTGGCCGACTTCCTGCGCGCGGTCAAACCGTTCCGTAAGACTGTCCTCATCTTCCACTTCGATGGACAGATAAGGAGCAACACCCACTACCGGAATGCCGCTTTTTTTCTCCAGCATGGCGATGCCGGGATCCAGAATGGTTTTATCCCCCCGAAATTTATTGATGATCAGGCCTTTTACCATCTGCCGCTCATCTTCCTCCAGAAGGGAGACGGTGCCGACAAGCTGAGCGAAAACGCCGCCGCGGTCGATGTCGCCCACCAGCAGCACAGGGGATTTGGCCATTTTGGCCATACCCATATTGACGATGTCCTCCTCCTTCAGATTGATCTCCGCTGGGCTTCCTGCGCCTTCGATCACGATGATATCGTTTTCTTCTTCCAGCTTATGATAAGCTTCCATGATTTTGGGAATCAGTTTATGTTTATAGGCAAAGTATTCCCGGGCGCTCATATTCCCTAAGACCTCGCCGTTTACAATGACCTGGGAGCCCACCTCGTTGGTCGGTTTCAGCAAGATGGGATTCATCAGCACGCTGGGCCGGATACCTGCAGCTTCCGCCTGCATGACCTGAGCGCGTCCCATTTCCAGCCCTTCCTCCGTGATGAAGGAATTCAGAGCCATATTCTGAGATTTAAAAGGCGCCACCTTGTATCCGTCCTGTTTGAAAATCCGGCACAATCCCGCTGTCAGCAAACTTTTTCCCGCATTGGACATCGTACCCTGAACCATAATTGCTTTTGCCATTTTTGTCCTCCTCACTCACAGCACTCTTTCCAGCGCCGCAATCAGCTGTAAATTTTCCGAATGCATTTTTACTGCCGTCCGGAAATAACCTTTGCCCAGTCCCGGATAATTGCCGCAGTCCCGGATCAAAATGCCCTCTTTAAGACAGCGTTCATATAAATCTTCCGGCCCCTGAAAGAAAATATAATTTGCCAGAGAATCGTATACGGTAAGTCCCAGCCGACGCATCTCTTCTTTCAGAAAGGCCCGTTCCTCACGCACGATTTTTTTTGCTTTCTCCACATAGTCTTTTTCTTTCAGCGCGGCAACGCCCGCCGCCTGGGCCGGTATGGATACGTTCCAGGGCTGTGTGACGCTGCCCATTTCCTGCAGAAGATTCTCATTGCTGCAGATACCGTATCCCAGACGAATCCCGGCCATAGCGTACCGTTTCGTAAAAGCTTTCAGCAGAAACAGACTGTGATTTTCCCGGATCAGCGGTTTCAGGGAAAAGCGCTCTCCCTCTTCTACAAAGTCCAGAAAACATTCATCCACCACGAGAAAAATATTCTGTTTCCGGCAATGATTCACGATCCGGTTCAACAGATCCGGTTCCATGAGAAAGCCGGTGGGATTGTTGGGATTGCACAGAAACAGAAGATCTGTGTCCTTCGTCAGGAAAGAAAACAGATTCTCTCCCAGCCGCAGCTCCTCCATGGGACAGGTGATGACTTCGCAGCCTGCCGCTTTCAGCGCCTGCCGATATTCGGCAAAGGTAGGAGCCGGCACGACGGCTCTGGAAGGGCGCAGAGCCAGCACCAGCGAAAAGATCAGTTCCGCGGCGCCGTTTCCGCAGATGATAAAGGACTCCGGCTGATGTTCGTACGCTGCCAGAGCCTGCTTCAGTTCGGTATATGCGATATCCGGATAATTGGCTATTCTTTTTAAACTTTCCGCCGCTGCATCAATCACCGATTCCGGCGTGCCCAGGGGGTTAATGTTGGAAGAAAAATCCAACGCCTGTGGATGGCGATAGATATCGCCACCGTGAATCTGTTCTTTCATCCAAGTCCTCCTTTTACGATCCATAAAACCAGCATGCGGACAAGTCCGAAAAGAATCAGCGACAGGATCGCTGATCCATACAGCAGCCGGTTCGCTCTTGGAATATCTTCGATCTGTATCTCTCTTACAGGATCACCGATGGTAGGCTTTTCATAAAGTTTTCCAAAGTACCAGGCGTCTCCCGCCAGCTGGATCCGAAGCGCACCGGCCATGACCGACTCCGTCTGGGCGGAATTGGGGCTGGCGTGGTTGAAACGGTCTCTTCTGAAAATGCGGAAAGCATTTGGGCCGTCAAATCCGATCAGAAAGGAAGCCGCTGTCATAATCAGTCCGGACAGACGGGCCGGGATAAAGTTGACGATGTCGTCCAGACGGGCTGCACAGGTTCCGAAATAACGGTATCGGTCGTTTTTGTATCCCACCATGGAATCCATGGTATTGATGCCTTTATAGGCAAATCCCAGTACCGGACCGCCGATCATCAGATAAAACAGCGGGGCAATCACACCGTCGGAAGCGTTTTCCGCCACCGTCTCCACCGCGGCTTTGGTGACGCCCGCTTCGCTCAGATTCTGCGTATCTCTTCCCACAATCATGGATACGGCTTTTCTGGACTGATCTAGATCCTTTGTTTTCAAAGCCTGATAAACTTTCATGCTCTCATCCCGCAGCGCTCTTGTGGCAAGGATCTGGTAACACATGAGGGCTTCCACCGCAAATCCCAGCCACAGGTTCAGATAGAATGCTCCGTACAGTATGGCAAAGGGGACGATGGCAGAGACTGCTGTCACCAGGATGACAAGAAAGAACCCGGCTGTCCGTTCGCCGGCCCTGGTGTCCGGAAATATTCTGCGCAGTCCTTTTTCCAAAACTGCGATCAGATTTCCGATCAGCCGTATCGGATGATACAGCCACCGGGGATCTCCTATAAGTAAATCGATTAAAAAACCTGCCGCTACGGCAAGAAATGTCCACTTGATCATCATGTTTTACTGCGGTTCTTTTTTTCAAAATCCAATTTTCGTCGAACCGTTACCTCTTTCTTCCCTTTTTTCCACATTTCTTCATCCAGCGTTATCTCGTACCCGCAGCCGTTTTTTATCTGCCAGTCATAAAAATTCCGGTGCGGTACTGCAAACCGTTCCAGCACGGCCATGATCGTTCCGCCGTGTACCACCATAGCCGCCTGGGAAATATGGTTTTCTATGGCGTCCTCCACTGCCGTCACAAATCCTCTGACGCATCGGCTGCGGAAAGACTCCTGGCTTTCACCGCCTGGAAAAGGCATGGCGCCGTTGCTGTCGATCCACTGCTGATACAGGGGGTTATCTTTCAGTTCCTGATAATTTTTATTTTCAAACATACCGAAATCACATTCTGCCATATCCGCCTTGATCACATACTCCTGACCTGGATACAGGATCTGCGCCGTCATCATGCAGCGTTTCAGCGGGCTGATATAGATCCGCCGGGCAGGCGGATAATTTCGTTCCTTCAGCAGTGCGATTCCCTGGGGGCACAGCGGTTCATCGGTTATACCGATATACCGTCCCATCGTATTGCCCTGTGTAATACCGTGACGGATCAGACAGATATTCATCCTTTGATCACCTGCCCGATTCCGCATACGACACGGATCACCGTGTCCGCCTGGCAAGCCGCCTGGGTACAGACCCTTCCTGTGGTTTCCCGGTATTTCCGGTCGAAGGCGTCCACCGGGACGACGCCGTATCCCAGTTCATTGGTTACAATCACCACATCCGGATTCTCCTTTGCCAGCCGCTGGATCAGTTGGGCGGGATCCCGGCCGTCGGAAAGCATCCGGCGGATATATTCATGAAAATGAAGGATGCCTCCTGCACAGAAAACCTCCTCCCAGTCACAGTTCCTGCCGTCGGCCCAGGATGTGACGTGATAGGCGTTTTGGGCAAAATCTTTTTTCCCCTGGAACGCTCCTCCGATTACCAGTTTCATGCTCCCATACCTCCTGTTATGATCCATACCGCCGCCACTACTAGAGCCATCACCAGTTCACAGACACTGAGAAACCAACCTGCGATGTCTCCCGTCGTCCCGCCGAAATACTTCATCGCCAGATGATGATAATAGGCGAATACCAGCGCTGCGCCAGATAACGCCGCGATGCCAAAAACCGGTTTTGCCAGCACCATCAGCACAGCGGCCAGCAGGATATAAAAAATCATGGTGATCTGAACCTTTCGCGTGCTGGCTCCTCTGGCAAAAGTGGCCACAGACCCGTCTTTTCTGGCTTTGGGAAAGGTGACGATGGCATAGGCGCTTAACGCCCGGGATAACAGAAAACCGGGGGCCAGCACACCGATGGTTGTCAGATTCAGCTGACTGCAGATACCGAAGTACAAAACGAAATAGACGGCGCAGGTGATGACGGCAAAGGCTCCCGCATGGGAATCCTTGAGGATTTCCAGACGGCGCTCTTTCGTCTGCCAGGAACTCATGGCATCTGCGGTATCCAAAAGGCCGTCCAGATGGATCCCCCCTGTGATCAGAAAAGGGATCAAAAGCAAGATCGCCGCAAAGAAAGACTGGGTCATATCCACATGCATCCGGACAATGCCCCAGATATACCACAAAGCGCCGATCACTGCCCCCACCAGGGGCCAGAAACACATGGCATAAGACATGTTGTCCTCCCGCCAGTCGCACCTTGGCATGGGTATTTTCGAATACATGGAAAATGCGATTATAAAACTTTCACCAAGCTTTTTCATAGCTGCTCTCCTTTTACTCTTACCGGTATGCCGTAGACCACTTCTGTCACCTGATCCGCCAGGGAAGCAATCTTCCGGTTGATTTCACCCAGATAATTCTGATAGCGGATCGTCTCCGGATCGTAATCGATCCCATCGGAAAAGATCTCGTTGGTGACGATCACCAGGTTTGATGCCGTCTTTGCCAGATGGCGGACTCCGGACCAAACGGCCGATACCGTCTCCTTGCCCGCTCCGTCCTCCCGGTACATTTCATTGGCCACCAGATTGGACATACATTCCAGAAGAATATTGCAGCCGGATGGCAGCTGAAGCTTTTTCAGACCGGTGTAACATTCCACTGTGGTGAATTTTTTTTCTTTCCGCATGTTTCGATGGCGTTCAATTCTGCGAAAACTTTCCTCATCAAAAGGATACATGGTAGCGATATAAAAACGCTGCGCCTCTCCCAGAGCGACGATAGACGCTTCTGCGAAGGCCGATTTTCCGCTGCCGCTTCCTCCCGTAATCAGATGTATCATGCTGTGTTTTCTCCTGCCCCGTTTTTAAGAAAGGGGAACATAAGTTTCCATTTCATTTTCTTCAAAGGTGCTCATGCCATTGTACACGGCGATGGCGATATCCAGTATGGGATAGAGGGTGACCGCGCCTGTTCCTTCCCCCAGACGCATATCGCAGGTCAGACATCCTTCCAGTCCCAGTGCGTCAAGAACCATGGCGGAAGCCGGTTCCTTTGACAGATGGGACGCCATCATAAAACCTTTGGCTTCCGGCTTCATCCTTGCGGCGCAAAGAGCCGCCACACTGGAGATAAATCCATCGATGACCACCGGAATACGCAGGGCGGCTCCGCCGAGAAATACGCCGGTCATGCCGGCAATGTCCAGTCCGCCTACCTTTGCGAGCACGTCTATGATATCGTCTTTTTGGGGACGATTCAGGGCGATTGCCTTTTTGATAGCGGCAATTTTACGGTCCAGCCCTTCGCTGGAAAGGCCTGCCCCTCTTCCGGTTACCTTCTCTGGCGGGGCATCCAGCAGTACGGATGTTATGGCGCTGCTGGTGGTAGTATTTCCGATTCCCATCTCGCCGGTGGCGATAATCTCATACCCTTTTTCCTTTAGTTCCTCCGCCATATAGATGCCCACCTCGATAGCTTTAATGGTCTCCTCCCGCGTCATAGCCGGTTCCCGGGTCATATTCCGTGTCCCGTACATTACCTTGTGCTGAATCAGATGAGAATCTGCTGCGATTCCGATATCCACCGGAAAAATGTCGGCGCCCACCTGACGGCACATGATTGTGGCGGTGGCCTTTTCCTTCAGAAAATTTTCAGAGATAATCAGGGTGACATCCTGTCCGCTCTGACTGATCCCTTCCTCCACCACGCCATTGTCCGCGCACATGGTGACCAGAGCTTTCTTTTTCAGATGTACATCCGTCGTTTTGAAAATTCCGGCCATCTGTACTACTGCATCCTGCAGTTTGCCAAGGCTATGCAGGGGAATGGCGATGCTGTACCACCGCTCTTCTGCTTTTTTCATTGCTTCCTGATCCAGCGTGCCGATGGCGCGCAGCGTCTCCTCCAAATTCATTTTTTATCCTTCCTTTCCCTGCATTTTTCCAGAAATGCCCGCGGCATCTTTCTGTTTCCATAATAATAAATGTGCGGATACCCGGCAAAAAGCGTGCCGCTGCTGTGAATACAGCGCCAGCTTCTTTTGGACAGCGGTTTGCTGGCCAGAAATTCCTCTCCGCAGTTTTCCGAATCATAATAATGGAACTCATGGGACGGCATAGTCCCCACCTGCTGTCCGAAGGCACATCCCTGTGAGAGGGAAATATAGCCAAACCTGGTCAGCCGTTGTGTCTTATGTACGGCACCGGAAATCACTCCGGCCATATCGTAATACGCTTCGTCATGTCCCTGCATCCGGTCATGAAGATACATGAAGCCGCCGCATTCGGCGATACAGGGAAGCCCTTCTTCAATGGCTTTTTTTATGCTGCATCGCATGGATGCATTGGCGCTTAATTCTTTTGCATACAGTTCGGGATATCCTCCGTGCAGCAAAAGTCCGTCCAGATCTTCCGGCAAAGCTTTGTCATGTATCGGAGAAAAGGGAATCAATTTTGCACCCATTTCTTCCAGAAGAGTCAGATTGTCCTCATAGAAGAAACAAAACGCTTCATCCTTTGCCAGACCGATACGAAGGGGCCGGCCGCAGACCGGCGGTTCCGCAGGCAGCTCCTCCTCGATGGGAGGCGCGGATTTTGCCAGATCCAGCAGTCCGGTCACATCCAGGCTGTCTTTTAAAATCTCGGCCAGTCTGTTGAGATTTTCCTGCAGATCGGCGATCTCATCCGGCATGACAAGCCCAAGATGACGGCTTTCCAGATGACAGTCCTTTACCAGAGGAACATAGCCGTAGGCTTTCACCGGCAGGGCCTCCTCCACCATCTGTTTCATCCGGGGATACATCATGGGAGAAAGCTGATTGAAAATCACGCCTTTGATATGACTGTCTTCTTTGTATTCCAGAAACCCTTTGATGAAGGGAACCGCCGATACGCTCATCCCTTTACAGTTTACCAGCAGCACGGCGGGGGTGTCGGTCTGATCGGCCACATCCCAGGCGCTGGCACGGGATGAAATGCCTGCCAGACCATCGTAATATCCCATAACGCCTTCCACAACAGCCAGGTCGCTGCCCTTGCCGTTTCGTCTCATCAGCCCCCGCAGAGTCTGCCGGTCCGTAAAAAATGAATCCAGATTCCGGCTTTTCATACCGATGACGCGGCTGTGAAACATGGGATCAATATAGTCCGGCCCGCATTTAAACGAAATCACCTTTTTCCCGCCGTTTTTTAAAAGCTGCAGAATGCCGCAGGTAATCAGCGTCTTTCCGCTGCCGCTGGAGGGTGCCCCGATCAATATTCTGGGAAGCTGCATGGTATTATTCTCCTCCTTCGCAGGATATGATATAGACTGGATTTTGCCCCATCATCATATGGTATCGTCCCGCTTCCTTTGATTTTCCCACGCTGACAGAGACGATATCCACATCTTTCACCGGAAACGTTTTCAGACACTCCAGCGCTTCCGCCACGGTCTCCAGCGTGATGCAGTTGATTACCATACGTACATCGGGGTTTTTGGCCAATAAAAGTTCCATAATTTCTTTCAGGTTTCCGGAAGATCCGCCGATGAACGCGTGGGTGGGCGACGGCAGGTCAATACAGGCTGCGGGAGCCAGTCCTTCGATGATCTCCAGGTGGGGAACCTGGAATTTCAGCCGGTTTTTTTTCAGCAGTTCCACAGCCTGTGCCTTTTTCTCTACAGCATAAACCCGGCCGTAAGAAGCCACACGTGCCATCTCCACAGAAACGGAACCCGTCCCCGCACCGATGTCATAGATGACGGAATCCTTCGTAAGCCGAAGTTTGGACAGGGATATGGACCGGATCTCTTCTTTGGTCATGGGAACCTTATCCCGCAGGAAGGCCTCGTCGGCAATGCCGTGGGTGACAATCCGTTTTTTCTCATCGTTAACCAGAAGCATCACGCTTAAAGGGTCTGTCTGGATATCCTGAAGACTTTTTGCCGTACCGCAGCGGATTTTTTCATCCGGGTAGGAAAGTCTTTCCCCCACATATACTTTGACCTCTTCCATGCCAAATTCACAAAGCTGTCTGCAAAGACGGCCGATCCCATCTTTCTCGCCCACGATGGCAAAAACTTTCTGATGTTCCCGCACCATACTGATCATATTGAGGGAACGTCCGTGCATGCTGCAGGGCGCCACGTCTTCCCAGGGCATCTTCAGTTTTGCCAGGAAACAGATCATTGATGAAATTCCCGGAATCAGCGTAGTCTGGGGCGGCAATACTTCCAGCAGTTTTTTTGCACCGCTGTAAAAACCCACATCGCCGGATAATACGACGGCTACCTTTTCCAGTTCTTTATGGGATGCGATATAATCTGCAATCTCCTGAGGTTTATAAGCGTGATAGACTGCCTGACCCGGATGGGCGGTTTCCAGTGTCATCCGTCTGGCGCCAATGAGCAGATCCGCTTCTTCGCAGGCAGTTTGTGCCTCCTTCGTCATGCCGTCTGCCGTGCCCATACCGATTCCCACCAGGGTGATTTTCTGCTCTGTCTGAATAGAAAAAGTATCGATCAGAACCTTTTTACACTCCGTCAGGGAAAGTCCTTCTTCTTTTACCGGCCGCCCGATCAGCACCAGACGTGCGCCCGCTTTTCTTGCGGCTTCGTATTTTTCCATGAAACCGCCGGTGCTGCCGGATTCTTTCGTGACCAGGTAGCGGCAATCATACTGCTTAAGCATGGCGGTATTCATTTCCATGGAAAAAGGCCCCTGCATACAGATCAGATGTTTTCCGGAAAAGCCCAGCTTAGCGCAGGAGGATGCCACTTCCGGGAGAGAGAGAACCCGCGCGTAGACGCGCTCCTGGTAATTGCCGAGTCTTGTGTATTCCCGGATTTCCTTGCTGCCGGTAGTGGCGAGGATATTTCCGCTGGTACCTTCCAGATAGTCGACAGCCTCTGCCACCGAATCCACATAGACCACATCCTGATCTTCCAGATGATAGCCTTCCCGCAGCAGCCGAAGATATGGTCTTCCTGCTTTTTTACAGGCCGAACGGATATTTTCTGTTACCTGAGCCGCGTATGGATGAGTGGCGTCGATCACCAGACGGGGATGTTCAGAGGTCATCAGTTCGGCCATCTGTTCTTCATCCAGCCGTTCATGGGAAATTTTCAGGCAGCCGCCTTCCGGCAGAAGACTTTCTCCGTATTCCGTAGCCACGCAGACATAGGAAGGAATTTCATATCTGTTCAGAAATTCCGCAATAGTACGCCCCTCCAGCGTACCGGCAAATATTAAAACCTCAGACATCCCGATATCCCCTTGGCGTTACCATTTTTCCGTTGATTTCCTTGGTCTGGGAATTGCCGACAAACACCGTGGTGAACATGTCCACACTGGTATTCCGCAGCTCTTTTAAGGTCATGATCTTCATGTTTTCCCCTTCCCGGCCGATATTGCCCACAATCCCGCAGACGGTATCTTCTTTTTTATAACGCATCATCAGATCACAGGCTTTCATCAGATAATCGTGGCGTTTCTTGCTGGATGGATTGTAAAGGCAGATGACGAAGTCTGCCTCTGAAGCGTGAAGCAGTCTGGATTCAATCTTTTCCCAGGGAGTCAGAAGATCACTCAGACTGATCAGGCAGAAATCATGAATCAGCGGCGCGCCCAGCACGGCGGCTCCGCCGGTGGCGGCCGTTACTCCGGGAATGATCTCAAGCTCCACCTGGGGGTAATCCTTTCCCACTTCATACATCAGACCTGACATGCCGTATACTCCGGCGTCGCCGCTGCAGATCATGGAAACCGTCTTTCCCTTCATCGCTTCCTGAAACGCCATGACACAGCGATCCACTTCTTTTTTCATAGGCGTCGTCATAAACTCTTTTCCGGGAAAATGCTCTTTCACCAGATCCACATAAACCGTATAACCGATGATGGTATCGCTGCCTTTCAAAGCATTGATGGCTCGAACGGTCATCTGTTCGTATTCTCCTGGCCCGATACCCACAACATATAATTTATTCAAATTCCACACTCCATTCTTCCATGGCAAAAGCGACGGTCACACCGTTTCTGCCAATTTTTTTCTGTATGATTTTACCGCCTCCACTGGCCTTTACCGCGCTTCTCTCGCAGACATTGTCCACACCGGTGACAGACTGTACGAAATCCGACGCGGAAAAATCTCCTTCTGTTTTCAGCAGTTCTTCTGCCGTGTACACAGACAGGGGGATCCCCATCTCCTGACAGAATTCCCGCAAAGCTGGTTCCTCCTTTTTCAGATTGATAGTCGCCGCCTGCGCTACCGCTTCATGGAACAGGCCGTTGATCTGGCAGGCTTCTTCAAACAATTCTTCGATCTGCTCTGTCGATACGTCTTTCCGGCATCCGATGCCGGCTGTGATACTGCGGGGAATCAGCCACAGCGTCTGTTCAAAGGGCTGCCGGTGGTAATGAACGCCCACATAGATTCCCAGTTCCATATCTTCCTGATTTATCACCAGGCCTTCCGGAGCCTGACCGGTTACCGGCAGTTCACTGATAAATCCCACGGTTCCGCCGTGGAGCAGCTTTGCTGAAACCTCTTTCGCCAAAGACATGTTGGAAATATACAGACGGTTTTTCTTGGCAAATACATCCACCGCAAATCTTCCATTTACGTCCGTAGCCGTGGTGACCACCGGTATGGCGCCCAACTCCTTTCCGACCGTTTCCGCCAGTTCATTGGCCCCTCCCAGATGGCCCGATAAAAGCGAGATACAGAATTTTCCTCTCTCATCCATAACCACTACTGCCGGATCATACTTTTTATCTTCCACATAAGGGGCAATGGCACGTACCGCAATCCCGCTGGCGCCGATGAAAAGGATCGCATCCTTGGTCTCAAACATTTTTTTGGTCCAGAGCTTCAGGGAATCCTTTACCGGTATGGCGTCCACATCTCTTAGATAACGGCTTTTGGCGAACACTTCCGTACGATGACCGCTCTTTTTCAAAAGGCGGTCCGTTTCCTCCGCCAGCACGTATCCGTTCATTGTAAAACATATGATTCCTATTTCCATGACTCTCCCGCCGCCTATTTGCTGGCTTTTCTGAATTCCGTTGTGAAAGCCGGATTATAAAGTTCCGACCGGTTATAGTGGCTGTGTGTCACCACATCGCCGATAATCATCAGCGCCGTTTTGGTGATATTTTCCTTTCTTGCCGTTTCTGCCAGAGTACCCACCGTACACACCGCCGTTTTTTCATCTTCCCAGGTGGCTTTATAGACGATCGCCGCCGGCGTATCCTTCTGGTAACCGCCCTCGATCAGTCTTTTGCTCAGTTCCTCCAGCATACCGGTACTCAAAAAAATCACCATGGTGGCCTGATGTGCGGCAAAGGATTCGATGCTTTCTTTTTCCGGTACCGGCGTTCTGCCGGCCATTCTTGTGATGATCACGCTCTGAGACACGTCGGGAAGCGTATATTCCAGGTCAAGGGCGGACGCGGCGCCGCAGAAAGAACTGACTCCGGGACAGGAATCGTAAGAAATCCCTTTTTCATCCAGCACATCCATCTGTTCCCGGATCGCCCCATACAGACAGGGATCTCCGGTATGAAGGCGTACCGTCGTCAGACCTTTTTCCTCCGTCTCATACATCACATCCAGTACTTCTTCCAGCGTCATTTTTGCACTGTTATAAATCTGGCATCCTTCTTTGGCATAATCCAGCAGCTGCGGATTTACCAGAGAACCGGCGTAAATAATCACATCGGCCTCTTCCAGATATTTTTTCCCTCTGATGGTAATCAGATCCGGGGCGCCTGAGCCCGCTCCTACAAAATGTATCATTTTCTTATGCTTTCTCCTTTACAATTATTAACGAATAATATCCGGCATCTTCCGGTATCTCATCTGCTCCGCGGAAAATCTTTTCATTTTCCATGCCGCAGTTTTCAATCATCACCACTTCATCCGATGACTGCTGCAGGAGTTCTTTTACGTTTTTCATTTTCTTTCCCGCTTTCATCAGCACCTTGGTGCCCGGCAGTTTGAGCGCGTCTTCGATCTGATAGGATGCCGGAATCACATGAAGCGGTTCCGCTTTTTCCACCAGCCCCATATTCAGTCTGGCCGCCACTGCGCAAAAGGAGGTGATGCCGCTGATGATTTCCACCTCATATCCCATCTCCTGCACTTTTTTATGGACATAAAGATAGGTGGAATACACGGTGGTATCGCCAAGAGTCAGGAAGGCTACCTGTTTGCCCTGCAAAAGACAGTCTGCAATTTTCTTTGCTCCCTCTGTGTGGCTTGCTTCCAGCACAGCCGGATCTTTTGTCATGGGCATATGGATTGGAAGCAGTTCCTTTTGGGAAAGTTCCGGATAAGCCTGTACCACAATCTTATAAGCCACCGTCTCCTTGGGCTCCTTTCCGGGAAGGGCGATCACATCGCTTTCCCGGATGATTCTCATTGCTTTAAGTGTCAGCAGTTCCGGATCTCCCGGACCGACTCCCACACCATATAATTTACCTGTCATAATATTCTCCTTTTTGACTGTTTATTTTTTTTATCATATTGTCCACATTATCTGACCGGGCCAGTTCACCGTGAACACTGGAAAACAGGATCACGCCCAGTTCCAGATCGGTAGGAATCTGATGATGCAGATAATAGAGCACCCGTTCCAGCACGATATCCATGGCGGGTTTTAAAATCTGATGGCGGATCAGCACATCGATCCCTTCCTCCGTGGTAATGGTATCCAGAAGTGATCGGATACAGTCCAGATCAGCGCCTGCTCTGGCAGCTGCAGCCGCCAGAAGTTCCGCGCGGCAGTCTGCCTGATGGGAATGGGTGTTCATGATTCCACCGGATACTTTGATGAATTTTCCGATATGGGCGATGAACAGCAGACCCCGAATCCCCAGGTTTTCCGCCATCTGCAGCGTCTCTCCCACGTAATTGCTGCACTTCATGCTGCAGTCCATATCCACATCCAGTTTTTCCCTGGAAAAGGCTTCTCCGTAATTGCCCGGCGTCAGCACCAGATACTGTCCGCCGTTTTCCGCCAGCATCTTCATCTCGATGCGTATGCTTTCCAGCAAGGCCGCTTCACTCATGGGAACGACGATTCCGCTGGTCCCAAGAATGGAAATCCCTCCCTTGATTCCAAGACGGGGATTAAAAGTCTTTTGCGCCACCCTCTCGCCTTCCGGGACGAAAATCTCCACTTCCATTCCCTGATGATATCCGGCTTCTTTACAGACCTGTGTCACTTCCCGGGTAATCATCTCCCTTGGGACACGATTGATGGCTGCCTCGCCCACAGGCTGCGAAAGACCGGGCCGGGTGATTCTCCCAACGCCTGTCCCTCCTTTGATGACGACGCCGGGATGACGACGCTTTTTCACGCAGGCATAGATCAGAATTCCATGGGTGGCGTCCGGATCGTCGCCTCCGTCTTTTCGTACGGCACATCGCACCTCATCCCTGCGGCGGCTGAGGTCTTCGATGGCCAGATGAAGAAGAATTCCTTTCGGCGTCATCAGGGAAACCTCGTCCAGGCTTTCATTATTCAGCAGCATCCAGGCGGCTGCCTTGGCCGCTGCGGCTGCACAGGATCCGGTCGTATAACCGTATCGCAGCTTTTTCTTGTCTTTGATGATAAAACAGTTTTCCAATCCTGTTTTTGAGACCATGATTTCCTCCTGTCAGCATAAAAGAAACCGTTGTCCACGCAGAGAAGACAACGGTTTGTTGTTTTATCATATATCTTCGGTGGCCGCAAACATATATGTTCGGACACGGGATGGGTATCTGGCTTTCACAGTAACGGACTTGCGCAGGACTTTCAACTGCTTCCCCATGATCCGTGAACTTTAAATTTTCCAAACAATATTATAGTTGGTTTTCTGAAAACTGTCAACAATCGGCCCGGCTATTTCACCCAGTTTTTAAAGAAAATATGATCATCGTATTTAAAGACGTCACATTTCTTTTCATCCAGGCCAAGATTTTCAAAGGCTTTATGTGTCATAAAATAAAGGTAGCTGAAATCCTTGTTCTTCAGCGCGCTCACATTGGGGATGATCCGTTTGCTGACTTTTCCGTCACGGTAATCCTCGTAGATCTGTGTGGCGGTTTTCGCCGCTTCCATACTGCCGTACTGGTTAATCTTGCGCAGCGATTCCGCGTCGTTGTCCCGGATTCCCTCCAGCAGTTCTGTCAGACGGCCGTTTCTCGCCACTTCAAACTGCTGCGCGGCGTAGACAACGAAATTCATACTGTCGGGGAAACTTCTGCTCATCATACGGTTATAAATTACGGTAGCCACCATGGTCTGGCCGGCCACACCCTGATCTCCGGCCTCCGTGTAAAGTACGGCCGCCAGAAATTCTGTCTGGGTAACCTGATTGGCTCCGTTTCCAATCTGGGGATCCGTATAAAATTCTGATTCCAGTTTGTAGGATTTCCCATTTTCGGGATCCGTGGCATAGACATAACCGCCGGTAATCTCCACGCCGACGCCGTCGCTGCCAAAATGATAGGTTTTTCCGTTCACCGTGTAAGTATAATTGGTAAAACGGGCTCCCTTTACGCCTGGGTCCCCGGTCATCTTAAAGTAATACGTTTTTCCGCTGACCCTTTTCAGACCGGTAAACATCTGGCCTTTTAAACCAAAATCACCCGTCGCTTTGAAATAGAAATAATATTTTCCGATTTTTTGCCAGCCGGTGGACATGGCGCCCGTACTGCCAAAATAATATGTCTTGCCGTCGATATTCTGCCAGCTTTTTAGCATATGGCCGCGGATGGCGTCCTCCCCGGTACGCTTCAGAAAATACGTCTTGCCGCCGCTGGTGATCCAACCCAGATGCATCTGTCCGTCGGTTCCCAGATAATAGCGGTATTTTCCGATGTTCTGCCAGCCCCTTAACATATGGCCGCGGATCCCGTCTTCGCCGGTTTTTTTCATGTAATACGTCTTGCCGCCGCTGGTGATCCAACCCAGGTGCATCTGTCCGTCGGTTCCCAGATAATAGCGGTATTTTCCAATGTTCTGCCAGCCCTTTAACATATGGCCGCGGATCCCGTCTTCACCGGTTTTTTTCATGTAATATGTCTTGCCGCCGCTGGTAATCCAGCCAAGAGTCATGACACCGGAGGAATCAAAATGATAGCGGTATTTTCCAATATTCTGCCAGCCCTTCAGCAGGCAGCCCTTCACACCGAACTCCCCTGTCTGTTTCAGATAATATGTATCGTTGCCTTTGACCAGCCATCCTGTTACCAGATAGCCGTCTTTGTCAAAATAATAACTTCTGCTGCCGATCTTTTGAAAATTATTTCTGGTATAGGAACCGTCTTCGTTGTAATATCGGATTTTCCCTTCTTCCTGGATCCATCCTTTTTTCAATGCCGCTTCCCCTGTTGCTGCGGTTTCCTGCTCCAGGATAAAATTCTCCTGACTGGAGCCGTCCGTTTCTGATTCCGCTGCCGGCGCAGTATCCGGTGTTTCTTCCTCTTCTGAGGGCGGCATCTCCTCGGGAAGCTGCGGTTCCTGAACCTCTTCCGTTGGTTCTTCTGATGGAGAGGCGACCGGCTCCTGAGGAGATTCCTCAGCAGATGGCTCTTTTGTTTCATCGCCGTCTTTTTCCAACGCTGATTCTGTCTCGGTGACCTCCGCCGTCTTCGCATCCAGCTGCATATCCTGAGCCATGACGCTCTGCGGCGTCAAAAGGCTGAAAACCAACAGCAAAGCCAGCAGCTGTTTTCTCCTTTTTTTCATCGCTACACACCTTATCCTTTCACGCTTTGTCTATTGTTTCTATGATTTTGTTATAGATCTTACCATATACGGCGTCGGTATAGTGCAGTCCGTCAAGCAGCTGAAATCCGGTATCCGTCAGATAATTATAGGTGTCGATATAGGTATACCCTGTCTTGCTGGTGCGGATCATATAGTTGAAATTCAAGACCCATTTCGGTGAGCGCACTGCACGAACAGGGCCGTAATCTTCACTTGCCGTCTCTTTATCGTTTACCGGATTGACGGAAAGAAAATACAGATCGCATCCGCTGGATTGGAGCGTTTTTTTCAGATACGCCAGTTCATTCAAATAGGTATCTACCACAGACTGCAGGTATCCGGACTGGGTGGTATAACAAAGGTTATTGGCGCCCAGACACCAGATCACGGCCTTTTTGCCCTCTGTTTTTTTGATACCATTGATAATCTGACTCCTATTTTCCAGATACCAGTCCATACCTGCGCCGTTTTTACAGTAAAAAGTGGCCTTGGAGGATACCGGCTCTCCCTGGGCATTCACCCATTTTTTCATACCCACCGTTCTGGAGTCGCCAATGAAAAAGATTTCATCGTAGGCTTCGCTGACTGCCGCCGTATTCGGCCCTGGTACCGGGTTTTCAATTAATACGGAATACAGTTTCATTCCGCTGGAAACGGTTATCTTTTCTCCCATGAGGTAATCAGGATAACCGTGCTGATCCGGTTCATTGGACCATCCCAGGAAGGTATAGCCCTTTGGACTGCACATGCTGGGAAGTACCAAGGTATCTTCTGTCACATTTTCCCGCAGACTTTTATATTCTCCAGATCCGTTATTATAGCAAAACTGTACCGTCTTCGCCTTCTTCCAGCATCCGTAGAAATTCATATTTCCAGTTATGGTAACGGTTTTTCCCGGTTTCAGCGCGGAAGATGCGGAAGGATTTTTCTTTGTACTCCAGCCTACCGCTGCATAATTCAGACGACCGGGCAGATCCGGAAGCGTGTAGGATTCCCCTTTATATACCACATCCTTCAGTTCTGTGTATTGGGAAGAACCGTTAGATGAATAGAACCGAATCGTATAGGTTTTGATTTTTTCACCGGTACCGTCGCTTCCGAAATAGTAAGCTGTACTGCCGGTCTTATAAGTATAGTCCGTCAGCATGGCGCCCTTGATTCCGGCGTCTCCTGTTTTTTTGAAATAATAAGTCTCTGATCCGACTTTTTGCATGCCGGTAAACATCCGTCCCCGGAGTCCGTAGGAGCCTGTGGCTTTAAAATAAAACCAGTATTTTCCGATTTCCTGCCATCCGGTTTTCATTTTTCCATCGGTGTCAAAGTAATAGGTTGCGCCGCCGATATTCTGCCAGCCCCTTAACATACGTCCCTTGATTCCCGGATCTCCCGTCTTTTTCAGATAATAGATCTTACCGCCCGAGGTGATCCATCCGGTATTCAGCTTTCCGTTGGAGCCAAGATAGTACCGGCTTCCGCTGATATTTTGCCAGCCTTTTAGCATATGCCCCTTTACTCCCGGGTCTCCGGTCTTTTTCAGATAATAAAGAGAACCGTTGCTGTCCAGCCATCCAAGGGACATGGCGCCATTTTCGGAAAAGTGGTACTGATAACTGCCTATACTTTGCCAGCCTGTCAACATACAGCCTTTGATTCCCGGATCTCCGGACTTTTTCAAATAATAAACGCTGCTCTGATAAGTCAGCCATCCGGTTTGCATCTCTCCGGCAGCGCCAAAATAATACCGGCGGCCCCCGATGTTTTGCCAGCCTTTCAGCATATGCCCCTTGTTTCCCTCTTCCCCTGTCAGCTTCAGATAATAAACTTTGTCCTGATAGGTCAGCCATCCGGTTTGCATTTCTCCATTGTCGTCAAAATAGTAGCGATAGCTGCCGATATTCTGCCAGCCCTTTAACATGCGTCCTTTGATGCCAAAGTCACCGGTTTGTTTCAGATAATACACTTTATTGCCCAGGGTCAGCCATCCAGTCTTCAGACAGCCGTTATCATCAAAATAATAAGATTGACCGTCGATTTTTTCAAATCCGCTTTTTGTAAAGGTTCCATCCGAATGATAATAGCGGATACTTCCGTCAACACGCTGAAACCATCCGGGCTGCCATAACTCATCTTCCTGGGAATCATCCTCCGGCGGATATTCCTCTTCCGGCGGATACTCTTCTTCCGTCAAAGATTCCTCCGGCAGCGGCCCCTCCGGCAATAAGTCTATCGGAAGTCCGCTTTCTTCCTTCTCCGGCATATCCTCTTTTTCCACGTATGTATGATCCGGTTCCCCTTCCGGCGCAGACTCCTCTGCTATATCCTTCTCCGACATGGTTTCGGTTACCGTTAAGATATCTTCTTCTTCCTGCTTGGCCCCCCACACTGTCTGCGACGCCAGCATACAGCATACCAGCATGCCGCTTAGTATTCTCCATCTGTTTTTTTTCATTATCCATACTCCTCGTGTTTTCTGGTATAAAAACGACAGTGCGCTTCGATCAGCTGCACTGCCGTTATTATATCCATTTCCATTTGAAATGTCAATTTACATTGCATAGGCCGCGGGATTTGTTTAAAGCCCTCTTGGTTTCAGATGATAATGCAGACCAGACCGCCTTTGCTGTCGTTGACAATTTTCTGCATGGTATCCTGCAGCTTGATCTGGCTTTCCTCACTGATCTGGGCAATTTTCGTGCGGATTCCGTCCTCCACCAGCTGCTCGATGGACTTACCGAATATATTAGTCTGCCAGATACCGTTTTCTTCGCTGGCATTTTCTTTGATATAAGAAATCAGATCCTTAGCCTGCTCTTCGCTGCCCACGATCGGTGCGATCTCCGTTTCTATATTGGCTTTAATCATGTGAATGGATGGACTGATCGATTTGATTTTCACACCGAACTTATTTCCCTGACGAATCAGAGAGGGCTCCTCCAGTTCGATCTCCTCTTTTTCCGGAACGACCACTCCGTATCCGCAGCCCCGGACAGAGGATATGGCATTTTGCACTTTCTGATATTCATTTTTCATGACGGACATTTCTTTCAGAATGTGGATCAGCTGGTATTCCCCTTCGATATCCACGCCGGTCATTTCACTGAGCATGTTATAATAATATTTCTCGTTTATTTCAAGCTGTATCTGTATGACGCCTGTGGACAAATCTACTTTTTTCATCTCCATTTTGCTGACATATTCGCTGTCCATGGCAGGAGCTTTCTGGCAGACGTCGCGGACAAAGCGGTACTGCTGCATCATCGCCCGAATATGTGTGATCAGATCCGCCTTCAGCGGATGTGCAACCGGCAGCAGCTCCACCCACTTCGGTATGTAAAATTCCAGCTGCCGTATGGGAAACTCGTAGAGGATTTTTTCCAGGATTCGGATCACATCATCTTTTCTTAACTGTTCACAGTTCACAGGAAGTACGCTGACCTGATATTTTTCCTGAAGCTGTTTGGCCAGTTGTCTGGTTTCTTCTTTAAAGGGTTTTTGGGAATTGAGGATTATCAGGAAAGGTTTGCCCGTTTCCTTCAGTTCCTTCACCGTTCTTTCCTCGCTGGATACGTAGTTTTCCCGCGGTATTTCTCCAAAAGATCCGTCACAGGTTACCAGAAAACCGATGGTGGAATGATCCCGTATCACTTTCCTGGTTCCCAACTCCGCCGCCTGATGAAAAGGAATCTCATGATCAAACCAGGGTGTTTTTACCATCCGCTCTCTTCCATCCTCCAGATTTCCGGAAGCTTCCGGTATCAGATACCCTACGCAGTCTATAAGACGCAGCTTTACTGAAATTTCTTCACCCAGCGTTACCGGAATGGCTTCTCTGGGAATAAATTTGGGCTCCACTGTGGTAATCAGTTTCCCGGAGCCGCTGACAGGAAGGGTATCTTTTATCTCCGTCTGCTGCTCCTCCTTCAGGGACGGAAGCGCAAAAACTTCCATAAATCTTCTGATAAAGGTGGATTTTCCTGTCCGCACCGGTCCCACCACGCCAGCCAGCAGCTGACCGTCCGTACGGGCTTGTATATCTTTGTAAACAGAAAAGGTATCCATCCTCATTCCTCCTCATACATATGATATGGTATAACTATATGCGCAGGGAAATGAGATCATGCAAATTACAGCCTTTTTTCCAGTTCCAGCTGCAGTTTTGCAGCCAGCGCTTCCCGGTTTTCTTCTGTCACTGTCCATACTTCCACATCGGGACGGCTTTTTATGGCATGGATAAAGGCGGTATCCTTATCCTGTAAAACACCAAGAACCAGTTCTTTCTCATCGAGGCAGCGGAAGAAAGTTTCCTGAAATACCCTTGCGTTCCGCTCCAGTTTTCCGATTTCATCCGCCAGCATCCAACGTTTTGCGCGCAAAGACTGTTCCAGCACGGATACGCCAAGCGTCTCGAAGGTTTCTGTCAGGGGATAACTGTTTTTCTCTCCTGTACGTATGGATATGGGACTGTCATTTTCAAAGCGATTCATCTGCATCAGACTATGCAGGTAAAATCCCTTTCGCAGACCGCCGATTTCATAGGGCAGCGTGCAGTAGCCGCACAGCGGGACCTCCAGCTTGTGCAAAACGGTTTTCAAAATAGTGGATTTTCCCACCTGTTTTTTTCCGGTCAGGAAGATATGTCTGCGGCCGTCGGGACGGGGATGTGCTTTTAATACGGCCGTTTCCTGGCATTTCCTTTCCGCTTTATGACAGCCGCATTGACAGAAACTGGATACCTGGCCGGGTGTCTCAAGAAGCGGAATGGGAAAAGTAATCTCCGGAAGGTTTTCCACCAGATCGGCCAGTTCCCTCTGATCCTGAAAGATATCCAAAACCGGCAGGTTGCCAAAGTCTTCTCTTTCTTTTTGAGAGGCGATCCGTCCGCTCACCGCCGCCGTATATTCATTGATCCGCTCCAGGGCATCCTCCCTTTTGTGAGCGCAGACAATCCTGGGAACTCCCGCTTCATAGTCGCCTTCCACCAGCAGGATATCGACCGGAAAGAGAGGGAAAAAGCTGTTGTCGTTCAGGCTTTCCGGATAAATCATATGCATTTCATTCTTTGCTTTCACACCGATGAGATCGGCCCCTGCTTTTTTATGCCTGTCCGTGTTGCTTCCTTCCTGATCCATGGAAAACGCCGGGCAGAACACCGTTTTCACCGTTCCCACCCGGTGGCCTCTTCTTTTCAGTTCCCGGACCAGTCCTTCCACAGTCGTCGTCTTGCCTGATTTTCGGATTCCCACAATGGTACAGATTTTCACTCTTCTTCCTCCACATATCTGACTGTCTCGATTTGTTTGCACCAGCGCTGACCATACCGGTCCTTTCCGGCAATCAGCCGGATACCCTCCTCATCCGCTCCATTGATCAGGATAATGGACGGATCTGCCTGAATTTCCTCTGCGGAAATGGCCGTCACCATACCGTCTTTGCTGACGAATTCCGCCTGAAGGATTCCACTCCAGTCCGCCCTTAGGTCCCGCACCGGCACGCCTTCATATTGTTCTTCCTTTTCCTGTCCGTCAAAGATTCGTTTGACACGGATTTGAACCCGTTTTTTTTGATCCAGCATAATCATCGTCTTTTCCCCCACACTGCCGTAAGATCTTCCCGGTATCCGCAGCCGTGATCGCCGGTCTGCTCTTTTTCATAAAGGCCGTGATCGCTGATCAGCAGAATCTGCCCCTTAAACCTGCTGCAGATCTCACCAGTCATCTCATCTTTGCGTCTGATTTCATCCAGGGAAGGCGTTCCATACGGCCCGAAACGATGAGCAGCATCGTCAATCCCATGGAAGTGGGCGAAGATAAAACGGGTATCCTTTTCAATTTCCCGTAAAGCGGACTGAAAAATCCACTCATCCGCACTTTTCCCTTGTCTCGCCGTGTGCAGGCGAGGCAAAATTTCTGTACGGATGATCACGGAATCCCCCTCCAGACAGACAGCCTGCTCTTTCCATTCCCCGAAAATCGTCGGCACGGCAGGCACATGGCCTCTTCGGTCAGTGATAAGATGCTGTTTTGGCAGACGGCCGGTCAGAATGGTCGCCATTGCCGGATTGGTAACCGGAGGTTTAACGGAACATACCGGTTCTATGAGAAAATGTTCTTCCATACAGGGAATCACACCCTTTTTTCTCGCATACTCATACATATAATAGCCAAATCCGTCCAGATACAGGACAAAAAGAGGTGCCTTCGCCAGACACCTTCTCATTTCATTATAAAAATCTTTTAACTGTCTCATCGTATTCTTCCCGGGTGTTGATATTTTTCAGTTGAATCTCCTGGCCGCCCAGCTCCTTTACATCCACATAGCGCACAGCAGCCCTGGAATACAGCAGCCGTATCTTATGTTCTCCCTCTTTTCGCATCTGTTCCAACAGGGGAATCACGCTTTTTTTATAGATGCTGCAAAGCGGCTGCACTTTTCCATCCATCGTCAGAATCACACAGTCTTCTTTGCCGGCTGCACAGCCGGCCAGACGGTTCAGAAACGCCCGGTCAAGAAAAGGCATATCTGTGGCGATGACAAGTACATACGGTACGGGAGAAGCCTTCAGCAGCTGATAGATTCCTTCCACCGGGCCAAAGCCTTTTATCTCGTCTTCCACCATGGGGCAGGAAACCTCTGGAAATCGCCGGATGTCATCTACGGCAATACACAGGTAGGAAAAGTCCCGGCAGGCCGCTGCTGCCCGTTCCAGGAAAGTCTTTTCTCCCAGCATCAGATGTGCTTTATCCGTCCCCATTCTGCTGCTCTTGCCTCCGGCCAGTATGCCGGCGCTTACCAGTTCATTCACGGGAATCGATCCTCCTTTTACTCCAATCAGAAAAAACGATAGGCGCGGATGATGCTGCCTTTTGTCATCGGAGGACTGCCTGCTTTGATTTCGCCAAGGATCTCACAGTCCCGCATGGGATTGAGCATTCCGTTCCCCTGTTTTCTTGCAAAACGGATCCACGCTTCCCCGTCTACGATTTCCAGCGTTCCGGGAAGAAACCGCCTGGAAGGACTCTTCTTTGGAAAATCGTCCAGCATTTTTACCCGGATTTCCTCTGTGGCATACTCCTTCATCCCCGCCATCTTTTGAATCAAAGGTTTTCCCAGCATAAAAAGAGAAACGGCTGCAGCTGAGGGATTTCCAGAAAGTGCAAGAATAAACTTTCCTTTCCAGAGCGCGCCTACGAAAGCCATTCCCGGTTTCATTTTTACTTTCCAGAACAGGATCTTCGCCTCCAGAATCTTTAGAGCCTCCAGTACCATATCGTAATCGCCCACCGACACGCCGCCGGTGGTGATGATGAAATCATGATCAGACAGGCCTTCTCGTATTTTCTCTGCAATCCGCTGTGCCTGGTCTTTTTCAATTCCCAGCATGGATGCTTTCACGCCCCACCGCTCCAGATAGGAAGCGATGGTGTAAATGCTGCTGTTTCTGATTTTGCCCGGCTGCAGCGTCGCTCCGATGGGAACCAGCTCATCCCCCGTACTCAACAGCGCAGCCGAAAGACGGCGGTATACCCGAACCCTCTCATATCCCAGACCGGCCATCAGCCCCACCAGCGCCGGTGATATCAGTCTGCCCTTTTCCACCACCAGTTCCCCCTCTCTCACATCTTCGCCGAGGGGGACAATATTGCTTCCCTCCCGACAGGGAGAAAAGATGGTTACTTCTTTTTCAGTAAAATTTGTATCTTCGTATTTTACAATGGCCGTGGCGCCGGAAGGTACCGGCGCTCCGGTCAGTATCTTTATGGCCTGCCCCGGGTTCAGCCTGTGAACCGGGGCATAACCTGCCGGAACCTCTTCTATCACCTTCAGAGATACCGGCGTATCCTGGGATGCATGAACGGTATCCGCCGCAATCAGCGCATAACCGTCATAGGGGGAGCGGTCGAAAGGAGGGATGTTTTCTTTGGAAATAATATCCTCCGCCAACACCCGTCCATCCGCCTGTGCAACCGGAACCTCTTCCGCCTCCGTCGGATGCGCCTGCAAAAGCAGCAGGTTCAATCCATCTTCCAGTTCTACCCGTTCCGGAAACATATCAGTCTCTCCCTTCTGTCATGCTTTTTCAATCTTAACCGCACATACCTTATATTCCGGTATTCTTGCGTATTTGTCAAGGGCTGCGTTAGTCAGCCAGTTTGCGTTTCCATCGGGGAAATGGAAGGGCATCCAGGTTTCTCCCTGGGATACCTTCCTTCCCACTCTCGCCGTAGAAACAATCTGTCCGCGGCGGGAAGAAATCTTCACTTTGTCACCGGTTTTTACTCCGATGGCATCCGCGTCTTTATAGTTCATTTCAATGAAAGATTTTCCTTCGATCTCCATCAGACCAGGCGTCTTGCCGGTCATGGCCCGCGTTGTATAGTGATACAGGATACGTCCTGTCATGAGGATAATCGGATAATCCTCGTCGGGAAGTTCCGCGGAAGGTACGTATTCGGCCGGATAGAACCAGCCAAGTCCTCTGGTGAATTTACCCACATGAAGGATCGGGGTACCTGGATGGTCTTTCGACGGACAGGGCCACTGCAGCGTCTCGCCTGCGTCCAGTCTGGCATGGCTGATACCGCCAAAACTGGGAGTCACAGATGCGATTTCATCCATAATCTGTGCCGCGGTCAGATGGGGCTGCGGATATCCCATGCGGTTCATGATGTCGATAAAGATATCGGTATCCAGTCTTGCCTCACCTGGAATGGTGACTGCTTTACGTACTCTTTGCACACGGCGCTCCGTATTGGTAAAGGTTCCCTCTTTTTCCGCATAACTTACGCCGGGAAGGATGACGTCTGCATACTGAGCTGTTTCTGTCATAAACAGTTCGTTCATTACGACGAAATCCAGAGACTCCAGCGCTTTGATAATATGAGCTGTATCCGGATCCGTCACGATAGGATCTTCTCCGAATATATAAAGACCTTTTACCTCTCCGCGGATAGCCGCCGGCCACACATCGGTAGCGTGCAGACCCGGATTGGGATTCAGTTTCTTGCCCCAGGCTTTTTCAAACTTGGCGATCACATCCGGATTTGCCACTTTCTGATAGCCGGGGAAATCACCGGGCAGCGCTCCCATATCGCAGGCGCCCTGTACGTTGTTCTGACCGCGCAGCGGATTCACGCCGCAGCCTTCCCGGCCCAGTTTGCCAACCAGCAGAGCCATATTGGACATGGACATAACGCCTTCTGTTCCGGTGGAATGTTCCGTTACGCCGAGACAGTAGATAATGGGAGCTTTGTCCGCTTTGGCATACATTCTGGCGGCCTTTCGCAGGTCATCGGGATCGATATGGCAGATCTCGCCTACTTTTTCCGGTGTATAATCTTTTACAATCTCTTTGATCTTTTCGTAGCCTTCCGTCCGCTCTTCGATGAACTTCATATCCTGAAGGCCTTCTTCGATGATGACATGCATCATACCGTTGGCAAAAGCCACATTGGTTCCGGGGCGAAGCTTCAGATGAACGTCCGCGTGTTTTGCCAGATCGATATCTCTGGGATCCACAACGATGATCTTACATCCCCTCTGTACCGCCTGACGAATCTGCATACCCACTACGGGATGGGCTTCCTCCGGATTGGAGCCGACCAGCATAATCACATCCGGATTTTTTGTGATATCCGCGATGGGATTGGTCATGGCGCCGGATCCCAGTGTCATGGAAAGGCCGGCCACGGACGCGGAATGGCAGACGCGGGCACAGTTGTCCACGTTGTTGGTTTCAAAAGCGCAGCGCACCAGCTTCTGCATCATGTAGATGTCTTCGTTTGGCGAACGGGAACAGGCAAAACCAGCCAGGGAATCCGGACCGTATTTTTTCTTGATTTCCAGGAATCTGGATGCAACCAGATCCAGCGCTTCCTCCCAGGAGGCCTGTTCAAATTCACCGGTCTCTTTGTTTTTAATCAGCGGGTGAGTCAGTCGTTCCGGTGAATGTACGAAATCAAAGGAACCGGAACGGCCCTTTACACAGAGCAGACCCTTATTGGACGGTCCGTCCGCTGCTTCTGTATCCACAATTTTCCCGTCCTTTACCACCAGATAATACTGACATCCTGTGGCACAGTGAGGACAGGTTGTAAGCACTTTCTTTTCCACCTGCCATGGACGATAATTTTTCCTGCGTTTGGAACTTAACGCGCCGGTAGGACAGGCTGCCACACAGTTTCCGCAGGATTCACAGGAGCTCTCTCTTAAAGGCAAACCAAAAGGTGTGGAGATCCTGGAGTTAAATCCACGTTCTACGGTATCAATGGCTCCTCTGCCCACGATCTTGTTACAGGTATTGACACAGCGGTGGCAGAGAATACAAAGATTGGGATTGAACGTAAAGAAGGGATTGGAATCGTCGATGGGGAATTCCGTCATCTCTCCTTCATAGCTGGTTTTTTCCACGCCATATTCGTAACAGTAATCCTGCAGCTTACAGGAACCGTTCCCCTCGCAGGAGAAACAGTCTGTTTTATGGTTGGAAAGAAGCAGATCCAGCACGCCTCTTCTGGAGGCGATTACTTTCTCGCTTTTTGTCTGTATCACATCTCCCTCTGAGATATGAGCGGAGCAGGCTGTATCCAGTTTGCTCCAGCCGCGGTTCTCAATTTCTACCATACACATACGGCAGGAACCGTCGGGCATCAGCCCTTTAATATAACACAACGTAGGAATCTTAATGCCAACGGACTCGGCTGCCTGCAGAATTGTCGTCCCTTTCTCCACTTCCACAGGGATTCCATCGATGACTGCATGAATCATACTTTCTCCTCCTTACTCCACATATACTGCGTCAAAATTACAGCCTTCCATACAGGCTCCGCAGCGGATACATTTCGACTGATCAATCTGATGCGGCTCTTTCTTTTCACCGGTAATCGCGCCCACCGGACACGCTTTCGCACACTTGGTACATCCTTTACATTTTTCAGGATCAATCTTATACTGTTTCAGCGCCTGGCAGGTGTGAGATTTGCATCGTTTATCCACAATGTGTTCCATATATTCGTCACGGAAGGTCCGCAGCGTACTGATAACCGGGAGCGGAGCGCTCTTGCCCAGGCCGCACAGGGAATTGGTCTTTACAAACTGAGCGATTTCCTCCAGTCTGTCCAGATCCTCCACTTCGCCCTTGCCGGCGACGATCCGTTCCAGAATCTCCAGCATACGTTTGGTTCCGATTCGGCAGGGAGTACATTTTCCACAGGACTCTCTCTGGGTGAAACTCATAAAGAAACGGGCCACTTCCACCATACAGGTGTTCTCATCCATGACAACCAGACCGCCGGATCCCACAATGGCGTTATATTTCTTTACGGAATCAAAATCCAGTCCCACATCCAGGTGGTCCTTCGTCAGACATCCGCCGGAGGGACCGCCGATCTGTACGGCTTTGAATTCCGCTCCGCCTTTTAATCCGCCGCCGATATCGTAGATGATCTCCCGCAGGGTGGTACCCATGGGAACCTCAATCAGGCCGGTGTTTTCAATGGCGCCTGTGATCGAGAAAGTTTTCGTTCCCGGACTGTTTTCAGAACCGATGGTCCGGAACCAGTCTGCACCCTGAAGCACTATTTTCGGTACGTTGGCATAAGTTTCCACGTTATTCAGTACAGTGGGTTTTGCCCACAGCCCCTGATCCACCGTTCTGGGCGGCTTGGTTCTGGGCATACCCCGGTTTCCTTCAATCGATGCGGTCAGAGCGCTTCCCTCGCCGCATACGAAAGCGCCTGCGCCTCTGTTGATATGCAGGTGGAAGGAGAAATCCGTTCCCAGAATATGTTCGCCGAGAAGGCCCGCCTTTTCCAGTTCCTCGATGGCATGACGAAGTCTGGCCACAGAGAGCGGGTATTCTGCACGGACATAAATGTATCCGTTCTCAGATCCAACTGCATATCCGGCGATAATCATACCTTCCAGAAGCTTATAGGGATCACCTTCCATGACGGAGCCGTCCATGAAAGCGCCCGGGTCGCCCTCGTCGCCGTTACATACCACATAGCGTTCCTTTTCCGCCTGGGAAGATACCTGTTTCCATTTCCGTCCCGTGGGGAATCCGCCGCCGCCTCTTCCGCGCAGACCGGATTTATCTATTTCTTCCACTACATCTTCCGGTTTCATTTCAAAAAGTGCTTTCTCAAGTGCCTGGAAGCCGCCGGAAGCCAGATATTCGTTTAATGACAACGCATCAAATTTTCCGCAGTTCTCCAGGACGATACGGGTCTGTTTCGCAATAAAAGGAATATCCTCCGGCTGATGATAAATTTTTTCGCCCTGATGATAGAGAAGGCGTTCGATCACTTCATCCTTCAATACACTTTTTTCGAAAATCTCCTGGCAGTCATCCTGCTGTACTTTTATGTACTGAATAACATTGTCTTTTTTCTGAATCCGCACCAGAGGCCCCAGTTCACAGAAGCCCTGGCATCCTGTTTTTTTGATTCCCACATGGGCATTTTCATCATGGGGCGCAAATACCAGAGAGACGCCAGGTATATCTTTTGCCAGTTCCTGGAATTTCTCATAAATTTTTTCTGAACCGGAGGCTACGCAGCCCGTTCCTGAACAGACAAGAATCCGGCAGTCATAGGATTCGATTTCCTTAACGGCCGCTTTCTGAACTTCCATCAAATCGTTTTTATCTTTCAGAATCATTTGCTATCACCTCTCAATTCACGAACGACTGCAACGGCCTTCTCCGGAGTCATTTTGGGGTATACTTCGTCATTGATCGTCATGGTAGGCGCCAGTCCGCAGGCGCCCAGACAGGAAACCGTTTCCACGGTAAAAAGCATATCATCTGTTGTTTTCTTTTTCTTGCTCAGTCCCAGCTCCTCATAAAGAGCTTCCAGAACCGGAATGGATTTTTTTACATGGCAGGCCGTGCCGTCGCAGACTTTAATGATATATTTACCTTTTGGTTCAAAAGAAAAATTTTCATAAAACGTGGCGACGCTGTAGGCCTTTGCCTCCGTCACTCCGATCTGTCTGGCGACATAAGTCAGCAGCTCTCCCGGCAGATATCGATATTCCGCCTGGATATCCTGCATTACGGGAATCAGAGAACTGGCCTTTTTGCCATACCGTTCAATGATTCCGTCTGTCACATCGTAATATGACTGTTCCAGCATAATATATCCTCCTTCTGTTTTATTTACATTTGCGCATGGCAGCTTCCACAACATGTCCGATCAGCACCGAGGTTGTAACGCTTCCCACACCGCCGGGAACCGGAGTAATCGCCTCTACCACCGGCTCTGCTTTCTCATAATCCACATCGCCGCAGAGTTTGCCCTCTTCATTTACATTGATTCCCACATCGATAACGATCTGTCCCGGTGACAGATATGTATCATCCACAACGCCGGCCCGTCCTGCCGCAACGATGACGATATCCGCTTCTTTTACTACGGAAGGCATATCCTTCGTCCTGGTATGGCAGATGGTAACGGTGGCATTCTTTTTCAGAAGCATCATGGCGGCCGGTTTTCCCACCACCAGGCTTCGTCCGATTACTACAGCCTTTTTCCCGGTACAGTCGATTCCATAATGATCCAGGATTTCCATACAAGCCTGGGGCGTACAGGGCGGAAATCCCTGAGCCGTACTGGTAAAGACTCCTACCATGGAGCCGTCCGTGATGCCGTCCACATCCTTTTCCGGATCCAGCGCCCGGATCACTTCCTTCTCATCCAGATGTCCGGGAAGGGGACGGAAAATCAACACACCGTGAATATCCTCCCTTTTATTTACCGTGCGGATCGTTTCCATCAGTTCATCCTGTGAAACATTTTCCGGAAGAAGGAACTTCTCGTAGGAAACTCCCAGTGTTTCACACCGTTTCACAGCGCCTCTCTCATAAGAAAGATCATCAGGACGTTCACCCACCCGGACAATTCCCAGCATGGGAATAACTCCCTTTGCTTTCAGTTTTTCCACGTCTCCTTTGATCCGCTCATTCAGCGCCGCCGTTACTTCTTTTCCCAATAACTGTTTTGCCATTTTTCCTCTCCTTTGATTATTTCAGACGGTTCAATACCTCATTATATACCCGTTCCGCTTTCTTGGGATAATAGTCCAGCATCGCGTCGCATTTGGCATTCAGAAGTTCCGCATATTCTCTGTCCTTCATGGCCTTGGTATTAATGTAAACATTCAGACTGGCGCCTTTTAACGCAGCCTTGCAGAATTCAATTCCCACGCCGGCATCACTGATGGCCAAAGCAGAACCCTTGCCGGCAAAATCCGCAATGATATCAATGGCTTCACAGCAGGAGGCCATGATTTCCATCGGCACCGTACAGGCCTCTTTCAGTGCAATTTCCATTACACGTTCTTTTTCCGCCTGCTGTTCCGGCGTATCCTTTGGCATTCCATAGGCCTTGGAAAGCGGTTCGAAAAATTCAGCATCCCGTTCCACCAGACTCAAAAGCTGGTTCTGCATGATATCACACCTGGCTTTCAGCGCCCACATTTCCTCTTCGATGTCGATGTATTTCTTTTTCCCCACTGTGAGAGAGCCGACCATGTTTCCCAGGGCTGTTCCAATGGCAGCTACCAGGGCGGAAGCTCCGCCGCCGCCGGGTACGGCCGCTTTCGAAGCCAGAACCTCCACAAAATCATTACACGGTAACTTCGATAATTCCATACTATAACTCCTTTTTCTGAATTGCTTTATTTCTTCCATCATAATACGTTTACAGGAAAAATTCTATTAGATTCTTGTATTTTTCCATATATTTTTATATTTTCATCAGATATTTCTTTTTTCCACATTTTATAAATTTATATGAATGCGTTACCGTTCCTGAGAAAAATGAAAAAAAGACGCTGTGAAATCGCGTATTATGAATTCACAGCGTCCTTTCCTGTATTATTTACTGCGCACCAAGCGCTTTTAAAACACCAATCGACACATCGCCGACGACCGCCATATCTTCCCCATGGAAAGCAGCTGAAAAGTTATCCGCGAACAGAATCTGTGCTGAGGGAGGAAACTCATCGTCTCCCGCCCACAAAATGAAGCGCAGACGGAGATTGTTCATGAATTCAAATTCATAACCGCAGTCTCCATATTCTATTCTGACACCACCCAGCCGTTCCATAATGCTTTGGAACTGATCCAGCTTTCCACCGAATCCATAAGCCAGACGGAAGATACACCGTCCCTGAAACTGCCGGAAATACACCTCTCCCCAGGGCATTTCCCTGTAGGTAAGGAACTTTCCGGAAGCAGGCGCCGCCGTTCCTTCCAGAAAATACCGCAGCACCAGGATTCTGGCATTGGCTGCATTTTCCAGTGGATAATGACGGATAACGTTCTCCGGCACGGCTTTGATCTGATAATCCGGCCAGGAGATCTGATAAGTACATCCCATCAGACGCAGTGTAAATACACCGGTCTTTTCGTCATAGGGAATCTGAGTTCTGTCACTGATGGCAAGGGGATCTTCCTTCTGATACCGTTCCAGGTAATATTCATAAGGAATCCGTTCCTTGCTGTCTTTGTCGTAATCGAATACCATATTCACCTCAAATGCCTACTTTAACGTCACAGACGGAAACAGTGAGTTATCCGTGTGCGGTATGAAACAAGATGCAACAAACTCATCCATATAAGTGGGAACTGCACTTAATTCCATATATGTCATATTGGAGGCAACTTCATAAGTTTTCTTTTCCGCTTCTGTAGACAGAAGCATCGCGTAAGCTCCGGAAAGGGAGGAATTGCCGATATAATGGATCTTCTCCAGAGGAATATCCGGCAGCATACCGATATTGATGGCGTTCCTCATATTGATGCCGCTGCCGATGCCGCCTGCCACATAGATATCTTCCACCATGGTGATATCAAAATCAAGAGAAGCAAGCATGGTACGGATCGCAGAGAAAATCGCTCCCTTTGCACGGATAAAATTATCGATATCCACCTCTGTAATTTCAATATCCTTCACAGAGTCCGCGTCTTCCTGGAATACAAGCACATAACTGCCCATACCGTATTTATCATGGCGGACACGTTTGCCTTCCCGGATAAATTTACCTTTCGGATTGATGATTCCACACTGATACAGTTCGCTGATTACGTCGATGATACCGGAACCGCACAGGCCCACCGGTTTCACACCGGCTTCCCCGATAATCTCAAATGTGGGTTCCATCGTATCCTTGTCAATCACGCAGGCTTCTATGGCGCCGTCGGTTGCCCGCATACCACAGCTGATATCGCCGCCCTCAAAGGCAGGTCCCGCCGAGCAGGCACAGCTCATCATAAAATCGGAATTGCCAAACACCAGTTCTCCATTGGTTCCCAGGTCAATGAACAGGGAAAACTCCGGACGGTTCCAGACCATACTGACCAGAGTGCCCGCAGTAATATCGCCACCTACATAACTTCCGATATTAGGTGCAACGATGATATGAGCGTCCGGATTAATATGGATATCCAGATCCGAAGCAAAAAAGGAATTCGTTTTAAAGAAAGCCGGTATATAAGGCTCCATCCGCAGATGATCTGCGTTGATGCCGGAGAACAGATGATTCATGGTGGTATTGCCTGCCACGCACATCCGGTAAATATGTTTGGGATCAAATCCGCTGGCACGGCACATGTGTTCAATCATCGGATTAATCGTTTCCTGGATGACAGCGTCCTGCAGACGTTCCTGTCCTCCCTGTTTCGTCGATTCGATAATGCGGTTGATAACATCCGCTCCGTATCGGATCTGCCCATTCCCGCTGGAAGCTTTTCCAATGATTTCTCCCGTCTCCATATTGATGATCAGACCGGAAACTGTCGTCGTTCCGATATCAATTGCCAGACCGCCAATCACCACATCCGCGTCTTTTTCATATACATCATAGACGAAAACGTGACCGTTGGCCGCAGTCCGGATCACACACTGCACTTCAAAATTGCTGGCGCGCAGCACATCCGGAAGCCTTCTCATGACATAATAAGGCAGACTGACCACTTCCGTGTTCAGCTCCTTCTTCAATGCACGAGTCAGCCGCTCATTATCCGGCATGGTATCATCCAGAGTCGGTACCGCCATGGATACCCGCACAGTACGAAGGCTGTTATGCAGAGAGATTCCCGCATTTTCCAGCCCCTGTTTCGTTTTTTCAAAAATAGCGACTTCATCTGGTGAACTTAAATCCGCAACTTTCATTCTGCTCCGATAAGCAGAAGCAATATCCGGAACCATGACTTCCACATCTGCCTCTATGGTACTCACACAGGCCAGACGCCATCCCTGCTCATATTCCTCATCGGTAATATGACGGGTTTTCTTTGATTCCAGTTCGCCGCCCACCAGTTTCACACGGCACTTTCCACAGGAAGCATTGCCGGAACAGGGCGCATCGATAGCCACATTTGTTTTTCTTGCAACCTCAAGAAGGTTTTCACCGGAAGTGGCGAAGGTTTCCACCGCTTCGCCACTTTCAAACCGAAAAGTCACTTTGAACATAAAATTCAGCCTCTTATATTCTGATTACAGTTCCAGATAGGAGTCTGCATACAGAGTATTGTTCTTGAATACGTCACAGGACTTGATAGTTTCCATCAGTCTCTGGTCACAGGGATTTACGATAGCTGAGGTCAGACCCTGCATCATACACATAGCAACCAGTGCTGCATCCATGATCGGTCTGATGTGTTTCGGCATACCATTGGAGTTATTGGAAAGTCCGCCTGTTGAGTTCAGACCCATATCGCTGAACATCTTGATAGCTTCCAGAACTTCCATCTGTTTGTCCTGCATACCTTTTACTACTACGAACAGCGGGTCAAACCACAGATCGGTCGGTTCCATACCCAGCATCATGCCGTGCTCCAGCATGGTCTGGCAGTGTACCATACGCTCATCGTTGTCAGCAGCGATCGGTCCGTTGGAGCAAAGTGCGATAACGATAGCATCGTTTGCTGCAGCCAGGTCGATGTAGCTGATTCTGTCGCCTGCGTCAGCGGAGTTAACGATGGGTTTTCCTTTGGCTCTGTTGTAAACAGCGATACCTGCTTCGATAGCAGCTTTGTTTGCAGTATCCAGTGCCAGAGGAACATTGTCAAAGTTTTCCTGCAGTAATTTAACAGCCCACTGCATCAGTTCCGGTCCATCGCTCTCAGCCGGTCCGATGTTAACATCCAGGTAAGTTGCACCGGCATCCAGCTGCTCTTTCGCACGTTTCAGAATTGCTTCCGGGTTACGTGTAGCAAATGCCTCTTTGATTGCAGGTGAAATACAGTGAATTCTTTCCCCAATAGTAACAAATTTTGCCATATTTTTTCTCCTTTTCTCATTGCCTTTTTATTTTAAAAGGAGGCTTTATAAAAAACCTCCTTTTTGATTCAGCGGTAACGCTGATTATAACTGGCCGTTCTCCTTCATATCTTTCAGGAATTTAACCAGCTGAACTGCTTCGTTAGGAGCAACAATGATTTCCCAATCCGGTAATTTGGCTTCCAGGTCACCTTTCAGTACGGCAACTTTACCGGGGATGATCAGTTTTCTGGATTTAACCTTATCCGCTACATTCTCGTTGATAAATTTGGAGATGGATGTAGAGGAAAGTTTTCCGGCTGCCCATGCTGTCAGTACGGAAAGTCCGCCTGCATCACTGATAACCATGTTGATCGGAACACCGGATCTCTCCAGCTCACCGGAAACAAGGAAGTATGTAAGGGCGAAGTCAACCGTTGTCAGGCAGATGGAGTTCTCATCAGCGCCGTTCAGCGGATAGATGCCGGTATCTACTGTCATCGGTTTCTGCGGGTCAGTAAATACGTTCTGACGCAGACCGAACAGCGGCAGTGCCTCTGCATATCCCAGCTCTTCCATAACAACGATGGAACCGTATTTCATGGTGAATACAGAAGACAGAGCTTCCTGCATATATTTGTCGCCTTTTGCAATCTTAACCAGGTTAACGATGGACGGATATCCGAATGTTCTGTCCTCATCTTTCAGAGCTGCACGTCTTACTTTTACTGCGTTTGCAAAAGTTTCTTTGATGGTAGCTCCTGTCACATCCAGAACCAGTTCTTTGTTATCCAGTTTTTCCAGTGCCGCTACTGTATCATACAGTTCATTGATATCTGCTCCGGAAACACCAAGTACCACACCTGCTTCTTTTGCTACTGCGCTCATGGCTTCGTAGTTGGAAGCATTTGCACCGTTCAGTACGGGTTTTCCATCCTTGCATTCAGCAAGTGCTGCCTTTGCAACTTCTACATCATCACATCCCAGAACGAGAGTTTTGCCTGTAGCTGCTGCTTTCTTAACCAGTGCAACGTATTTGTCAGCTCCGGAAGCTGCGTCATAGTTTACGTAAACCATTTCCACATGCATTCTTTCACCGATACGTTCATAATCTACAACCGGGATAGCTGCGATCTTGGCATCGATTTCAGCATCATCCATGCAGCTGCAAAGAGCAACAGCATATCTTGTTTTGCTCACAAAAGTTTTTTCATGTCTGTAAAGAACAGTTTCTCCACCCAGAGTATATTCGCCTTCGCCTGTTCCGACTTTGATCGTCTTCATTGGCGGAGCTGTGGCTGCTGCCAGGGAAGCCAGAGCTTCTTCTGACATGTAAGGACAAGCGGAAATGTCAACTGCGCCCTGAGCAACTTTCATGGAGAAAGCCATACATGTGGGGCTGCCGCACTCCTTACAGTTTTTCTTTGGTGTCATTTTAAATATTTGAATACCTGATAATGCCATGTTTCTTTATCCTCCTGTTTTAATATGATTATACTAATTCTTTAATCATCTTTGAAATCGTTGCAACGGACTGAGGATGTTGTAAAACTACAGCATTAGATCCGGATACCAGGTCAGCTGCCGCTGTCATGATTTCCATGGAGATTCCTCTTTCCTCTCTGGAGCCCCATTCCGGTGAATCTTCTTCTGAAGACATAGACTCTTTTACATTCCAGGTCTCGGAAGCAACCGGAGTAAGGATCGGCATCTGCAGCATAGCGTCATCCTGTGACAGAGCTGCTGCTTTTACACGGTCCATTGTAGAAACAACGTATTCATAACCGTAACCTGCGGTTGCGGTACCAACGTTCATAATGATGCTTTCCGGTTTTACACCAAGCTGTGTGGTTACAACGTTCAGCTGTTTTGCCAGGTTGATATCTACTGCAGACTCAGCGCCCAGTTTCTGGTTGTATGCCAGACCTGCTGCTGCGCCGATTGCTTTGTAGTTTTCTTCTTTTGCCGGCATGATAACAACGTTTTTGCCCTGCAGAGCTTCTGCAACCTTCGGAAGCAGCTCAGCGTCTTTTTCAACATTCTTACATCCTGCAACTACCAGCGGAGCATCGATTGCGTCTGCAACTTCTTTTACAACTGCAACCAGATCTTCAACGGATTTGTTCTCGCCGTTGGGATCTCCGCCTTCCAGGCTCAGGTATACGAAATCAGCACCTTCCATTGCAGCGGCTTTTTTTGCCATATCTGCCATGGATGCGCCTTCGCCATAGTATGCGATCAGCTCAGGTGTGGCATTGATCAGGCCCATATCTGTGATTTCCACACCAACCTTCGGTGCGTTCTCGATGGGTCCGTCAAATGTGTAGAAGGGGAATACGCTTTCTCCTCCTAATTTGATTGCTTTGTCTCCGCATCCGATCTCAACGGTTTTGATGGATGCATTAAACTTTTGTGGTTTAAAATTAAACGGCATTCCATTAGCCTCCTTATAAATTTTTCTATAATTATACAATATAATTATTGAATTTTCTACCCCCTGCCGGGGATATATTCAGAAACACCGCCCCGGTCGCAATTCCCGGGGAAGTGTTTGCTGTCATTCGCCGCGTACTTTCCATACGCGACGAATGCAGGCTCGGACTCTTGCGAGTCCTCGCTATTCGTTGCACTCATATGGCCGCTCGCAGAAACCGAACAGTCTGTAAACAGCCTGCCGGTTCCCGCTTCACGTCCGCATTCGTCGCTTATCGTTTACATCATCGGGTCCATTCCAAGGGCCGGGTGGCCTTTCTCGGTCAGGAAAGCTACCAGTGTCTCGGGATCTTCCGCGATGGTCTCGTCACCGATCATATCGGTGAAGTTGTCAATACCGTACAGTTCTTTCGCTGTAGCGTTCAGTTTCTCTGCCACCTGATCCTTCAGCTCCTTGGGCATCCATACGATTCTCTGGATTCCGCCTTCTGCTTTCATGAACTTCTTGGAAGAGATGAACTGTTTGCCGTGGCCCATGAAGCCAGGTGTCTGCACACCGCCGCCCGTCATGGAGGCCAGTTCCGGGAAGGTCATGCCCAGCGGGGTCATGCCTGCGTACTCACGGTTGGCGATACATACGCCGTTGGAGAAGGGCTCGATACCGCAGATACACTCAAAGCATCCGCAGGAGGTCATCGGTTTCTCCATGATGGAGTACAGGGATACGTCTTCCAGAGCGCCCTGGGAGAACTTGCGTACCGCTTCGTTTACGTCTTCGTACTCGCCGATCCGCTCGTCGATTACTTTTTCTTTGGTGATTACCTGGCAGGGTCCTGCCGGATCCAGCTCGTTGGTTGCCTTCGCGTCCAGCCAGGATACAGCACCGCACAGGCCCAGACGTTCCGGTGTTACCACGCATACGTGGCTCGGGGAGAAGGCCTGGCACATGATACAGCTGTAATATACGTCCACGGATTCATCTGTCATGGATCCGATTCTTTCATCTCTGTGGTTGAAGGCCGGGATCGCCAGTTCATGACGGATTCTCGTACAGTCTTCGTCGTTGGTGTAGATCTTCACCTGGCATTTATCCACTACGGCTTCAAATTCGCTCTTGATTCTCGCGTACAGCACCTCTGCCAGGTCTTTCGCGCGGAATCCTGCATTGAAGGTATCCTTGCTGATACGCAGACGGATCATATCCCTCTGTCCGGTATGCATAACGCCTTCGATGCAGTTCACGTAGTTGTGGAACTTACGCTCGAATACCGGCTCGAAATCCGGCTGCATGCTCTTTCCGGCTACCTCTACCACGTAAGCGATGCTGTGCTTGCTGCCCACTTCGAATTCGTCGAAGTCTTTTCCGATCAGCTCAAAGCTGTGGTCTTCCACTTCGGACATCTCTTTCGTCTGTACCAGCTCGCAGCAGTCCACTCTGGAACCGTCGAATTCCACCTGCATATCGCCTTTCCGGATGATCTCGCCTTCGAATGCGCTGGCAAAGGCCACCGGGATATCGATCTTGGTGATCTTGATCTTGATGTTGCGGGCCTCCAGGGAGGTCGGGTTGAATTTACTTACGTCCTCCTGAACGATCAGGCTCTTCGGTACCCGGAAGATGTTTTCCGTCTCGTTGGTGATAACCGGGAAACCAAGGGCGATGGCGCCTGCGCCGGCTGCCACGATCACATCATCCAGCGGTTTGAACGCGTTGACGAAGGCCGGTACACGCTCGAAGGTGTACTTCATCAGGCCTGCCGCGTCGCCCGGCTCGATGTTGCCGAAGATCAGGGCTGCACGTACCGCGATGGATACGGCATGAATTACACTGGTTACATCCTTGCCCAGCGGGATCACACGTACGTTGGCGCCGGTCTTGTATCCGACTTCTGTACACTGGTCGATGATACCGCCTACCAGGGTTACCAGGATACCCTGTGCCTGGTAGCTCTTTACCAGCTCCACGCCTTCTTCCGCGGTGGGGGCTGCGCCCAGGATAACGGCTACGCCCGGGATGTCGCCGGTTACCAGCGGCACACCCAGCTCACGGATGGAAGCATCCGGAAGGTGGCCGTAGCAGGGCTCCTCATAGGGGGTGGCTCCGTCGATGTATTTCAGTACTTCGATGAACTCCGCGCACAGAGCGGTGGCCACACCGGACATGAACGCGTCGTTCAGGCGTTTCTCTCTGGTCATCAGGGTTTTCACCACGCCCAGCGCTTCTTTTAATTCTTTTAAGTTGGTTACTTTGGTTCCTGTTACTGCGTAGTAGCAGGGAAGGCTGTATGCTGTATTCGGGAAGCTGACTGCTTTGTCCTCGCCGTACTGGGCGATGGCGCCGTCGATGGCTCCCTCTGTCAGGCCGTATACAGCATCATTTCCACTAAATACCCGTTCAAATAATGTCACTGTCTTTTCCTCCTTTAGGCAATCGTCGTATCGATTGTCTCTTTTATTTTTCTGATTTCGTCTGTTGCAGACTGACTGAAATCGTATGGGGAACATCCCTTGCGATCAGCATCTATTACTTCTGAATTATAGTGGACAAAACCCAGCAGGTCTTCGGCCGGAATCCGCTCTTTGATGAACTGTTCATCTTCCTCATCACGGACCTTATTGGCTACCACACGCACCTGGGAAACTCCCAGATCCTCTGCCAGACGTTTGACGTTACGGTAGGTCTGCACGCTCCTTGCTCCCGGTTCGATCACGACGATAAAACAATCCATGCCTTCCGTCGTTCCTCTTCCAAGATGCTCCAGTCCTGCCTCCATATCAAGGATCACCACATCATCCCGTCTTAACACAAGGTTGCTGATGATCCGTTTCAGCATCACATGCTCCGGGCAGACGCATCCGCCGCCTCCCGTTTCCACGGTGCCCAGAACCAGCAGCCGCACACCGTTATGCAGCTTTCCGTACTTATCCGGAATGTCATCCACTTTGGGATTCAGTTTATAAAACTGATTGTCCGGAGTCGCCCCCGTCCTTTCCTCTACCAGTTTACGCATTCTGCTGATGGGAGTAATGCCGGCCAGTTCCTCCTCCGAAAAGCCCAGGGCCAGCCCCAGGTTTGCATCCGGATCCACATCTGCAGCCAGAACATGTCTTCCCTCATCTGCGTATAATCTGGCGAGTGTTGCAGAGATTGTTGTCTTGCCAACGCCGCCTTTTCCTGTTACTGCAATTTTCATGCTCTTTCATCCACCTTTTTGTTTCAATTATAAATTAGATACCAAGTGCCGCACGTTTCTCTTCGATTCTTTCGATCATCAGATCAACCAGTTTTTCGATATCTGTTTCCACTGTATATGCAGCTTCTACCCAGTCTCTGATTCCGCTTGTCAAAAGCTGAGCCATCTGATCGGAGCCGGCTACATAGGGATCAACGCCGAGGAAGGTATCAATACCGGTGGCAACTACATAGTTACCGATGGATACTGCTTTTTCAGACATCCATTCCGGAGCACATCCTACTACAGGAAGCTGAGAGATCTTCAATCCGGAATCTTTTGCCAGTTCTGCAGCCAGATTCATCATACGGCTGATATCTACGCAGGATCCCATATGAAGTACCGGAGGAATGTCAGCCAGTTCGCAGACTCTCTTCAGACCTGCGCCGCAGAGATCTTTGGCACGTTTGTCCATCAGACCCGCTTTGGCTGCTGCCTGTGCAGAGCATCCGGAAGCAATGATAATGATATCGTTGGCGATACATTTTTTCATCAGCTCGATGTGAGCGGTATCCGGTCTTACCTTCGGGTTGTTACATCCTACCATAGCAACTGCGCCACGGATAACGCCGGATGTAATACATTCGATCAGCGGTTTTGTAGTTCCGGTCTCGTCAACCTGTGTATTGGTAACGCCGTCCAGAACTTTTACAATTGCTTCTACAGAGTAACCAACGGTTGCTTTCTGTTTAATATCCGGAATGTGTACCAGTTCCGGTTTTCTGTTCTTGAAGTTTTCGATCGCCATTTTTACGATGGCTTTTGCATTCTCGCCTGCTGTTTTTGCGTTGAATCTGATGAATTCAGAATCTGGCATCTGAGCGATGGGAGAAGTGGTGATAAACTTCGTATGGAAACATTTGGAAAGCGGGCCAAGCGCCGGGAAGATACACTGTACGTCAACGACGATTGCCTCACATGCACCGGTCAGAACCACATTTTCCTGCTGCAGGAAGTTACCTGCCATCGGGATACCGCGACGCATTGCAACTTCGTTGGATGTACAGCATACACCGGATACGGTGATGCCTTTAGCGCCCATTTCTTTTGCATATGCGATCATCTCCGGATCGTCTGCATATTCGCAGATCATCTCGGACAGTGACGGATCATGACCATGCACAACGATATTTACATTCTCTTCCACCATAACGCCAAGGTTTGCTTCCGTGTCAATCGGCTTCGGAGTACCAAACAGAACGTCAGAGAATTCTGTTCCCATCATGGAACCGCCCCATCCGTCGGAAAGTCCTGCACGCAGGGACTGACGAACCAGCGCTTCCGGTTTTGAGGAACATCCCATATGGGACATATGTAAGGAACATGATACCTCGCGGTCAATTGCTCTTGGAGCGATCTCTTCTCTTTCCCAGATATCCTGAGTAGACTGAGGAGCTCTCTTTAAGAAACGCTGTGTTCCAAAAGGTTTACCATATTCCATCAGACCTGTTTCTGCAACTTCATGAGCCAGATCGTAGATATCTTTTCCTTCTGTCTCGATTCCCCATTCTTTTGCAATGCGGATCAGCTTGTCGGGATCTTTTACTTTATAGTTACCGTCTGCTGCTGCTTCATACAGAGTATGACAGATTTCACGACCATGGTCGGAATGGGTTGCAGCGCCGCCTGCTGTAAATTTCAGGTAGTTTCTTCCTACAATACCATGAGCATCACATCCACAGATTCCGCGGGGAGCTTTTGGAGTAATGCGGCATGGGCCCATAGAACAGATACGACAGCAGATACCCTGCTCACCGAATTTACAGTGAGGAGTCTGGTTCTTCACACGAAGCTGCCAAGCGTCAGCACCTACTTTTGCACCTGTCTCGAGGAGCCGGTCTGTCGCTGCCTCGAATTCTTCTACAGTTGTTAATTTGAATTCACTCATTATAAGCCTCCTTATAGTTTTTATTCTTTCACCCAGGAGAACGACATCCCATCCTCCCCCATGGGTTCTGAAAGATTTATTTTTTCCTCTTTTTTCAAAAAAAGAGGAGAAAAATCTGTGAGTTATCCGGCTTTAGAAATTCAACTTTCTAATGATTTCCCGCATCGCGATCTTCACCGGAGAATCCTCCGGAAGCTGCACGGTCGGTTTTCCATCGCAGTCATACTCATAAACCGTATCATCCTGTGGGATTACTCCCAGCAGATTCAGACCCTGCTTTTCAATTTCCTGGGCAGTGCCTTCATTCAGTTCACCGTTTGGCGCCCTGTTTACAATCAAACCAATCATCCCGGGTTTCATACCGCATTCATGGATCAGCTGGGCGATTCTTCCTGCAGCCTGTACGCCCCGGCGGGAACAGTCGCTCACCAGTATGGCTGTCTGCATTCCCGGCAGGATACCCCTGCTGATATGTTCCATTCCCGCTTCGTTGTCTACAACGATATAGGGATAATTGTTCTGAAGTTTGGCAAGCTGTGCCTGCAAAAGACCGTTTACATAACAGTAGCAGCCTTTGCCCTGGGTTCGGCCCATGACAAGCAGATCAAAATCGTCTTCCTCCACCAAAGCAGAGGCAAATTTGATTTCCGCATAATCCGCCTTGCTCATACTGGCCGGAATCGGACTTTTTACCTGCATCTCAGCCTGAGCGATTTCCTCACGGATATCTCCCAGCGTATAATCCACTTCCACGCCGAGAACTTCGTTCAGATTAGAGTTGGCATCTGCATCCACAGCAAGAATCGGTCCCTTTTTTGCCCTGCACATTTCCTGAATCAGGATTCCGGTCAGCGTCGTCTTTCCAACACCGCCCTTCCCTGCCATTGCAATTACATGTGCCATATCTTTATGCCTCCTATTTTATGTTCAAACAGAATGTTATTGCCGTCTGTCAGCTGCATTCCACTTCTACCACGCTGTTAGCCAGATCCACCATAAGAATTTTTCCGGTCACTTCTTTTTCTTCTCCCAGAATATCGCGGATCACCAGCGTATCGCCGTTCACATCGATACGGCTGACGTTTCTGAAAATAGCAGTTCCGTCTGCTTTTTTAATTACTGTTGCCAAACACATCCCTTATGCCTCCTTCAACTGTTCCTTTACCAAAGTCAATGCCAGGCTCAGCCGCATATTGCCCTTCTGAAACTCCGAAACGCCTTCTGAAATCTGCTTTGCCGCATCATCCATACCGAGTTTTTTCAGATTTTCAGCCATCTGCTCCAGCTCAGCTGCATGGTGCTCGTTATGCTGCAGCATATAAGTCAGGAGAGCGACCGTCTCCTTGCTGCAGTCACCGCCGCAGGAGGAGCAGTCATGAGAATGCTCATGACAATGACTGTGATCATCACCATGGGCATGTGCCAAAGACTTGCCATTTTCATCCTGTACTAAATGCATGATTTGCTCCTTTCCATCACACTCTTTGGGAATATGATATTATTTTGTCAATTATGTTTCATTATATCTTATTATTACTGAATATTCAATACATATCGGACAGTTTTATTTGGCAAAATAGTGTATTTTTTTTTATCCAATCTCAATAATTATAAAAAATGACGAAAAACCATGAGAAAATACCAAATTGCATTCGTGATACTTTTTTTGCACATTTTCCCGGTACTGTGGTATAATACTCCTATAATCTGCGCAGGAAAAGGAGGTAATCACAAGTGGCAGATATACCGTGTCTTAAATTAAACAACCATCAGCAGATGCCGCTTCTTGGTTTGGGCGTGTACAAAGCAGCCGCTGACGGAGAAGTTGAAAATGCCGTTTCCTGGGCGTTGGAGGAAGGCTATCGGATGATTGATACCGCTTCCGCTTATAAAAATGAGGACGGTGTCGGACGGGCAATCCGCGCTGCAGGCCTCCCGAGGGAAGAACTTTTTATCACGACAAAAATCTGGAATAACGCTCAGCGTATCGGCGATATTGACGGCGCATTCAAAAGAAGTCTGGAACGTCTCGGACTGGATTACATCGATCTGTATCTGATACATTGGCCGGTTCCAGGCTGTTACCTGGAAACCTGGAAACAGATGGAAAAGCTTTATAAAGAAGGATTGATCCGCTCCATCGGCGTCAGCAATTTTGGCATCTATCAGCTGGAAGATCTTCTTGCCCATTCTGATACTGTCCCCGCCGTAAATCAGATTGAAATCCATCCCCTTTGGAATCAGGCGGAACTGGTTTCCTACTGTCAGTCCAAAGGCATCGCCGTGCAGGCCTATGCGCCGCTGGCAAGAGGCGCATATCTGGACCGGCCCGAACTGGTGGAAATCGCAGTAAATCACGGAAAAAGCGTTTCCCAGGTCGGCCTTCGCTGGTCCGTCCAGAAAAACATTTCTGTAATACCAAAATCTACAAAGAAAGAACGAATCGCCGCAAATGCTGAAATTTTTGATTTCCAGCTTACCGATGATGAGATGAGGGCTATAGACGGTATGGATGAGAAATTTCGAAGCGCTTCGATTCCGCCGGATCTTCTTTAAGATATTTGGATGGTGACAAAAAGCCGCGCAGTTTTGCTTTGCCAAAACAGAACCGCGCGGCTTTTTCTTTTTACTATTTTTCCCACAGGCCTTCGCCTGTCTCTTCTTTTCGTACCCGCATCATCAGTTCTCCAAGAGCGTCCTTCGGCGATTTCCCCTCAAAGAGCACTTGATTTACTTCTTCCACAATGGGCATTTCCACATGGTATTTTCTGGAAAGAGCCAGCGCCGCTTTGGCGGAATACACGCCTTCCACCACCATTTTGACCTCATCCATGGCCTCCTGCATGGTATAGCCCTTCCCAATCAGATAACCGGCCTTTCTGTTGCGGCTGTGCACACTGGCGCAGGTGACAATCAGGTCGCCGATTCCCGACAGGCCGGTCAGCGTTTCCGCATGGGCTCCCATGGCCACGCCAAGCCGCTTGATTTCCGCAATTCCCCTGGTGATCAGCGCCGCCTTCGTATTATCTCCGCAGCCAAGTCCATCGGCGGTTCCTGCCGCCAGAGCAATGACATTTTTTAACGCGCCTCCCAGTTCGATTCCAAGAATATCCGGGCTGGTGTAGACGCGGAACACCGGGCTCATAAAAAGTCCCTGGATATATTCGGCCGTCTCCTTTGTCCTGGCGCCGGCCACACAGGTCGTAGGCATCTTGCGTCCCACTTCTTCTGCATGGCTTGGCCCGGAAAGAACCGCCACATTAGCCTGGGGAATTTCTTCTTCGATGATCTCACTGAGCGTCATCAACGTATTCTCTTCAATTCCCTTTGCCACATTTACGATGATCTGACCTTTTCTCACCAGATTTTTCATGGATCGGGCAGTGCTTCTGGTAAACGGAGACGGTACGGCCAGAACTATCAGATCCCGGTCTTTTAACGTCGTCTCAAGATCGTCTGTGATCGCAATCTCTTCCGGTATCTTTACACCCGGCAGTTTGCTTTCGTGTTCCCGTTTTTCCGACAGCATGCTGACTTCATCTTTCAGCGCCGACCACAGGATCACTTCGTGCCCATTGTCATGCAGCAGAATCGCCAGCGCCGTTCCCCAGCTTCCTGCGCCGGCTACACTAATTTTCGCCATAATTCAACCTCCAATTATTCTTTCTTTTTTTTGCCGCTTATATACGTTTTATTTTCATTTCCCTTTACCAGTCTCATAATATTGGCTCTGTGGCGGTATATTGCCAGAACAGTCAGAAACGCCGCCACAGCGTACATTTCCCACAGATAATTCTGTGCCATATGGAATTGTCCCGTCTGCCCCAGGATCACTGTTCCGATCAAAAAGACGGCGTATACCAGCATAGATCCCAGCGAAACATAGTGGGTCGTCAGAAATACGATGATGAAAACAATCAGCGCCGTCACCGCCACCCGCAGATCATAGGAAATGAGAAGGCCGGCCGTAGCGGCAATTCCTTTTCCGCCGCGAAACCGCAGATAGACAGGAAAGTTGTGTCCAAGGATGGTTCCGGCCGCTGCATACAGCCGCAGAAGCAATATGTATTCCGGATGGATGCTGCCGTAGATCAAAGATACCGTCACCACCGCCAGAATACATTTCACCGCATCCCCCAGAAGGGTAATCAGGCCTGCTTTTTTCCCCAGCGTACGCAGCGCGTTGGTCGTTCCGGCATTTCCGCTGCCATATTCCCTGATATCGATCCCCTGTAATCTCCCGTAAATGTAAGAAGTCTGAATCAGTCCGAACAAATATCCGATCAAAAGACATATCACACGTTCCATATCTACTGCTCCTTACTCTTTCGCTCTCTGATAATGAATTTTAAAGACGTCCCCCGGAAACCAAAGGCATCCCGGATCCGGTTTTCCAGATAACGGACATAGGAAAAATGCATCAGCTCCTTGTCATTGACAAAGATGACGAATGTAGGCGGCTTTACGGAAACCTGGGTGATGTAATACAGCTTCAGCCGTTTACCCCGGTCAGAAGGCGGCTGCTGCAGCGCCACTGCTTCTGTCATGATTTCATTGAGAACGCCGGTCTGAATCCGCAGAGTCTGATTTTCCAAAACCATATCGATGGTGTCAAACAATCTGGGCAGCCGCTGACCGGTCTGCGCCGAGATAAACATCAATTCCGCATAGGGCATATAGGACAGCACTTCGCGGATCTTTCCGGTATACTGATAGATTGTCTTATCGTTTTTTTCAATGGCATCCCACTTATTGACGGCAACGATAATGCCCTTTCCGCGCTCGTGGGCGATGCCGGCGATTTTGGCGTCCTGTTCGGTCACGCCCTCCATCGCATCGATTACCACCACAACCACATCGGCCCGTTCCACCGCGGTGACTGTGCGAATGATACTGTAACGCTCCAGTTCTTCTTTTATCTTATTTTTCCTTCTCAGTCCGGCAGTATCGATGAAAATATATTCCCGGCCTTTCCACATCACCGTGGTATCGATGGCGTCCCTGGTGGTTCCCGCCACATCAGATACGATCACCCGGTTCTGTCCCAGCAGCTTGTTGATAATGGAGGATTTCCCCACGTTGGGCTTGCCCACAATGGCAATCCGGGGGATCGTATTTTCTTCCTCTTCCTCGGCGCTGTCATCGAAATACTGGCTTACTTCATCCAGCATATCACCCAGGCCCAGTTTTGAGGAAGCTGAAATGGGGATGGGATCGCCGATTCCCAGATTATAAAATTCATACACATCCACCATATATTTGTCAAAATTGTCTACTTTATTGACCACCAGAACAACAGGCTTGGCGCTTCGCCGCAGCATATCCGCCACCTTCGCATCCGCATCCACCAGTCCCTGACGCACATCTGTGATAAAGATGATCACATCTGCCGTATCGATGGCGATCTGCGCCTGTTCTCTCATCTGAGACAGAATGATGTCGCTGCTTTCCGGTTCGATTCCTCCCGTATCAATCAGTGTGAAATTGTGGTTCAGCCAGCTCACATCCGCATAAATTCTGTCACGTGTCACGCCTGGCGTGTCTTTTACAATGGAAATGTTTTCACCGGCCAGCGCGTTAAATAGTGTGGATTTTCCCACATTCGGCCTGCCCACAATGGCTACAATCGGTTTGCTCATAATTTTGTCTCCTCGCTTCTTTTCCGTCCGGCTTTTCTCCCAGCACGGCCCTGACGAAATCTTCTCCTCTTTCGCCTACGATCCGAATGGATACGCCCAGCGTCTCCTGCAGTTCCCCTACGGTCATATCGTCAAGAAATACCTCTTCGCCTTCCCGAAGCATGTTGCAGGGAAGCAAAAGCTCCTCTCCCAGCGGCCGCCCTTTCAACTGTTCTTTCAGATCCTGACCGGTCAGCAGTCCGGATACCGTGATTCGTTCGCCGAAGAAATGATTCTTTACCGCATACAGATCCGCCTGTACACCGGGATACTTTTCTTGTATCATTATAATATATTTTTTTAGAAATTCATACGGTAATTCGCCCGTTGCTAGAGATATTTTTCTTGTCAGCGAACTTCCCGTTCTTTCTGCCAGAGCCTTTTTTATCTGGCAACACAACAGACGAAGCATACCCACGCCGTTTTCCAGCTGAGGATAGCCATCGTAACGCTCCTGTTCGGGAAGTTCTTTTTCGGCCAAAATGTACCACTCATCGCTGCAGTGGACAAAATGACTCCCCGTGGTTTGCAAAATCTTCTTCTGCCAGGACTCCACCTGACGGATTACCTGCAGCGCATCTTCTTTTTTGAAAGGTTCCAGCGGATACAATCCCTCCCGATAGTGGGTCAGCCCCACCGGAACCACCGACAAACTTCCAAAAAGAGGAATCCATTCGGAAAGTTTTTCGATGGTGCGATCCAGCTCTTTCCCGTCATTGATTCCTCTGCAAAGCACGATCTGGCCATTCATCCCTATCCCTGCGTCATAAAGCTTTTGAATCTTTTCACAGATATCGCCGGCAAACCGGTTATGAAGCATTTCACAGCGCAGAGCGGGATTTACCGTATGAACCGAAATATTGATGGGCTCCAGATGGTATCGTATGATCCGTTCCATATCCTGATCGGACATATTGGTCAGCGTCACATAATTCCCCTGCAAAAACGACAGTCTGGAATCATCATCCTTGAAATACAATGTCTTTCGCATACCCGGCGGCATCTGATCAATGAAACAGAAAATACACCGGTTGCTGCAGGAAAGATAGTCGTCCATAAATTCATTTTCAAAGATAATACCAAGATCTTCTTCGTATTCCTTTTCAATTTCCAGCTCCCACTCCTCGCCGCCGGCTTTGCGGATCAGGATTTCCACATATTCTTCATTCAGCAGATAGTGGTAATCAAAAACATCTTTCACTGAAGATCCGTTGATGGAAAGAAGTTCATCTCCAGGTTCGATATCCAGCTCCCGGGCGATACTTCCTTCTTCCACTGCTTTGACTATATGACGTACTCTGCTCATTTTACCCGTTCCTCTTCCTTTTTACTGCTCCCTCAATTATAGAGAGCAATCCGCTTTCTGTCAATCAATGTATGAATTTACATGCACTTTACATTATTCTCCAAATTTCTTGACTTTAAAATCGGCAGGCGTTAATATAAAATGAGTATTAAATGTGCATGGAGGTAACCAATGGTAAATTTAGATTTACTGAAAAAATCCATTCCTGTGGCTCCGATTAAGATAGCTGCCCTCCCGGGATGTGAAGAACTGGCAAATACGGTTAATGATTATCTTGTGGAATACCGTAAAGCTCTTTCGCAGGAAAAAACGACTCTTCCGTTTGCCGGTTATTTCGAAGATTCCTTTCTCATCGAATGTGAATGCCCCCGTTTCGGTACCGGCGAGGCAAAGGGACGGATTCGGGAATCTGTACGAGGCACTGATTTATATATAATGTGCGATGTCACCAATTACAGTATGACCTACAAGGTCTGCGGATATGAAAACCATATGTCGCCGGACGATCATTATCAGAATCTGAAGCGGATTATCTCTGCAGCCACCGGCAAAGCCCACCGCATCAATGTGGTGATGCCCTTTCTCTATGAAAGCCGTCAGCACAAACGTTCTCAGCGAGAATCCCTGGACTGTGCCATCGCTCTGCGAGAACTGTCGGAAATGGGGGTCAGCAATATCATCACATTCGATGCCCACGACCCGCGGGTTCAAAACGCCATACCGTTAAACGGATTCGACAATTACATGCCCACCTATCAGTTTCTTCAGGCATTGATCGGTTCCGTGCCGGATCTGAAACTGGACAACGAGCATCTGATGATCATCAGCCCTGACGAGGGCGCCATGAGCCGTGCCGTTTATTTTTCCAACGTGCTGGGCGTTGACATGGGTATGTTCTACAAACGCAGAGACTACTCCACGATTGTCAACGGAAAGAATCCCATCGTAGCGCATGAGTTCCTGGGAGATTCCATCGAAGGAAAAGATGTGATCATTATCGACGATATGATCTCTTCCGGAGAAAGTATGCTGGATGTAGCCAGAAAAGTAAAGGAACGCAAAGCTAACCGGGTATTCATCTGTACTACCTTTGGCCTGTTTACCGAAGGCCTTTCCAAATTCGACGAATACTATGAAAAAGGATATATTGAAAAGGTCGTCACCACGGATCTCATCTACCGCACGCCGGAACTGAAATCCAAACCCTATTATGAAGCGGCACGCATGGGAAAATACCTGGCAAGTATCCTGGATATTTTAAATCACGATGTGTCCGTGGAAAAGGTCCGTTCCACCACTTCCAAGATCACACAGCTGCTGGAACGCCAGAAAAATCTGAAATGATATCATACATAGGAAAAAGCTGCAGAACCATATCCGATTCTGCAGCTTTTTTATCAGTCTTCTTTCCTGATTTGAAGGAACGCGCCCAGGTTTCCCCTTTTCCCGCCGGATGCCCGGTGAGAAAAGAGAAACTGAGGATTGCAGCAAGTGCACAGATTCGCTTCAAAAATGTGATCCGGCTGAACCCCGCTGGCCGCCAGGTTAAAACGGCATGCTTTCCACAGATCCAGATGATACTTTCCGTTTCTGTCATCAAAAAGCATTTGTCTGCACTGACTCGCCGGGTAAGCTTTCCGGAATTTGGCCGCCACATCCTCTCCGATTTCATAGCAGGAACCGCAGATGGAAGGGCCAATACCAGCCAGAATATTCGCCGGCTTTGCGCCGTACGTTTTTTTCATGGCACGAATACCATTTTTAATAATATTATGTACCGTCCCTTTCCAGCCGGAATGGAGAAGACCGATGGAACGGCTCACCGGATCTGCCAGGTAAATCGGTACGCAGTCCGCATAAAAAGTTGCCAGCACGATTCCCGGAACATTGGTGATCATACCGTCCACATCCGTATAGTCCCTGTCCCGAAGGATCCCTTTTCCCCGATCTTCTGCGGTAACCACACGAATGTTAGTGGTATGGGTCTGATCGGAACAGACGATATCCTCTGTGGAAAATCCCACCGCAGCCGCAAGCCTTTCAAAGTTTTCCCTCACCGCCGTTTCCCTATCTCCCCGGGTAAAGCTTAGATTCATGGAAGAAAACATCCCTTCACTGACGCCTCCCAGTCTTGTGGAAAAACAATGCCGGACAAAATGCAGCATATCCAGCTGCGGCCAGCTAAGATAGACCAAATCCTTTTTATGATTGACAACCATTTTCCCGCCTTTTGGATCACACCATTTTATTTTTATCATACTCATATCCCTATCTTCTTAACTCTGACAGTCGAACGCATTCTGATAAATCCGTACCCCGTCTTTCGACACAGCAGCCACGTCGAAACGGCAGATAACTTCATCTGCATATCCCTGCTCCATCAGATACCAGCGGGCTGTCCTGCTGATCCGCCTTTGTTTACCAACCGATACTGCCTCCTCCGGCAGACCGCACCGTTTGCTGCTCCGGTATTTGACTTCCACAAAGACGAGGGTCTTCCCGTCCCTGGCAATCAGATCGATCTCTCCTATCGGACAGCGATAGTTTTCCCGAAGAATCCGATATCCCCTTTTTTCCAGTATCCTTCTGACAGCCGCTTCGTATTCCTTTCCCAGTTCTCTTTTATTTTTCAACCATTTGCCTTTCCCTCTCTTAAGACAAAATCCCTGCTGCTTTTGTCCCCCGTCACACAAAATGTGTAATAAAACTTTTCCTGTGAATAGGCGACGGTCCGTACTGCTTCAGCGCCGCAATATGGGCGCTGGAACCGTATCCTTTATGACTGGCAAATCCATACTGCGGCATGATCCGGTCGTATTCCATCATCAGCCGGTCTCGGGTCACCTTGGCAATGATGCTGGCGGCAGCGATGGAAATGCTTTTGGCGTCCCCTTTGACGATGGGCACCTGAGGAATATCCACTTTTGGTATACGCACCGCGTCGTTCAGCAAAATCTGCGGTTTAACCGAAAGCTGATCCAGAGCCGCCCGCATGGCTTCATAAGTGGCCTGCAGGATATTAATTTCATCGATTCTGGCCGGGGAAGCATACCCTACCCCCACTGCTTTTGCCTGTGCCATGATCACATCATAAAGTTCCTCCCGTTTTGCGGCAGAAAGCTTTTTCGAATCATTGAGGTAAAGAATCCGGCAGTCTTTCGGCAAAATGACCGCGGCTGCCACCACCGGTCCGGCCAAAGGGCCCCTTCCGGCTTCGTCAATGCCGCAGATCAGATCCATCTGTTCATAACGGCGTTCATACTCCGTCATTTCTTCCAGGCGCCGGTATTCCTGCTTTAGTTTTTCCAGCTTCCTTTCCTGCTTTTTTACCAGGGCCGCAACGGATGAGCGCGGATCCTGCCGGTAAAGCGAAAGGAGCTTTTGCAGTCTTTCGCCCTTCGCCCCTTCCAATTCCTTTTTTATCTCATTCACCGTCATGCGTTTCATCTTCTTTCGGATATTCCAGTGTGATGCGTCCGATCTTTCCGCTTCGGAATTCATCCAGAACCAGCTTTGCCGTCTTAGTATAGTCAATCTGACCGCCTTTTAAAAGACATTGTCTTTTTTTCCCGATCCGCTCCAGAAGTTCCACATTCGTTCCGTCCTCGTCGATTTCAAACCGTTCGCCGATCAGCCCCGGATAATGTGCCCTGATCGCCGCCAGCAGTTCTAAAGACAGTTCATCCATATTAAGGATTTCATCCTTTATGGATCCGATCATCGCCAGTTTAAGTCCCACGCTCTGATCTTCAAATTTGGGCCAGAGAATACCCGGCGTATCCAAAAGCTCCACGCTTTTATTCAGACGGATCCACTGTTTTCCCTTCGTCACACCAGGTTTATTACCGGTTTTCGTACAGGCTCTCCCCGCAAAGGAATTGATGAATGTGGATTTTCCCACATTGGGTATACCCACCACCATGGCCCGTACCGGCCGGTTCTTGATACCTCTTCTTCGATCCCTCTCGATCTTTTCCCGGCACGCTTCCAGCACGGCGCCGTTGACCGCCTTCAGTCCCGTTCCCCGCTGGGAATTCACTTTCAATACAAGAAATCCCCTGGACTGGAAATAATCCTTCCACTCTTCATTATATCTGTCATCCGCCAGATCCGACTTGTTCAGTAAAATCAGGCGGGCCTTGTTTTTCCCCAGGTCATCGATATCCGGATTCCTGCTGGAAAGCGGAATCCGTGCATCCACCAGTTCTATAATCAGGTCGATCAATTTAATATCTTCCTGCATCATTCTCCGCGCCTTTGTCATATGGCCCGGATACCATTGATAATTCATAGGTCACCTCGATTCTATAGAAAACCGATCTTGTTCATGGGAGAAATCACAAACCACAGCTTGCCGATGATATGATCCTTTTTCACATTCCCCACGTCCGCAAAACGGCTGTCCACACTGCTGTTGCGGTTGTCTCCCAACACAAAATACTCGTCAGACGCCAGAGTGATCGGTTCCTCTGCCAGACCGGCATTGACAATGCGGGGGACGTCCCTTTCTTCCACATATGTCTCGCCGTTTATCAGGATATTTCCGTCTTTGATCTGGATCGTGTCACCCGGTACGCCAATCACCCGTTTGATATGAGTGCTGGCCTTCTCGTCATCACTGGTGCGAAAGGCAATCACGTCCCCCCTTTTCGGCGAAGTGATCCGATAAACAGCCCGGTTCACCAGAAACTTATCACCCGCCGAAAAAGACGGATCCATAGAACCTTCCTGAAGCGCTGCCGTCTGGCAGAACATCAGAGAAATGACGGCTGCCAGCGCGACTGTCAGCCCGATCTGGAAAACCCACACCAGCACCTTCTTTAATTTGGTCTGAGCGAAATAATCTCTTAAGTATCTTATATTAACCTGCATGGTTTCCTCTTTCAGATGCGCAAACAGGGACAAACTACAACTGTAATTGTCCCTGTCACTCATTTTCCTTATCTTACCAGTTCTTTTACTTTGGCGGCTTTACCTACGCGGTCTCTCAGATAATTCAGTTTTGCACGTCTTACTTTACCGCGTCTGATTACCTCGATTTTTACCACGTTGGGAGAATGAAGCGGCCATGTCTTTTCCACGCCGATTCCGTTGGAATTCTTTCTGACGGTGAAGGTTTCTCTGTTTCCGCCTCCCTGACGTTTCAGCACGATTCCTTCAAACACCTGAATTCTTTCTCTGTTTCCCTCTTTGATCTTGCCGTGTACTCTGACGGTATCGCCTACCCGGAACTGATCCACTTCAGCCTTCATCTGGGCTGCTTCAATGTTTTTGATAATGTCGTTCATGTTAATTCTCCTTTGATCTCTGGATGTTCGTAATACATTCTGTAACAGAGGACCATCTCGTTTTATTCACAACGTGGTTAATTATACCGTATCTGACGATAGTTTGCAAGTGTTTTTTTCTTGTCTTATCGACTCCTGAACTGTTTATTTTTTATACAAAATCATGGTTTCATAAGGCTTCAGCACAGCCTCTTGTCCTTTTATCTGCTGGCTTTCGTAATTGCCAAGAAGGCATGTGTAATCTTCCAGATTCTCCTGACTGTCCCAGCAGATTTCTTTGCCATAAAAATTATTGATCACGAAAAGCGTCTGTCCCTCATAATATCTTTTGTAAGCAAACACCTGCGGATGGTTTTCCGCCTTCGGTTCAAAATCACCGTAGGCAATGATATCATACTCTTTTCTCAATGCCACCAGTTTTTTATAAAAAGCGAAAATGGAATCTTTATCCTGCAGCTCCTGGCAGGCATTGATCGTATGGAAGTTTGCGTTGCATCCGATCCAGGGCTTTCCTTTCGTAAAACCGCCGTTTTTTTCGTCGTTCCACTGCATGGGCGTCCTGCCGTTATCTCTGGAATGGATCTGGACGATCCGCTTTGCGTCATCCGCCGAAAGCCCTTTATCCTGGAGAATCTGATAATGATTCAGACTTTCCACATCACGATATTGGGACATATCGGTAAAATCGGCATTGGTCATCCCCAGTTCTTCTCCCTGGTAAATATAGGGAGTGCCTCGCAGGCAATGAATCGTCGCTGCCAGCATCTTTGCGGATTCTTTCCAGTACTTTTCCACATTTCCGAACCGTGAAACCACCCTTGGCTGGTCATGGTTGCACCAGAATACGGCGTTCCAGGCCTTATGTTTTGCCATCTGGGTCTGCCAGTCAAAGATAATATGCTTCAGCTTTTTAAAATCAAAGGGCACCATAACCCACTTTTCATTGCCCATGAAGTCTACTTTCAGGTGATGGAAGCTAAACACCATGGACAGTTCCTTTTCTGTTTCTCCTGCATAGCGATAACAGTTTTCCAGGGAAGTACTGGACATCTCTCCCACGGTAATAATCTTCGCATCCGTACCAAAGGTCGTCCGGTTCAGCTCCTGAAGATATCGGTGTATATTGGGACCATCCGTATAAAACCTTCTTCCGTCTCCTTCAAAATCGTCCTCAAAACTGCCCTTGCTGATCAGATTGACCACATCGAAGCGGAATCCTCTGACTCCCTTTTCCATCCAGAATCTGACGATTTTCTGTATCTCTTTTCGGACTTCCTCATTGTCCCAGTTCAGATCCGGCTGCGTCACATCAAACAGATGAAGATAATACTCATCAAAAGCTTCCACATATTCCCAGGCGCTTCCTCCGAACTTACTCTCCCAATTCGTAGGCGGAACGCCTTTTTGGGGCCCTTTTTTAAAAATATAGTAATTCTTATACTTTGGATCCCCTGCCAAAGCTTTCTGAAACCATTCGTGGCGGCTGGACGTGTGATTAAACACCATATCCAGCATCAGTCCGATATCCCTTTTTTTCGCTTCCGCACACAGCTCCTCGAAATCTTCCATGGAGCCATACCGAGGATCGATCCGATAATAATCCTCCACATCGTATCCGTTATCTTTTTGGGGCGATACGAAAAACGGAGTGATCCAGATGTAATCCGCACCCAGCGTTTTGATATAATCCAGTTTGGCGGTAATTCCTTTTAAGTCCCCCCAGCCGTCACCGTTGGTATCGTAAAAAGATTTTGGATAAATCTGATAAACTACGCTTTTCTTAAAATCCGTCATGTTTTCTCCTCCGTTACGAAAAACGCGCCACTGTCGTCTCTCCGGCTTTGGCGTCTATTCCGGTCACATATTCGATTTCTTTTGCGCTGCCTTCTGCAGTGACGATAAATATCGTGACTGCCGGATGTCCGGCGGACAGTATTTTTTCTTTATCAAACCGGATCAGCGGGTCGCCGGTTTTTACCTCCTGCCCTTCCTGGATCAAAACAGTAAAACCATCCCCGTTCATCTCCACTGTGTCCACGCCGATATGAATCAGAAGTTCCATGCCGTTGGCAAGTGCCAGACCGCAGGCATGCCCCGTCTCTTTCATCACCGCCACTACCTTTCCATCGGCAGGAGCCACTACCATATCGCTTTGCGGCTCGATGGCAAATCCATCGCCCATCACATGCTGAGAAAATACATTGTCCGGTACGTCATCCAAGGGAATAACCTGTCCGTCCAGTCCGGCTTTCAGTTCGTTCAAGGAACCGCCGGATACCGTTTCCTCTTCTTTTGTATCCTGTTTTTCCAACGCGTTTTCTTTCTGCTCCCGCACCGGCTCTTCCGCCTGCGCAGCCGCCAGTTTTTTTCTGCCGACCAGATAAGTCAGCACAAAAGGAATCACGATGGCTGCCGCCATGGCAATCAGAAAATAGACGTAAAATTCCGGTTTGATGGACAGAATGCCAGGCAGGCCGCCCACACCGATGCTGAATGCCTGTACGCCAAATCCAACGGAAATGACGGCGGCGACAGCCGAACCGATCATACCGCACACCAGCGGGAATCCGTATTTGAGATTCACACCGAAAAGAGCCGGTTCCGTAACGCCAAGGTAACAGGAAATACATGCGGGAATATTCACCTGCTGCGCACGCTCATCCTTTTTCTGAAGGATGGACATTGCCAGTACGCTGGAGCCCTGGGCAATATTGGACAGCGCAATCATGGGCCACAGAATCGTCCCGCCATACAGATTGGACAGCTGGGTGTCGATGGCGTTTGTCATATGATGCAGTCCTGTCATAACCACCGGTGCATAAAGCAGGCCGAAGACGCCGGCAAACACCACGCCAAAGGGTGACATCAATCCATTATATACCACTGTGGCGATGGCATCTCCGATTTTCCATCCGATAGGCCCTACCACCGTATGTGCGATCACCACTGCCGGAACCAGAGAGCAGAAAGGAACCACAATCATGCTGATCACTTCCGGACAGATCTTTTTAAAAAATTTCTCCAGATACACCAACACAAAGCCGGCCATCATGGCGGCGATTACCTGGCCCTGATACCCGATCATCTCCACTTTGGCAAAGCCGAAATCCCAGGCGGGAATATCCGCGGCAGGAGTGTCAGCCACACTGAACCCGTTCAAAAGCTGCGAGGAAACCAGAGTCAGGCCCAGAACGATACCAAGAATCTGTGTGGTTCCCATCTTCTTCGTGATGGACCAGACAATTCCCACCGGCAGAAGGTGGAACACCGCTTCTCCGATCAGCCACAGAAACTGATACATACCTGCCCAGAACTGCGAAATATCTGCCAGGCTCTTTGTACCTTCCTCAAAAAAGTTGATCTCTCCGATGATATTGCGAAAGCCAAGAATCAGACCGCCGCAGATCAGGGCCGGAATCAGCGGCGCAAAAATCTCGCCCAGCGCGCCCATGATTTTCTGCAGGGGCTTCTGATTCGTCTTGGCAGCCGCTTTCACCGCATCTTTGCTGACGCCTTCGATGCCGGCATATTTCGTAAACTCATTGTAAAATACGGCCACATCGTTCCCGATGATAATCTGATACTGACCGGCCTGCGTAAATGTCCCTTTTACACAGGGAATGGTTTCAATCCCCTTTTCATCCGCTTTGGAAGGATCCACCAGAACGAAACGCATCCTTGTCATGCAGTGTGACACGGCCTGGATATTTTCCCTGCCGCCGATCATGGTCAGAAGCTGCCTTACTTCATTTCCATACTTTTCCATTTTCGCTCTCCTTTTCTCTGCTTATCTTGTTTAAACAAGTGTATTTTACCACTCTTGTTTAAACAAGTCAAGCGCATCTTACCTTGACTTTTTCTGCTTTCTGAATCATAATGTAGCATAGCTAGATGTTTAAACAAGACAAATGAGGTGCCTTATGCCAAAAATGAAATATGAACAAATCTACAAAGATCTGAAACAAAAAATCGAAGGGGAGGAATACCCTTATCAGGAATTTCTCCCTTCGGAAAACACCCTGGTTCAGATCTATCACTGTTCCAGAAATACCGTCCGCAGAGCTATCGGCGCCCTGGTCACAGACGGATATGTCCAGACGCTCCATGGAAAAGGGGTGCGCAATATTTTCCGCCCCATAGAGCAGACCTCCTATATGATAGGTGGGATCGAATCCTTTAAAGAGTCCTCCATCCGTAATAAAAAAGAAGGGCGCACCAAAGTGCTTCGGTTCATGGAACTGACGGTCGATGAAAAAATCGCTAAAAAAACAGGCTTTCCATTGGAAACCGTAATTTATTATATCCAGCGTCTTCATTATTTAGACGGGAAACCTCTTATTATCAACCACAATTATTTTCTAAAAAGTATCATTCCCGGCCTGACACCTCAGATCGCCGAACAGTCGATTTATGATTATCTGGAGCATACGCTGCACATGACAATCGTCAACAGCAAACGAGTGGTAACGGTAGAAAAGATCACGCAGATCGATGAAAAGTATCTGCAGCTGGATGTGAACGATTACAATTGTCTGGCCGTTATTACCAGTCAGACTTTTAACAGCGAGGGAATCATGTTTGAATTTACCCAGTCCCGCCACCGTCCTGATTATTTCCGTTTTCAGGATAATGCCGTGCGAAAATCCAATTAATCAAAAAATGAGTCCCTTTTCATGAAGTATGTTTTCACAAAAAGAGACTCTTTCTATTTTTCCTTTTTCAGCAGGTCCGGTCTTCTCTCCCGGGTACGTTTTACAGACTGTTCCTTCCTCCACGCTTCGATATTGGCATGGTGTCCGGACAGAAGAACCTCCGGCACCTCTCTCCCGCGCCAGACGGCAGGCCTGGAATACTGGGGATATTCCAGAAGATCGTCCTGAAAAGATTCCGTCGAAGCGGAATCTTCATTGCTCAGCACTCCGGGCACCAGCCTGGAAATAGCATCGATCATCACCATGGCAGGAAGTTCCCCTCCTGTCAGCACGTAATCGCCGATGGAAACGTAATCCGTTACGATCTCTTCCAGTACCCTCTCATCCACCCCTTCATAATGACCGCACAGAAAAATCATATCTTTTTCTTTTGCAAATTCTTCTGCCAATCTCTGGTGGAACACATGGCCCTGAGGAGTCACGTAAATAACTCTGGGCCGGTATCCTATTTTCTCCACGGCCGCCTGGTAGGCGCAGTATACCGGCTCCGCCTGCATCACCATCCCCGCGCCTCCGCCGTAAGGATAATCATCTACTTTCATATGTTTATTTCTGGCGTAATCACGGATATTGATGCATTCCAGGCTGATCAGCCCCTGATCCATCGCCCGTCCGATGACGCTGGTATGCAGCCCCTGCTCAACCATTTCCGGAAATAATGTCAACACATGGTACCTCATAAATCCTCCTATACCAGCCCATCCATCAGATGAACCGTCATCCGGCCAGCCTCAATATGCACTTCCAGGATGCATTCCCGTATAGCCGGCAGCAAAACCTCGCCATACTCCTGTGTGTCCACCACGTAGACATCATTGGCTCCCGTCTGAAGCACATCTTTTAAGATGCCAAGATGCTTTCCTTCGTCCGTTTTCACAGCAAGACCGATCAGATCCGCTATGAAATATTCGTTTTCTTTCAATTTTACCGCATAATCTCTGGTTACATAGATACTCTTTTGTCTGAGATGTTCCACATCCTCGATGCGGTCAAATCCTTTCATTTTGAGTATCACAAAATTTTTAAAAAACTTTACGCTCTCTATCGCAACCGGCAGCTGTTCCTTTCCTGTGTCCAGAATCACCTCTTTTAGTTTCTTAAAACGTTTCGGTTCATCCGTCGTGGGAAACACCTTGACTTCTCCCTTCAGTCCATGGGTGGATGTAATCACTCCCACTTGCAGCAATCGTTCCATATTTTTCTCCATCCTGATATCTGCTGGAATACAAATGAAAACGCAGCGGCAATCCTTTCTAACAAAAGTTATCCGCTGCGCCTGCATCCATTACATGATATCTACAATTACTTTTTTGTCACATTTTGAAGAAGCTGATTTGACCACTGTCCGAATTGCTTTCGCAATTCTTCCCTGTCGGCCGATCACTTTCCCCATATCAGAAGGTGCAACCTTCAGTTCCACTATAATGGCATGTTCTTCTTCTTTTTGCGTCACTGCAACTTCCTCCGGATGTTCCACCAGGGCTTTTGCAATTACTTCAACTAATTCTTTCATCACATACCTCCCTTCCTGTTTTCACAGGAAGCAGTGCATTCAAAAAGCTTATTTCTCGATACCAGCCAGTTTGAAGAGTTTGCTGACGGTTTCTGTCGGCTGTGCGCCGTTTGCCAGCCACTTCTTTGCCGCCTCTTCATCGATTCTGTACATGCTGGGATCCTTTGTCGGATCATACAGACCGATTTCCTCGATAAATCTTCCGTCTCTGGGAGATCTGGAGTCAGCTACGATGATTCTATAGAAAGGAGCCTTTTTCTGTCCCATTCTTCTTAATCTGATTTTTACTGCCATCTTATTTCACCTCCTTATTATTCTTACGGTATATATTGTTAAAAGGGAAGTTTGAAACCTCCTCTTTTACCGCCTTTGCCGCCCATCATCTGAGGCATCTGCTTCATCATCTTGCGGGCCTGCTCAAACTGTTTCACCAGCCGGTTCACCTCGGCAATATCCACGCCGGCGCCTCTGGCAATTCTCTTCTTTCTTGATACGTTGAGAAGATCAGGATTGGATCTTTCCGCAGGAGTCATGGAAAGAATCATCGCTTCTTTCCTCGCCATATCCTTCTCGTCGATCATACCTTCCAGCTCTTTCATCCTGCCCCCTACTCCGGGCAGCATATTCAGTATTCCGGAAAGCCCTCCCATATTTTTCATCTGATTCATGCTTTCCAGATAATCATCAAAACCGAACCGGGCTTTTTTTAGCTTCTGTTCCATGGCCCTGGCTTTTTCCTCATCGATGTTTTCCTGAACCTTTTCAATCAGGCTCATCACATCGCCCATGCCAAGGATACGCGAAGCCATCCTGTCCGGATAAAACTGTTCCAGATCCGAAAGCTTTTCTCCCATTCCCACATACAGAATAGGTTTCCCGCAGATCGCGCGAACCGACAGCGCCGCCCCGCCTCTGGTATCGCCGTCCAGTTTGGTCAGAATCACACCGTCGATGCCGATTTTGTTATTGAAGGTTTCCGCCACATTCACCGCATCCTGTCCGGTCATGGCATCCACCGTCAGCACCGTGGTATCCACATTCACAGCAGCTTTGATATCTTCCAGCTCCTGCATCATATCATCGTCGATATGAAGACGGCCTGCTGTGTCCAGAATCACCACGTTAAATCCCTTTTCCTTGGCGTGTTCCAAAGCGCCCTTGGCGATGTCCACCGGTTTGTGCCGATCACCCATGGAAAATACTTCCACACCCTGTTTCTTGCCATTTACTTCCAGCTGGGTAATCGCTGCAGGACGGTAAACGTCGCAGGCTGCCAGAAGGGGCTTCTTTCCCTTGGTCTTCAGCTTACCCGCCAGCTTGGCCGCTGTGGTCGTCTTTCCGGCGCCCTGCAGACCGGCCATCATGATTACGGTAATGGCGTTCCCTGGTTTGATGGTCAGTTCCGTTGTCTCGCTTCCCATCAGAGAAACCAATTCTTCATTGACAATTTTAATCACCATCTGCCCCGGATTCAGTCCGTTCATGACATCCTGTCCCACGGCCCGTTCCTGCACAGACTTGATGAACTGTTTGACTACTTTGAAGCTGACATCCGCCTCCAGCAAAGCCATCTTGACTTCCTTTAACGCCGTCTTGACATCCGCCTCTGTCAACTTGCCTTTGCTTCTCAGTTTTTTGAAAACATTCTGCAGTTTTTCCGATAAACTTTCAAATGCCATCTGCTATAATTCCTCCAGAATCCCATTGGATATCTCTTCAATTTTCCTCATCAGTGATTCCTTTGACTCATTTTGACAGTTTTTCGTCAGAATGTGAATCTGATTTACTTTTTCCTTGATAGAAACAAATCTGCTGACCAGATGCAGCTTTTCTTCATAATCTGACAAGATTCTTCCGCACCGCTTGATCATATCATGAACTCCCTGACGGCTGATCCCCAGATCCTCCGCCACCTCGCTGAGCGAATAATCATTCAGAACCACCGCCTCATAGACCTGTCTCTGATGATCCGTCAGCAATTCACCGTAAAAATCATACAACAATGTCTGTTCCATTATCTTATTCATACCGAATCACCTTTGCTATCATACAACAGCAGTCCTGCCATGTCAAGTATTTTTTCTTTACATTTTCTGCATCTTTTCATCCATGCTTCCGGAGCGGAATCCCTCCAGATCCAGCGTAACATAGGAAAATCCCAGCTCCTTCAGCCGATTGCAGACTTCCTGCGCCAGCCGGAGCATGTCCGGAAACTCCTTTTTATCCACTTCCAGACGGGCGACGTCCCCGTGAAGCCGCAGACGGACGTCGGTAAATCCCAGCGATCTTAGAAACTGCTCTCCCTGATCGATCCGGTCAAGAAGTGCTTTTTCAATTCTGGTTCCATAGGGAAGCCTGGTGGCCAGGCAGGGGGCGGAAGGCCGGCTGGCGGACAGCACACCCCTTCTGGCGGCCATCGCCCGTACCTCCGCCTTGGAAAGCCCCGCCTCCCGCAGCGGACTGCGTATCCCCAGTTCTTCCACCGCTTTTATCCCGGGGCGATACTGGTTTTCATCGTCCCGGTTGGTTCCCTCCATAAGAATCGGAATATTCTCCCTGGAAGCGAAATCCAGCAGCTTGCCAAAGAGCATCCGTTTACACAGGTAACAGCGATTTTTGGGATTTTCCAAAATCTGCGGTTCCTCCAGCTCATTCACCTTGATCACATGGTACTCTGCCCCCATACTCCGGGCGGTTTTTGCTGCGAAATCCATATCCGCCGCCGGATGAAGCACTGTATCAAAAGTAACGGCAGCTACTCTGGTACCGTTTTTTTCTGCCGCATCCATCGCAAGCCGCAGCAAAAGGCTGCTGTCTGCGCCGCCGGAAAAAGCCACGCAGCAATCCTGCCGCGTCAGATCCTTCATCTGTTCCAGCAGCTTTTTTTCTTTCTTATTCTCCAAACAGCTCACCGGCCTTTCTCAGTGCGTTTTGGTATACCCGTCGAAAACTTTCGCCTCTCACCTGGGCCGCCTGCTTCACATCTTCGTATTCCGGATATGCATAGACACGATGGTTTTTATAGCAAACCTTGATGCGGATATCTCCGTATTCCGTTGGGATCCGCTCCATTTTCCGTTCCAGAACACTGCGCCGGTACCGATACCGGCGGATACCGATGGTGGTGGATTCCTGAAAGATCAGATCCTCCGCCTTATGTACCGTCTCATCGTCACAGATGACCTGAATCACATAACCGGGCCGGTTCTTTTTCATATAAGCCGGAAGGAAAACCACATCCTTAACCCCGGCTGCAAAAAGCTGTTCCTGCAGAAAACCAAGCTGTTCGCCGGTACAGTCATCCACGTTGCTTTCCAGCACCCAGACGTCCGATTCCTGTTTTACTTCGCGCACCAGCATGGCCCGCAGAATATTGGCATGGGAAAAGTCTTTTTTCCCTGCCCCGATTCCTATTTTGACAATCTCCATCTCGTCCGGCAGCTCCCTGGTGCGAAGCCCTGCCGCAATGGCTGCCCCCGTAGGGGTAATCATTTCCCCCACCGTATCCGTGACAGACACACAAAGACCCCAGGCCGAAACCAGTTCCGCCACCGCAGGTACCGGCACCGCCATTTCTCCGTGCTGACACTGTACCGTACCGCTTCCCTCCCGCAGTGTGCCCACCGCCGTCTCCACTATGCCGAGGCTGCAGATACAGGCAGCTGTTCCCACGATATCGATGATGGAATCCACCGCACCCACTTCATGGAAATGAACGTGGTCGGCAGGCGCTCCATGCACTTTTCCTTCCGCTTGGGCCAGAATATGGAAAATCTTCACCGCCAGCTCTTTCACAGGCTGATCCATCGCGGATCCCATGATCATATTCTGAATATCTCGATACGTGCGGTGGGGCTGATGTTCTTCTTCAACCTGCACATCGAAAGTTTTGCTGTCAATTCCGTTTTTGACAGTTTTTCCTGTCACGATCTGATAATGCTCCAACGGCAGCTTTTCCACCTGACTGCGCAGATAGGATTCGTCCGCTCCCAGATCCAGCAGCGCCGCTACCGTCATATCTCCGCTGATTCCGGAGCTTCCTTCCAGATACAATATTTCTTCTCTCATTTTCAACCTCTGCTTTCCGGCTGCGCCATCCGATTCATCTGGGCTGCCAGATAACCGGCGCCAAACCCGTTGTCAATGTTAACCACCGCCACACCCTCCGCACAGGAGTTCAGCATGGTCAAAAGGGGCGCCACCCCGCCGAAACTTGCTCCGTATCCGATGGATGTGGGAACCGCTATCACCGGCCGTTCCACAAGGCCTGCCACCACGCCGGGAAGCGCGCCTTCCATTCCCGCTGCGGCTATGACGCAGTTTGCTTTGCGGATATCTTCTATTCTGGAAAGAAGACGGTGAATCCCGGCTACGCCCACATCGTAGATCCGGGTCACGCTGCATCCGAAATATTCCGCCGTCACGGCCGCCTCTTCCGCCACATGCAGATCGGAAGTCCCTCCGGTCAGCACTGCCACACACCCGCTTTTTGACGGTTTTTTGTATTCCAGCCGCAGGATTCTCGCATCCTCGTCATAAATCAGATCAGGTATCTGCGCTTTCAGCGCTTCGTACTGTTCACGGCTGGCTCTGGTTCCCATCAGATTTTCCTTTCGGCTCTGAAACAGCCCATAGATATCTTTCAGCTGAGAAACCGACTTTCCCGCACAGTAAATCACCTCGCCAAAGCCGCTTCGCAGACTCCTGTGGTGGTCAATTTTCGCACAGCCGATATCCTCATAGGGAAGCTTTACCAGCTCCTTTTTCGCCTCTTCGATGGATATGGCGCCCACCTTCACTTCCTCCAGCAGTTTCTGTATCTCCATAGGATCATCCTCTCTTTTTGCCATTATATCATTGTGTATGACCGGTTGTAAATGTTTCCTCTTTTCCCCTGGTTTCCGCGGTACTGCTCCGGTAAATAAACCAGGCCGCTGCGGCCGTCAAAATCTCCGATATCCAAAAAGCATGCCACACGCCCACAGCTCCCAAAAAGCGGCTCAGTATGAAGGCCGCCGGGATAATGACAGCCGTATACCGCAGAAGGGAAATCAGAAAAGACGGCATACCCTTTCCCAAGCCTTCCAGCGCTCCCGCCGAGACGACGGAAATGACAGAAGGTACAAAGCCGAAACAGATGATACGCAGCGCATCTCCTCCCGCCCGTCTGGTATCGGCGTTCTCTGTAAACAATCCCATCAGCTGCTGCGGCAAAAGAAGGCAAAGCACCGTTCCCACCGCCATAATCAGCACGATGCAGATCAGGGCTGTGCGATAAATCCTGCGGACTCTTTTGTACTCTTTTGCGCCATAATTATAGGCGATCAAGGGCCGCATGCCCTGTACCAGGCCGTTTGCCGTCTGATAGAGAAGCGACTGCAGTTTGTAATACACGCCAAGCACCAGCACGTAAAGCTGGGAAAAAGGCGCCAAAATCCCGTTTAAGGCAGAGATCAGCAGAGACGGCAGCGCCAGATTTAATGTTGCGGCAATCCCCACCGAATACATATCCCGGCAGATTCTTCCTTCCGGTTTTATATAACGCAAAGACAGTTTTACATTGATGGGACTAAACCGGTACACCAAAAGGTAGGCGATCAGCGTCAGTACCTGACCGGTTCCCGTCGCCAGGGCCGCGCCCTGTATTCCCATCCTGGGGAAAGGACCGATGCCGAAAATCATCAGGGGATCCAGAATGATATTGGCAATACAGCCCACCAGCATACACAGCATGGAAACCGTCATCCTGCCCACTGCCTGAAAAAGTTTTTCAAAGGACAAACACAGGGCAATGACGGCTGCATAGCAGAATATGATGTTGGAATACTGCAGTCCGTAACGGATAAGTCTCTCATCATCGGTGAACATGGACAGAAAACGCGGCATGATCAAAATACAGATGATATTCAGCAGCAGTCCGTGAAGAAAGCTTAAGAGGGTTCCCTGGGTGGCCGCCAAATCGGCTTTTTCCTTCTCTCCTTCCCCCAGTTTTCTGGCAATCACCGCGTTGACGCCCACGGAAAATCCGATGCAAATGGCGTTGACCAGATTCTGTATCGGATAAACCAGCGACAGCGCCGTCATGGCATCCTCACTGATCCAGGCGACAAAAATACTGTCCACAATATTATAAAGGGAATTGACCAGCATGGAGATTACCATGGGAATTCCCATTTTCATCAGAAGTGGCAGTACCGGCTGCTTTTTCATATATGTCTGATCCATTATGTCAAATTTACTCCTCCGTACGATTTTTCCATAAAGACGGCGCTGCAAAACAAAGAGATCTGTTTTACAACGCCTTTTTTCGCTTTTACAGGTTGGCTCTCACCAGACGGGGCTGATACCCCTTTTCCTCCAGCGCTTTTACAATGCGTTTTTTGTGATCCGTTCCGAATGCTTCCAGCGTAATCTTAAGTTCCACAGCCGCATTCCGGTTGATGCTGAAAAACTGGTTGTGATCCAGCCGGATGACATTGCCCTGCTCCTTGGCAATCACCTGAGACACCCGTACCAGTTCGCCGGGCTTGTCAGGCAGCAGGACAGAAATGGTAAAAATTCTGTCCCGCTGAATCAGACCGTTTTGCACCACGGAAGACATGGTAATCACATCCATATTTCCGCCGCTCAAAATACAGACCACCTTTTTGTTTTTCACTTTCAGGTCTTTCACCGCCGCCGCAGTCAGCAGTCCGGAATTTTCCACGATCATTTTATGATTTTCTACCATATCCAGAAAAGCCACGATCAGGTCTTCATCTTTTACTGTGATGATATCGTCCAGATATTTCTGGATGTAAGGAAAGATCTTCTCACCGGGCGTTTTCACCGCCGTACCGTCCGCTATGGTTCCCACACCGGGCAGTGTGGTCACCTTTCCTTCCTTCAGGGAAACCTGCATGCAGTTGGCGCCCGCCGGCTCCACACCCACCACTTTGATATTGGGATTGAGCATTTTTGCCAGCGTGGCCACGCCGGTGGCCAGTCCGCCGCCGCCGATGGGCACCAGGATATAATCCACCAACGGCAGTTCCTTTATGATTTCCATGGCTATGGTTCCCTGACCGGTAGCCACAGCCAGGTCGTCAAAGGGATGGATAAAAGTGTATCCGTTTTCTTTTGCCAGTTCATAGGCCTTTTCACATGCCTCGTCGTAAACGTCGCCGTAAAGCACCACCTCGGCTCCGTAGCTTTTCGTGCGGTCCACTTTGATCAGCGGCGTGGTAGTCGGCATCACAATCACTGCCTTTACGCCAAATTTTTTCGCCGCATAGGCCACGCCCTGGGCATGGTTTCCGGCAGAGGCTGTGATCAGTCCTTTTTTTCTCTCCTCGTCTGACAGCGTGCTGATTTTATAATAAGCGCCCCTGATTTTGTATGCGCCTGTCACCTGCATATTTTCCGGCTTCAGATAAACTTTGTTTCCCGTAGCACTACTCAGATAGTCACTGTAAATCAGTTTCGTTTCCTGCGTAACCTGTTTGACGATCTCCGAAGCCTCTTCAAACTTATCTAAAGTAAGCATGTTTCTCATCTCCTGTATTTACTCTGTCTTTTTACAGTTCATTCTAGTGGTGAAAAAGAGCGTTGACAAATTCCACCGGATCAAATTTCTGCAGATCGTCGATGGTCTCTCCCACACCGATATACTTCACCGGTATGTCAAGCTCTGACTGTATCGCCACGGCGATGCCGCCTTTGGCCGTACCGTCCAGCTTGGTCAGGATAATCCCCGTCACGTTGGCAGCCTCAGCGAACTGACGCGCCTGCACCAATGCGTTCTGTCCCGTCGTACCGTCCAGCACCACCAGCGTTTCCAGATAAGCCTCCGGATATTCTTTCTCCAGAATCCGATAAATCTTTTTCAGTTCTTCCATCAGATTTTTCTTATTATGAAGCCGCCCTGCGGTATCGCAAAGAAGGATATCTGCCTTCCTGGCTTTCGCCGCCTGTACGGCGTCATATACCACTGCCGCCGGGTCTGCCCCTTCCTGTCCGCCAATGATTTCCACACCAGCCCGGTGCGCCCACTGCGTCAGCTGTTCGCCGGCAGCCGCCCGGAAGGTATCCGCCGCCGCCAGAATTACTTTTTTCCCCTGGTCTTTCAGCTTGCCGGCCAGTTTTCCTACCGATGTGGTTTTTCCCACTCCGTTGACGCCGATCACCAATACCACGGACTTGCGGTTTTCAAATTCATACGCCGTCTCGCCCACGTCCATCTGTTTGACGATACTGTCCATCAACAGCTGTTTACATTCGGACGGTTCTTTGATCTTTTTTTCCTTTACCTGTTCTTTTAGATTTTCGATAATCGCGTTGGTGGTATTGATACCAATATCACCCATGACAAGGATTTCTTCGATTTCCTCATAAAAATCATCGTCAATACTGGAAAATCCGCTGAAAATAGAATCAATCCCGGCTGCAATATTATCTCTCGTCTTGGAAAGACCACTCACCAGTCTTTTAAAAAAGCCCTGTTTTTCTCCTGCCATCTTTTCATTCCCTCTCTATTTGTCCAAATCGTGTTCGATCAGATTTACGGAAACCAGAGTAGAGACGCCCTTTTCCTGCATGGTGATTCCATACAGCCGGTCCGCCGCCGTCATAGTTCCCCGCCTATGAGTAATAATAATAAATTGGGTGTTCTTTGTCAACTTGTGAAGATACCGCGCAAAACGGGTGACATTGGAATCATCCAGCGCCGCCTCGATCTCATCCAGCAGACAAAAAGGGGACGGCTTCAGATTCTGAATGGCAAACAGCAGCGCGATGGCTGTCAGCGCCTTTTCTCCGCCGGACAGCTGCATCATGTTCTGCAGTTTTTTCCCCGGCGGCTGTGAAATAATACGGATTCCAGCCTCCAGCACATCCTCTTCCTCCATCAGCTCCAGAGTACCCTTTCCTCCTCCGAACAGTTCCTTAAAGGCCTTGTCAAACTCTCTTTGAATTTCGGTGAACTTTTCGGTAAACTGGCGGCGCATGCCCTGATCCAGTTCTTCGATGATGCCCAGCAACGTTTTCTCGGATTCCACCAGATCAGCGTGCTGATTATCCAGAAAATCATGCCGTTCCTTCAGTTCCTTATAATCCTCGATAGCATTGACGTTAACCGGTCCCAGTTTGCGGATTTCTTCTTTGCAGGCGGCCACACTCTTTTTCAGCAGAGCCGGTTCCATCTCGTCCCCAATCCGGTATGCTCCGGCAGATCCGGGGGTGATCTCATATTCCTCCCACATATACTGAATTTTCCGTTCCCGCTCCTCCTCCAGTTTTTCCTTTTGATGATTCAGCCGAAAGCTCTCTTTATCCAAAAGATTCATCTGCTGAGACAGTTCATCTCTTTTCACGAAGAAGGACCGGTACTGTCCGTTCATCTCTTCCTTTTTTGCAGTGTATTCGCGGATTTCCTGCTCCAGTCGCTCGAAGTTTGCCGCTGCGCCGGCGATCCTGTTTTCCAGCTGACGGATCTGCTCCTCTTTTTCCGTCGTCCGTTCGCTGCCTTTGTCTTTTTCCGCAGTCAGCTGAAGGATCTCCTGTTCCTGTTCCCGGATTTCACGTCCGATTCGTTTCAGGTTTTCATCGGTAAATTCTTCTTTTTGTTTCAAAGACATATCCTGCAGCCGCGCTTCTTCCATTCGATGCAGCTGTGCTTCTTCCGCAGCCGCATATTTTTCCTGCTCCTGCTGCAGTTTTTCGATACGGCTTTCCAGTTCCCGTTCCTGTGCCTTGTACGCTTCCAGACTGCTGTCTATCTGACGGCTGTTTTCCTGGATTTCTCCCACCTGCTGCTCAATTTCCTGCAGCTCCTTGCGGATCAAAGAAGCGTCCTTGTCTTTTTGCTCCATTTTCTCCTTTGTCTGTTCCAGATTCATCTTAGCCGTGTTCTGCTCCAGACTCTGTTCCCGCATACGCTCGGAAATCTCCGCCGCCGTATCCCGCAGCACATTCCGTCTGCTCCGGTTTTCATCAAGAGAACGCTGCATATCATCCATTTCTTTTTTCAGCAGCGTCACATTGCGCTCCAACTCCTCCAGTTCCCGCCGCCGTCCCAGCAGATTACTGCTGTTTTTAAAAGCGCCGCCGGTCATGGATCCGCCCGGGTTGAAAAGTTCCCCCTCCAGCGTTACCATACGGACGGACTGCCGGTATTTGCGTCCGATGGCAATGGCATGATCGATATGATCCACCACCACCGTTTTTCCGAGAAGCTGAGCCAGCAAAGATTCATATATTTTTTCTGAAGTCACCAGCTGACTGGCGATGCCGATCACGCCTTCTTCCTTCAAAACCTCCGGCCTTGGATAGGTATTATTTCCCTTTACCGTAGTCAGAGGGAGAAAGGTTGCCCTTCCGTACCGTCCTTTTTTCAAAAAGTCAATCATGGCTTTGGCTGTATTTTCATTATCCGTGACGATATTTTGTATACTTCCTCCCAAGGCGGTCTCCACAGCTGTCTCGTACTTTGCCTTTGTCTGAATCAGATCTGCCACCACGCCTTTAATGCCCGGATTATTTTTCTTTTGCTCCATCACTTTACGGATACTGCTTCCAAATCCGTCATAGCGCTCCGCCAGGTTTTTCAGCGACTCCAGCCGGGAGGATTCCCGGTGATACGCTTCCTGTCCTGCTTCCATCTGACGGCTCTGTGCGGCGATGGTCTGCTGCAGGTTAGTGAGCTCGCCTTCGATGCGGCTTTGTTCCTTCCTCATCTCCTCGATGGAACGGGTAACTGCATCGTATTTTTTCCGGTAGGATGCAAAGGATTCCTGCAGATGCTGTCCGTCTGTTTTCATACGGAGAATCCTCTGATTCAGGCCGGATCTGCGGATTTGGATCTGCTCCATCATGGCGTCGTAACGCTGCATCTTTCCCTTGATGGAAGCCCGTTCATTTAAGATCTCAATCAGCCGGCTTTTTCCTTCTTCAATATCAGAAATGCAGGCAGTCAGCCCTTGCTGAATTTTCTCCATCTGTTTTTTATCTTCTTCCCACCGCTGTTCCGCTCTGTCTCTTTCCTCTTCCAGCGTTTTCTTTTCCTGACGGTAGGATGATTCACTTTCCCTTCTCTTCCGGATTTCCGCCTTCAGAGAATCGATTCTCTCGCGATAATGTTCTCCGCTCAGACGCTGCGCGTTGATCTGCTCTCTCAGGACATTAACCTGTCCTTCCAATTCCTGCCGGCGTACTGCCTGCCGGGAGGATTCCTCTCTTTTTTGCTGTGTCTGCTCTTCCAGCTGCTCGATCTGTTCTTCCAGTTTTTCGTATTTATCTTTCGTCTGTTCGAAACTTCTGGAATGCTCCTCCAGCTCCTTTCTTACATTTCCAATGTTTTCTTCCAGCAGGGCCAGCTGACGGCTTTGCTGCTCCATATGACGGCAGAAAAGCCCGGCCTCCAGACCTTTTAACTCTTCTCTTTTTTTCAGATAGGTACGGGCTGTCTCCGACTGCTTTTCCAGCGGCCCGATCTGCCGTTTCAGTTCACTTAAGATATCATTTACCCGGACCAGATTCTGCTGCTCTGTCTCCAGTTTTTTCAACGCGGTATTTTTGCGCCGTTTGAATTTGACGATACCGGCCGCCTCATCAAAAAGCTCCCGTCTCTCCTCCGGTTTTCCGCTTAAGATCCGATCGATCTGACCCTGTCCGATGATGGAATATCCTTCTTTCCCGATACCGGTGTCATAAAACAGTTCATTGATATCCTTTAGACGACAGCCGCATCCATTGAGCAGATATTCGCTTTCGCCGGATCGATACAGTCTTCTTGTCACCGTCACTTCTTCAAAATCGATATCCAGTTTGTGATCGGAATTATCCAGTGTGATGGCAACAGAAGCAAACCCCAAAGGTTTACGGTTCTCTGTTCCGGAAAAAATCACATCCTGCATATTGCCGCCCCGCAGCTGTTTGGCGCTCTGCTCTCCCAGAACCCAGCGGACAGCATCCGCCACATTGCTTTTTCCGCTGCCATTTGGTCCGACGATGCCGGTGATCCCATTATGAAATTCAAATGTGATTTTATTTGCAAAGGATTTGAATCCTTGTACTTCAATACTTTTTAAATACATGTTACACCTGTTCTTGCCGCAGTGCACAGATGGCATGGTATGCCGCCGACTGCTCCGCCGCTTTTTTCGTCCGCCCGGTTCCGCTGCCCAGCAGCTGGCTGCCTACATAGACTTCCGCGGTGAAAGTTTTATCATGATCCGGTCCTTCTTCCCCTGCCAGCCGGTAAACAATCTCTTCCTGGTAGCTGCTCTGTATCATCTCCTGCAAAATCGTCTTACTGTCATAGAACAACTTTTTATGTTCGATATCATTTAAGACAAAACGGCGGACAAATTCTCTGGCGCAGGAAAGCCCTCCATCCAGATAGATGGCGCCGATTACTGCTTCCAGCGCGTCAGATATGATAGAATCCCGTTTCCGCCCGCCGGTGATCTCTTCTCCTTTTCCCAGCAAAAGATAATCGCCCAGCGATATCGCCCGCGCATCCCCCGCCAGTGTCGGCTCACAGACCAGGCTGGCCCGCAGTTTCGTCAGTTCTCCTTCCGGATACTCTTTATAAGTTTCATACAGAAATTCACTGGATAAGAGTTCCAGAACGGCATCTCCCAGAAATTCAAGGCGCTCATTACACTGATTCCGGTCCATATGATGCTCATTGGTATAGGAACTGTGGCGGATGGCCATATCCAGCAGCCCCTTATTTTTAAAATGATACTGCAGCTGCTCCTCCAGTTTTCTTCGTGTCTCTTTCATCTATACGCTCCATTTCATGACGTCAAAAGACTGTCTCACGGATAACAGTTTCCAAAGACAGCCTTCTTTCGTCCTATTTTTCCTATCTGATTGCCTGCTTGATCGCTTCTACTGCGTCCCCCACTGATACAATCTTCTCTGCATCCTCATTGGTAATTTCAATATCGAAGGTTTCCTCCAATGCCATGATAATCTGAAAGACGTCCAGTGAGTCGGCACACAAGTCATCGGCAAACCGGGTATCCATCTTCACCTCGGCCCGGTCCACATTCAAAACGTCTGCTATGATCTCCTGCAGCTTTTCGTATTCCAAACTACTCATACCGTTTCCTCTTCCCCCTCTTTCTCTTCCTGTACTTTTGCCTGTTCCAGCTTCTCCCGGATTTTCCCGCTGATATCCTGGGATTTAAACTGAATGCACTGCAGGATAGAATTTCTGATCTCAATGGCCCTGGAACTTCCATGGGTCTTTACCACTAACCCTTTCAATCCCAGAAGGGGCGCTCCGCCGTATTCGGTGACGTCAAAACTTTTCATCGTTTCCTTCAGAGCCGGTTTCACCAGAAGGCCACCTATTTTACTGCGTGCGGAAGTCATCATTCCCTGTTTTACCAGGGAAATCAAAGCGCCTCCCACTCCCTCATACAATTTCAGGATTACGTTGCCTACAAATGCCTCGCAGACAATGACGTCTGCATATCCGTAAGGAATGTCTCTCGCTTCAATACTGCCGATAAAATTGATATCTCTGCATTCCTTCAGCAAAGGGAATGTTCCCTTTACCAGCGCGTTGCCCTTTTCCTCTTCCGCTCCGATGTTGACGATGGCAACCCGGGGATTTTTCACGCCCATTACATATTCCATATAGATGGACCCCATTCTGGCAAACTGAACCAGATGGGACGGCCTTGCATCCACGTTTGCTCCACAGTCAATCAGCAAAGAAACGCCTTTAACCGTGGGGATAACCGGCGCCAACGGCGAACGCTCCACTCCTTTTACTCTGCCTACCAAAACCTGTCCGCCTACCAGCACGGCGCCTGTACTTCCGGAAGAGACAAATGCATCCGCTTCGCCTTTTCGCACCATGGAAAGGCCGGTTACGATAGAAGAATCTTTCTTGGTACGGATGGCATTCACCGGGGGCTCCGCCGTTTCAATGACCTCCGGAGCATGTACCACCGCCAGCCGCTCTTTGGGATAAGTATATTTGCTCAGCTCCTGCTCCAGAAGATCTTTCTTTCCTACCAGAAAGACATATATATTTTCGCTGGCAGCAAGCGCATCCACTGCCCCCTTCACCGGTTCCGCCGGAGCATAATCGCCGCCCATGGCATCTACCGCTACTTTAACCAGATTATCCATTCCTTCATCTCCATATTTTCAAACTAAAATACCATATTAAGAATACTATACTAAACATTAAGGCAAATTGCAAGATGCAGAAAATTCCCTGCAAAACATTGTGATATCAATCAGATCGCATAAAAAACAGGAGCGCCGCCGTTTGTACAGCCTGCTCCTGTCTCATTTCTCTTACTCCGCCAGACGCCCGTCCGGGTTCAGCCATTTTCCGTCTACTTCGCAGTTGCTGAGCATGATGCCGTCTTCATTGAAGTAATACCAGCTTCCATCAATTTCTTCCCATTCAGAAATCTTGATCGCGCCGTCAGATGCCGAATAATACATACTTCCATCGCTGTCCAGCCAACCGGTATGCATGGCTCCGCTGTCCTCCAGGAAATATTTTTTACCGTCTACTGTAATCCATCCCGTAGCCATGGAACCATCCTCATTGAGATAATACCAGACATTTTTCACCTCTGCCCATCCGGTTCTCATATAGCCTTTCTTATCGAACAGATACCATTTTCCGTCCACTTCGGCCCAGTCGCTGGTTACCTTTTTGCCATTTTTCCCAACGTAATACCAGCCATTTTTATCCTCAGTCCAACCCTTTTTCAGTTCGCCTTCCTTCGGAGCCGGCTCCGCGTCGGGATCCACATAAATATGATACATGCCGCTGGTGGTCATGTTGACAGATTTTCCCACAGTGTTGGTAGCAACCACAAAATAGTACCAATGCCCTTCCTCCGAGGTATCCGGCTGATAACTGCTTTCTGTTGCACCGTCGATCACCATGCCGCCGCCGTTGGAATCCACTGTGTTTTTATACCACTGGTAGGAAATCTTTCCTTCTCCCTCTACTTCCGCTTTCACTTTCAGAGCCTTCGCCTCGTCTCCCACCGCATACGTCGCTTTCCCCTTCAGATTCGTCGTAAACTTTGGAGCTTCCACGCTGCTGTCTACCTGAACCGCGTCCGGATCATATATTTCCGCTTCATCCGCCGAACCGGTTTCTTCCGTATCAGATGTGTGTCCCCACAGAAGATCCCAGGTTTCTTTTACAGAAGAGCAGCCCGTAAAAAGTGTCAAACTGCCGAGCAGTGTTACTGCAATAATCCCTTTTTTGATTACTTTCATACTCGTTACCCCTTTTAAATGTTACAATTCTTTTGCATTTTTATGTATATCCTGTTTCACATTATAGCACAACGCCATTTCATCCGTCAATCTCTGACTCCCTTGGAAGCAGAAACATACCGAAATAAGTGACGGTATTCTGGCCGTTCACATAGAGCATATCGCTGATGGCCGCCACCTGAGAACAATTCATGCAGTACGCTTCCAATGAAGATATGGCTTTCTCCGGCATGCGGCAGGGTTCACCAGTCACCTGGGCGCACACCTTGCAGCGATTACATTCTCCCGCTGTCAGCTGCAGATAATGGTCATAGTGCCGCGAGACAATCTTTTCGATTTTGTCCGCCGTTTTTGTATGATTTTTGGAAGCTTCCATCATTCCCTCTATATCATAGGAATCCTCGATCTGCGTCACAGTCTGAAATACAAGCCCCCAGGCATAGGATCTGGCTTTCGCGATCAGTTCCTTTGGTTCCCCCACATGAGGCGGGCAGGCATAATTCCTCCCGTAATTACCACAGTAATTTGCCTCACAGGCCTTTCGAAGCCCCTCATCAAAAGAAATCATGTTTGTATCAATCACTTTCGCCTTATAGGCGCCGCATTCCCTGGCCTGCTCTGCCAGTTTTTCAAAAAATTCCATTCGTTACCCCCATTACTTTCTGTATGGTTTTTCCTGATTACAACAAAAGGCTTTCCGCACAACGGAAAGCCTTCTTTCTGGCAGTTAGTCCACAGAAATGATTTCTTTTTTGTTATAGGAACCACATGCCTTGCACACACGGTGAGGCATCATCAGCTCTCCGCATTTGCTGCATTTTACCAGGTTGGGAGCACTCATTTTCCAGTTTGCTCTTCTTTTATCTCTTCTGGCTTTCGATGTTTTATTTTTTGGACAGATGGACATTGTATTACACCTCCTTAAATTTGCTGAATATATCACTGATTGCCGCCATTCTCGGATCGGGAACAGCAGTATCGCAACCGCATGATGTCTGATTACGATTGGCGCCGCATGAAGGACAGATCCCTTTACAGTCTTCCCGGCAGAGAACCTGAATCGGCCAATCCGTCAAAATCTCATTATGCACCAGCTGATCCACATCCAGATGTTTCTCTGCGATGCATCCGCCTTCCTCCGACACCGCTTCTCTTTCACCATCGCTTATCTTCATATCAGCATCCATATGGCTGCTGATATGAAAAGAAACCATTACTGTTTCCAGGCAACGGGCGCAGGGAATCCCGACCTCTACATCCGTCTCTGCCGCAATCTCCAGCACCTGGTTTCCTCTATGAGTTACCGTGACCTTCACCGGTTCTTTTTCCAGTACCGGAAAAGACTCCCGGCCGGTACGGATGATATCCAGTTCCATGGGAACGGAATACTCTTCAGTTTTCCCTTCATGGTTTAAGATAGCTGTCAGATCAATTTGCATAATTATCTCCTAATCACACTCTGATAATTATACATAGCGAACTGCCGTTTGTCAACTGTTTTTCCTTTCAAAATCACAGCCGCTGATACCATATCCCAAAACAAAATATGATACCCGAAAAAAATCATCAAATCCAAACTGGTATTTTGCATTTTTTTATGTTACAATATGAAAAAGCATTTTTGTTTCGGGCCTTTCATACAGAACATTTCTTTGGGAATCTTTTCTGTAGATACATTTCTTTTGGGATATCTTCCGATATCCTGTCGTTTCGAAATCTCAATGCTTTTTGATCCCATTCATTCAGCAGCGAGATTTCAAAAAGGTTTTGATGCATGTTCCCGCTTCCAGTCCCTGGCAGCACGGGAAAACCGGGAAATCTCCTGCGCTTTACAAAAAGGAGGTACCTTTATGATGCACCTGACCAACAGCCAGTCCCCGGCCATTGCAAACCGGCAGTACAAGTCCACGATCTTTGCCATGCTTTTTCAGGATAAGAAGCGGCTGTTAGAACTCTACAATGCCCTGAACGGCACCCATTACACCGACCCTGATCTGCTGGAAGTCAATACCCTGGAGAACGCCATCTACCTGGGGATGCAAAACGACCTGTCATTCCTCATCGATTCCCGGATGTATCTGTATGAACACCAATCCACCCTCAACCCCAACATGCCCCTGCGGTTTCTCTTCTACGTCACGGATCTGTATTCCGCTCTCACCCGCGACGCCAATCTCTACGGAACAAAACGGATTGCCATCCCCCAGCCCAGGTTCCTGGTCTTCTACAACGGGAGACAGAAGATGCCGGACCGTATGACGGTAAAGCTGTCCGAGCTGTACCACAAGGGGGAAGCCCCCTTTGAACTGGAACTGGAAGCCACCATCCTTAACATCAACGTGGGCTGCAACCGGGAACTGATGGATGCCTGCAAGACCCTGGCCGACTATGCCCGGTATACCCAGCGGGTGCGGGACTACGCGGAAGAGATGCCGCTGAACCAGGCGGTGGAGCGCGCCGTAACCGAATGCATCCGGGAAGGGATCCTGGAGGAATTTTTAAGAGAAAACCGATCGGAGGTGGTATATATGAGCATCTACGAATACGATGCGGAAAAACATATCCGGCAGGAAAAAGAAGAAAGCTGGGATGAGGGATTTCAGGAAGGACGGGAATCTCTCCTGATTCATCTGGTCAAACGGAAACTGGAAAAAGGAAAAACAGCTTCAGAGATCGCCGAAGACCTGGAGCAGGAGGAACCGGTGATCCGGGAACTGATCGGAAAGCTGGAACACAACTAAAGACATTTACAGCGCAGGAGCGGTTCCATACGGAACCGCTCCCTTATCCTTTTGACTGAAATTATTTTGTCTTAATCAACTTTACCGGCGACCAGTCGCTGTAGATTTTCTCCCCATCGATGATCTGATACCCCCTCACATGGATATAATAGGTACGGTTGGACCACATCGTCGGACAGGTTACCCGGTACAGCTTCGCTCCCGTATCCGGGAAATCTTTCGTCCTGGGCTTCCAGAAATCCTCCCGGATGGAGTACTGCACTTCCCAGCCGTCCACGCCTCGCACGGTGCTGGAAGTGGCCACAAAGGTTTTCTTCGCTGTCCGGCTGGTCACACTGGGGGTAAAGGTCGGCGTGCCAAGGCTTCCCACCTTCACGGGAATCTCCAGCTTCGCCTCTTTGCAAAGATCCGTGGCTGCCGCCGTCACGGTGATCATACATTCGCCTACCCCCTGATAGGTGATCTTTCCCTCTTTTACCGTGGCCACTTCCGGATCACTGGTTTCGTAGGAAAGAACCAGATCCGGATCCTCCACCGCAAAGCCCAGTTTCAGCGTGCAGACCTTGCTCATGGTATTTCTGGAACCGTTTTCCAGGTCACGCACCTGGTAAGGATTGGTCATGAAAATCTTCTGCTCTTTCCGGGTGTCGGTTACGATCTTCTCCCAGCCGGCGTAGATGGTTTTTGTATTGTCCAGGGTCACTTCCGTAACGGGCTGCGTCAGTTCCGCATCGGCATACCAGCCGGTGAAAGTATAGCCCTCGCGGACCGGTACGTATCCGGAAAGCTCCATGACAGTGCCGGATTCCCGAACCTCCGAATTCATCTTATTTCCGCCATTGGTGTCAAAGTGCAGGGCATAGTAAATGGTGGTACTGTAATTTACAGTCAGCACAGCAGCGTCGCTGACCATTTCTTTCTCATAATCAGAAACAATACAACGGTATTGCCAGCCGCTCATTTCTCTGGAAGCAGTCACTTCATAAGAAGCGTCATTGGCTCCGGAAATCTCTGCCCAGGTATTTCCGCCATCCATACTTACCTCCCACTGATAAGCAACCTTACTTCCCGCTGCCAAAACATGAAAAGACGCCTTGCTTCCCTCCCATGCAGAGGCATTCTGGGGATTCTGCAAAATCGCACCCGGCTCATACCCGCAGACGGTGCATTTGCCGTTTGTGCCATATGTATGGGAATGAGATTCACAGCGATAATATTGGTACCGGTGAGCGCCCAGATCAGCCAGATAAACCGATTCCGTAAAAGGTGCTCCTTGGGCAAGCGACGCATCCTCCTCGCTGTCTCCAAGATAGACCAGAACCGTCATGCCGGAAGGCGGAGTCACAACTGCCCCATACTGTTCTCCCCAGCTGATCCCCCTTGCTCCTTTTGCAGTTACCTGGGATTTCCCTGAAAAATCTATAGATACCCCTGCGTAAATTCCGTAGGCGTTCTTTGATTCAGTTGTAAGCGAACTGTCAGTCACTTCCAAATTCCGCGCCAGCACCGAAGAATCCACACTATCTGCCGATACCGTTGAAGAATCCAGCTTCATCGTTCCGTAGGTATAAACAGCGTTATAATAATCTCCTCCCCCACTTGTCAGCGAAAAAAGCTCCATTTGAGAGTCGACAATGGTAAGATTTCCTGCTTCGCCATTGAAACTTCCTCGGTTCGCGGTCACTTTCACATAGCTGTCCTCAATATTTGCCTCGGTTGGCCAGTTGTAGCCATTGCTGGAACTGATTCCGGTTCCCCCCGCATTGACGATGATCACAGAATCTGAAATTTTCAACGCAGTACAGCACTGGATGCCGCCGCCTGAACTGGTATCCGGGCTATTCATTTCAACTGTGGCCTGCTCAATTGTCATATTCCCATCACAATACAGTGATAACTGATCCAGCGTGTGAATTTGGAAACTGCTGTTCTCTCTTCCATCTCCGGTTATGGTTATGTCTCCCCGTGTAAAAATTCCTCTTAAATTTGCATCTTTTGGAATGGTATTTTTCCCAATCAGATGGATGGTAAGATCCATCTCATAACTGCCGAAAAGGGCATAGCTTTCTTTCGTCGGATCATTTGAATCGCTTCCGCCGCAAGCTCGTGTGATTGTCGCATTGTCAAGAGTCAGCACTCCCGTACCCGGATCATAAGAGGCAGATCCATTACCACATTTTACGGTATGATCCGAATCATCCAAAATATTCACTCCCTGAATCCAGATAGCCGGTTCTTCCGCATGAACCTTTACCGGTATCCCTGTCAGACAGATCACGCCGAAAAACAGCAGTCCCCATATTTTTCGCTTCCATTTCATAAACTCTTCCCCTCCTTTTGTCCTTTTCAAGTCTCTTTCATTATACCGGAGAAGAAATTGGAAAACCATCACCCGTGTGGATGTCTGAAATGGGTGATCCTGCAATGATTTAAATTGCTGCTTCTTTTATTGCAGCATATATTGTTTTAAATCTTTTCGATTATTTACATTCAATTTCCGCATAGCCTCGGAGATATGTGTTTTCACCGTATTAGTTGATATATTCAAATGATTGGCGATCTCATGCGTAGTCCAGTCACGGGCCGCCAGCATGGCAATCGCAAACTCTGTTGTGGTCAGATCATCAGCCACATCATGTCCTGTTATGGGATTATGAACTCTACGCCATCCGGAAGAGAACCGGTAGGTGATGCTAATCATTCTTTTAAAATCTTCCGGCCATTTTGGTTTGATGACCGCTTCCAGCATGGCTCCCAAAAGCCCATGATGTTCCCCGAACCCCTCAATCAGATCATCAGGCCGGGCTGTTTCCCACGCAGTCAGAAGATGTGTCTTGGCCTGGTCAGACTGTTTCAAACTTATGTAATCCATAATCGCAACCAGATGCAGGTAAATGGCAGGAATGGGGTAAGCTGATGCACCCATGGCAAGGGTAGCTTCCACCATCCCTGCGCTCTTACTGTATTCCTGTTTCAGATAAAAATAGTGTGCCTGCACATACAGGGCAAAGGCCCGCAGTCCCGGCGGCAGCATCGTCAGGAGATTTTCTATTTCCGGCAGCTGATCCGGCAGCGGCAGATGCAAAAGTACCGCCCCTGTCAACGCAATAAATGCCGATGCTGCCTGGAATTCTTTTGATTGTTCTCCTGCAGTAAAAAGGACAGCATTCAGCTCATCAAGAGCGAACCGCGCCTGCAGAATATGTCCCAGGGAGAGATTGGCATAGGCGTGGATCAGACAGCCAGAAAGCCGCGCACCCATATCCGTACTGGTAAGATATGGCTCCGCCGCTTTTGCCGCTGCCTCTGGCTGACCGGTGAAATAGTAATATTCTGCCATGGCTATATCTTTCTGAACGCCTGCTGCCATGGCTTCCAGCGCTTTCCTGCAATGTCCTGGCGCAAAGGCTGTATTCATAAGCGGCATAAGGTTTGTATGATCCATCAGCTTTCTTTCGCCCTCCAATGTCAGAGTGGTTTTTCGCTGCCGCCGCGTCCGGCGCGGATCTTCCGGCTTTTCTGCGTCACCGGGAATAGCCCATGCTCTTCCAATTCGCTGTGCACCGGGTATGCGGCCCTCTGCGCAATATTGATTGATTCTCCGTTCTGATACTCCCCACCTTTTTGCTGCCTCTCTAAGAGAAAGATATGGTTTCATCATTACACCTCTTTGTAGAATAAATATTTCTCCGTAAATCTATACCGGCCATTATATACGAAATTTCGTAGACTTTCAAGATCACAGAAATCGACAGTCGCTGATACCATATTTCCAAAAGAGAACCTGCTCTCCGAAAAAAATATCAAATTTAAACTGGTATTTTGCACTTCTTTATGTTACAATACTGAAAAGCATTTTGTTTCGGGCATTTCATACAGAACATCTTTGGACTCTTTTCTGTAACCCCATTTCTTTTTGGATATCTTTTGATATCCTGTCGTTTCGAAATCTCAATGCTTTTTGATCCCATTGATTCAGCAGCGAGATTTCAAAAGGTTACGATGCAGGTCCCCGCTGGCAGCACAGGAACACCGGGAAATCTCCTGCGCCTTACAAAAAGGAGGTACCCTTATGATACACCTGATGAACGGCCAGCCTCCGGCCATTGCAAACCGGCAGTACAAGTCCACGATCTTTGCCATGCTTTTTCAGGATAAGAAGCGGCTGTTAGAACTCTACAATGCCCTGAACGGCACCCATTACACCGACCCTGATCTGCTGGAAGTCAATACCCTGGAGAACGCCATCTACCTGGGGATGCAAAACGACCTGTCATTCCTCATCGATTCCCGGATGTATCTGTATGAACACCAATCCACCCTCAACCCCAACATGCCCCTGCGGTTTCTCTTCTACGTCACGGATCTGTATTCCGCTCTCACCCGCGACGCCAATCTCTACGGAACAAAACGGATTGCCATCCCCCAGCCCAGGTTCCTGGTCTTCTACAACGGGAGACAGAAGATGCCGGACCGTATGACGGTAAAGCTGTCCGAGCTGTACCACAAGGGGGAAGCCCCCTTTGAACTGGAACTGGAAGCCACCATCCTTAACATCAACGTGGGCTGCAACCGGGAACTGATGGATGCCTGCAAGACCCTGGCCGACTATGCCCGGTATACCCAGCGGGTGCGGGACTACGCGGAAGAGATGCCGCTGAACCAGGCGGTGGAGCGCGCCGTAACCGAATGCATCCGGGAAGGGATCCTGGAGGAATTTTTAAGAGAGAACCGATCGGAGGTGGTGCATGTGAGCATCTACGAATACGATGCAGAAAAACATATCCGGCAGGAAAAAGAGGAAAGCTGGGAGGAAGGATTTCAGGAAGGACGGGAATCCGGTTTTCGTGATGGAAAAGAAGCCGGTTTCCACGATGGAAAAGAGGCCGGTTTCCGTGATGGGCAACAGGAAGGACGGGAATCTCTCCTGATCCAACTGACCAAACGCGAATTAAAAAAAGGAAAAACCGTTTCAGAAATCGCCGAAGACCTGGCACAGGAGGAAGCAGTCATCCGGGAACTGATCGGGAAGCTGGAACACAACTAAAGACATTCACACAGTTTTTCTGATTTACAGCGAGGGAGCGGTTCCACACGGAACCGCTCCCTTATCCTTTTTACAGGGACACTCCCGGAAAATCCTCTCTCCGGTTCTTTGCTCTTTGAGACCAGCGGCCTGGAGATTTCCCTCACCCTCAACGGCAATGAGATCTGGGATACCGCTTTTGCCAACCGGCTGGCTTTCCCGGCGGGAGCGGCGGCGCTTTCCTTCGTCCTGGTTTTCGGTCTTCTCCCCCTCCTGGCTGCCCTCCTTGGACTGATCTTCTTCCGTCTCATCCAGGAACAGGGATATTATTTTCTTCCGGAGCCTGTCTCCCACCTTCTTGGGCATCCGCGGATCGGTCTTTTCATTTTGGCAGCGCTTTTGTCTTTGGCCTTTGCTTTCTGGTTTCACTTCTTTTGGGAGGCAAATTTGCCAATATAACCGTCTCGATGCTGGAACAGCTGACTCAGGGATATTATGACGGGGCCGTTTACTGGCTCACTCTCTGGCTTGCTTTTACTGCTGCTGTGATCTCGGCCTTTGGAATGGCAGTCACATTTATTGATCAGCAGACGCAGGCTCACAGTCTCAGGCTGAAAAACAAACGGATCTCGGAAAATTACCGCTTTCTGAAAGAAAAAATGGCGGAAACAGCTGCTTTACGTCATGAATTTCGTCATCAGCTTACCGCCATGGACTGCCTTTGCCAGAAAGATGATATGGAAGGCATACACCAGCTTCTGACGCGGATGATGCAGGAACAGGCGGATCAAACGCCCGTTTTCTTTACGAAAAATCACACCATTAATACGATTTTGCAGGATGCCGCCGCACAGGCAAAGCAGCTGAATCTTTCCTTCCGGGCTTCTGTCTTCACCCAGGAAGAACTGCCCATTCCGGATCAGGATTTGTGCACGCTGCTGATGAACATGCTGGACAATGCTCTGGAAGGAGCAGCCAAGGTTTCCCCTGAACACAGTCGTCATCTTCATATTCAGATCAAAATGGTCAATCAATATCTGGCGGTTAAATGTGAAAATTCTTTTGATGGAATATGGAAAAAAGACAAAGACGGCAATCTGCTGACCACAAAGGAGGATACCCTCTCCCACGGTTTCGGCTGCCACCGGATGAGAAAAAATTGCAGAAAAATATGACAGTACCATCCTCTTTCATCCCAAAAACGATACTGTCTTTGTCGTCGAAACAGCGCTGAAACTTCCTGTGCCCTGAACGTTCTATCGGTTGATATAAGAGACAAAAGCTTCCTGGCACCTTTTTTTATAATATTTTCTGCTGATGGGGATATGATATCCCTGATCAGTCAGAAAGCCGGTTCGCTTCATCTCACGCATATGCTGCAGATTCACCAGATAACTGTTATGACAGCGCACAAACCGCTGATCAGAAAAACTTGCTTCCAGCTGAGATAGACTGATGGGAAAACTGTCGGGATCTGCATCCTGGCGGAAAATCCGCACACCGTGATTACCGTCTTTTTCCGCATAGAGGACAGTTTCAAGATGCAGACGCAGTTTTCTGTTTCCTTTCTGCAAAAGCACTGACCCGATCTCCTTTTGCGCGCAGTTCTCTGGCCAGTTCCATTCCCGTTTTTTTCTCAAGCTCGATGTCCAGAATCAACAAATCAAAAATCTGTCCCTTTCTTCCAAGCGTTTCCTCCAAATGCTCTGCACTTAAAAATCTTCTGATCTCATAGTCAATCCCCATATCCGTCAGCGTATTCTCGCAGATCCGGCAGATATTCTCCATTATCAATTTATCGTCTTCGCAGACAGCCAGGGAATATTTGTACATCCCTTTTGTCCCTTCCTTCTTTATGTCTTTTCCTTCTGCCTTCAATTTACAGAAAAATCCCCACAGTGCAAATCCTTTTCATCTGTCCTGCGGGGATTCCCTTAATTCTCAAACATCAATTCTTTTTATTTTACCAGCGCTACTGTCTCGCGGCAGATTGCCAGTTCTTCGTTGGTGGGGATTACGGCAACTTTTACTTTGGAATCAGGAGTGGAGATCACCATATCTTCTCCTCTTCCTGCGTTTGCTGCCTCATCCAGTTTAATACCCAGGTATCCCAGATAGCCCACCACTTTTTCACGGATCAGCGGAGCGTTCTCACCGATACCTGCGGTGAAGGCGATGGCATCCACACCGTTCATGGCTGCTACATAGGAACCAATGTATTTTGCTACGCGGTAGGAGAATACTTCGATGGCGTTCTCTGCCAGTTCGTTTCCATTGTCCATAGCTTCTTCCAGGTCACGGAAGTCGCTGGAAACACGGGAAAGTCCTTCCACGCCGGATTTCTTGTTCAGCACGTTCATCACGCCTGCGATATCCAGGTTTTCTTTCTTGGCGATGAACTCCATGATAGCCGGATCGATATCGCCGGAACGGGTTCCCATCACCAGACCTTCCAGAGGAGTCAGACCCATGGAAGTGTCCACGCATTTTCCGTTTAATACTGCGCTGATGGAAGCTCCGTTTCCAAGATGAGCCACGATGATCTTAGAGTTGTTAAGATCCAGTCCCAGGAAATCAGCCGCATGTTTGGAGACAAAGCTGTGAGAGGTTCCGTGAAAACCGTATCTTCTCACTTTGTATTTCTCATAATATTCATAAGGAAGTCCGTACAGATAAGCTTTCTTCGGCATGGTCTGATGGAAAGCAGTATCAAATACGGCAACCATGGGAGCTTTCGGCATCAGTTCCTGGCAGGCACGGATTCCGATCAGGTTAGCCGGATTGTGCAGAGGCGCCAGATCGTTGCACTCTTCGATTGCCGCCATCACTTCGTCATTGATCACAACAGAGGAAGCAAATTTTTCTCCGCCGTGTACCACGCGATGTCCCACTGCATCCACTTCATCCAGACTCTTGATCACGCCTGTCTTGGGATTCATCAGCGCATCCAGCACCATCTGAATCGCCTGTTTGTGGGTGGGCATATCTGCCTCTGTTTTTTCTTTTTCGCCGCCTGCCGGCTGGTACACCAGTCTGCCGTCGATTCCGATACGCTCGCACAGCCCCTTTGCCAGTACGTCCTCTGTGTCGGAATTGATCAGCTGGAATTTCAAAGAAGAGCTTCCGCAGTTAATTACTAATACATTCATTTTTTTCGATCCCTTTCTCTATGTTCTTGAAAGTACGGTATCTGCGTACCGTTTATGCAGGATATTTACTGCTGGCACTGTACGGCTGTGATCGCAACCACACCTACGATATCGTCAGCAGAGCATCCTCTGGAAAGATCATTAACGGGAGCGGCAATACCCTGGGTAACGGGTCCGTACGCTTCCGCTTTGCCCAGTCTTTGAACCAGTTTGTAACCGATATTTCCCGCATCCAGATCCGGGAAGATCAGCACGTTGGCCTGTCCTGCCACGGGGCTTCCGGGAGCTTTGGAAGCGCCTACGCTGGGAACGATCGCGGCATCCAGCTGCAGTTCGCCGTCCAGTTTCAGATCCGGATAGGATTCTTTTGCAATCTTTACAGCCTCGGTCACTTTGTCGATATCAGCATGTTTTGCACTGCCCATGGTGGAGTGGGAAAGGAATGCGATCTTCGGCTCTTCTCCAACCAGCAGTTTGAAGGATTCTGCGGAAGATTCTGCGATAGCAGCCAGTTCTTCCGGATTCGGATTCTGATTCAGACCGCAGTCAGCGAATACGAAGGTACCGTTTGCGCCGTATTCACAGTCCGGAACAGACATCAGGAAGAAAGCGGAAACCAGTTTTGTACCCGGTTTTGTTTTCAGAATCTGCAGACAGGGTCTTAAGGTATCGGCTGTGGAGTGGCATGCGCCAGATACCATACCGTCCGCATCTCCCATTTTTACCATCATAACGCCGTAGTACAGATACTGATTCAGCATGATCTCTTCTGCTTTTTCCGGAGTCATGCCTTTCTTTCCACGAAGTTCCACCAGTTTATCGATATAGGACTGGGTCTTGTCAGATTTGGCAGGATCCACTACCACTGCACCTGTGATATCCAGACCTTCGCTTCCTTTTTTCACAGCTTCCTCGCTGCCGACCAGAATTACGTTTGCGATATTTTCTTTCAGAATTTTCTCAACGGCTTCATACGTTCTTCTGTCCTCTGTCTCCGGAAGAACGATTGTTTTTTTGTCAGCTTTTGCTCTTTCTTTGATTGTGTCAATAAATCCCATGATCTTTGACTCCTTTCGTAATTTTACTCGCTGTGTTCATTATAACCCCTGCACACTTGTATTTCAAGCATTTCGATGGTAGAATCATAGAAAAATCTGAGACGCCGCAGCCATGCGGCGCCCACCGGAGGTTATAATGAAAGTTACCGGCCTTATCGCAGAATACAACCCTTTTCACAACGGACATCGCTATCACATCCGCCGTTCCAGACAGATCACCGGCGCGGATTTTATCGTAGTGGTGATGAGCGGTGATTTCGTACAGCGGGGAGCGCCCGCGCTCCTGGATAAATTCACCAGAGCCCGGATGGCTCTTTCCTGCGGCGCTGATCTGGTGCTGGAGCTTCCGGTGCGTTACGCTCTTGGCAGCGCCGAATTTTTCGCAGCCGGCGGCGTCGCCCTTTTAGATTGTCTGGGAGCTGTGGATACTCTCTCTTTTGGAAGTGAACAAGGAGATGTTTCCTGTCTTATGAATCTTTCCTCTCTCCTCCTTAGAGAACCTGAAATATTTCGCGAAACCCTGAAGAAAAAATCCGCCGAAGGCCTTCCTTTTCCTGCCGCCAGGGAACAGGCGCTTTTGTCGTCTTTTCCCGATCAGCCAAAGAACGTTCAGCGGATTTTATCTTCGCCCAATAATATTCTGGGTATTGAGTACGGCAAAGCCCTTCTGCGCTTTCGCTCGGCCATAAAGCCTGTCACCATACGGAGGATGGAATCCTCCTATCACCAGCAGGAACTAAGCGAAACCTTCAGCTCCGCCACCGCCCTGCGCCGCAGTCTGCAAAGGGGAGAGCTTTCCAAACTTTCTTCCCAGATTCCATCCGCTGCCTTTTCTCTGCTGCAAGAAGCAGTAAAAAGCCGAGAAACAGCCTGCTCCGATGACTACTCTCTGCTGATGAAATATAAACTTCTGTCCGAAACCGCCGATACCCTCATCCGCTTCCAGGATGTATCCCCTGACCTGGCCAACCGTATCCTGGCACAGTTAAATTCTTTGAATACACTGGAAGATTTTTCTTTTCATCTGAAAACCCGTCAGATGACCTACAGCCGTATCTGCCGGTCTTTATTTCATATACTTCTTGATCTTCCCCGCTTTTCCATTGGGGATAATGCCGCGGAAACGGCGCCCTATGCCAGGATCCTGGGATTTCGAAAAGAAGCTTCTCCCCTTCTTCATGAAATCAAAAAAAGGAGCGTGATTCCCCTGGTATCCAGGCCGGCGGCCGAGGAAAAAAAACTCTGTGCCCATGGCCGCACCCTCCTTTCCGAAGATATCCGCTGCGGCAATCTGTACGAAAGCGTGCTGGCCATAAAAAACCGGCGCTCTTTCCGCCACGAAGCGTCCAGAGCGCCGGTTATCCTGTAACTGTTTAATTTTTAAAACTGTGAATCGGCGCCGGGATCCGTCCCCCCCGGTTCACGAACCGCTCACAGCCAAAGGTATTTACCGGCATAATAGGGGCATAACCCAGCAGTCCGCCAAATTCCACCGTTTCTCCCACGCCTTTTCCGATGACGGGAATCACCCGCACTGCCGTGGTTTTCTGATTGACCATACCGATGGCCATCTCATCGGCGATCAGTCCGGCAATGGTCTCCGGCTTCGTGTCTCCCGGAATGGCTATCATATCCAGTCCCACCGAGCAGACGCAAGTCATGGCCTCCAGCTTTTCCAGTGTCAGCGCACCGGCATTGACCGCGTCGATCATCCCCTGATCTTCGCTGACCGGGATAAAGGCGCCGCTTAATCCCCCCACATAGGAGGACGCCATGATGCCGCCCTTTTTCACCTGATCATTAAGCATAGCCAGAGCCGCCGTGGTTCCGGGGGCGCCGGCCATCTCCAGCCCGATCTCCTGCAGAATTTCCGCCACGCTGTCGCCCACTGCCGGAGTGGGCGCCAAAGACAGATCGATGATGCCAAAGGGAATTCCCAGTCTTTTTGCCGCTTCTTTAGCCACCAGCTGCCCTACTCTTGTGATTTTAAAGGCCGTCTTCTTGATCGTCTCACAGAGCACCTCAAAATCGGCGTTTCTCACCTGTGTCAGCGCATGTTTTACCACGCCTGGCCCGCTGACGCCCACATTGATGATGGCGTCGGCTTCCGTCACACCGTGAAATGCGCCGGCCATGAAAGGATTATCGTCGGGTGCATTGCAAAATACCACCAGCTTGGCGCAGCCCAGGGAATCGGCGTCTTTCGTTTTCCTGGCCGTCTCCAGCACGATGTCTCCCATCAGCCGTACCGCATCCATATTGATGCCGGTCTTTGTGGAACCCAGATTGATGGAACTGCAGACCCGTTCTGTCACCGACAGCGCTTCCGGTATGGAATGGATCAGCAGTTCATCTGCTCTTGTCATTCCCTTGGATACCAGCGCGGAATAACCGCCGATGAAGTTGACCCCCACTTCTTTAGCCGCCTCATCCAGCGTCCGGGCCAAACATACAAAATCCTCCGGTTTTTTACAGCAGGCGCCTCCCACCAGCGCCATAGGGGTAACGGAAATCCGCTTGTTTACGATGGGGATGCCGTACTCCGCCGAGATATCCTCGCCCGTTTTCACAAGATCTGCCGCCATCCTGGTAATTTTATCATAAATCCCTTTTCTCACCGTTTCCAGGTCGTCACTGATACAGTCCAGAAGACTGATCCCCATGGTAATGGTACGGACATCCAGATTTTCCTGCTCGATCATCTGGTTTGTTTCACTGACTTCAAAAATATTAATCATGGTCTTTTGTTCTCCTTCGCATCAAATCCGGTGCATCATCTGAAAAATATCTTCGTGCTGACAACGGATCACCACGCCGATCTCCTCACCCAGGGCTTTCATTTCCTCCGACAGCTTTTTCATATCTTTCGCGCATGCGGATGTGTCGGTCACCATCATCATGTTGAAATATCCGTCCACGATCGTCTGGGAAATATCCAGGATATTGATCTGTTCCTTTGCCAGATAGGTACAGACCCTGGCGATGATTCCCACTGTGTCTTTGCCCACTACCGTAATAATTGTTTTCTGCATACGTATCCTCCCTGTACTTTTCTATGTATCAGATTTCTGCCAGACAGGAGATGGTGTCCCTTCCTGCCACGCAAATGTCAAAATCCGCGGCACGGTAAGGTACGTCTCCCATGGTAATTTCCGCACAGACCGTCTCAAAGGCCAGCGCTTCATAATTATTTTCCCTGCTCAGATGTCCCAGAAGAATTTTTTTCATCCCGTCATGAAGAAGGCGGCACAGCAGCTGCCCCGCCGTCTCATTGGACAGATGACCGCGGCTTCCCAGTATCCTCTGTTTCAGATAATAAGGATACCGGCCAACCTGCAGCATGTTCACATCATGATTGGATTCCAGCAGCAGTCCGTCAAGTTCTGACAGATTTTCGATGATGTAATCGTCATACTGTCCCATATCCGTAGCGATGCCGATCCTTTTTCCGCCGTTTTCCAGGCGGTATCCCACCGGCTGCGCCGCGTCGTGGGATATGGAAAAGGGATGCACGGCGATATCCCGGATCACGCAGGGTTCATCCTCCCGGATCTCATGAAAAATACCCTCCGGCATCTTTCCCAGAGAATTCATGGCCAGCAGCGCATCAATGGTGCCTGCCGTGGCATAGATGGGGATTTTATATTTCCTGGCCACCACGCCCAATCCCTTGATGTGATCCGAATGTTCATGGGTGATCAGTATGGCGTCGATATCCGCCGTCGTGCGGTCAATTTCATTTAGCCCAAACTCGATCCGCTTCCCGCTGATCCCCGCATCCACCAGAAGACTGGTCTTATCGCTTCCTGCAAAAATGCAATTTCCGCTGCTTCCGCTGGCTATACTGCATAATTTCATAATACTGACATCCTGTTCTCAATTTCTCGTTTCGTTTCTTCAAAATCCCCGCTGTTGTCGATGATCACATCACAGCGCGCGGCAAACTCCTGCTCCGACAACTGACTGGCCATAATCTGCGTTATCTTTTCCCGGGTATATCCTCTGCTTTTTTCCAGTCTTTGACGGCGCACTTCCTCTCTGGCATAAATATACCATACTTCCTGACAGATTTCATCATAATGTTCTTCCAGCAAAAGAGCCGCTTCCAGGAAAAAAAACTCCTTTCCCGACTCTTTTGCCTTTTGAATCTGTTCTTCTATATAATCCCTAACCGCCGGATGGATGATGGCGTTCAGCTTTTTCAGCAGATCCTTGTCACGGTAGACAAGATCCGCGATGGCACTGCGGTTCAGCTGTCCTTCCCGATCCAGAACCTGTTCACCGAACAGCTCCAGCACCGGCTGATAACAGCGGTTTCCCTTTCGCATCAAAAGATGCCCAACCTCGTCTGCCAGCAGCACCTGTACCCTGTCTCTTTTTTCCAGGAACCGGATCACCTCGCTTTTCCCCGATCCGACTCCTCCAGTAATTCCAATAATCTTCATCATCTATTTCGCCTCGTACCAGCTTTCTCCCTGGTGCATATCCACCTCCAGCGGCACGGACAGCTCCGCCGCATGCATCATTTCCTCCCGCAGGATGGCCGCCGCTTTTTCTGCCTCTTCTTTCCTGGCTTCCACCAGCAGTTCATCGTGTACCTGCAGGATCAGCCGGGACTTCATCTGTTCTTTTTCCAGACGGTCATGAACGCGGATCATGGCAATTTTGATAATGTCCGCCGCCGTTCCCTGGATGGGAGCGTTCATGGCCACCCGTTCCCCAAAGGATCGCTGCATAAAGTTTCCGGAAGAAAGCTCCGGCATAGGACGGCGGCGGCCAAAGAGTGTTTTGGCATATCCCTTTTCCTTCGCGTCCGACACCAGACCGTCCAGAAACTGTTTCACACCGGGATACGTTTCAAAATATCTTTCAATATAGTCCGCAGCTTCTTTTCTGGTGATGCTAAGATCCTGGCTCAATCCAAAGGAACTGATGCCGTAGACGATGCCGAAGTTTACCGCCTTGGCATTTCTCCTCTGCAGATCCGTCACCTGATCGAAGGGAATATGGAACACCTGGGAAGCCGTAATGCGGTGGATGTCTTTTTCCTCCCGGTAAGCCTGGATCAAACGCTCATCCCCGGAGCAGTGCGCCAGCACTCTAAGCTCGATCTGGGAATAGTCCGCATCCAGAAATACACAGCCCTCCTCCGGCACAAACACCTTGCGGATCAGCCTTCCCAGTTCCATGCGGATGGGAATATTCTGCAGATTTGGCTCCGTACTGCTGATCCTCCCCGTGGCCGTGATGGTCTGATTGAAGCTGGAATGGATCCTTCCGTCCTCGCCGATATAGCCGGCCAGTCCGTCCGCATAGGTGGATTTCAGCTTAGTCAGCTGACGGTATTCCAGAATGTCGGATACGATCGCATGATCCGGCGCCAGCTTTTCCAGTACATCCGCCGCGGTAGAATATCCCGTTTTCGTCTTTTTTCCGCCGGGAAGTCCCATTTTTTCAAAAAGGATAACGCCCAGCTGCTTGGGAGAATTGATATTAAACTTCTCTCCCGCCCGGTCATAGATGACTTTTTCCAGTTCCTCGATCCGCACCTGCAGCTTTTCTCCATACCGTGCCAGTTCTTCCCTTTTTACCCGGATCCCTTCTTTTTCCATATCATGGAGCACATAAACCAGCGGCAATTCGATATCCTCATACAGCTGCCACATCTGCTTTTCTTCCAGTACCAAAAGCAGCGGCCCGCGCGCGGCATACGCCGTATAGCTCATATAACAGGCCATACGCATCAGCTGTTCCGCCTGCTCCTCTGCGGCCTTTGCAATTCCCGTCTTCCCCAACAGTTCCGCCTGTGAGGGGAAGGTCTGGGACAGATACTCCCTGGCAATATCTTCATAGGGATAAGATGATTTCAGCGGATTATCCAGGTAGGCGGCAATCTGCACATCAAAAATGCCGCTCTTTTTTTCTGTCTCAACCACAGAGAGGATGGATTTCAGGTTCAGGACAGATACCGCCCTGCTTTCTTCCATCAGCTGCCGGATCAACTCTCTCAGATAAGAATCCGAAAGCTGTCCCCCAGCCGGCAGGTAGTAGATCTCCTTATCCGACCAGGCTACCGACAGGCCGAAAATCTCTCCCTGCTGCTCCACCACAGACAGCCCGCAGCTTTCAGCGCTTGCCGCTTCCTGACAGATCCTCCTCGCCCCTTGCATGTCCTCCACGCAGAAAAAAAATTCCTCTACGGCTGGAGCCGGAGATTGGGCGAAAAAGCGCGCCAGAAGATTTTTAAATTCCAGACGCAAAAACAGCTGTCTGGCTTTTTCATTGAACAAATCCCCGATCTTTGCTTTCTCCCAATCATATTCCAGGGGACAGTCCGTCTTTATGGCGGCCAGCTCCCTGCTCATAAGCGCCTGATCGTAATATTCCCGCAGCGCTTCCCTGGCTTTGTTCGGTTTGATCTCTTCCAGATGATCGTGAGCATTTTCTATGCTCCCATACTCTTTGATCAGCCTGGTAGCTGTTTTTTCTCCCACCCCGGGAAGACCTGGAATGTTATCCGAAGCGTCTCCCATCAGGCCTTTGACATCAATAAACTGCAGCGGAGTCACCTGATATTTTTCCATAACGTCCGCTGCATAATAATCTTCTGTAATGGTTTTTCCGCCTTTTGTTTTCGGTATCCGGATTTTGACATGATCCTCCGCCAGCTGCAACAGATCCCGGTCCCCCGATACGATGGTCACTTCCATCCCCCGTTCCCGGGCAATCCTCGCCGTTGTCCCCAGCATATCGTCCGCCTCGTAGCCTTCCTTTGATACCATGAGGATCCCCATGGCATCCAGTACTTCTTGCAGCAGAGGAACCTGCTCTCTTAACTCCTGGGGCATGGGCTTTCTCGTACCTTTATAGGCTTCATACTGAAGATGGCGGAATGTGGGCGCAGCCAGGTCAAAAGCCACCGTCAGATAATCCGGCTGTTCTTCCTCCAGGACTTTGAATAAGATATTTAAAAAACCGTATACGGCGTTGGTGTGCAGCCCCTCTGAGTTAGTCAGATCGGGAATGCCGTAGTAAGCCCGGTGAATGATGCTGTGTCCGTCTATCAGAACCGTCTTCTCCATCTTTTTCTCCTTTCCTGTCGTCATATATCACAGATATCCTGCCAGCAAAAATATCGTCCAGCCGATCACTCCTGCAAAGATTATGAAGGCCCCCAGCAGTACATGGCGCAGCCGTCTTTTCCGATGCATTTTGACCAGCTTGTTTTGCATATCCGTTTCCAGGAGCTGACAGATATTGTAGGATTCTTCGCTTTCATCTTTTAAATAATTCTGCGCCATATCCATGACGTAATAGATTTCCAGATCTCCGTAGCACGCCGGACAGCTTTTGATATGTTTTATAAACTCTTCCAGGTCATGGTCCGATATGCTGCCGTCCAGATACTGCCGCATACAGTCCTGTGCTTTTTGACAATTCATATATTTTCAATCCTCCTACGCCAGGGAAAGCATGTGGGTGGCAATCCCGAAATAAATCAGGATCGAGCAGGTGTCCAAAATGGTGGTAATCAGCGGTGTGGCCATCAAAGCCGGGTCCAGCTTCAGACTTTTAGCAATGATGGGGAGCATCCCTCCTACCAGTTTGCCCAGAATCACGATTCCAATCATGGAAAATGCCACGACCAGCGAGATGGTCAGATCATGGTACGTCAACTGAATCCGCAGACCGTTCACAACGGCCAGCGCCAGACTGACAATCAGCGCGATGCGAAATTCTTTCCATATAATCCGGAAGAAATCCCGGATGTGTATCTCATCCAGCGCCAATCCGCGAATCACCAGCGTGGAAGTCTGGGAGCCGCAGTTGCCGCCGATACCCATCAGCATAGGAATAAACGATACCAAAAGAGGAACCGCCTGAAAAGCCGCCTCGTAATAGCTGAGCACCGCTCCGGACACGGTGGCGGAAAGCATCAGCACCAGCAGCCAGCCGATACGGCTTCTGGCATGCTTCAGAACAGAAGTCTTAAAATAAGAATCCTCGTTGGGCGCCACAGCGGCCAGTTTGGAGAAGTCCTCCGTAGTCTCGTCCTGCAGGACATCGATGGCATCGTCGAAAGTGACGATCCCAACCAGCCGGTTTTCATCGTCCACCACCGGCATGGCCATGAAATCGTACTTACTCATCTGTTTCGCCACATCTTCTTTATCGTCATGGGTATGAACCATGATGACGTTTGTCTCCATGATATCGCCCACCAGCTGATCGTCCTCTGCCAGAAGAAGATCCTTCACCGTGACCAGACCGATCAGCTTACGGTACTCTGTCACATAGCAGGTGTAAATCGTCTCCTTATCCATACCGACACGACGGATCCGTGAAATGGCGTCGGCCACAGACAGATAACGGGACAGCTTGACATACTCGATAGTCATAATGCTGCCGGCGCTGTCTTTGGGATAATTTAAAATCTGATTGATCGCTTCCCGTGTCTCCGCATCCGCACTGCGCAGAATACGGCTGATCACATTGGCAGGCATCTCTTCAATCATATCGACGGTATCATCCACGAAGGTCTGATCCAGGACTTCCCGAAGTTCACGGTCCGTAAAGCCATTGATCAGGCCCTCCTGCATATCGCTGTCCATAAAAGAAAACGTATCCGCCGCCAGTTCCTTTGGCAGCAGCCGGTACACCAGCAGTCTCTCCTTTTCGTCCAGGTCTTCCAGCAGAATCGCCAGGTCGGCTGGATTAATCCGCTGCAGCTCCTCCCGCAGCTCTCCCAGTTTTTTTTCTTCCAGAAGCCGTATAATTTTTTCCTTCAATGTACCTCACCTCTCCTTCTTCCGCTTCAAACCTATGATTACCATACCCTCTGATTCCGTGTTTGTCAACAAATATTTCTCATGTTATACTGGACATAAGATGACAGAAAAAGTATATAGAAAGAAGGAAGTATCCTATGCCAAACAGTAAAATCATTCTCAGCGCCGACAGCACCTGTGATCTGGGCGAGGAACTAAAAAACAGATACCAGGTCCATTATTACCCGTTTCACATTATCCTCAATGGAAAGGAATATCAGGACAACGTGGATATTTCCACGGAGGAAATCTACCGCGCCTACTATAAAGACCATTCTCTCCCTCAGACTGCCGCCATCAACGCGGCGGAATATGTGGAGTATTTCCGCCAGTTTACCGATCAGGGATATGAAGTGATCCATCTGAATCTTGGCGGCGCTCTTTCCAGCGCTCACCAGAACTGTCTTCTGGCGGCCCGGGAACTGAAAGGGGTCTATCCCATCGACAGTCAGAATCTTTCCACAGGCATTGCTCTGCAGGTCATCGCCGCGGCAGATATGATCGAGCGCGGCTGTTCTGCCCTGGAGATCGTCACCCACATCAAAGAACTGCGCACCCGCTGCCATGCCAGCTTTATCCTGGATACCCTGGATTTCATGCATGCAGGAGGGCGGTGTTCCTCCGTCGTGGCTCTTGGAGCCGGCATCCTCAGTCTGAAACCCTGTATCGAAGTGGACAACCGCACCGGCGCCATGAGCGTGGGCAAAAAATACCGCGGAAAGCTGTCCCGCGTTCTGGTGCGTTATACGAAAGATCAGCTGGAAAAATACGACCATATCCGCAAAGATCATATCTTCATCACTCATTCCGGTATCGATCCGTCATTGATCGAAGATGTGCGAAATACGATCCTGGAAAACGGCGATTTTTCTGAAATCCATGTCACCAAAGCCAGCTGTACCATCTCCGCCCACTGCGGACCCAATACACTGGGCGTCCTTTTCCTGACGGATTAAAAACGGATGGGGCTGCCGCGCCTATCGGCGCGCAGTCTCATCCGTTCAGTTTCTTATCCCTCAAAGCGGCTCAGTCGCTGCCAAAAGCCAGTCTTTTTCTGCTTTTGTTTTCATCAAAGGAAGCATTTTCCTTCTCACTGTACTATGATAATCATTCAGCAGTCGGATATCTCTTTTTTCCATAATCTCCGGCAGGATCGCCTCTCGATCAAAGGGAACCAGTGTCAGCACCTCCCAGGCAAGAAATCGTCCAAAAGAAGTTTTTTCCTTTTCCCGGCAAAGCAGCAGATTCTCCAGCCGGATCCCGTACTCCCCTTCCAGGTAAAGGCCAGGCTCATCGGATATCACCATCCCCGGCTCCAGGACCGTCACAAAACTTCCTTTTCTGTGACGCCAGCGGATGGCCTGGGGTCCTTCATGTACATTCATCAGATAACCGACGCCGTGGCCGGTGCCGTGGAAAAAGTCAAGTCCTTCCTCCCAAAGGGCGCTGCGGGCGGCCAGATCCAGATTTTCCCCGCTGCAGCCGTAAGGAAAGGTAAGACCGGCCAGCCTTAAATTCCCCATCAGCACTCTGGTGTAACCTTCTTTCTGCCGCCTCGTCAAGGGACCCAGAGCGACCGTTCTGGTAATATCCGTCGTTCCTTCCCGGTACTGTCCTCCGGTGTCCATCAAAAGGAAACCTTCCGGTCTCAGCAGACAGTCGCTGCTGGTATCGGCGCTGTAGTGAACGATGGCTGCATGCTCTCCATAAGCCACAATCGGCTCAAAGCTTGGCAGCAGGTAGCTGTCCCATTCCCGGCGAAACTCCTCCAGCTTTTGCGCCGCACGGATCTCCGTGATATCTTCTTTTCCCACGTGGGTTTTCAGCCAGAACAGAAAATGGATCACTGCCGCAGCGTCTTTTTCATGGGCTCTGCGGAAATTCTTCTGTTCCGTTTCATTTTTTATCGCTTTTTCCATCTCCACCGGCGAAATCTCATCGATGACCCCTTCTGCCTTTTGCAGCAGGGTGAAAAGTTTCCAGTTCACCCGCTCCCGGTCGGCCCAGACGCGTTTCCCCTGTGCCCTGCGGGACAAATCAAGATAGATCATATCATAATCGTCAACCTCAATCTGATTTTTTGCAGCCCAGGCAAGCAGCTGTTCATTCCAGATCCTTTTTTGCAGATAGAGAACCGCGCTCTCCCTTTCCACTACACCATAAGCCAGCGCCAGCAAAGACATGGGGATATCTTTGCCGCGGATATTAAAAAGCCAGCCGATCTCATCCAGGGAAGAAAGAAGAAGCAGATCCGCACCCTTTTCTTCCATTCTCCTGCGGATCACCGTCAGCTTTTCTCCTGTGCTCTTTCCGGAACTCTCCGGTGAGAGAAGGGTGATCGCTTCGGCGGATCTGTCCGGCCGGTCTGTCCAGATCTCTTTTGTCAGATCATCGCAGCTTTTCAGCAAAGCTCCCTTTGCAGCGGCAATTTCCTGCAGCCTTTGCGCCGCCTCTGCGCTGATAAGTGAACCGTCCGCCGCCAGACATTGCCCTTCCTGCAAATTTTTTTCCAAAAACTGGTAAAGGCTAGGTACCTTTTCCTCACCCTCCTTGAACAGCGTGACGCCGCTTCCGCAAAGCTGGCGGTCTGCCTGGATATGATACCTGGCGTCCGTCCACAGTCCGGCCCCTTCCTGCCAGATCAGCGCCGTGCCGGCAGAGCCTGTAAAACCGGTAAGATACTCTCTGCATTTATAGTATTCTCCCACATACTCCGATCCATGGGGATCCTCCGTCGGCACCAGATAATAATCGATTTTCTTTTCTTTCATGACCCGCCGCAGCGAGTCCAACCTGTCTTTTATCACAATTTTCCTCCTCCTTCTTTTGCTTTTTGCCCTTTCTGTGGTATACTTTCCTCGTAATCTTATATTAAAATTTGGAGGTGCTTTTCTATGGCAGTATATACAAAAGTAAAAGATTATCACACAAAAGCGCACATGGGCATGATCGACGTCACCGGTGATTTTCAGGACGCCGTCACACAGGCCTGTGAAAAACATCACATTTCTGCCGGAATCATCACCGGCTTTACCACTGGCGGTGTCGCCGCTTTGACCACTCTGGAATTCGAGCCCGGCATGGTGACGAAGGATTTAAAGGAAGCCATGGACGTATTTTCTCCCTACCGGGACGAAAAAGGACGGGTGATCCATTATAAACATCACGACACCTGGCATGATGACAACGGATCCAGTCATATTAAATCCGCGATTCTCTCCCCCTTTATCACCATTCCTTTTGTGGATGGAAAACTCACCATCGGCCCCTGGCAGAATCTGACTCTGGTGGAATGCGACACCCGGGATCGGCACCGGGAGATCGTATTCCAGGTTATGGGAGAATAATTTCTCCTATAACTCCATGAACCGGCGGCTTCCTCCTTCTTTCAGGTAACAGTACATACCTGCGGAGGAAGCCAGCAGGATGATGCAGTGGACAAACATCAAAAACTCCCAGGGCAATCCGGCCAGCGCCAGAAAGATGTAGCCGGCTGTGGGCGCCCCGATCAAAAACATGGCCAGAAACAGCGTCAAAAATGGCGCCATTCCCTGCTTCACCGCAGCGGCTTCGTTCGTCCAGTCCAGTCTTGGAAAACGCAGATTCATGATAACTCCCAGAAATCCCACTGCCGCATTAAAGCAAAGCGGCAGCAAAAAGGTTAAAATCCGCGCCGCAGCTCCCATAGGCAATAGGATATTCAGCACTAAAGCCGTGACACACACCGGCACGCTGCCGGTCACGATATGCATGTTGACTTTCGCCATCAGGATCCGCACCGGCTTTACCGGAAGACTTTTTGCAATCCACAGATTCTTTCCCTCCAAAGAGATGCTGGGCGCTGACATAATATTAAAGGAAGCAAGACATGCCACCGCCAGAGCCGCAGCGCCGCCCACATAAGGAGTAAACCGGGATGGCAGCATCTCCAGATACGTCATCAGCATATCATGCCGGATCACGGCAAAGACCATCAGGACCAGCATGAATACCGTTCCGGTAGCCGCATTGATCATATACATGGAACTGCTTCCCAGACGGTGCAGTTCCTTTTTCAACAACGCTGCATTGACACCGCTGGACGTCAGATCCCGCTCTTTATACGTTCTTTTGCTTCTTCCCTTATGGTCAGCCGTCAGGTAGAAAAAGCTTCTGGATAAAATCCCCATCAAAATTCCAAAAGGCGCCAGCGCGCAGACTGCAAAGAGAATCAGACTTGTAAAATTCCCTCCTCCCACCGCCATGCCCATATGGTAAAGGGGAAAGAGCGTCTGCTTCACCGTATTTGCTATGGAACTTCCGTTTTCCATCATCCACTGCATGTAGGAGGTTATCTTGCTGTATCCGTAAAAATAAAGGCCAAAAAATCCCACATAGAGCAAAAGCGTAATCAGATGTTTGAAGGGAAGTTTCTCACTGATCATCGCCAGAATCCATCCGAGGAACGCGTTGATGGTCATGCTGATCAGAGGCAGCAGCAGAAAAACGACCGCCATGGAAACAGCGCCAGCCAGAGAAAAACCAACCATCCAGCCGTATACCACGCAGGCTGGAAGCAGCACAAATAACTGCCAGACATACGCCAGAAATAAAAGCGACAGCATCCTTCCCGCTAAAATCAGAAAAGGGGGTATGGGCATGGACAAAAGCAGCTCATTGTCCCGGGCATCAAAAAGCACCGCCTTGGATGCAAAAATTCCTCCAACGATATTCAACAGGATGCTGATCCCTCCCATCAGGGAAAAATAAAACCAGTCCAGTCCTGCCTGGTGCAGCGGCAGACAGGTGGCTGCAGAGATCATGCCAAACAACATGAAAAGGCAGCCCAGTACATAAACGGCAAGCAGGCCGATCCCCACCTTTAACGCAGCGTTCATTCGCTTTTTATTGGAAGATCGGAACAGCGAAGAAAATATAATACGAATTTGTGACAGAACCAGCGCCTTAAACATGATCTCCCTCCAGTTCCAGAAATACTGTCTCCAGCGATTCATCGCCGATCACTTCTTCGGTGGGACCGCTTTTGATCAGTTTTCCCTGTTTGATAATGGCGATTTCATCGCACAGCTTTTCCGCCACTTCCAACACATGGGTGGAAAAAAAGATGGCTCCGCCCTGACTGCAGATATCCCTCATCAGAGTTTTTACCTGGTGGGTGGCTTTTGGATCCAGCCCCACAAAAGGCTCGTCCATAATCAGCAGCTGCGGTTCATGGATCAGAGCCGACATCAGCGCCAGCTTCTGCTTCATACCGTGGGAGTAAGCGCTGATCAGTTCTCCCAGATCATCCGCGATCTCAAACATCTGACCGTACCGGCGGATTCTCTCCTTTCGCTCCTCCTGGCCTACACCGTATATATCGGCGATAAAATTCAGATAGCCGATTCCTCTCATGAATTCATAAAGATCCGGATTATCCGGAATATAAGCCATGATTTTTTTACAGGCCAGGGGCTGCTTTTTCATGGACATCCCTTTTACCAGGATTTCCCCTTCATCAAAATTAAGAATGCCGCAGCAGGATTTAATTGTGGTCGTCTTTCCAGCTCCATTGTGCCCGATAAAGCCGTAAATCTCTCCCGGCTTTATGTGCAGCGACAGATGATCTACCGCTGTTTTTGTACCGTATCGTTTCGTTAATCCTTCTATTGTAAGCATCATTTCTCTCCCGTCTTTTTTCACACATTATAATCTGATTTTCTGTCAAAAGCAAACTTTTTTCAAAGATAATTATACAAAAAAGGCCGCTCATCCACAAAAAAACCTGAATACCGCAAAGTACGGTATTCAGATTTTTAAACTGCCGGCAGCGGGACTTGAACCCGCACGTGGTTGCCCACAACAGATTTTGAGTCTGCCTCGTCTGCCATTCCGACACGCCGGCCTGTATTTAGAACCGAAATTCATTTTATCACAAATGTTATATAACTGCAAGTGTTTTTTGTGAAACGTATGTGTCAAGTAATCGTTGGCAATTTTTCTTATTTATTGATATCAGTCTATTGTTTTTATTTTCGGATAATTCCTCCTGGATTTCTTCCAATCACTTTTTATCCCTTTTTAGCAGAAGGCTCTTTCAAAGGCTTTTCTTGATGCTGTCCGCATTGCATCCAGGAGCGGCATATGATGTGTGATGGTCTCTGCATACGGATTCCCTTTCCCATCCTTTTTTGGTGCTTTTGCCGCACTCAGGGTTTGGATATTTTCTTCCATCTCCATAGTGAATATCAGTCCATCCGTATATCGTTCAATCGTATCGATCAGTTCCCTGTTCTCTTTCCGGTACAGGGCTTTCGCCATGTTATTCGCCCCACTTTCTGACCATCGCATTCTTCTGTGTTACATTCGCAGGGTGATCGTAGTGCAGTTCTGGTTCTCCTGGACTCCCATATTTTTAAGGAACCAAAAATGAACCTCCGCATGTTATTTTTACGGTGCCTGCGGTTGTTCGGACAGACTTTCCGAACAGCCGCAGGATTTTTTTCACTTTCTCTGAAAACCGCACAAGGTTTCTCCTGTCTGCTCGTCATTCCAGTACCACAGATGTTCCGGCTCTATAACCAGGAACATGCCGGCAAGTTCCGGCTGATCGGGACAAATTTCCGTAAAATGATTCTTAAGCCCTTGTGTGATTTTCTCATTGTAGGATATGGTTCGTCTGTCCCCCCAAAGTGCGCAATAGAAAATGCCTGCTTCCACCAGATCCTGGAACATATGGCTTCCAAAACTCAGTTCAGGCATATATCCCGCCCTGCTGTCGGACACTTCACATATCCCGCTGAATCCGGAAATCTGTGCAAAACTGACCGGCACGCCCAGTTCCGGCGAGGATGTTCCGACTCTGCCGGGCGTCATAAGCAAAAGCTTTTTGCCCTTTCCCCTGTACCAGGCATTTACCTTTCCCACTGCCTGCGCCACCTGCGGCTTTTGCGCATAGGGATATTCGTAATAAGCCTTCGCATCAATCTGCACTACCACATCAATTTTCTTTTTTTCAGAACTGCCTACGACAGAATCCTTCATCTGAAAGAAGATATCCTCTTTCGGAAGATCAGGAATCTGCGTGACGGAACCTCTGGCTCCCGTATAAAGCGGTCGGCACTGCAGCAGGCTGACCACAAACTGGCCCGTTTCGTCCAGGTTCACCGTATATTCTATATCCACTGGATTACCATAGGCACAATCCAATGCTTTTAATATCTCCTGCATCATACCGGTAAACTCCCGATTCTCCAAAAGTCCCTGACAGGTGGTAAACCAGACCTGTCGCCGCCGGTTCATCCGCAGCAGAGCATTCTCTGCCTCATAATCCCGCTCCATGACTGCCTTTTTAAACCAGAGCGGAAGTTCTTCGGCGAGCGTACGCACCTCGACGCTCTTTAATTTATTTTCTTTCGTATCCAGGACATCCATCACACGCTGGGAAAACCGGTGCCGCTCCGCCATACTGGCATGCAGCGAGACGGCTGGCCGGTCCAGATTAGCCAGTCTGGGATAATCATGATCCGGCCGGTCCACTGCCCTGGTCCCCAGGCCTGCCACGATCCGTAAAAGTCCGGCAGAGGGATCCATATCCTTATTCCACCGGTAAGAGCTGTAACTGTAGCCCACACCTGCTGCTGCCGGAAAGAACAGATCCCCATGATACGATCCGGAAACCCGCTGCACAAGAATGGCCATCTGTTCATCTTTGTGCTGCAATCCTCTTTGCTTTCTGTACTCCAGCGCAGACAGATCCATGGTGCTTGCATAGACTCTGCGGATCGCAGACTCAAATGCTTCCAGCCGCTCCGTCGGACTACCTTGGTTCACACAGAATACGGATTCATATTTTCCGGCAAATGCATTGCCAAACCCATCCTCAAGGAAACTGGACGAGCGCACGATAATCGGACTTTGTCCATAATATTCCAGAACAGACCGGAATTTCTCCCGGATATCCGGCGGAAAACTTCCGGAGAGAAGCGCTTCTTTGAGCGCCTCCGCCTTTGCGAAATATCCCTCGTCCGTTCTCTGCGCGATTCTTGTCTCCCAGCAGTTGTTTGACACAATATAGGTATAAAATACGTCTGATCCAATATAATAAGAATCATGAGGCTCCAGCCGATGTCTGTACTGCGGCAGTTCCTGATAAATAATTTTTCTTGCCAGGAGCATCCCGCATGCCTTCCCGCCCACAGATCCGCTTCCGATCATACGATCTCTGAGCTGAAAATAATCTTTTGGATGAAAATATTTTCGGATCCTGTCACTCAGCCGCCTGTCTTTTGTCATCGTACTCTCGATTATCTGAATCTCTGTCTCCTCACGGAATTCGCCCCTTTGGTACTCCATCTTTGCCAGTGCAAAAAAGCGGTCGTGACTGTCATAATTCTGATCCTGGTTCTTTTCCTCCTCTTCTTCCACAAGCTGATAGTACCTGCTCATGGCAACTCCGCCATCCACAGCGAAAAATCTGCATTTTTCCGATAAGGTAAGAAGTGTTTCCGCCGGAACAGCTTCCCTTTTTGTCTGATAAAAATCACAGGCGTGCGGGAGAAACATCCGATTGGAATACCTGTTCCAGACCTTCAGCGGATGAAGGTATATTCTGTCCCCGTGATACACGTCCAGTAAAAGCTGCGTCGTATCCCGGATCCGTGCCACGGCGTCAAAAGAATGCCTTCCCCGCAGCAGCGGAAAATATGCTACCGTATCCAGACGGAACAGATAAGGACAGGTCAGACGGAAGAAATTTCCCATCATCAGATCGGTATACCAGACTGACTGAAGTGAAGAAAGGCTGTCGAATACATAAAAGGCATTTCTTCCTTCTTCCGTAATCCTGTTATATATTGCAACTGTGAACGCTTCGAACCCTTTATCCGGATCAAACTCGAAAATCTTAAGTCCGGGCATCGGCGGAAGAATCGGTTCGTGTGCGGCAAAACGCATATAGATCAGATTCCGTCCGTCCCGGACAGCCTGCGCCGCAAAAGGCAGGGCAAAAAATTTAAAATCTTCCAGGTCTGACACACTCCAGACCACATTGTCACCTATCCGGATAGAATTTAAAAGTTCGTCCATCCCCGGAAATCCACTCTTTACTTTATCAAACGCTCCCATAGCACACCTCCCTTGTCCTGATAAAAACTGCTCTGGCCAAACCAGGACATAAGCAAAAAAAGAACGAAGAGTCACAGAATTCCTGTGGACTCCTTCGTCCTTCTTCTTTATATAAATTATAATATAACGGTGAACAAAATACAACTTATATTCCCAGTATTTTCAAACTTCCTTCCCGTCATCTTCCTTCTGGCAAATCAACGTCTACTTTCAGGATGTACAGCCTGGAATCAAAATCGCAGCTTGGAATCACTCCGTCCACCAGTTCGCCGGCTGATCCGTCCGAAGTAATCAGACCGATATGCATCAGCTCGCTGCCGGAATAACTTTCTCCTCCGTCGATGCAGTAGGATTTCTTCTCATCCAGTCCCTGGAGACGAACGCGGCTAAAGGGCATATTGACGCCGTTTAAGATCTTATACCATCCCACAACGGCCACGTTCTGATCTTCGCTGACACACATCCAGCAGACGATATTTCCCTCAAAGGGGCTGGCCAGCCGGTAGAAGGTTCCGTATTGAATGACTTCCCGGTATTCCTTCATAAACGCCACCTGATCTTTTACCATATCAAGTTCTTCCTGCGGCAGCGCATTGAGATCCAGCTCATAGCCAAAGGTGCCAAAATAAGCCACATTCGCCCGCGTTTTCATGGGTGTAGCCCGGCGAACCTGGTGATTGGGCGATATAGACACATGGCTTCCCATACAGCTGATAGGATAACACATGGTGGTGCCGTACTGGATCTTTAATCGTTCACAGGCATCGGTGTCGTCGCTGACCCATCCCTGGGGCGCATAATAGAGAATGCCGGGATCAAACCGGCCGCCGCCGGAAGCGCAGGACTCGAACAGTACCTGCGAGAAGGCCGAAGTCAGCCGCTCATACAGGTCATAAACTCCCAGAATGTAACGATGCATCACTTCTCCCTGCCGGTCCGCCGCAAGCACGCCGGAAAAGGCCTCGGAGATGCTGCGGTTCATATCCCATTTAATATAGGATATCTTCGCCTCAGAAAGCAGCTTCTCCAGCATCTCGTAAATGCAGTCCACCACCTCTTTGCGTCCGTAATCCAGCACGTACTGGTTCCTTCCGTGACTCATCCTTCGTCCCGGAGTCTGAATCACCCAATCCGGATGCGCCCGGTATAGATCCGAATCAAAATTCACCATCTCCGGCTCGATCCAAAGACCGAATTTCATTCCCAGCTCCTCGATCCGTTCCGCCAGGCCGACTATGCCGTTTTCCAGACGGTTCAGATTAGGATACCAGTCTCCCAGTCCGGACTTGTCATTGATCCGGTTTCCATACCAGCCATCATCCAGCACAAACATTTCGATTCCCTGATCTTTTGCTGTTCTGGCAATGGAAAGCAGCTTCTCTTCCGTAAAGTCAAAGTAGGTAGCTTCCCAGTTATTGATCAAAATGGGACGGGGCCGGTCTCTCCAGTAGCCCCTGGCCAGACGTTTCTGATACAATTTATGATAAACCTGGCTCATGGCATTCAAACCGTTTGCAGAATATACCATCACTGCCTCCGGCGTCTGGAAGCTCTCCCCGGGCTCCAGCTTCCAGCTGAAATTCAATGGATTGATTCCCATCGTCACCCTGGTCACATCGTAATGGTCCACTTCTGCCCTGGCGATAAAGTTTCCTGAATAGACCAGGCTGAAACCGATGGCCTCTCCTGCGTCTTCTGTCGTGTGGGGACGTTTCAGCACCACAAAGGGATTATGGTTATGGGAGGAAGCTCCCCTGGTGCTCTCCACACTCTGAATCCCCGGCCGCAGATGGGTGGAATAGATATACCGTTCCCTGCACCATGCGCCCGACAGCTGCATAAACTCATAATCACAGTCCGGCAGATCCAGTGAAAGGCTCATGGCCTCATCCAGATAGACGTCATCCACCCCCTCATTGACAAACCGGGCGGAACGGGCCAGTACCGGTCTGTCCGCAAACAGCGTATACAGCAGTTCGATTTTTACGCCCGTCAGGCTGTCTCTCACTGTGAGAATCAGCGTCTGCGCTTCCTCGTCGGATTCACAGTAAGTAGCTGGAAGCCCCTCCAGCTTCGGCTTACCGTCTATAACCCGATGGGACTCATAAATAAAATCTGTGACAGCGCTGCCATTCTTCTGAATTACACGCACGGCAGGCTGCCGGTAATCTCCGCTTCCATAAGCGGGATATTCCTGTTTCAGATGCTCTATGGCAAATTTCATGTCGCCCGGATAGGCATAAATCGTCATAGAACGCTGCACGATCTCCACAAGATAATCAAAATCTTCTCTGTGATCAACCGCTTTTCCAAAATACAGCTGTCCCAGATGATCGTTTCTTAACACTTTTATGATATAGCTGATCATTCCATTGGTCAGATGAAATGTACGGCTTTTTTCTTCAAAATATATACTCATACATTATCCCCCTGCGTCAGCCTTCCAGCTTACGCATATCCTCCAGAATCTTTCGCTCGTTGTTTCGTTCTTCCTCTTCATCCAGCGGATCAAGATACTTACTGAATAACCGCATTAAAAACATGGAATTCACAAATGCAATCATCGCAAAACCGCATACGCACCAGATGAAAGCCGACAAGGGCAGGATTCCCAGATTCAGGTAAGTCAGCGCCATGGGCGCCACATTGAGAAAGGCGATCACAATCATGTACAGCAGATTGCTGCCGATGAAGAAAACACTATTTTTGATACAGGTACGGATTTTTCCTTCAAAGCTTGCCATGACAGGAAAAAGATACATGGCAATAACCGCAAGGGCAATGATACCCGCCCATACCACGAAAACACAGTTTTTCAGCACTCCGTCCATGTAAGAGCAGATCCGAAGATCCACAAAGAAAAAAATTGCCAGAGCAAGGATTCCAATCCAGGAGAGCGTCGCTTTCTTAAAATTATCCTTAAAACCGTGGTAAAATTCCTCAAAGGGATTGATCTCCTTATAACGCACCAGCTTCAGCATACTGTAATACATGGCGCAAAAGCCCGCACCCGCCGTGATCAGCGGAATCAGCGTCAGTACGAACATCAGATTCACCAGAATAACGGTTCCGATAAAAGTACAGATTTTGCCAAAGGTACTGTCATTATTTAAAAAAGCTAATCTCATTGCGATCACTCCTGTAACACATAATCCAAAAACTCTTCTACTGCATCCACGTGCTGTACATGGGAAGAAATCCCCAATGCGCAGCCCTTCACATAGCTGTTTTCTTCCGTCATCAGAATGCTGTCGCTGATATCGATTCCCACCGGAACATCCCTTTTTGTTCCGTCCTCTTCCTCTGTGACGGTGGTAATAATCCTGTCGCTGTATTTTTCATACAGCCCCCTGGTCCGTTCATCCTCCAGATCCATCAGCCGTCCGTTGGCTCCCAGCTCTTTCAGATTGTCCGGTTCCATGACTACCGCATCCAACGTCTCGCTGTCCACCAGCACTACCAGCTTTTCATAATAATGATTGCCGGTGACGTCGCCCTGGGTCATATCGAAATAGATCTCTTTGTCAAAGATCACATTGACCTTTCCGGTATCCACTCCCGCATCCTTTACATACCCTTCCCAGAAATCCGATCCATTCTCCACCTGAGCATAGGTATTGACAAATCCCACATAGAGGTGGGTGTCACGGTTTGCATTGATCAGATGCACCGCGAAGTAAATAATAAACAAAATGAGAGCGACGCCGCCGATGATCCACAGTTTGTAATACTGCCAGACGTACTCGCGCTTTTTCCTCGCCGACAGTCCTTCCAGCTTCCTTTTCTCCTGTTCCAACCATTTCACGGTGCCACTCTCCTTTTCTGCCAGTAATATTTAGTTTTAATTTACAGCTTTCCGCCGGATGTTGCAATACCTTCCACGAACTGTTTCTGGAAAATCAGGTAAATCACAATCATCGGGATACATGCCATCAGCGCGGCAGCCATCAGCTGTGGATAGTTGGCCGCAAACTGACCCTGCATCTTCGCCAGGGCAGCAGACAGAGACGTGGTCTCAATGCTGGTGCAGGCGATCATCGGCCACATCAGATCTTTAAAGGCGAACACTGCGGTAAAGATACCCAGCGACACCATACCGGAACGGGTCAGCGGCGCCATAATCATCAGGAACCGCTGGCCGATATTGCATCCGTCGATCTCGGCCGCCTCCTCCAGATCCTTCGGCAGGCCCTGGAAAGATGTTTTTAGCAGGTAAGTACCAAAAGCGGAAACCAGACCGGGGAACACCAGCGCAAAGGTGGTATTCAGCATACCCAGTTTGGAAATCATCAGATACTGGGGCAGCAGGAAAATCTGCGGCGGAACCATCATCTGAATCAACACCAGGGAAAACAGGAAGTTTTTCCCCGGGAAACGCAGGCGGCCGAAGGCGTAACCTGCCATCGTTGCTGTCAAAACCGCGCATACCACGCGGAAGAAGATCATCAGCAGCGTATTTTTGTAGAGAAGCAGGAAGTTATAATTTTTCCACACTTCGGTAAAATTCTCAAATTTCCAGTCGGCGGGCAGAATTACAAACGGATCGATGGATGTAGACTCCTGTACCGTCTTGAACGCTGTCAGCGCCATCCACAGGAAAGGAACGATCATGATGATCGACATGACAATGAGAATCACATGTATCACGATTCGGACGATTCTGTCCCTTGTACGTACACTGTCCATCATAATCCTCCTTTAGTTATAGAATACAAATTTCTTCTCCGCTCTTTGCAGAATGACCGTAATGATCATAATGAAGATCAGGAGCATTACCACCATCGTGGAACCGTAGCCTTTGTTATCAAAGGTAAAGGTGTAATCGTAGAATACGCACACCAGAGATTCCACCTTGCTCATGGCCACGTTGGTCTTATCCATTACCATATAGATAATATCGAAGATCTGCAGCGCGGCGATGATACGTGTCTGCACGATGAAGAAGGTCGTCGGGCTCAGCAGCGGCACCGTAATGTTGAAGAACTGACGGATGCCGGTCGCGCCGTCGATCTCAGCCGCCTCATAGTAATCATGAGGAATTTCCTGAAGGCCTCCAAGGAACAGCACCATATTGTAACCAATGATGGACCATACGCCGATCACTGCTACGGAAATCCAGGCGATGGCCGGATCAGAGATCCAGGCTGTCTGGGTTCCGAAGATATGATTCAGCAGACCATACTGCTGGTTATACAGCCATTTCCATACCATGGCTACTGCAGCCGGAGCCGCAACCATGGGCAGGAAGAAGATGGTACGGTATCCGGAACGGAACCGCATCTTCCGGTTCAGGAATACCGCCAGTACCAGCGCGATGACGATGGAGAACGGCACCTCGATGATCGCATATTTGATGGTATTCAGCAAGGACTGCCAGAACTCACCGCTTGTCAGTACGCTGGTATAATTGGCCAGTCCCACGAAGGTATTTCCCAGACCGAAGTCTCCCGTTTTGTGGAAGGACTGCCAGATGGTATTGATAATCGGGTAGAAGTTCAGGATAATCAGTCCGATGATCGCCGGAGCAACAAAGCAAAGTCCCCATACGGCCTCATTTTTCTGCGCCCTGGTCATTTTCTTTTTTACTTTTTGCTTCAAGGTTTTCCCTCCCTCCCATTACACGTTTTTGCATATACATTTTTATGTAATGATCAGGTTACTGCTGTTCCTGTGCCAGCGCCTCGTTCATGCTCGCGGCGATTGTCTTACAGGTATCCGCCATGGTGGAAGGATCGTTCCATGCAGGAACCAGCTGTTCTTTCATGTTCTCCGCCCATACAGCAGATCTGGAGTAAGGCATGATAACCAGTGTGGCGTCGCCATTTGCTACGTCCAGATAAGGATTCAGATCCCACAGATCGGTACAGTTAACCCATGCATCGGAAGTACCCTTGTAAGCGCTCATGGTCACACCCAGTTCAGCCTGTCTCTTCTGGCCTTCCTCGGAACCAAGGTAGGAAATCAAAGAGTAAGCGGCATCGGGATTGGAGCAGTCTTTCGATGCGGACCAGCCAAGGCCATTATAAATGGAAACACGTTCGCCTTCATCACACTGACCGTTGCCGTTGGCATCATGGTACGGGATTTCCGCTACGCCCCATTCGGAAGCGTTGTCGTATTCCTGGAATGCAGCTACACGCCAGGAACCGAACAGTCTCATGGCGCATACGCCGGAGGTAAACAGGTCTGTCTCACCGCTCTCTGCCATGATGGACTGAGCCGGCATACAGTCTTTTACCATCTTGCCCACCATTTCCATAGCTTCGATGGTCTTAGGATCATCCATTCCGGATTTGGTGTGATCCTCGCTGATGACATTTCCGCCGTAGCTGTAAATGATATTGTAGAAGAACTCCTGGTTTCTGTCGGTGTTTTCTGCCATACCGTACTGAGAACCGTCATCCTTGGTCAGTTTCACAGCAGCATCATACATGTCTTCCCAGGTCCAGTCGTTGGTGGGATATTCCATGCCGGCTTCATCGAAGATGGTCTTGTTGTACCACAGGGCAACCGTATCGTAATCCTTGGGGATTGCATAGTGGATGCCGTCGTCATTGGTATACAGTTCCACGATATCTTCGTAGTAGTTTGCCATGTCAATGTTCTCATCGCCTTCAATGTAATCATTCAGGTTGAGAAGAAGACCGGCATCCATGTACTTCTGAATATTGTTGGAATGCATCCAGAATACGTCCGGCATGGTTCCGCCTGAGGCACCTGCTTCCAACAGTGTCCAGTAGTCGTCCCAGGTTACCACTTCTACTTTTGCTTCGATACCGGAGGTCTCCGACCATTCGTCGCAGATGGTCTGGATGCCCTCCTGCTGGGTCGCATCCCAGATCTTTACATCCAGCACGCCGGAATCGGACCCGCCGCCCTCAGAGGAGGCTTCTTTGCCGCCGCCTCCGCACCCTGCCAGAACCGGTACCACCAGGGCCGCTGCCAACATTGTTGCTAACACACGTCTCAATTTCATATGTTTTTTCTCCTTTCTTTTATTCCTTCTTTGCTGAAGTCTGTATAAATTATAACAATTTACACTTTACTCCACTATAGACTTATGCGTGGGCAGCATGGAAAAATGTGTTTATTTTTTTATTTATTTTTTACATTTATTTTACTTATTTTTCCGTTTTAAATAATTTATACAAATCAGTTCCGGATGTGTTTGTCTATTTTGCCGGATATTTTTTGATGCTATTGTTCTACTTTTGATTTTAATAAAATTTTTCAGTTATTTTTTTCCACATTTTTACTTGTAAAATTTTACTGGAAAATTTGTATTTTGGAAATTTCCATAGTATAATTGCCACGAATCAAAGACAAATTTGCCAAAACAGTATCCTGTGGTCAGATCTTTTTTTCATCACAGAAAGGAGTCTTGTCGTGGACGCAAAAAAAAGAAAAAATCAAAGCGGCACCGTTCTGGAACTGTTTTTCCAGGACTCAAACCTTCAGGTAGAAGCTCCCAACGAAGATATCCCTACGGATCTTCAGTCCACCTATTCCGGCCCGGCGCCTTATCACCTGAATTACTGCGGATATGAATCCTGCGCCCCCGGATATTGCTTTGGACCGCACACCAGGACTTCTTATTTGATTCACATTATTTTCAGCGGCAAGGGAACATACCGGACGGAAGGTACCACCTACCATTTAAGCGCAGGACAGCTTTTTCTGATCTATCCCGGCGTTTCCACTGTTTATCAGGCAGACGAAAAGGATCCCTGGAGTTACGGCTGGGTGGGATTCAGCGGATATCACTCGGAAACCATCCTTTCCTATATGGGGTTCTCCCGGGACAATCACGTGGTTTACGTAAATAATCTGGAACCTCTGCGTCAGTCTATCCAGAATATGCTGGAACTTCATAAAATCACCTATGGAAACGAACTGAAGCGGACAGCCGAACTGCTGCAGCTGTTTTCCTATGTGATGGATCACAGCCCCAATGCCAGAGAGACCCAATATGAATACTCCAAAACCACTTACGCGGAAGTTGCCATGCGCTACCTGACCAGCAACTATCCCCGCCGGATCAAGATCTCCGACCTGGCTGACTATATCGGTGTGGATCGCAGTTATCTGACTAAAAGTTTCCGGGAACAGTACCACGTTTCCCCCCAGGAATATCTGATTTCTTTGCGCATGGATCAGGCTCAGTTCCTACTGGAAAATACAGGGAAATCTGTCACGGATATCGCCGCTGAAGTGGGATACCCCGATTCCCTGGCTTTCTCCAAAAGCTTCAAACAGCGGTTTGGCACCAGTCCCAGTGAATACCGTCAATATATAAAAAACAGCGATAAAAAATGAGACCGTCTTCAGACAGTCTCATTTTTTATCGTTTCATCGCCAACTGAGCGGATCACCCGGCAGGGTGTTCCCACCGCCACCACATGATCCGGAATATCTTTTGTCACCACGCTTCCCGCTCCGATCACTGTGTGATCACCGATGGTCACACCGGGAAGGATGATGGATCCGGCTCCAATCCAGCAGTTTTCTCCGATATGAATCGGAAGATTGTACTGACCGCCTTTTCGCCGAAGCTTTGGATCGACGGGGTGGGTGCCGGTATCCAAGGTCACATTGGGGCCGAACATGGTATCGTCTCCCACGTAAATGTGCGTATCGTCCACCGCCGTCAGATTAAAATTTGCATATACACGTTTTCCAAAATGAATAAACTTCCCTGCCCAGTTGGCGTGAAAGGGCGGTTCAATGCAGCACCCCTCCCCCGCTTCAGCCAGCATCTGCCTCAGCAGGAGCGCACGCTTCTCCTCTTCCCAGGGGGCCGTCTGATTATATTCATACAAAAGCTTCATCCGTTCCTTTTGCTCCTGCAAAAGTTCGGGATCATTATAAAAATATATTTCTCCTGTGTGCAATTTATCTTGTTTTCCCATTTTTCTCTCCTTACAGATAAGCCTCATTGATCAAAGTACGGGATTTTTTACTGCTCTTTTTCTCCCCTGTGTGAGAGCGGATGAACTCGCCGGGCGACATTCCGGTCTCCCGGCGAAAGGACTTGGAAAAATAGTCGGCGCTGGAAAATCCAGCCATGGAAGCCGCCAGCGCCACCGTCATTTCCGGCTGCACCAGCAAAGACTTGGCATGCTCGATACGGCACCGTTTCAGATATTTCCCCGGCGGAATCCCCACGGAGGAAGAAAAGACACGGATCAGATGGCTTTCCGTAACGCCCAGCCGCTCCGCCACCTCCGCTATACCGTCCAGATAGGCAAATTCTTCTTCCAGAACGCCGATGGCAGCCTGCACCAGCAGAGGATACCCGGTTTCCTCCCGATAGATTTTGGCCGCGTCATCCAACTGGAGCAGGAAGCGATACGCCGCGACGGAATAGTCATATTCCCTGCCCGGTTCGTTTTCCAACAATCTTACCATACCCAGAACTTCCGGAAGAATATTAGAGCAAAAAATTCTCCTTTTTCGGAAATTCTCTCCCAGCACCTGCTCTACCAGCGTCCCTTCCAGCGCCAGCGCGATTCCTTCAAAATCCTCTGTCGCCAGAAAACTGCAGCCGCCGCAGTTTGGATGGATCAAAACCCCTCTTCCCTGCGCAAGCTGCATCGGGCGATCCTGAATGCGCACAGACAAGCCGCCCTTTTTCACCGTCAGGGCTACTACTTCCCGCCGCTGCGCCTGACAGACTCCTTCTTCATCCTTTTTCATGGAAAAACCGATGTGCCCGGAAACCCAGAGCAGCTCACGAATCCGAAGATTGTGAGCTGCCATGGGAGTGTAATATTTAAATGGGATTGAGTTATTAATCAATAATTGCATAAAATTCGTCAGTGGCAGATTGCCTTTTCCGTCTCTTTGTCAAATACGTGGATCTTGTCCAGTTTCACAGCCACCTTGTAAACAGAATGTTCCTTAGGCCGTACGCTGGAAGGCATCCTCGCGATCAGCTTGTTGCCCACGCAGTCCAGATACAGGTTATTCTCCGCACCCATCAGCTCTGCCAGCTCAACTTCGGCTGAAAGTACGCCTTCTGTCCTGCCGTCTGCCACTTCAAAGTCTTCCGGACGAATACCGATGATCACATCTTTCCCGATATAATCCTTCAGCGCTTTAGACTTCTGTGCATTCAGCGGGAGAGAAAATTCTCCGAACTGAGCGCTTACGCTGTTCCCATTTCCGACGATCGCTGCGGTGATAAAGTTCATCTGCGGCGATCCGATAAATCCAGCCACGAACAGATTGCACGGGAAATCGTACAGTGTCTGGGGTACATCAAACTGCTGAATCACGCCGTCCTTCATCACACAGATCCGATCGCCCATGGTCATAGCTTCCGTCTGGTCATGGGTTACGTATACGAAGGTGGTGTCCAGACGTTTGTGAAGTTTGCTGATCTCAGAACGCATGGAGGTACGCAGTTTGGCATCCAGGTTTGACAACGGCTCGTCCAGAAGGAATACCGCAGGGTTACGCACCATGGCGCGTCCCAGAGCCACACGCTGACGCTGGCCGCCGGACAGTGCCTTCGGTTTCCGGTCAAGAAGATGCTCCAGATCCAGGATCTTAGCTGCTTCATGAACTTTCCGGTCGATCTCATCCTTCGGAGTCTTGCGAAGCTGCAGACCGAAAGCAATATTTTTATATACGCTCATATGGGGATACAGCGCGTAGTTCTGAAATACCATCGCAATATCTCTGTCTTTGGGGGCAATATCGTTTACCACACGGTCGCCGATGCGAAGTTCACCGCTGGTGATATCCTCCAGCCCTGCAATCATACGCAGTGTGGTGGATTTTCCGCATCCGGAAGGCCCTACCAGGATGACAAATTCCTTATCTTTGATCTCCAGATTCAGATCGGGCACAACCTCCACGCCGCCCGGATACGTTTTATTAACATGCTGAAATGAAATACTTGCCATATTTTTTTCCTCCCAATACATAACATCTGTTAAAAGTATAACCTGATTTTTCTCTTATCACAACCGTATCTTTCTGATGCCAACTGTAATTATCTGATATTTCCGCCAATTCCGTTCTCCTTCGTTGCGCCTTTTTTTCAGCTGTGATACTATGGAATTAATTAATGAAGAATTTGGATCATACAAAATGAGGTGACATTATGTCCGTTGAAATCTATCGAAAAGCATTAAAAGCAGGAAGAAAAATCAGCCGGGAACGGCTGGCCGCAGGGGAATCCCCCTATCTGCCGGCTCTGGAACGGATTCTGGAGCATGCCGATATCAAGACGCAGGAGACCCTGGGCGTCGTGGAGATCCCTCTGGAGCGTGTCATCGGCACCTACGCTTCCGGACGCCAGCCAACCTTTTCCAACGGATTTTATCCGCTTATGCCGGAGGAAAGCGAATTTGCCCAGAAATGGATCCGTCTGTGTCAGTCCCATCTTTTGGAGGGTATCCACGATCCCATCAAGGCTTACGAATACAGAGGACACTACTATGTGATGGAAGGTCATAAGCGGGTCAGCGTGCTGCGCTATTTCGGCGCGCTTTCCGTGCGCGGCTTTGTGATCCGTATGATCCCTGCCCTTGGCAGTTCTCCGGAAGACCGTCAGTATGCTGCGTTTCTTTATTTTTACCGTCTGACAGGGATTAATTATCTGTGGTTCCGCAAGGCCAGCGATTACGCCGCCCTGCTTCGTGCCGTGCGCAAATCTTCCAGCGATATCTGGACTGAGGAGGAACGCCGGCGATTCCGCGCTTTTTACACTTCCTTTTACCACGTATACCACGAGAAACGGGAGTTTGAAAATGATCTGTCCACCGATGAAGCCCTGCTGGTTTATCTGGACATCTATGATTACGAATCCTCGGTGGAAAAAACCGTACCCAAGCTGCGCACGGAAATCAGCCGTCTGCGGGATGAATTTCATAATAAAAGTCAAAATGCGGACATCCATCTGATCCTTTCACCGCCTGATTATAAATCACTTTTCTGGTGGCTGCCTTCCGGTGCTCCTCTTCGCATCGGATTTCTCCACGATAAGACCGCCTCCACCTCCAGCTGGGTTTTTACCCATGAGCTGGGAAGAAGGGATCTGGAAGCCGCTTTTGATGAACAGCTGGTGACGCTGTGTTTGGACGGAGCCGATACGGAGGAAAGGGCGGATCAGTCTTTGGAAACTCTGATCAGCGAGAAACCGGATCTGATTTTTACCACCTCCCCCCGTCTGCTGAATGCCAGCTTAAAAGCCGCGCTGTCCCATCCGGAAATCAAGATTCTAAACTGTTCTTTGAATACGTCCCATCCCACCATCCGCACTTACTATGCACGGATGTACGAGGGGAAATTTCTGATGGGTGTCATCGCCGGATGTCTGACGCCGGATAATAAAATCGGATACATCGCCGACTATCCCATCTACGGCTGCACCGCCAATATTAATGCCTTTGCCCTAGGCGCTAAAATGGTCAACCCGGAGGCACGGATTTATCTTGGCTGGTCAAAGACTGTTTCCGGTGACGGCCGGGAACAGCTGAGCCGCAACGGGATATCCTACATCTCCGATCAGGATGCCATCGCCGCCGGCAGTTCCATCTCGCGGTATGTGGGACTGTACCGCAGCGACGGCTGTTCCCTTTCCAACACCGCTCTTTGTGTATGGCGCTGGGGACGGCTCTATGAACGGATCGTACGCAACTACCTGAACGGCGGATGGAAAAACGACGCCCCCGATTCCAGGGCCGTCAGTTACTGGTGGGGAATGGATGCCGGCGTCATCGATCTGATCTGCTCCAGCAGTCTTCCGGAAGGTACGAGACAGCTGGTTTCCATCCTGCAAAACGCCATCTGCTCCGGATCCCTGTCCCCCTTCTCCACAGTGATCCATACCCAGGATGGACGCACCTTCGACTACACGGATCATCCCATCACCGCACATGAAATCATCACCATGGACTGGCTGGCAGACAATGTCATCGGCGAACTGCCCTCCCTGCGCGATCTCATACCGGAAGCCCAGGCGCTGGTCCGCATCCAGGGGGTAAAACAGGTATGAGACTGCTGGTACTGTCTGATAAAGAATCCAACTATCTGTGGGACAGTGAAAATCCCAAGCGGCTGGAAGATATCGATCTGATCCTCTCCTGCGGGGACCTTCGTCCGGAATATCTTTCCTTTATCGCCACCTTCACCCATGCTCCGGTTCTCTATGTGCACGGAAATCACGATGACCGCTATCAGGAAACGCCTCCGGACGGCTGTTTTTGCATTGAAAACAGAATCTGCCGTTTTCAGGGAATCCGTATCCTGGGCCTGGGCGGATCTGTCCGGTATCGGGACGGTCTTCACCAGTACACGCAGTCGGAGATGAACCGCCGGGTGAGACGGCTCTTTCCCTCGCTCTTAAAAAACCGGGGATTCGACATTCTGCTCACCCACGCCCCGGCATTCGGGATAAACGACGGACGGGATCTTCCTCACCAGGGCTTTACTGCCTTTCGCCGTCTTTTGGATGTTTACCATCCCCGCCTGATGATCCACGGCCATACCCATCTCAACTATGGCCTGGAATATTCCCGGGAAGCTTTCTACAGCGATACGAAAATCATCAACGCCTACGAAAAATATATACTGGATTTCCCCGGCTGAAGCAAAGAACAGCGGCAAACCCTTTTACAGGATCTGCCGCTGTTCTTTTATAAATTACGTAAGTAGGTAATCATTCGTACCTTGACAAAATAAAAAATCCCCCGGCATTTACCAGGGGAAGCGCGTTCCTTACTTTTTCAGTTTGCTGTGGCAATCGGCCGGAAGACTGGCAGACCAGGGCAGAAGTTCCTGCAGAGCTTCTTTTTCTGGAAATGGACCCAGGTCTTTCATTTTTTCCATCACATAAGTGAGATAATGGTATGGCTTTAGGCCATTTAACATGGCTGTTTCTGTAATGCTGTATACAGTCGCGCTGGCCTGCGCCCCTCGGATGCTCTTTGCAAACAGCCAGTTCCGTCTTCCTATCGCAAAGTTCTTCAGCACCCGCTCCGCCGCTAAATTATCGATACTTAAATGCCCGTCTTCCAGATAGCGTTTCAGATAGACCTCCTGATTCAGGGCGTACAAGACAGCCCTCCCGATCAGTGAAGAACGGTCTACGGAATCCTCCAGGGAGTGGAGCCACTCAAAGAAAGCCTCTAAAAGCGGTTTTGCCTGCTTTTGACGCTCCTCATACCTCTCCTCCGGTGACTTGCCACGGATCATCTCCTCTATCTTATAGAGCATCCCGATCCGTGCCATTGCCTGATATGCCGTTGTCTCTTTCAGCTGCTCGTTCGTGAAGTCCTTTTTCAGCACGGCCAGGGCTTCATCGAACCTGCGTCTCGCATGGGCCATACACCCGGTTACCGTGATCTTTTCCGGAAGGCTGTGGTATGCCTGGTACCCATCGCAGGTGAAATATCCCTCGAACAGATTCCCAAGGAATTCCTTCGGGTGGTATCCGGCACGGGTTCTCTCGTACTGGAAAAGGACCATCCGCGGTGAGCCGCTGTGTTCATCCGTCAGATACACCCACATCCAGTTCTGGGTGGAACCCTTCTGATCCGGCTCATCGATCACCTGAAGCCTGGTTTCGTCACCGTGTAAATAGTTACTTCGGAGCAGCTCCTCTTTCATCAGGTCATAGAGTGGCTGCAGATACCGGTCAGCGCACAGGATGATCCAGTTTGCCATGGTCTTTGTGGAAAGCTTCAGGTTATACCTGGCGAATTCCCTCTCCTGACGCGCAAGCGGCATCCCGTTGACATACTTGGCGTTCATAATGCCTGCCACCAGGGACGGGGTTGCCGCGCTGCCTTTCAGAAGGGACGGCGCTTTTTCCGGCCGCTTCATCGCCCCGCATTTCGGGCAGCTGTAGACATAGGTGACTTCCTCCACCACTTCAAACCGCGCGGGAATGAATTTCAGGCGTTTTACCGTTTCCTTCGTGGCTACCTTATATTTTGTATTGCAGTTCGGACAATAACGGTCTTCACCGGTTAGTTTATACTCGATGACCTCCGTTGTCTCAAAGGACGAGAGCTCTTCCTCTTTTTTCCCGGAACGTTTTTTCCTCTTATACGAGGACGGATGGACCTCTTCCAGATCTGGTTCCGGGGCATCCGGATCTGCTTCCTGCTCCGCTTCGTTAAAAAGGCCCAGCTGGGTATAACCCTCCGCATATTTTTCGCTGGAAGCGCCAAACCGTTTTTTCTGCGCAAGTGTCAGACGGTCAGAAAGCATGGCATTCAGAAATTCCAGTTCCTTTTTCTGTTCTTCCAGAAGCTGGATCCTTGATTCCTGCTTTTGCTGGTGCTGCTGCATGATTTTCAGCAGGGAACAGATATCCTCCCTGCTCATCCGGTTCAGTTGTTCCTCTGTAAAGATCGGATCCATCTCATAGCCTCGCCTTCCTAAAATTGCTATGTATAGTGTACCATAAAAAGGAGCAGATTTCTATCGGAACCAGTCTCTGCAGGCAGAGGAAAATCTGTGCAAAATCAGGGAAATTTCGGCTTTTTGCGGATTGACAGAATCCGGCTTATATCACGATCTTCGGATGACGATCTTCAAATGCGCCGCTGGGGTTCAGGGACAGGCCGTCGCACAGCCAGTGGATCTCTTTTCATGTAACCTTCTGCAATTCATCCGGGGTATCCGGCCAGTGAAACGCATCCCGGTCCAGCCGTTTCATCAGGATCCAAAATC